>Ga0187865_1003033_pt1 | contig 14568 bp, 8 predicted proteins | sample June2016WEW_11_1_2_FD_132989 | JGI IMG/M metagenome (GOLD analysis project Ga0187865, IMG submission 132989) | Peatland microbial communities from SPRUCE experiment site at the Marcell Experimental Forest, Minnesota, USA - June2016WEW_11_100 | ecosystem: Environmental > Terrestrial > Soil >...
AATCCGCCGATGGATCGATCTGCGCGACTGGATCCACGGCGAGACCGGCGGCTATCTGCGGCACCACATGGAGCAGCGGAATTGGTTCCGGACCGATTTTCCGCGGTGGCTGGCCGCCAAGGACAAGCCCATCTCTCCGCAGGCCCGCAGCGACGAGCACGGCAGCTGGATCATCGAATCGCTGGAGACCGGCCGGTGCTACCGCGGCCACTTCAACGTGCGCAACAACGGCTGCATTTCCAACCTGCCGGACGACTGCATCGTGGAGGTGCCCGGCTACGTGGACCGCAACGGCATCGGCATCCCGCGCGTGGGCGAACTGCCGCTGGCGTGCGCGGCGACGCTGTCGGCCAGCGTTCACGTGCAGCGCATGGCCGTGCGGGCCGCCGTGGCCGGCGACGTGACGCTCCTGAAGCAGGCCGTGCTGCACGACCCGCTCACCGCGGCCGTTTGTAACACCGAGGAAGTCTGGCGGATGGTGGACGAAATGCTGGTGGCCCAGGCCCGCTGGCTGCCGCAATACCGCCGGGCGATTCCCGCGGCCCGCAGGCGCCTGGCGGCGCCGTCACGGGTCAAAACCCGCCGGTGGCGCGGCGCCGCAAGGCTCCGCGTGCGGAGCGTGGCCGCATTGAGGAAAGCCGCCGCAAAAAAGAAAAAGCGTGCTTGATTCCGCCGGCCGGCGTCAATCCTGGCCGTAGGTACGGCCGGGGCCGTGCTTGCGGAAGAAATGCTTGTCCAGCAATTCCCGACTAATGGGGTGGGTGGAGGGTTCGACCAGCCGCGTCAGCGTCGCCAGCCGTGCCAGGTACTCCAAGATAACGGCATTGTGCACGGCCTCGTCGGGGCTAGCGCCCCAGGCGAACGGGCCGTGCCCGGCCACGAGGACACCGGGGCATTCCAGCGGATCGCGCCCCGCCAACGCCTCCAGGATCACCTTGCCTGTGTTGGCCTCGTAATCGGTTTGAATCTCCGCGGCCTTCAATTCGCGTGTGCAGGGGATGTCGCCGCGGAAGGTGTCGGCGTGCGTGGTGCCCAGGGCGGGGATGGCCTTTTGCGCCTGCGCCCAGGCAGTGGCGTAGAGGCTGTGCGTGTGGACTACGCCGCCCACGCCAGGCCAGGCGCGATAGAGCGCCAGATGTGTCGGCGTGTCGGAACTGGGCCTGGCGTGCGTGCTTCGACTGCGCTCAGCACCAGAGTCGATCGGCTGACCGGTGTCGAGCCGCACGGCCACCATGTGCCGGGCCTTCATGCCTTCGTAGGCCAGGCCGAAAGGCTTGATGACCATGACACCGGCGGCGCGGTCCACGCCGCTGACGTTGCCCCAGGTGTCGAGGACCAATCCGCTGGCGGCCAGTTTGAGATTCGCGGCACAGACGGCCTGTTTGAGATCATTCAGCATGGCTGGCGGCCATTGTGCGTGCGCGGCGGCGGGGGAGTCAATAGGCCGCCGGTTCGCAGCGCTCGCACAGGGGCCCGTAGGGGCAGATCGCACAATGCCGGCCGTCGCGCCGCTGGAAGCATCCGCTGCGACGAGCGGCTACCAGTTGCCGGGCCGTCTCGGTCAGGCGCTGCTCGGCGGCCGCCAGCGAAGCCTTGGTGATGGAGAGGGTGTAGGCCAAGCCGGGGCGGAGGAAATAAAGCACCGCCTCGACCGGCGGCTGACCGAGATGTCGGGCTGCCGCGGCGGCATAGGCAAGAATCTGAAGCTCGTAGCGGTGGGCGTGCTCCTCCAGGCCGGCTACGTCGATGCGGTCGGACTTGTAATCCACGACGCGCCAGGCGCCGCCGGCGTCCTGGTAAAGCAAATCGATCTGCCCGCGCAGCACCGCCGGGCCGACAGAACTTGTGAAGTCCAACTCGCGCAGGGTCGCCCGCGCCGAGGCCAACGACGCCCACAGCGGCTGAGCGGCCAGGCGGCCCAGCATGGCCCCGAACTCCTCAGCCACGGTGTCCAGGTCCGCTGCCTCCTCCAGGTGCAGTTGACAGGCGGCCGCGGTGACCAGCGCCCGCGCCGGTTGCGGATGGGCGAAGTCCAGCAGTTCCATGCACCGATGCAGCAGCGTGCCCAGCGTGGCCGGGTCCATCGCGGCGGTGCGATCCTGTTTGGCCTTTTGTTGTTTTGCCTGCGACGGACTGGGCGGCAGCAGCTCCACTGGTACGCGAAGCTCATGGTGCCAGCGGTACAGCATCGGGCAGGCGGCGAAGTCCGCCAGTGCGGTGACGGCCAATTCCACCCGCGCGACATCCGGCGGCAGCGGCCCCACCAGCGGCAGTGCAGCGGCCGCTGCGGGGGCGGAGGCGAGAATCCGCTGGGTGAGGTCTTGGCCGGTCTTGGCGGCCTGGAGCATCTTCCATCCCGCCGATTTCTTGGAAGCTCGCTCGTCGGCGGCCGACGGCGTAACGACGCGAAGGCTGGCCTGGAATTGCCCGTCGGCGTAGGGGATGGTCGGGCGGCCGGCATCCGCAGCCGCGCAAATGCCCAACACGCCGTCGATGCGCGCAAGGAAGGAACCTTTTTGCCGAATCCCTCCCTCTTTGGTTCGCCAGTTTGCCCCGACAAGAATCAGGTGGTCCTGGGCCCGCGTGACGGCGACGTAGAGCTTGCGGATGTCTTCGCGGTCCTGGTCGCGGTCCTCCATCGCCTTCGCCAGCCGGTAGGACAGGGGCAGTTCGGCCTCGTCGGGATTTTTGTCATTTTCGTCGTCGCCATTTTCATCTTCCTGCTCGTCGGTCGAGTCCGCCTTCAGCCTAAGAACCAGCCCCCAGTCGCTGCGGCAGAGGATGGGCGACGTCTCGCCTCGCCGGCGGGCGTTCAGATCGGGTACGACCACCACCGGGAATTCCAGCCCCTTGGCCTTGTGAATGGTCATGATCCGCACGACGTTCTCGGCCTCGCCGGCCACGGCCGCCTGCTCATAGCGCGACTCGTGCACCACCAGCTCGTCCATCCGCGCCAAAAAGTCCGCCAGCGCTAAGCCTTCCCGCGAGGCGGCGCGGGCCTGGTCCGCAAGCACCCGCACGTTGCCTAGCATCCGCTTTCCCTGCGGCTGGGCCAGCAGCGTGGCCTCGTAATTGGTAGCGGACAGGACGGCCTCGATGAGCCGGTCGATTCCCATCGCGTCCTTGTCGCGATGCAATCGGCCGATGGTCTCGACGGCCCGCAGGAGCGAGCCGCGCATCGAGTCCTCCAAGCCCTCGGGCAGCTTGCCCGCACTCAGGGCCGGCCAGTACGGTGGCTTGGCGGCTTGGGCGATGCGGGCCAGGGCGTTGTCGTCCAGGCCGAACAGGCTGCTGCGGAGCACACCGAACAGGGCGATGTCGTCGAAGGGATGGTCGATCGCCCGCAGGGCGTTCAGGACGTCGAAGACCTCCTGCTGCTTGAAGAATCCGCTGCCGGCGACGACGTAATAGGGGATGCCCCGCCGCGCCAGTTCGCGCTCGTACTCCAGGCCGGCGGTCATGCGGGCCATGAGGATGGCGATGTCGCCGGCCCGCACCGCCCGCCAGGTTTTTTTGTCGGCGTCCCACACGCGGGTCTCGCCGTCCTGGATCATCCGTTCGATCCGCTCGGCCACGGCGGCGGCCTGGGCGGCCTCGGCCTGGTCGGCGCCCTTGATAGGCCCTCCATCCACGCCCTCGGCCAGGAGGATTTCCACGCACGGGTCCGGCGGGCCGTCGCGGCGCTTGGCCTGGATGGGGGCGTAGTCTTGGCCCATCAGCGGCGCGAACAGGTGGTTGACGAACGCGGCCGCGGCGGCGTGCGTGCGGAAGGAAAGGTCCAGGTCCTCCTGCTTGCCGGCCCCCAGGCGCCGGCACCAGTCCTGGAACACCTCCACCTGTGCACCGCGGAAGCGGTAGATGCTCTGCTTGGCGTCGCCGACCAGGAAAAGTTTACCTTCGGGCAGCGCTCCGCTTTCCACGCCGCCGCGAATCAGCCGCTCCAGCAGGCGCACCTGAAAGGCGTCGGTGTCCTGGCACTCGTCGATGAGCAATTGGCCGATCCCGTCGCCCAGCGAGCGGCACAGGTCGGGATGGGACGCAAGCAGTCGCTCGGTGTGGATCAGCAGGTCGTCGAAGTCCAGCAGCCCCTTGGCCCGCTTGGTGGCGCGATAGAGCTCATCGGCCCGCAGCGCCAGCCGGCTCAGCGTGGCCAGGGCCGCGGCGGCCTGCTCATCCAGCGGGCCGAGACGTTCGGCGTAGAGGCCGTATTGGCCTATGAGTTCGTCCACATCCTTGATGCTCAGGCGGGCCTCCTTGATCGCCTTATCGTCGCCCCAGGCCTTAGCTGATCCGAGATTGCCCGGCTTTTCCGTTAGCTGCTGGAACATCTTTGGCGTGGCGGCGTCGGGATTGGCGATGATCGATTTCGCCACCGTCAACTTCTCGCGGATGAAGGCGGCCAGCTTGTCATGGCCGCTGACGGCGGCGCAGGCGGCTTGGAGTTCCTTGGTCCGCCGGGTGAGGTCGGCGTCGGATTGCAGCGTCTGCCAGGCCTGGCGGCGCTGGCCGTCGGCGAGTTTCTTCCATCGCACCAAGATTGCCCCGGCGTCGCCGTAGGCGGTCAGGTCGGCGGCTGTGCGGCGGGACACCAAGTCGCGGGCCATGTCGATAAGCCGGTCGAGCGACATAGCCGCCAGCAGTTCCGCCACGGCGGCGTCCTGCTGCTCGACGGCTTCCAGCACGGCCTGGTCGGCGGCCTCGGCCGTCATCTGGGCGGTCAGCAGCTCGTCGCTGCACACCGCAAAGGCCGGGTCGATCCCCGCCTCAATCGCTCCCCCCCGCAGCAGCGAGGCGCAAAAACTGTGGATGGTCGAGATGCGGGCCTGGTCCAAACTTTGAATCCACCCCAAAAGCCGCCGCTTGTCGTTGCCTTTGGCCTTGGCGGCGAAGCCGGTCAGGAGATTGCGGACGCGCTGGGCCATCTCCAACGCGGCCTTGTCGGTGAAGGTCAGCGCCACCCATCGCGACAGCACGTCGGCCGAGGCGCCCTCGGCCGCCAGCAACTCGGTGAATCGCCGCGCCAGGACGAACGTCTTGCCGCACCCGGCTCCGCTGCGCAGGGCGAGATTCTCGTGGATGCGAGTGACGGCGGCCCGCTTCTGGGCGTCGGTAAGCTGAGTCGAACCGGCGTCGGTGAGGGGGGCTGGCTCGCTCACGGCGTGCCCTCCTTGGACGAGTCAGCTTTCAAGGCCGCCCGGTGCTTGGCGTAGTGGCAGATGCGGCGGAACGGGCAGTACGCCGGACATTTGTGCGTCGGCAGCGAGTCGAACCGCCCGCCGCGGATAGCCTGGACGAATTGCCCGATCAAATCGATGGCGGCTTGCTGCCTTTTCTGGAACCCCTCATCGGGGCGAAACTCTTCCTTCCATCGCTTGATAGCGGCCAGGTAGGTCTGCTTAATCTCCCCGCCCACCTGATGGAAGGCGCCGCCCAAGCTGGGTTGGCGGAAAAGTTTTCCCGTGGCCGCGGTGTACAGCGCCAGTTGCAGGGCCCGCCCGTCGTCGATGTCTTTTTTCCCCGGCAGGCGGCCGGTCTTGTAGTCGATCACCAGCAGGCCGTCGAGGTCGGCCAGGCGAACGTGGTCGAGACGGTCGATCTTGCCGCGCAGGCGGATCGGGCCGGCGGGAGTCTCAATGGTCATTGGCTCGGCTTGGCTGGTGGGGTCCGTGCCGGCAGCCGGCGGCCCGCCCAGGCCGAAACCCAACTCAAAGTGCAGGCAGCGGGCGTCCAGCTTGGCGGCTGAGTCGAGCTGGGCTCGCAGGTAGGCCGCCAAGTCGTCGTGCATCTGTTGTCGCTGGACTTGCCACAGGGCCGGGTAGGCCGGATCGCGCGACTCCATCGCGGCGGACTCCTTGGCCACCGCCTCGTCCAGCAATTCCGTCAGTCGATTGCGGTCCACGCCGGCCAGGCGGAATCCCTCGCCGGATTCCTTAGCCAGTCGGTTGAACAGGCGGAACAGCACGCGATGGCAGAACAGGCCGCGATCCAGCGGCGTCAGGCGGTCGGTGGGCGGCTCCAGCGGCTGAAGGCCCAGCACGTAGGAGGCGAAAAACTGCCAGGGGCACAGGCCGAAGGCGTTGAACTGGCTGGCGGAGAAGACGGCTTGCGGGCCGAAGCGGTCGGCCAGTTGCTTCAGCAGGTCCGCGTCGCTGAGCCGGCCGTCGTAGGCGTCGGCGGGGCTGCGGCTCCAACGATGATGGCGGGCGAGCAAGCCGGCCGCCGTGGCGGCCAGGCGATGCGGCGCGTGGGCGGCTGTCCAGGCCAGAGCGGCGCCGGCAGGGTCGGCCTTGTCGTCGAACAGGCCGACCACGGCGGCGGTGGCAGCCTCGTCGTCGGAGGTGATCGCGTCGGCGGACGGGAGGAACTGGCCCGGCCCGATCGTCTCGACGATTCCCGCCGCCTGGGCCGCCTCCAATCCGCCGGCCGGGGCCAGCAGGGCTAGCAGGAAGCTGCTGGGCGCCGCCGGCCGGCCGGAGGCGTCGGCGGCCAGGAAGCTCAGCGTCATCGCAGCGTCCGCACGCGACACAGCCAGGTACAGCAGCATCATCTCGCGGGCGACCAGGTCGTCGCGCGTGTCCAGGGCCACGCCGCGAGCGCCCCAATCGCGGCGGTCGCGCTCGGCGATGAGCGAACCGTCGGTGAACTTTTGAGGGAACTGGCCCTCGGTCAGCCCCAGACAGAACACGTGCTTGTAGCGCAATGCCCGCGCGTCCAGCACGTCCATGACGTCCACGGCCGACTCTGTCGCCGCCGGCGGGCAGATGACCGCGCCCAGGGCCTGCTCGATCTGGGCCAGCGGTGGGGCGGGGCGGGGCAGCTCCCGCAGTGCGGCTTCCAGGGCCGCCAGGGCACGCAGGTCGGCGGCGATGAGGTTCGCGTCGTCGTGGTCGCAGGCGGCCTCGCGGAGTTGCAGTCGCTCGACGATCGTCGCCAGCCCGTCGCCGGCCTTTTTGGCCGCCGCCTGGCAGAAGGCGAACAGCGCCTCCAGCATCTCCGCCGCCTGGCGGACCTGCTGCGGCGTGTGGCGCGGCAGCCGGCTATCTTCTTCGTCCAGGCCTTCCCGCCCACGCTCCAGCCTGGTGGCCAGACGCCGAGCGGCCTGGGCGTAGGCGTCGCGGCCGGCGACGACGTTGCCCCAGCGGATAATCGCCTCAGCCGCGGCGACGGCGCCGGCGTCGAACGGGCCGAGGGCCTGTGGGCGGAAATAGCTGCTGCGGATGACCCGCAGGACCTGGCGGTAGCCCAGCTCGCCTTGAAGCTTGGCGATGTCCAGGGCGAAACGGACGATCGGCGACTCCCGCAGGGGCGCGGCGGCGTGGCGAATGGGGATGCGATAGGCGGCGAAGATTCGCCCGATGGCCTCGCGATAAACGTCCATCGACCGGGCCAGCACGACGATGCTGCCGGCCGGTGCGCCCTCGACGAGCAGACGCTTGATCCATCGCGCCGCGGCCGCCACCTCGGCCTCTGTGCCTGATGCAGCGATGAGGCCCAGGCCGGCGGGCAACTGGCATGGGGTGGCGTCAAAGTCAAAAACCCTGTCCCACAAGGCGGCCAGCGGAGGCGGGGCCGGCGATGCTTTTGAATCGCTGCGGGTCAAAGCAATCTCGGCCAGGCGGCCCTCAAAAACGCGGCGGATATTCCCGGCCGTGCGGGCGGTCCAGTGCCACAGACGCGTGCGGTTAACTTCGGTGAGCTCAGTCGAACCGTCGTCGCTGTGGGGCAGCGTGATGACCACGCGCGGCAGCAGGCGGCTGAGGTGCGTCAGCAGGTCCATCTCGGTGGGGGTGAAGTCGGTGAAGCCGTCGGCGGCGACGGCCTGGACGTCGCCCAAGCCCGCCGGCAGGCCCGGCCCGGGCCAACGGGCCAGAAAATCGCGGGCCAGCCAGGTCAAGCCTTCCGGGTCGTAGGTGCGCGTGCGGTGCAGGTGGTGCTGGTATTGTTTATAGACGGCCACCAGGTCGGCGGATTTGCTGCGGGCGGCTCCGACGGCGCGAGCCAGGGCATCGGGTTCCACAGCCGCTCGCTTCAGTTCGGCGATGGCCCTGTCCAGCGCGGTGACCAGGCCCGGCGTGTCGGCCACGGCCGCCAGGGACGGAAGTTTCCCTGCGGCGTTCAGGTCGTCTGCGATTTGGCGCAGCAGCAGGTGGCGGCGGAAGGGGGACAGCACGCTGTGGGTATCGGGGGCACCGGCGAGGATGCGGCCGACCAGGCCGGCGAAGGTCATCACCATCGGCCGGACCGCTACGCCGTTGGGACTAGCCGCCAGCACCGCCGAACGCATGGCCGCCGCGGCGACGGCGTTGGGCGCCAGCAGCAGGCAGCGGCCCTTGTGGTGGCGATACAGGGCCAGGACGGCCGAGGTCTTGCCGCAGGCCGCCGGGCCGCGCAGCAGCACCACCGGCGCCTTGGCCGAAAGAATTTGCTCCAGACGGGAATTGCCTGACGAGTCGGCGGCCATGGCGGCCATTCTGCCGCGCACGATCACCGATCACAACGATTCCTCCAGCGGCCCGCCCCATGAGGCCCTGGACGGCGTCTATTAGATGTGCTAACATGAGGCCCTGAGTGATAAGCAATCCTGATACGAGGGCTTCGGCATGAACTTGGAAGTGATGAAGACCTTTTGCGACCTGGTGGACACCGGCAGCTTTTCCAAGGCCGCGGCGGAGAATTACATCTCCCAATCGGCCGTCTCGCAGCAATTGGCCAAGCTGGAGCACGAGCTGACCACCCAACTCATCAGCCGCGGCGGGGGAATGGTGGCACCCACCGAGGCCGGCAAGGCGTTTTACCAGGGCGCCAAGGACATTCTGCGACGGTACGAGCAGTTGATGGGCGAGGTCAAATCAGCCGCCGACGCCGTCCGCGGCGTGCTTCGCGTGGGGACGATCTATTCGGTGGGCTTCTACCTGCTGGAGCCCTACATTCGCAAATTCCTCCAGGCGCACCCGGAGGTCAACCTGCACGTGGAGTACACCAAGGCCAACCGCATCTACGCCGCCGTAGTCAGCGGCGAGATGGACTTAGGCGTGGTCGCTTATCCCGAGAAGCACCGCTCCATTGAGATCATCCCGCTGGCCCAGGAGGAGCTGGTGGTGGTCTGCGCGCCGAAGCATCGCTTGGCCGGGGCCAAGCACGTGACGGCCTCGCAGATTTCGGGGGAGCGGTTCGTGGCCTTTGAGCCCAACGTGCCCACGCGGCGGCACGTCGACCGGATGCTCAAGGCCCAGGGGGTGAAGGTCAACGTGGTCAGCGAGTTCGACAACATCGAGCTGCTCAAGCGGGCCGTGGAGATCGATGCCGGCCTGAGCATTCTGCCGCGAGACAACGTGCAGCGCGAGGTGTCGCACGGTGACCTGGCGGCTGTGCCCTTCGGCGATTCCGGCAAGTGGCTTCGCCCGCTGGGCATCCTTCGCCATCGCGGCAAGGCCGCCAACCCGGCCGAGCGAATCTTCCTGTCCATCCTGCGGGGGAAAAACTGAGAAACGTTCCCCTCCGGGAACGTTCAGCCCATGTGCCAGCCGCCGTCCACGCGGAGGTTCTGCGCCGTGATGTAATCGTGGCTCGCCAGGAACAGCACCGCCTGGGCCACGCTTGCAAGTCCGCCGATCCGCCCCAGAGGAATGCGTCGCAGCATCCGCTGCTGGAACGCCTCGTCGGCGCCCTCCGCCCACAGGATGACGCCCGGAGAGACGGCGTTGACGCGGATGCCTTGCGGCGCCAGCGCCGCCGCGCAGCTTTTGGTGACGGCCAGCAGGGCGGCCTTGGAGGCGGTGTAGGCGACGTGGTCGGCCCGGCCCTCCTCGGCTGAGACGTCGGCGATGTTGATAATGGCGCCGCCGGCGGTCATCAGCGGCAGGGCGTGGCGGATGCACAGGGCAGCCGCTCGGGCATTGACGGCCATCTCGGTATCCCACTGACCGGCGGTGAGTGTGGCGATGGGCGTGGCGTGATAGACGGCCGCGTTGTTCACCAGCACGTCCAGGCAGCCGAAGGTTTTTTTCACGGCGGCGAACAAGGCCTCGATGTGCTCCGGCCGGGCCAGGTCGGCCTGGAACGTCTCGGCCCGCCGGCCCAGGGCGCGGATTTCCCCGGCGAGCTGGGCGGCTTGGTCGGCCGATCGGCCGTAGTGCAGGGCCAAGTCCGCCCCCGCCTTGGCCAGCGTGGAGGCGATCTCGCGGCCGATCCGCCGCGACGCGCCGGTCACCAGGGCGATCTTGCCTTGCAGGTCCATGATCCTATCGAAGCGTCAGTCGGCGGCGCGGCGGGCTGGGGAACCTGCCCTGCCGGTAGGCAGGTCAGACCTTGACCTTGAATCGCTCGGCCTTCTTGACGTCCAGCACGAAGGCCGCTGTCAGATCGGCGGCGTTCTGGAGATCTCGCAGGTCAAGCAGCTCGACGGTGGTGTGCATGTAGCGCACCGGGACGCTCAGCAGCGCCGCCGGCACGCCACCCTGCTTACTGTAGATGACCATCGCGTTGGTGCCGCCGGTGACGAGGAAGGCCTCCATCTGAATCTTGATCTTCTTGCGGCGGGCCACCTCGCGGAGGCGGTCTGTCAGCACGGGGTGATGCTCGCGGCCGAGCGAAAGGCTCGGACCGGCGCCAAGCTTGACCTCGCCGTGCTCTTTCATGTCGATGCCGGGGGAATCGGTGGCGTGCGTTACCTCCAGCACGACGGCCGCGTGGGGGGTGATGTTGAAGACGTTCATGGCCGCCCCGGCCCCGCCGACCTCTTCCTGGATGGAGGAGCAGGCGTAAACGGCGCAGGTGGGCTTGCCCGCGGCGGCTACGCGCAAGGCCTCAATGGCTATCCACGTGCCCACGCGGTTGTCGAAGCCGCGGGCGACGGCGATGTTCTTGTCCAGCATCTCAAAGTCGTCCACGAACGTAATGGGGTCGCCCACGGCCACGCGGCGGCGGGCCTCGGTGGCGTCGCGGGCGCCGATGTCGATGACGCACTCGTGGATCTTGGGGACCTTGGGGTCCTTGCCGCGCTCCTGCAAGTGGATGGCCACGGCGCCGATGACGCCGCGGACGACGCCCTTGGCCGCGTGGATGTTCACCCGCTTGCCCCGCGCCAGGGCCGGATCGACCCCGCCGATGCGCTGGGGGTAGATGAAACCCTTCTCGTCGATGTGCTTGATGATCAGCCCCAGCTCGTCGGCGTGGCCGTCGAGCATGATCTTGGGGTCGCCCTTGGGGTTCAGGACGGCCACGGCGTTGCCGTAGCTGTCGGTGCGGACCTCGTCGGCGAATTGGCGGGCGTAGTCGCACCAGACCTTCTGTCCGTGGGATTCAAAACCGCTGGGGGAAGGGGTAGTCAGGAGCTTGCGGAGGAATTCCAACGATTCGTTGCGCATGATAGGGTCCCTTTATGGATTTTGACGGCTGCTTACGCCGCCGCCAATCTATCCTAGGCCCTCGCCGTTGACAAGACCGCGGGCATCGGCAACGGCCGGGAGCCTGAAAGGAAAAAATCCAGGGGCGATTTGGCCGCGGGTTGACTACAATATCCCGTACTTCAGGGCGCTCCCTCATGCGACGGACGAGCATTCGAGTCAAGATGGTGCTGCTGATCATGGCAGTCGTGGTGCTGCCATTGACGGCCGCGGTCGTGACGATCGCCATCGGGGGGGCACGCCTGAGGATCGAAGCCACGGGGCAATCCCTTCGGGCCGCCGCCGCCTCAGCGGCCGCCGCTCTGGCCACGACCCTGGTGGGCGACATCGACAAGCTTCACGTGGCCCTGGAGCACGAGCCGGTCGTGGTGGACTGGCTTTCTAAGGAGCCTAATCACTTATCGGTTGAGCAGCGGGGGGAGCTGGATCGGCAGTGGCCTACCCTGCCGACAGACAGCGGTCCGGTGGCCGAAGTGCTCCACAATCCCATAGCCAATCAGTTGAGACTGCTGCAGGAGGACGACAAGCACATTGCCGAAATCATGGTCACGGACCGTGATGGGCAACTGGTGGCTGCCACGGGCCGGACCAGTAGTTTCTATCAAGCCGACAAGGACTGGTGGAAGCAGTGCACAAGCGGATCGGCCGGCAAGATCGTGATTCCGCCTATCGGGTTCGATAGCGGCATCGGCGTCTGGAGCGTCAACTTGTGCTTCCCCATCCACCCGCCGCATGGGGGAAAGATTATCGGTACCGCCCGGGCCGTTTTGGACATCTCCCGCTGGATTATGGATCTGGAAAAAGTAATCGGCGGCATGCCGGCCCAGATCATGCTGATGAAGCCCGACGGCACCGTCATCTACCTGGTGGATAATCCGCGAGGCCCCGTGGTGCGCATGATACCGGACCTGGGGCGGATCGATCCTTTCGCGGCACCGGCCTGGTGCGTAACCCACAATGGATTCATCGTGGCCTATGCCCCCATCCCGATGCCCGCGGAGGTGGCCAGTCAGTCGGTGGACATGGCGCCGTGGGTGCTGGTGAAATACGTGCCTGAAAGGGCGACCCTGGGACAGGTGTACCGCCTCGCGGCGATTCTGCTGGTGGCGGGGGTGGTGATCGTGGGAGGGGTCTTCGTGGTGGGATTTTCTCTGGCCGACCGGGAACTGGTGACCCGCATCCAAGCCTTGGCGGCGGCTACCCGGCGCGTCGCCGAGGGAGACCTGATGCACCGCCTCCTGCCGCGAAAGCGCCACACGCCGCTGGGTCGGGACGAAATCGACGAGCTAACCGAGGACTTCAACCGCATGGTGGAGAGGATCCACCAGTCGTACGCCGAGCTGAAGGCCTCCGACGAGCTGAAGGCCAACTTCATCCGCATCGCCAGCCACGAGTTCCGCACGCCCATCAGCTATATCCTGGGCGTCGCGAAGCTGCTGAAGGATTCCCAGGACCCCGACAAGCTGCTTCAGGCCCTTCAAACCGTCAGCGGCAAGGCTAGGCGGCTGGACGAAATCACCCAGGCCATGTTCAAGCTCATGCCCGAATCGCCTCGAGCGGCGCTCATGCAATACCAGGACGTGACCTTGGGAGAGCTGCTGGAGGAGATTCGATTGGACGTCTTCCCGTTCCTCAGCCAGCGCGACCAGAGGCTCATTCTCCGCATCGCGCGGGACGTGCCGGTCATCCGGGCCGACCGCAACAAGCTGAAGGACGCCATCACCAATCTGGTCACCAACGCCATCAAGTTCACGCGCGACGGCGGGGAAGTGTGCGTGGACGTCTCCCGGCGGTCGGCCCACACGGTTCTGATCGCCGTCAGCGACCAGGGGCCGGGCATTCCCCAGGCCGACCTGCCGCACATTTTCGAACCGTTCTTCAGCGGCACCGACACGCTGACCCACTCCTCCGGCGACTCCGGTTACCTCAAGCGGGGCATCGGCCTGGGACTGACGATCGTGAAGTACTTCGTGGAGCTGCACGGCGGGACGGTGAGCGTCTCCACGGGTTCCTGGGGCAGCATCTTTTCAGTGGAAATTCCCATCACCCCCCAGGCCCGGCGATGGAGCGAAGAAGTGCAAATCTAAGCCGCCGCCGGCCGCGGAGTCAGCGGGAGGACTTGCCCGGACGGGCTTTTTCCAGGAGCCGGCAGAGGGTTTCCACCACCTCGTCGGGATTGAAGGGTTTGGCGAAGTAGGCGTTCGCGCCGGCCTGGTAGCCGCGGCGGCGGCAGTCCTCGGCGTCCAGGGCGGTGATGATGATGATCGGCGTGGCGGGGTTCACGGTCTGCCGCAGGCGCCGGCAGCACTCGAAGCCGTCCATCTCGGGCAGCATGACGTCCAGCAGGAAGGCGTCGGCCTTGCACTTGGCGGAAAGCTCCAGCGCCTGGGCGCCGGAATAGGCGGGCACCGAATCCATGCCTCGAACGGCCAGGAACTCGCGCTCCAGGTCGTTCATCTCGACGTCGTCTTCAACAACGATGACAAGGGGTCGCCGACGGGCCATGCCGTAATTAACTAGTCCTGTGGGCTTGTCCGTGCTTGACAGCCTGCTCTAGAGTATAATCCCTGGCGGTCTGCGCCGCACTATGAGAGCGGCTTAATAAACAGTGGGTCGGCGATGAGCGCAAGTTCCCATAAGAAAATCCGCTTGCCTTCCGGCCGAAACATCCGCAAGGCCATCCAGTTGTACCTGCGCTACGCCTATTCTTCCTCCCCGCCGCCTCATCTGGCACGATTCATGCCTCCCGACGGCTTCCAGGCGGAGGAGTGGCTGATGCAGCCGTTCATCGAGCACGATCCGCCCGACGCCCCCGTCGAGAGCGTGCGGTCGTTTGCGCTGCGGCTGGGCAACGAAAAGTACCCGCACATGAAAATGCGCCTGTCCCGTCCGCCCCGCGACGAGGTGTTTCTCTTCAGCGTCGATTGCCACGACACGTTCCTCTCCGCCCCGGTGGGCTCGCAGGATTACGACATCCTGGAGGAGCTGAAGCGCCACAACGCCATCGTGGCCGAGGCCATTCGCCTGGCCTGGGAAGAGGCCAAGCTGCCCACCGAACGCGGCTACCTCCGCGGGAAGATCCAGCAAGCCAAGAACGTGCCAGCCGGTCCTCCGCCAGAGGCTCCTTCCTCACAGCGGGGAGGGCATCGGGCCTTAGACTCAG
>Ga0187865_1003039_pt1 | contig 14540 bp, 14 predicted proteins | sample June2016WEW_11_1_2_FD_132989 | JGI IMG/M metagenome (GOLD analysis project Ga0187865, IMG submission 132989) | Peatland microbial communities from SPRUCE experiment site at the Marcell Experimental Forest, Minnesota, USA - June2016WEW_11_100 | ecosystem: Environmental > Terrestrial > Soil >...
AATAATCGTCGCCGCAGTAGCGACGAGTTGTTCGGCGGACTGGGTCGTCAGCCGATCCGCAATTCGGACGTGCGGAGACATAATCGTATCCTCCTTATAGTGAGTTGTTGGTTTCAATTGATGGTTGTGCTTGCAACAAAGATGGCCGGCGCAGCGCTGGCCGTTTTCTGCGAGACGGAAAAGATCTTGTTCGTCTCGCTGAAACTCCTGTCCACGGCGGGAAATATCTAGTCCGCCTTCGAGAAGATTTTTTCCGTCCCGCAGAAAATGCTCTCCGTGACGGAAATGAAGCTCTCCCCGCCGCAAAAGATTTTCTTTGGATCGAAGAGCCTGCTCTCCGCCATTGAAAAGATCTTTTCCCCTTTCGAAAAGATTTACGGGATCATCGAAAAGATCTTTGGCCTTCGCCGCGCATCGTGTTTGTGACGGAAAAGATGTTGTCGATCACGAAGAAGGCGCTGTCGAGAATGCAAAAAATGCTCTCCTTGACGGAAGAGATCTTTTCCTTCGCGGTGAGGATCTTTTGCCTGATGGAAAAGGTCTTTTCTTTTGCGACGAGGATCTTTTGGGTCGCGGAAAGCATCTTTTCCTTCGCGGAGAGGATCTTTTGCATGACGGAAAGCATCTTTTCGTTTTCAAACATGATGCTCTCCGTCTTTGGAAAGATGTTGTGTCTGCCCCAAAACATCCTCGCCCAAATGAAGGCAAAGCTAACCGTCACTACGAAGATGCTCGCCGTCGCACAAATGATTTTCTGAGAGAAGCCCCGGCAAATGGTCATCCGCTGCCCCACGACATGCCGCCCGGGACAGAGCTTCGCCAATCCCAAGCTGGTTGTTTTCGGAGCTCTCCAGCCCGCTCGCATCAGAATTCAGTCTGGAAATTTGCCGCCCGGCCTCTCGATCCCGTGTGAAGCACTACAAGAGCCACGCTATTTGCGCTCTGAAAGTTTTGTTAAGCATTTTTTAATCGGATGGTTAGGGCTCAGACCGTTATTCGGGGCGTTACGAGAATTATGTTCGCGTTAGAAGCGAGGAGTCAGGAGTCATGAGTTGTAATTGACGATTTACGATTGACGATTGAAACTGCGAACGTTGTTCAATCGTCAATCGTCAATCTGAAATCGTCAATTAGTGCGCACCTTCGATCCAGACTTCGCCGTCTTGGTAAAATTCCTTTTTCCAGATCGGAACGATTTTTTTGATCGTGTCGATCGCGAACCGGCATGCGTCGAATGCGGGACCGCGATGGGCGGAGGCCACGACGATTGCCGTACTGCATTCACCGACCTCCATGTGCCCCAGCCGGTGCACGATTGCGACATCCCGGATCTCAAATTCGCTCTTCGCGCGGGAGCCGATCTCCTCGATCTTGCTCAAAGCCATGGATTCATAGGCATCGTATTCAAGGAAACGCACCGGTTTTTCATTGGAATTATCGCGCACCACTCCTTCGAACACGACAACGGCGCCGTCCTCCGGCTTTTGGATACTCTCGACGATTTTTCGGATATCGATGGGTTCGCGCACCAGACGGAACACATTAACCTCCACTGACCGGCGGGAAGAAGGCGATTTCATCGCCATCCCGGACGGAAGAACGGGGGCGGGCGAACTCCGAATTCAAAGCAAAGAGTACGGACGAGCGGTAGTTTTCCAGGGCAGGAAACCGGTGGGCGAAGTGATCAAAAACCGAGTTTACGTCCGTGACGGCGGCGGCATCCACGGTCGTTTCCCGCATTCCGGCAATGTCTGCAAGCGACGCAAAAAAAAGCACTCGAATACTCATCAGTAGAGATTTACGAAAAGAGAGCAGATCTCGTCAATGGTCTTTTTCACACGCGTGCTGGCATTCACATTGTTGGCAAAAATGCTGAACACGAGATTGCGGCCCGATTTGGTTGTCATGTATCCGGAAAGAGTGTTGACTCCATTCAGCGTGCCTGTCTTGGCGTGAACGGATCCCCTGACTTCGGTTGCGGAGAGCCGGTTGCGTAGCGTGCCATCCGTTCCACTAATCGCCAGTGTATTGAAAAACAGATTGAAGTAGGGGCGCTTTGACAGGAATTGAAGCAGTGAAGTCTGAAATCGGGGAGTGACCAAGTTCTCTCTCGACAGGCCGCACCCGTCGTTCAGGCGGATTTTTTCGCTTTCGACGCCGGCTTCCAGCAGAAACTCTCTAACTACTTCCAGGCCCGCTTCATTGGTCCCCTCGCCTTTGAATTCCGCTCCCAAAGTCCGCAGCAACATCTCGGCGTGCAGATTCTGGCTTTTTTTATTTATAATTTGCAGTGCGCGAATCAACGGAGGCGACTGGTGTTCCGCCAGCAGATTCCAGCGGAGGCGTTCCTCTTTCGAAACGTCTCCCAGGTGAAATGCGGCAACATGGCCTGAGACCGCTATCCCCTCTCTCTCCAAGGCTTCCTTGAGCAGCGCAGCTGCCACTTCGGCCGGTCTTTCCAGGAGAACGTAGTGGCTGAAATCCTTGGTAGAAGGGAGAACACCCGAAACTACGATGGTTTTGGTTCCGGGAATCACGCGGGCGTAAATGGTCCGCTTTGATTGGCGGCTGCCCGTAACCCCTAAATTCCGGATGCGGAAATAAGAAGTTCGCGGCTCTGTGTCGATGCTGACAGGCTTGCCGCGTTTGCCCGGGTGCGCAAAGATCCAAAGGACGTTGTTGTTTATGCTCAGTGCATTAATGGGAGCGCCATAGATCGATTTGAGGTCATTGGCGGTCCAGCCTTTGCCGTGGCTCGTCGAATCAAAATAGCTGTCGTCTCCGACAATGTCTCCCTTGATTTTTTTGACTCCTGCATTTTTCAGCTGCTCCGATAATTCGAGAAATGCCGGCTTCTCGAGCAGCTCGCCATAAGGGTCGGTAAGATTGGGATCGCCGCGCCCTATAAGAATCACATCCTGTGAGACTGTGCCGTCCGCCTCGACTGTCCCATTCGTATAAACGCCTGTGCGATACCTGAAATCCGGCCCGAGCTTCTCCAGCGCGGTCGACGTGGTTACTACTTTCAGAACAGAAGCCGGAAGAAAAGTCTTATCAGGATTCACTTCGATCAGGACTTTGTCGGCAGCCGGGTCCAGGATCTGAATCCCCCAATGGGCGGAGCGAGCACCCGGTCGCTTCAGGTATTGTGCGATTTTCGTCTGGATTGTCTCCAGTGGGCCGGCCTGGGTTTGAAGAACCAGAGCAGGGGAGAGGAGACAAACGAAGAAGAATGAAGAAAGCAGTTTGCGGAAACGCATGGACAAGTTTCAAATCCTCCTCGGCCGAAGAGCCTCAAATACTGTGCCTTTTACTACATCGGCAAAAAACGTTCATTTAATTAATGTCGCGCCGTATCATAACACAGCTGAAGTTAGCTTTCAGCCATCAGCGAGATGCTTTAAGCCATAAGGGCCTGTGACAGCTGATGGCTGATAGCGGACGGCGATTTACTTACTCAGACGGCTTTCCAATAACGACGGCATCACTTAAAAACACGTTCCCGATTTTTCCCCCGACGCCGACGGTGACCGCTCCCTGAATCCTTGAAACAGGTTTGATAAGGCCTGGATCAATCACGACCGCATACTCGAGTTTCACAAGCGGCTCTGTTTCCATAACTCGAGCCATTTCTGCCAGGACCTTTTTCGGGCGCGTTTCGCCCGAAGCAATGGCATTCTCAGCCGCATTCAAGCTCCGGCAAAGAACGAGGGCTGCGGTTGATTCGGACTCCGTCAATAAACGATTGCATCCGGAATAGGCAAGTCCAGAGGCTGCCCGGCCGGCAGGCGCTATCACCACCTCCGTGCTGATATTCAGGTCTCGAATCATCTTACGCAATATGGCGCCCTGAACGGCTTCCTGCTCTCCATAAAACACAAAAGCCGGCTTCGCAAGATGGAGCATTTTAACCGCTCCGGTAGCGAACCCTTTGAGAAGAATTGCCGGCAACCCGGCCGATTCCACGCTCGCCTGCACTTCCACAAAAGTCGAGAAACCAGGGGGAAAGATTTCATCTTCCGGCGGGATAAAAACGTAATCCACATTTTCGCGCGTCAGGACATCAATATCGGCGGTCAGGTCTCGGGGGTAGCGCGCGCATTCCTCCTCGCTGGAAAACTCGAAACGGTTTACGAAAATGGAGACTACGACCAGGTCCGCCATATTACGGGCCGCCCGAACGAGGCTGAGATGTCCGGGAGTAATTGCCCTGGAAGTCGGGACCAGGCCGACTTTCACATCAGTGATAAGAGTTTTGGCGCTGATTGAAGACATCCGGGAAACGCGGTTGATTATTTCCATGCGGGAAAATCATACAGCGAAAAACGCCACGGATTCCACGGATTATGTAAGTTTTTATTGAGCATATGTCTCTCGAGAGGCTGTCTCAAAAAAACATGTGCGGACGGGTCTCCAGACCCGTCCGATTTCTCAGTCCTATGATCGCTCGAGCGGGACGGCTCTCCAGAGCCGTCCCCACGTGTTTAAATAGAGGTTCTGCGCTTTCGTTTGGTTGCGGCTATTGGCCGCGCTGGGGAATCCGTAGCATCTTTCTTCAAAACTTGAGAAGTATCCGGGCAGGCATCCAGCAGCAGTCGAATCGATTTCCTTAAGACGGGATGGATTACATCCGGCGCAATCTGCGCCAACGGTTCCAGCACAAACCTGCGTTCCGCCATCCGTGGATGAGGAATGGTCAGGCCTGCATCATTCACCACAAGATCCCCGTACAGGAGAATATCCAAATCGAGAGTCCGAGGGGCGTTTGGAAAAGTCCGAATTCTCCCTTCGGACTCCTCAATCGTTTTGCAGAGATTCAGCAATTTCAAAGGGGTAAGCTCGGTTTCAACCTCGACTGCAATGTTCAGGAACCACGGCTGATTCAGATACCCGACAGGCTCCGTCTCGAAATACGAGGATACTTTTCTCACAACGGTTCCCGATGCGAGAGACTTCAGAGCAGACTCCAGGTTCGAGTTTCGATCCCCGAGGTTTGATCCCGCTGAGATATAGGCTTTCTGAGATCCCATTCTGGCGCCTGGCTTCTCGCTTCCGGCTTCTCGGAATTAAAACAAACTTTCCGGGCGCTTCAAATTCCCGAAGTTGCCGATTCCCTTCAGCATGAAAGAAAAGCTGAACTTTGATTCGATTCGAAGCCCAAGATCGAACTGATCGAATTCCACGGCGACGCCGCAGCAATTCCATGTGTAATTCACACGCGTGTTGCTGTTCAGCCATTGTCCGGTTTTGAGATTGTAGCTGACAGTGAAGCTGGATGCGAACCCCTGCTGTCGCGGGGAGCTATATCCGATTTGCCCCTGGATGTGGTTTGCGGCGAGCATGTTCGGTTCCAGTTCCTGGTTTCTGAAGTAAGTTCCCGAGATTACAAATTTTCCCTGGTGCCAGTATGAAGACAGGCTTTCATCACGAAACTGCTGAAGCCTGGTGTCGTAATCCACTCTTACGTCGTTATGAATGCCGTTTTGGGGGGACACCTGAAGGATGGCGCTGACGGGCGCCAGATTGCTCAAGGTCCCCGTCTGGTAGAAGCCGGTTACGGTATCCAATGGATAAAAAGAATTGGGCTGCTCAGGACGGAAAGCGCCGCCGAAAGTCGGATCGAAGTAGTACTTCTGGACAAGCGCAAAAGACATGAATTCCTGATTTTCATTAGTGCCCGCCCCGGTGGTGCGATTTCTGAAGAAACGATTCACGATCCCATATTCAATCTCGTTCGTATCGGCAATGGCGTCCTGCTCATCAAAACGGATAGTTTTGTCGAAGTCGCTGATTCCATGAATCCAGCGATAGGTTATATAAGGTTCTATGGTGTGCTGCATTTTTCCGAGCCATGGAAATGAAACATTCCCCTCCAGGATCGGCATCCTCAACTCCAGGTTCAAATCGGTATACCGACGGTTCAGGCTGCTGTTGGTCACGCCAGATTCGGAGTCGCTCGATAGTTGGGCTCCGTAATAGGTTTCCCGGACACCGACAGTGGGCACAAGCGAGAAGCCCTTTATTTCTGGGAGACGCAACGTGAGGCGTGGATAGAAATCCAGCCGCTGGACGAAATGCGTCTCCATCTGGCTGTCCGTTCGGGCCATCCCATCCAAGGATGTTCGAAAGCTGAGGATGAGGGGAGAGTTCCCGAGAGGCGTTCCCAGTGACAGGAACTCCACAGATGGAACCTTCCTGATGACAAGCGAACGGATTGGAAACAGAACTTCCTGGCGTTCAAACGCGATATTTGTCGAAAAGCTGTCGTGATCCCTCGTTAAAAATGCTGCGGCCAGTTCCTGCGGAACCGTCGCCGCACGGAAGGTATCTGAAAATGCCTGCTGGAAGGTGAAGCTGGATGTGATGTTTACTCTTGCCACCGCCCGCCAGTCATCCTTAAGCTGCGACACGCCGTCAACGGTAAGCTGCGCTCCGCCCTGATTCAGCTTATCGTGAATGCCATAAGCCTCAACGTAAAAGTGAGTCTCCGGATTAGGGTTCGCCCTGAAAATGCCTCCGATCGCCAATCCCCGAAGGGTGAAATAATCGCCATAAACTGTAGCGTCCGCGCTTTTCCCGAGTGTCTGGTAGTAAGCGTCGCTCAGAACACGGCCTTTAGAGGTTGAGGTCCCGGTGTGAAACGGGGTAAAACCGCTGCTGCGCTCCTTCTTTTCCATCGGCAACACGAGATAGGGAGCGTAAAAAACAGGGATGCCCTTGATCCTGAATACTGTATTGTGCAAGCGGGCCGTGTGATCGACCCGGATGTCCATCCTGGAGGCCTGGAAAACCCACTTGGGCCGTTTTTCCTGGCAAGACGTTACAAATGAATCTTCCACCGTGTAGGTGTCCGGGCCGGTCTTTAGAATGGTATGACCTTTAATTGAAAACTGCCGGTCGGTGTAGCCCGAGGCGTCATAAAAAGTTCCTGTTTGGGAGCTGAAGTTAAACTCAGCCCGGGAACAGGCCAACCATTGATCCTTTTGACTGAAGCGAACATGCCCGGCTATGAAGCCCTCTCGAGTGTCCATGTCGTACTGGGCCTCATCGCCTGTTGCAATCATATCCTGGAAAGTGATCTTTACATGTCCTTCGGCGCGGTAACGCGTTTGGGTAATTCTGCTTTGGGAATCCGAAAGCAATATCACAGTCCCATCCCGATATTTAATTTCGGTGCGGATCTGCTCTTTATTGCTGTCTTGAGCCGGCATTGAAATGGCCGGATTTGTCGGCGCTAGAGCAAGAACAAATGCCATGAGTAAGATAGTGGGCAGCCGGCAGTGGGCAGTCGGCAGAGAATAATTCCATCCTGTCGGATCCGATATAGCCGCCATGGTTCTCCTAATTCCAAATGCGGACAATCATATTTATGTATAGTCGGCCAATAAGTTTGTACACCTTTTCGCCAAAAAGGATCACCTAAAAAACGTTTACGCGTTTACGGGTTTACGCGTTTACGCGTTTTGAACCCGTAAACGCGTAAACCCGTAAACGCGTAAACGAAAAGGAGACTAAAGCTACTTGACATCAGATAACGCAGATATTAAATAGCTCCTTCTAATTTGTAAGGAGGATATCTATGCCCGGCAAGCAATTGATTTTCAGTGAAGATGCACGAAGCGTGATCCTGCGCGGGGTGAATACTCTGGCGAATACCGTGAAGGTTACGCTGGGTCCTCGAGGACGCAATGTAATGCTTTCCAAGAAGTACGGCTCTCCCATCATTACAAAAGACGGGGTGACTGTTGCCAAAGATATTGAGCTCAAGGACAAACAGGAAGACCTCGGCGCCCGCATGGTACGCGAAGTCGCGAGCAAAACCTCAGACATTGCAGGGGATGGAACAACCACCGCGACGGTTCTGGCGCAGGCCATTTATCGGGGAGGTCTGAAAAATGTCGCTGCCGGCGCCAATCCGATCGCCCTCAAGAGGGGAATCGATCTTGCGGTCGATGAGGTTGTGGCCGAGATCAAGCGCATGAGCAAAAGCGTAAAGGGCAATAAAGACATCGCGAATATCGCCACAATCTCCGCAAACGGGGACAAGAGAATCGGGGATCTGCTGGCCAAGGCTATCGAAGAGGTGGGCGAGGATGGAGTGGTTACGGTTGAAGAAGCAAAGTCAATGGCAACCGAGCTTGAAGTGGTTAAGGGCATGCGATTCGACCGGGGCTATTTGTCTGCTTATTTCGTAACAAACCAGGACCGAATGGAATGTGTGCTGGAAGATCCGCTCATCCTCATCCATGAGAAAAAAATCTCGTCGTTGAACGATTTGCTGCCATTGCTGGAAAAGGTCACGCGTCTCGGCAAACCGTTGCTGATCATAGCCGAAGAAGTTGAGGGAGAAGCGCTGGCAACCCTGGTCGTAAACAAGATTCGCGGCTCTTTCAATTGTGCGGCCGTAAAGGCTCCCGGATTTGGCGACCGGAGAAAAGCAATGCTCGAAGATATCGCGATCCTGACCGGGGGTAAGTTCCTTACTGAAGACTTGGGGATCAAACTGGAAAAGGCACAGATCAGCGATCTTGGAAGGGCCAAGAGCGTGATCATCGACAAGGACAATACGACCATTATCGAAGGCGCAGGCAAAAACAAAGAGATTGCGGGCCGCATCGCAAGCATCAAGAAACAAATTGAAGAAACGACTTCCGATTACGACCGCGAGAAGCTCCAGGAGCGCCTGGCGAAGCTGGCTGGGGGAGTCGCGGTCATCAGAGTCGGCGCCTCTACTGAATCCGAGATGAAAGAGCTAAAAGCCAGGGTCGAGGATGCGCATCATGCAACACGTGCAGCCATTGAAGAAGGGATTGTTCCGGGTGGCGGCATTGCACTCCTGCGGGCTCAGAAGGTTGTGGATCGGTTGAAACTCGAAGGGGATGAGAAAACCGGAGCAAAAATAATCCAGGCTGCCCTGGAGGAACCTGTGCGGATGATCGCACAGAATGCCGGGTTGGACGGCGCGGTCGTGGCTTCGAAAATACTCGAAAAAGAGGGGGATTTTGGATATAACGCCGAGACCGGTGAGTATGGCGATCTCGTTCAGCAAGGCATCGTCGATCCTACGAAAGTCGTCCGTGTTGCGCTGCAGAATGCGGGGTCTCTCGCAGGAATTCTATTAACGACCGAAGCGATTATAACCGAGCTGCCGGAGCCCAAGAAGAAAACAGCCGCCCCAATGCCTGAGGACTACGACTAGAAATACTAGAAATACTTCGGGGACGTTCCCCTATTTAGGGAGCGTCCCCCTTTTTTTAGATCCGTGCAAATCCGCGGTTAATGCTTTTATGATTTGTTTTGCGGAATCGGACGTGCTGCGCAAGCGCTCAAAAACACGAAACTGCACCAATGCCCGGGACTTGTTCAGGTCGGGCGGTTCTTCAGGTTTCAATTTAAAATAGGTGTCGCCTCGCAGATAATCTGCTAGAAAACGCACTCCGAGTTCGAGCGCCATGATTTGGGCCGCATCCGCCATCAATTCAATCTCCCGCGAATCGGCATGGCGAGCGGAACCGAGAAATCCTTTGGCAAGTGCCCGGAATACTTCCTCATCGACGTCAACTTTTTCCAGATCCTGTTCCCGCTCTCCTGCGAGGTTTACCAGCGAACGGACCATATCGCCCCAATCGCTGAGCCACGTATGCGGCATGATGGTGTCCAGATCAACCAAAGCCTTGACACTTCCTGTTTGGGTGCTGAACAGAAAGTTCTCCAGCTTTGTATCCCCATGAACAACGACCGTCTTCAACTCGCCTGATTTTAGTTTTCTGACCAGCGTGAGTCCGAACGACCTGTGTTGCAGTGCGAGCTCGGTAATTCGGCGAACTTGTGGGTCCGCCAGCCTCCTTCGGTGTTCGGTTGGATTGATCCGGATGAGAAAATGCGACTCGGTGCTGTTCCGCACGATCGGATCGGAGGGCAGGGATGCCTCGCATTCCGACGGTGTCCGCGCGCCGGACAAAACCGACAGCAACTGATTGTAGTAAAGCTCCGTATCCCGATAGCCCGGCAGTGGACAACCGATCCGGGAAACATCCATTCCAGCCGTCAGCGATCCGAAAAGAGCGAGCCCTCTCCCCGCCTCTTCCGCGATTCGCAGCCGCATGCCGGGATCGGCGATTTCGCGCAAGCTTCGGACCGTATACGCCTGGCCGATCCTGACCATCATGCGCCAGCATTCGTTTCCGGATGCGCCGGATCTATTGAAGCAATGCTTCCCATCCTTCGTCTGAACCAGCCGGATTGTTTCCCATTCACTGCCGCGAATTATCCCGTGCGACAAAGCCGCTTCCTGTGCGCGGATGCATGAAACCATTGCGCTCATGACAGCATGGGGCATACTGAAAACATCAGGATTCAGCTGTTGAAGAAGGTATTGGATTCGGTTATCCGGCAACCCCGCGGTGATCAAGTAGGTATGCTGGTTGATGTTTCCCTTTCCTGGGAAATCATTCACTTCTAAGGGTTCCGAAATAGCGAAACAGGATGCAATGCGGCGTACCTCTTCGAGATTCGCAGGATTATGGGTCATCGCGGCAGTATAACTTTAAAATTTCTGAACCAGAATACAGAATTCAGGCGATAATAGGAGTTGATGCAGGGGGCTTCCGAATCCTGGGTCTTTGATTTTTCCGGTGTGTTGTGAGGCGCGATTCGGAAGCGGTTTTTAGATACTTGGGCTTTAAACTCCCCTCAGATGCCCTTTTGGATGATTCTAATGTGATATAAAACTTCTTCAAGGCGGAGGAATACACATCATGCCAATCAAACTCGCCATCAACGGATTCGGTCGAATCGGACGCAACCTCGTGCGTTGTTCCATTCGGGATCCAAAAATCCAGATCGTTGGCGTCAATGACATCACCCAACCGGAAGTATTGGCTCATCTTCTCAAGTACGACTCGGTTTTGGGACGATTCGGTGAAACGGTGGAACTGAAGGATGGGAATCTCGTGGTCGACAACAAGCCGATCAAGATCTTCAGCGAAAAGGATCCTGCAAAACTCGACTGGAGCTCGCTGGGTGCCCAAGTCGTTGTGGAATCCACGGGGCTATTTACGGAAGGGGAGAAAGCAAAGGCTCATCTGAAGGGTACCGTTAAGAAGGTCATCATATCGGCTCCAGGAAAGAATGTCGACGGCACGTTCTGCATTGGGGTCAATATGGATGCGTATGATCCGGCCAAGCACAACGTGATTTCCAATGCCTCATGCACCACAAATTGTCTTGCTCCGCTGGCCAAAGTTCTCGACGAGAAGTTTGAAATTCAATCAGGCTTTATGACGACGATTCACAGTTACACGAATGACCAGAATCTGCTGGACCTGCCGCATCGTGATCTTCGGCGCGCGCGCGCTGCCGCGATCAACATGGTGCCCAGCACCACAGGAGCTGCCAAAGCTATAGGGCTGGTGCTTCCCAGACTTGCGGGCAAGCTGGACGGGCTGGCAATTCGAGTTCCGACCCCGAATGTCTCTCTTGTGGATCTTGTGACTATCGTAAGGGTAAAGGCTACAAAGGAGGATGTGAACAAGGCCCTGAAAGAGGCATCCGAAGGCCCGCTGAAGGGCATTCTCGGTTATTCCGAGGAGCCTCTTGTTTCAACCGATTATATGCAGGACTCCAATTCCGGCACGGTCGATGCGCTGGAAACCAAAGTCATGGGAAATCTGGTCAAGACTCTGGCGTGGTACGACAACGAATGGGGGTATTCCTGCAGGCTGCGCGATCTTGTCAAGTACATCGGTGTGTAATTCCCGGATCTCAAGCGATGGAAGGCGATCATGGCAAAGCTAACGATTCAGGATCTCGACCTGAAGGGGAAGCGGGTTTTTGTGCGTGTGGATTTTAACGTTCCGATCAACAAGGGGAAAGTGACGGACGACCTGCGCATTCGGGAAGCCCTCCCGACGATAAGGTACGGCATCGAGCATGGTGCACTTCTGGTTCTGGCGTCGCATCTGGGGCGACCCAAAGGCAAGCCGAAACCGGAATTTTCTCTTGCTCCCGTTGCCGAGCGGCTCTCCGAATTATTAGGTAAGAAGGTGATTTTTACCAAGGACTGCATCGGGCCAGAAGTCGAAAAAGCCGTGACAGCGGCTCAACCGGGAGACGTGATCCTCCTGGAAAACCTCCGTTTCCATGCTGAAGAAGAAGCCAATGATCCCGGGTTCGCGAAGCAGTTGGCGGCATTGACTCCCATTTACGTCAACGACGCATTTGGGAGCGCCCACAGGGCCCACGCCTCGACCGAGGGAATCACTCGCTTTGTACAGCAGGCTGCGGCCGGGTTCCTGATGGAAAAAGAACTGCGCTATCTTGGAGGTGCGCTGGAAGCGCCGCAGCGTCCTTTCATTGCCATCCTCGGCGGCGCTAAAATTTCCGACAAGATCGAAGTAATTGAAAATCTGTTGGGGAAAGTGGACCGGCTTCTTATCGGCGGCGCCATGGCTTTCACATTTCTGAAGAGCCAGGGGAAAAACATCGGGAAATCGCTGTGCGAAGACGATAAGCTGGATCTGGCTCGCGAGCTTCTTGCAAGAGCTCAGGGGCGCATTGTTCTCCCGACGGATGCTGTTGCCGCTTCAGGAATTGACGATGGGGGTTCCGCGCACGTCGTGCCATCCGGAGAGATTCCGGCGGAAGAAATGGGATTGGACATCGGTCCAAAAACAGTAGCGGAATATTCGGAGGCAATCCGTTCCGCCAAGACAATTGTCTGGAACGGCCCGATGGGCGTTTTTGAGAAGGATGCCTTTGCGACAGGAACCGTCAGCGTCGCACGGGCGGTCGCCGATTCCCGAGCCGTGTCTATCATCGGGGGAGGGGACTCAGCCGCGGCAGTTGCAAACGCAGGGGTTGCGGATCGGATCACTCACATCTCCACGGGAGGCGGAGCATCGCTGGAATTTCTGGCAGGTCAGGTCCTCCCCGGCGTTGCCGCTCTTAGTAACAAATAGCCAGACGCCTGGCTCTCGGCTTGCAAGAAGGCTGAAAAAGATTGTCCATGAGAATTCCTGTTATTGCTGGAAACTGGAAAATGCATAAGACAGCGGGTGAAGCCCGCCTGCTGGCCCGCGCGATCAAAGACGAAATAGGGGATCTGTCTGGCCGTCAGGTTGTCCTGGCGCCTCCCTTTACTGCCCTGACATCCGTCTATAAGGAGATTCAGGGGAGCCCGCTTATTCTCGCGGCCCAAAATGTCCATTGGGAATCCAAAGGCGCCTTCACGGGGGAAATCAGCATTCCAATGGTCGAGGATGCCGGATGCGGTATGGTTATCATCGGACATTCGGAGCGGCGGCAATATTTTGGCGAAACAGACTTCACGGTCAACCGACGGGTCCGCGCGGTGCTGGATTCAAAGCTCCAAACCATTGTCTGCATCGGAGAGACATTATCGGAACGGGAATCCGGAAAGCATCATAGTATAGTAGCGCAACAACTTGCAGGCGGACTGGACGGCTTGACAGCCCAGGGCATGTTGCGTATTATTCTCGCCTACGAACCGGTATGGGCAATCGGTACGGGTCGCACGGCATCCCCCGAAATCGCCCAGGAAATGCACGGATTGATTCGTAAATGGCTTTCTGACAGGTTCGGAAACGAGGCACAGGAAGTTCGCATTTTATATGGCGGCAGCGTCAAACCTGATAACATCGATGTCTTGATGCAGCAGCCGGACATTGACGGCGCACTGGTGGGTGGAGCATGCCTGGAAGCCGACAGCTTCCTGCGCATTGTCCACTTCAAATCCTGATGGCCGGCAGAAAGTAGGTTTTCAAAATCATATGCTTCTTTACTACGCGTTTGCAACGCTGCATGTAATTGTGTGTGTTATTCTCGTCCTGGTGGTACTGCTTCAGTCCGGGAGAGGTGCGGACCTGGCGGGCGCATTTGGCGGAGGGGCGACACAAACAGCTTTCGGAAGCCGGGGCCCGGCATCGTTTTTATCAAAGATGACCACGATCGCTGCGATTGTTTTTATGTTGACCAGTATCGGGCTGTCGCTGATCTCTACTAAAACGGAAGCTAAATCAGTTCTCGAGAGAACCAGGCAGAGTGCACCAGCAAGGAAAGCGCCTGCCCCGACCAGCGCTCCTGTGGCAACACCCACACCGGAACAGATCAATCGAAGGGTGGAAGAGCTGGAAAAACAAAAGGCGGCGGGCAAAGCCGGCGCCGGCTCTGCCCAACAGCAGCCTGAAAAACCGACTGCGCCTGCGCAGCAACCTCCTAATAAGTAGAAGATTAGTTTCAGGTGGTCCCTCGGCCGTTTTTCAGACGGCCCGCCCAAGTGCCGAAGTGGTGGAACTGGCAGACACGCCATCTTGAGGGGGTGGTGAGGAAACTCGTGGGGGTTCGAGTCCCCCCTTCGGCACCATCCACATTCCCAAAAACAAAAAACGCCACGGATTCCACAGCGCGGCCGGGCCGCAACCAAAGGAAAGCCGAGAACCGCTATTGAACATGTGGGGACGGCTCTCCAGAGCCGTCCCGCCCGAGCGATCCCAAGACTGAAAATCCGGACGGGTCTGGAG
>Ga0187865_1003040_pt1 | contig 14538 bp, 9 predicted proteins | sample June2016WEW_11_1_2_FD_132989 | JGI IMG/M metagenome (GOLD analysis project Ga0187865, IMG submission 132989) | Peatland microbial communities from SPRUCE experiment site at the Marcell Experimental Forest, Minnesota, USA - June2016WEW_11_100 | ecosystem: Environmental > Terrestrial > Soil >...
CGGCACCTCGATCATCGTGCCGATCTTGAAGTCGAACGGCAGCTTCTTGACGCCCTTCTCGGCCTTGACCTGCTCCAGCACCTCCAGCACCACCTTCTTCTGGTGGGTCAACTCTTTGACGTTGCCCACCAGCGGGATCATGATCTCGGGCTTGCAGCCCTTGACCGCAAAGGCGGCCTCGAAGATCGCCCGCGCCTGCATGGCGGTGATCTCCGGGTGAACGATGCCCAGCCGGCAGCCGCGCAGGCCCAGCATCGGGTTGAATTCGTGGAGCGACTCGACCTTGGCCTTGATCTTGGCGACCGGCACGCCCATGGCCGTGGCCATTTCCTGCTGGCCGGCGTCGTCGTGCGGCAGGAACTCGTGCAGCGGCGGGTCCAGGAAGCGGATGGTCGCCGGCCGGCCCTCCAGGGCCTTGAAGATGCCGATGAAATCCTGGCGCTGAAGCGGCAGGAGCTTGTCCAGGGCCTTGCGGCGGCCCTCGACGTCCTCGGCCAGGATCATCTCGCGCATCGGGACGATGCGGTCGCCCTCGAAGAACATGTGCTCGGTGCGGCACAGGCCGACGCCCTCGGCCCCGAAGCGCACGGCCACCTGGGCGTCGTGGGGCGTGTCGGCGTTGGTGCGCACGCCCATCTGGCGGTACTTGTCGGCCAGGTTCATGATGACCCCGAACGGTCCGGTCAGCGCGGGCTCGATGGTGGGAATCTTTCCGGCGTACACGGCGCCGAGCGAGCCGTTGAGGCTGAGCCAGTCGCCTTCCTTCAGGGTGGTGCCGCAGGCCGAGAGGGTCTTGGCCTTGTAGTCGATGACCGCGTCGCCCGCCCCGGCCACGCAGCACTTGCCCATGCCGCGGGCGACGACGGCCGCGTGGCTGGTCATGCCGCCCCGGCCGGTGAGGATGCCCTGGGCCACGTTCATGCCGCCGATGTCCTCAGGGCTGGTCTCGATGCGGACCAGGACGACGGCCCGGCCCATCGCGTGCCATTTTTCGGCGTCCTCGGCGTTGAAGACGATCTGGCCGGAGGCCGCGCCGGGGCTGGCGGGCAGGCCGGAGCAGATTTTCTTAGCCACCGCCTCGGCCTTGGGGTCGAACGTCGGGTGCAGGAGCTGGTCCAGCGACTTGGGTTCGACGCGCATGACGGCTTCGGCCTCAGTGATCAGGCCTTCTTTGACCATGTCCACGGCCACCTGCACCGCCGCCGCGGCCGTGCGCTTGCCGTTGCGGGTCTGGAGCATGTACAGCGTGCTCCGCTCGATGGTGAACTCGATGTCCTGCATGTCGCGGTAATGCTTCTCGAGGGTCTGGCGGATGCCCAGCAATTGCTTGTAGGCGTTGCGGTCGCGCTGGGCCAATTCGTCGATGGGCAGCGGCGTGCGAATGCCGGCCACGACGTCCTCGCCCTGGGCGTTCATCAGGAACTCGCCGTAGAATTTGTTTTCGCCGGTGGCCGGGTTGCGCGTGAAGGCCACGCCCGTGCCGCTGTCGTTGCCGAGGTTGCCGAAGACCATCTCCTGCACGTTGACGGCCGTGCCCAGCAGGCCGCGAATGTCGTTGATCTGGCGGTACTTGATCGCGCGGGGATTGTTCCAGCTTCCGAACACCGCGTTGATGGAAGCGTCCAGCTGCGCCCGGGCGTCCTGGGGAAAGCTCTTGCCGGCCCGCTTGTAGACCTTCTCGTACTCGGTGACCACGTCCCGCAGGCCGTGGACGTCCAGGTCCGTGTCCAGCTTGGCGCCGTGGCGATCCTTGACGGCGTGGAGGGCGTGCTCGAAGTCATCGTGCTCGATGCCCAGCACCACGTCGCCGAACATCTGCATGAAGCGCCGGTAGGCGTCCCAGCCGAACCGCTCGTTGCCGGTGAGCTTGATCAGCGTGGCCAACGTCTCGTGGTTGAGGCCCAGGTTCAGCACGGTGTCCATCATGCCGGGCATGGACGCGGCCGCCCCGCTGCGGACCGACACCAGCAGCGGCCGGCTGCCGTGCCCGAAGGTCTTGCCGGTGAGCTTCTCCAGCCTTTGGATGTGGGTCGTAACTTCCCCCGCCAGGCTCGCGGGATACTTGCGTCCCAGCTTGTAGAACAGGTCGCACACCTCGGTGGTGATGGTGAACCCCGCCGGCACGGGCAGGCCCAGCGAGCACATCTCCGCCAGGTTGGCGCCCTTGCCGCCCAGCAGGGCCTTCATGGAGGCCTTGCCCTCCGCCTTGCCCCCGCCGAAGAAATACACGTACTTGGTCTTCTTGGCCATCGGATCGCTCTCCGTTGTATCGTTTGTCTTTGGGACTACGGGTTGGAAGTTCCTTCTCCGCCGCCAACACGCCGCTGCCGGTAATCCCAGGGTTGCTGCGGTAGGGCTTGTTCCGCGGGGTTACGTCATCCTTGCCCCGTCGGGGGCAAAAGGATGTGGCAGTTTAGGGTCGCCCCGCGGCGGTGTCAACGGTTTTCAGGACGGGGGCGATGGGCTTGTTTGTGCCGCCGCGGTGGCTAGAATAGTCATGAGAAAAAGTTCGCTAGGGGCGCCCCGGCAGCAGCCGGGGCTGAGAGTGACCCTTGGAACCTGATCAATGTAGCCCGCCGCCGTTAGGGCGGGCGAGTTGCGTAGGGAAGCGGACGGTCGGAAAAGCCAGATGCTTTTTCCCGGGCCGCCCCCACGCGGCCTTCCTTTATTAATAGATGAGCCAGGACCGGATGACTCAGTATCGCCAAGCCAGGGCTGGAGTGATCACGCCGGAAATGCGCCGCGTCGCGCAGCGCGAGGGCGTGTCGGCCGAATTCATCCGTGACGAGGTCGCCGCCGGGCGGCTGGTGATTCCGGCCAATCGCCTGCACCTGGCCGGGACGGCCGGCGAGGGCGTCAAGCTCGATCCGTGCGGCATCGGCCGGGCCGTCACCACCAAGATCAACGCCAACATCGGCGCCTCGCCTGTCAGCAGTTGCAAGGAGCAGGAGCTCATCAAGCTGAACCTGGCCGTGCAGTACGGCGCCGACGCCGTCATGGACCTGTCCACCGGCGGGGACCTGGACGCGACGCGGCGGGCTATCCTGGCCCACGCGGCCGTGCCGATCGGGACGGTGCCGATCTATTCCGTCGTCGTCGGCCGCGACATCGCCGACGTGACGCGCGACGACCTCCTGGCCGCCATCGCCGCCCAGGCCGACCAGGGCGTGGACTTCATGACCATTCACGCGGGGCTGCGCCGCAAGCATCTGCCGCTGGTGGCCAATCGCAAGCTGGGCATCGTCTCGCGCGGCGGCAGCCTGCTGGCCAAGTGGATGATGCTCCATGAGGCCGAGAACCCGCTGTACGAGATGTTCGACGAGATCAGCGCCATCCTCCGCGAGCACGACGTGACGTATTCGCTGGGCGACGGCCTGCGGCCGGGGTGCCTTGCCGACGCGAGCGACGAGGCGCAGTTCGCCGAGCTGGCCACGCTGGGTGAGCTGGTCGCTCGGGCGTGGGCAGCCGGCGTACAGGTGATGGTCGAGGGGCCCGGCCACATTCCCTACGACCAGATCGAGATGAACATGAAGCGCCAGCAAGAGCTTTGCGACGGCGCGCCGTTCTACGTGCTGGGGCCGGTGGTGGCCGACGTGTTCCCCGGCTACGACCACATTACCTCGGCCATCGGGGCGACCGCGGCGGCGTTCCACGGCGCCAGCTTCCTGTGCTACGTGACGCCCAGCGAGCACCTGGCCCTGCCGACGCCCGCGGACGTCCAGGCCGGATGCGTGGCCTACAAGATCGCCGCCCACGCCGCCGACGTGGCCCGCAAGCTCCCCGGCGCCCGGAAGTGGGACGACCGCATGGCCCAGGCCCGCGCCGCCTTCGACTGGAAAAAGCAGTTCGAGCTGGCCTTCGACGGCGCCACTGCCCGGGCGATCCGCTCCCGCGACCTGGCCGGGGCGGAGGACTACTGCTCCATGTGCGGCCAGGCGTGGTGCGCCCTGCGCATCTCCAAGGAAGTCACGGGCCGGCTGGGCGGCTAAAGACACTTCCGCGCCAAGGGTGGACAAACCGCCGACCGGCGGGGAGAATCCGCAGATACCGAACGGGTTCCTGGTTCGACAAGCTCACCATTCGGGCCGGCCGCGAGCGTCCTAGATCGAAAAAGGCCCGTTCGCCGAGGGTCAAAGACATGGCGAAAAATAAAGAGTCCTTATGGGCCCAGATGAAGCGCGACGTGCGCAGCCGGCTGATTTCCGGGACGGCGGTGCTGGTGCCCGTGGCGATCACCATCGCCATTTTGCGATGGCTGTTCCTGTGGATGTCGGGGTTCCTGACGCCTGCGGTCAAGGCCCTGTTCAACGTGGAAAACCTCAGAAATCATCTGGGGCCTCAGGGCGCCGATTTCGTGATTCGCCACGTCAACATCATTGCGCCGGTGGTCGCCGTGGTGCTGCTGGTGGTGCTGCTGTATTGCATCGGGGCGCTGGCCCGGCGGGTCGTGGGCAAGAGGGTCCTAGCCATCGGCGAGGCGATCCTGCTTCGCATTCCGGTGGTCAAGCCGATTTACTCGGCCGTCAAGCAGGTGGTGGAGGCCGTGTCGTTGCCGGATCGCGGTGCCTTCAAGGCGGTCGTGCTGGTGCACTTCCCGCACCCCCGGATGTGGGCGGTGGGGTTCCTGACCGGCAGTATCGCCGACCAGACCGGCAAGCGCATGTACAAGGTCTTCATTCCTACCGCGCCCAACCCCACCACCGGGTTCTATGAATTCATCGAACCGGAAGAGCTGATGGTGACGGACATCCCCGTGGACATGGCCTTCAAGATGATCATTTCCAGCGGCATCATCGCCCCGGACAAATACAACGCCCGCCCCATCGGCCTGGAATATATGTAAACGCAGACCGTTAGACTGTTAGACTATTCGACTGTTCGGCTGTTTGGCTAACCGTGCGTAGCCCCGGCGAATCGGGGCGAGTTCGGAGCCTGACCATGCGAAGGATTCATCTGGGGTGCATGGCGTTGATAGTGGCGATCGTGGCGGTCGTGGCGGAAAACTGCCTGGCCGGGGATGAGGGCAACTGGCTGGCCGCCGGGGCACAGCTTGCCCAAGCCGACGAGAAGCCGGACTCCTCCGTCCCTCCCGCCCAGACCGCTCCGCCCGCAACGACCTACGTGCCATGGCGGGAGCGCGTCGGGCCGGCGTATCCGGGGGATTTCTGGCGCAGCTTCGGACGGTACAGCAAGGAGCTGCCGGAAACCTTGTGGGACGATACCAAGGTCACGTTCACCAGCCCGTTCAGCTGGGTCTGCTTCGGCCTGGCGGGTGCAGCCGGGATCGCCCTGAACGGCCACAACGGCGACGCGCAGATCGCCGACCACTACACCCGCCACGGCTCGCAGCTCAATAGCTTCTGGGACAGCGTCGGCGACGCCGGCGGCAGTCCCGGGACGCAATTCGCCATCACGGGTGCCGCCTACTTCATCAGCCTGGCCCGGGACGACAAAAAGACCTACGAAGTCTCCACCACCATGATGAACGCCCTGATTATCAACGGCCTGTTCACGGAGATGCTCAAGGTCTGCGTCCAGACCAAGAGCCCCAACGGCGATAAGTACGCCTGGCCCAGCGGGCACACGTCCAGCAGCTTCTGCTTCGCCACCGTGGCCTACGACGCCTACGGCCCCTGGGTCGGCGTGCCGCTGTACGGCTTCGCCACCTTCGTGGGCTACGAGCGGATCGACGCCCGCAACCACAACTTCTCCGACGTGATCTCCGGCGCGCTGATTGGCATCGCCATCGGCCACGCCGTGGCCCACCACCATCAGCCCAAGTTCCTCTCGATGGACGTCATCCCCTACGTCAACCCCGCCACCGGCACTGTGGGCATCGGCCTGACCAAAGCCTGGTGAGAACGGCAGACTATTAGACCCGCCTGCTGGCAGGCTGTTTGGTTTTTGTGGTGCGCCGAATAGTCGAACAGTCTAAAAGTCTAACAGTCGATTCTAGGCCACGCCATCGGGTCCGGGCAGCTCGCCGTTGGGGCGATGTTTCCAGCGGCGGTGGACCCAGAGGTATTGTTCGGGCGCGTCGCGGACGATCTGCTCCAGCGTCGAGGTGTATTCCTGCGTGATCCAGGTCAGGGGATCGGGCTTGTCGGCCCATTCGGCGGGGTGGATGATCCGCTGCACGCCCATCTCGAAGCTGAACGCCTCCTCCAGCCGCCGGCCGTAGCCCACGACGATCGGCACGCCGAACTGCATGGCCATCAGGCCGATGGATTTGTACGTGCTGGCCGGGCGGCCGAAGAAATTCACGAACAGCCCCTTGCGCCCGGCGTCCTGGTCGGCGATGAAGCTCAGCGTGCCGCGGGCGGCCAGAATGTCCTCCATCGAAGCCGTCGCGCCCTTCTTGTACAGGATGCTCTGGCCGGTGCGCTCGCGGACGCCCATGACGAACTCGTTGAGGTAGGGGTTGTCCAGCGGGCGGGCGACCGCCACCGACGGGAACCCCAGCGTGGCCATCGTGTAGCCCACCAGCTCGAAGCTGCCGTAGTGGCCGGTGACCATGATCATGCCGGTCTTGTGCTCCAGCCGCAGCCGCAGGGCCTCGGCCAGGTTGGCCAGGCGGACGTGCCGCCGCCACAGCAGCGGCGTGATCAGCCGCGGGGTCAGCAGCACGTCCAGGGCCAGGCACACCATGTGCTTCATGGAGTCACGGGCGACGCGGCGGATGCGCGGCTCGGGCCAGTCGGGAAAGCTGCGGCGAAGGTGCTCGATGGCGATGCGGCGGTGGCGGCGGTCGAAACGATAAATCAGCCGGCCGATGATCGCGGCCGTGCGATAGTTGGCGGCGGGGGAAAACATGTGCACGAACATCGCGAACAGCCGCAACGCGACGTACGTCAGGTAATCCACCACGTTGTTTCTTGGTCGGGCCATTGTGAAGAAGGTGAGAGGTTAGAGGTTAGAGTGCGACTCTCGCCTGTAACTTGGTTTTCATTTCGTCCACGATCCGCCGGACTTCGGCCGCGGCCCGCTCGGCCGGCACGAGGGTCGGCTGGGCGTCCGTGCGGCGCTTCAGCTCGACCTTGCCGTCTTTGAGGCCGCGCTCGCCGACCACCACGCGCAGCGGAATGCCGATCAGGTCGGCGTCCTTGAGCTTCACGCCCGGGCGGGCGTCGCGGTCGTCCAGCAACGCCTCCACGCCGGCGGCCTCCAGCTCGTCGTGAATCCGCTGCGCCTCGGCGCAGACGGCCGGCTTGTCGCTGTTCAGCGGCACGATTTCCACTTCAAACGGGGCGATGCTGATCGGCAGGATGCAGCCGGCGTCGTCGTGGCCGATTTCGATGGCCGTCGCCAGGATGCGATTGATGCCGGCGCCGTAGCAACCCATCAAGCATGGGCGGGACTGGCCCTTTTCGTCCAGGAAATTCGCGCCCATCGCGATGCTGTACTTGGTCCCCAGCTTGAACACGTGGCCGACCTCGATGCCGCAGGAAAACACAAGCTTCTTGCCGCCCCATGTGTCGCCCTCGGCCGCATTGCGGACGTCGGCCACCAGGACGTGGTCGCCGGCCAGCGGGAAATCCCGCCCTGGCACGACGTTTTTCACGTGGGCGTCGGTCTTGTTCGCCCCGGCCACGCCCACGCCCATCGCGGCCACGGCGTGATCGACGATCAGTGTGCTCACCTTGCCGGCCAGGCCCATCGGCCCGGCGAATCCCACAGCCGCAGCAGTTACTTTGCGGATGACGGCTTCGTCCGCCAATTCCACGTCTCCGCCGGCCTGGGCGGCGAGCTTGGACTCGTTGATCTCGTGATCGCCCCGCACCAGCACGGCCAGGACCTTTTTGGCATCTTTGGCCGCTTTGGCGTCGCCGACCGGCCTGGTAACGTAGATCAGCGTCTTGATCATTTCCGGCGGCTGGGTGCCCAGGAGTTTGCAGACGGCCTCGATGCTACCGACGCCGGGCGTGGGCACTTCCTGCATCTTGGGGGCGGCCTTGCGTGCGGCCTGCGCCTCGGCCGTCAGCTTTAGCGGATCCACCTGGGCCATGTCGATGTTGGCCGCGTAGGCGCCGTCTTCGGTCGTCACCAGCACGTCGCCGACGGCTGCGGGGACCATGAATTCCTCGGTGTCGGTGCCGCCCATGCCGCCGGAGGAGGCCTGGACGATCGTGTACACAAGCCCGCAGCGGTCGAAGATGCGGCAATACGCGTCGTACATCTTGCGGTAGGACTCATTCAGTCCCTCGGCCGTCGCGTCGAAGCTGTAGGCGTCCTTCATCAGGAATTCGCGGCTGCGGATGACGCCGTACTGCGGGCGGAACTCGTCGCGGAACTTGGTGTTAATCTGGTAGAGCGTGATCGGCAATTGCCGGTAGCTGCTGACCTCCCCGGCCACGAGCGCCGTGACCGATTCCTCCGCCGTCGGCGCCAGCACGTTCTGGCGGCCGTGATGGTCCTCGAAATGACACAGGATGTCCTTGAACACCACGTCCCGGCCGGTCTGCTGCCACAGCTCCATCGGCTGGAGGATGGGCAGGAGGATTTCCTGCGCCCCGGCGGCGTCCATTTCCTGGCGGACGATCTCGACGATCTTCCTCAGGCTTCGCCAGCCCAGCGGCAGGTAGGTGTACGTCCCGCTGGCCAGCTTGCGGATGAACCCCGCGCGGATCATGAGCTGGTGGCTGGGAATCTCCGCCTCGGCCGGCGTCTCTTTGACCGTCGGAATCAGCAGTTGGCTATATCGCATGGAAAAACCTTTCACCTCTCACCTGGTGTTGTGGCCGCTTATATTCCGAAACGCCCGCGTTTTCAACGCCGTTGCCTGCGGCTACAATGGTCCATCATGGCTGCCAATCGTCGCTACGTGAATCAGCTCATGGCCGGGGAGACGCTCGACCAGGTGTTCCTGGTGCGGGACAAGGACCTGCGGACCACCAAAGCCGGCGGGCTGTACCTTCAGTGCACGCTGGCCGACAAGGGCGGGACGCTGGCCGCCCGCATGTGGCAGATCTCCGAGAGCATCTACACCGCCGTGCCGGTGGACGGCTTCCTCCAGGTCAAGGGCCGCACGGAGGAGTATCGCGGCACGCTCCAGCTCATCATCGACGCCTGCCGCCCCTGGCCGGCGGAGAAGGTGGACCTGGCCGACTTCCTGCCCGTCACCAAGCAGGACGTCGAGGCCATGTGGGGCGAGCTGACCGAAATCCTCCGCGGCATCAAGAACGATCCCATCCGCCTGCTGATTAAGAAGTTCATCGAGGACCAGGATTTCGTCGCCGCGTTCAAGCGAAGCCCCGCGGCGCTCCAGTTGCACCACGCCTTCATCGGCGGCCTGCTGGAGCACACGCTGGCGACGATGCGGGCAGCCAAGGCGCTGCTGCCGCTGTACCCGACCGTCAATCCCGACCTGGTGCTGGCCGGCATGTTCCTGCACGACATCGGCAAGACGGCGGAGTTGGCGGCCGGGACGAGCATGGCCTACACCGACCGCGGCCAGCTCGTCGGCCACGTGACCCTGGCGGCCGTGTGGGTCGCCCAGAAGGCCGCGGCCGTCGCGGCGGAGATCGGCGAACCCTTCCCGGCCAGAACGCTGGACCTGCTCCAGCACATCATCGTCAGCCACCACGGCCAGCTCGAGTTCGGCGCTCCCAGACTGCCGGCCATCCCCGAGGCGTTCTTCGTCCACTACGTCGACAACCTGGACGCCAAACTCTTCATCACCACCAAGGCCATCGAGTCCGACCCCGACCCCAATACCTCCTTCACCTCCTACCTGCCCTCGCTGGAAACGAGAATCTATAAGCGAAGCAAGGAACTGTAAGGAAGGTTGCGGCTTTCAAGCCTTTCGTCGCAGATGCGCGTCTTCGAGCAACCCGAAGATGGCACAGATAGCCAAGATTCCTGGGATGGCAAAACCGCGCCCCGAGACGGTATACCAAACACTCAACAGCACGGCGGTACCTGCGAAGATCCAATAAAACACCCGTGTCCCCCGACCGAGAGGTTTGAGCAACGCCTTTTTGCATTCCGGGCACACATATTTGGGGAAGCCCAAAAACGTGAGTTTGCGACGCGCGGTGAATGGCTTGTTGCAGTGCGGACATAACTGTTCTTGTTGAGTAGCCATTTGCGACTCCTTTCTGCGACCTGGCAGAATGACTATTCTTCCACTCCCGCTAGATGTTTGCGGAGTTCGGCGTTGACTTGGCGCATGAGGTCCACGTAGTCCATCTGGGCGGCCGTGTAACGCTTGAAGATCTCGTGGCTGACGAGCTTGTCCTGCAACTCCTGGAGCTTGTGCTTGTCGGCGACCTCGACGGGCTTGTTGGCCTCCTCCAGCTTGGCGAGCTTCTCGGCCTGGGCGGAAAATTCCTTCAGCATGGCCGCGATGTCGGCGTGACGGTCCAGTTCCGCCCTGGCGGCTTTCAGCTTGGCGGCCTGGGGCGAGTTGGCGACGGCTTGACCCAATTGAGCGGCCAGTTCGGCGATTGTCGGCATAATTTTCTCCATAGCGCCATGGCGCCGGCGGCGCGGTTAGTTCCCCGCGGGCACCATCCTACCGGCTTGGGGGAGCGCCGTCGAGCGAGGAACGCCCGGGAGGGAATTCGTGCAGAGCGTCGGCTGGCTTGGTAATGTATGATTCGCCTTGGGCCGGCCGCGGCGGGCCGGGGTTTTTTGCACACGACGCACTACGCACTACGAACTAAAGAAAAATGCCCGACCGTTACATCAATGCCATTGTCAAGTTTCTGGCCGCCCGCGGGTATCAGCCGCTCAAGCCGCGGCAGCTCGCCCGCCAGCTCGGCGTGGCGGATGAGGACTACGGCACGTTCCGCGAGGCCATCAAGCAGCTTCGCGACTCCGGCCGCGTCGTCCTGGGGGCCAAGGACGCCCTGACCCTCCCGGCCATCGGCGACCGCGTCACGGGCATCTTCCGCGCCAACCCGCGCGGTTTCGGCTTCATCGTCCCCGAAACGCCCAACGCCCACGGCGACCTGTTCGTGCCGGAGGAATCCACCGGCGGGGCGCTGACCGGCGACCTGGTCGTGGCCACGGTGCGCCATCGCGGCAAGCGCGACGGCCGGGCGCTGTACGCCGGCACGGTCGTGGAAAGCCTCCGCCGCGGGCAGAACCGCTTCGTCGGCACGCTGCGGCGGGCGGCCTTCGACAAGCTTAAGCCGCTTCGCGGCAGCGAGGCCGCCGGCGCGGCGTGGTTCGTCATGCCCGACGGCAAGTTCATGACCAGCCCGATCGTCATCCGCGACGTCGGCGCCGCCGGGCCGCCCGAGGGCACCAAGGTCGTGGCCGAGATCGTCCAGTACGGCAAACCGGGCCAGTTGCCCTCCGGCGTGATCGTCGAAACCCTGGGCCTTGGCGGTAAGCTGGAAGTCGAGACGCTGGCCGTCATCCGTGCCCATGGCCTGATCGATGAGTTTTCTCCCCAGGCCCTGGCCGACGCGCGGGCCGCCACGGCGGCCTTCGACCCCCACGACGCCAAGGGGCGCGAGGACCTGACGGCTCTGGCCATCGTCACCATCGACCCGCCCGACGCCCGCGACTTCGACGACGCCATCAGCCTCCAAGCCGGCCCCGGCGGCCGGGTGACGTTGGGCGTGCACATCGCCGACGTCTCGCACTTCGTCCGCCCCGGCACCACGCTGGACGAGGAGGCCCGCGGCCGCGGCACCAGCACCTACTTCCCTCGCAAGGTCGTGCCCATGCTGCCGGAGGTCCTCTCCAACGGCGTGTGCAGCCTTCAGGAAGGCCAGCGCCGCTACTGCAAGAGCGCCTTCATCACCTACGACGCCGCCGGCGAGGTCGTGGCCACTCGATTCGCCGAGACGGTCATCGCCTCGGCCAAGCGGCTGACGTACCAGCAAGCGCAGACAATCTGCGACGGCAAGACCGGCGGCTACGAGCGCAAGGTCGTGGAATTGATGCGCGGCTGCCTGGACCTGGCGCGGCGGATCGAGGTCCGCCGGCGCAAGGCGGGCATGCTGCACCTGGACCTGCCGGACGTGGAGCTGGTCTTCGACGCCCACGGGCGCGTCACTGACGCCGTGCCGGAGGACCTCTCCTACACGCACACGCTGATCGAGATGTTCATGGTCGAGGCCAACGAGGCCGTCGCGGCCCTGATGGACCGCCTGGACCGGCCCGTGCTGCGGCGGATTCATCCCTCGCCGGAGCCGGCCTCGGCGGAGCCGCTGGCGGCGTTCGTGCGGGCGGCCGGGCACCGCCTGCCGCGCGGCGCCAGCCGCCACGACCTCCAGGCCCTGCTGGAGGCCGTCAAGGGCAAGCCGGAAAGCTACGCCGTGAACCTGGCCGTACTGCGGACGTTTGAGCAGGCCGAGTACTCCCCCACCCGCATGGGGCACTTCGCCCTGGCCAGCGAAAACTACTGCCACTTCACCAGCCCCATCCGCCGCTACCCGGACCTGACGGTCCATCGCGTGCTGGCGGACTATTGCCGCAATCACCTGGACACCCGCCCGCCGGAGCACGTCGGCGAGCTGGTGCAGCTCGGATCGGCCATGACCTCGGCCGAGAAGCGGTCCGAGGCGGCCGAGCAGGAGCTGCGCGAGGTGCTGCTGCTCCAGATGCTCGCCGAGCGCATCGGCCAGGACTTCGAGGGCGTGGTGACGGGCGTGGCCAACTTCGGCATGTTCGTGCAGCTGCGGCGGTTCCTCATCGACGGCCTGGTGCGCCTGGAGGACCTGGGCGACGATTGGTGGGAGGTGGACGCCAAGCTGGGCCAGGTCCGCGGGGAGCGCACAGGCCGCCACTACCGCATCGGCGACGTGATGGCCGTGCGAATCGTCGGCGTGGACGAGGCCCGCCGGCAGCTCAACCTTGTTCCGGCCGGTCAGGCCCAGCGTGCAAAGGTCGCCAAGCCTCAACCGCAGCATAAGCCGCAGCACAAACCGCAGCAGCCCAAACCCGCCACGGCCGCCAAGAGCGGGACGCCCGCCCAGCCCCCCAAGCATCGCAACCGCCGCGGCCGCGGACGCCGGCGGTAGTGCAACCTATCTCGGGGGATGACAGAGCTCCCTTTCCGCCGCGCTTGACTTGACCCCACGTCCGGCCGATGATGCTCGCGTAATATCCCTCAGCGAGTGCGAGCATGCTCGAAAAAGTCCAAGCCGACAGGCAAACCAAGCTCCAAAAGATCCGCGAGCTGGGCATCGACCCTTACGGCGGCCGCTACGACACGGCCGAGGCGATCAAGGCGGTGTGCGACCGCTTCAAGGATGACGCTGCCGAGCCGCAGTCGGCCGATGTCGCCGGCCGGCTGATCCTCATCCGCGACATGGGCAAGATGATGTTCGCCCACCTCCGCGACCCCAGCGGCTCGATGCAGATCGCCCTCCGCAAGGACGCCTTGGGGGAGAAGGGCTGGGCCCTGGCTAAGCTGCTGGACCTCGGCGACATCGTCGCCGTGGCCGGCAAGGTGCAGCGGACCAAGACTAAGGAGATCACCGTCTGGGCCGAACGGCTGACGCTGCTGTGCAAGAGCCTCTCGCCGATGCCGGAGAAGTTCCACGGTCTGGCGGACGTGGAGATTCGTTACCGCCAGCGCTACCTGGACCTGATGGCCAACCCGGCCTCGGCGAAAGTGTTCCAAAAGCGCATTGAGATCGTGGAGTTTATTCGAGCGGCCTTGAAGCGGCGCGGCTTCGTGGAGGTCGAGACGCCGATCCTTCAGCCCATCTACGGCGGCGGGGCGGCCCGGCCGTTCACCACGCACCACAACAGCCTGGACGCCAACCTGTTCCTGCGGATCAGCCCGGAGCTTTACCTCAAGCGGTTGCTCGTCGGCGGAATGGAGAAGGTCTTCGAGATCGGCCGGAACTTCCGCAACGAGGGGCTGGACGCGCGGCACAATCCGGAATTCACCATGCTGGAGTTGTACCAGGCCTACGCGGATTATGAAGTGATGATGGAGATTACCGAGGAGCTGATCGCAGGGGCCGCGGCGAAAATTTCACTCCGCAAGGAAACGGATTTAGCAATAGAAGAAGGGATGGCTTTGATTGCGTATACCCAGCAGGTCGTCGAAAGGTTAAGAGCAACAGAGAATAGCGAAGAGATAGCCGAAATAAGCAAAACCGTGGAGCCGTTTGTCAAAGCTGCAGACAAACAGATGGAACTTGCGCAACAGTATGTCAGGGCACTCGAGGAGAAGGCCAAGGATCGGAAGCGGTTAATTTTGCCATACGGAGACATGTTGATAGACTTCACTCCCCCCTGGCCACGGAAAAAGTACGAGGACTTGTTCAAGGAGCACGCCGGTGTGTCGATGCGCGACGCCAAGGCCGTGCGCGCCAAGGCGCGCCAATTGAAAATCGAGGAGGCCAACAAGGACGACGCGGTGGTGGTTAATGACGTCTTTGCCGCCGCGGTCGAGCCGGCCCTGGCGAAATCCAATCGCCCGACGTTCGTCATCGATTACCCGGCCGACATCTGCCCGCTGACCCGCCGCAAGGCCGACGATCCGAGCATCGCCCTGCGCTTCGAGCTGTATATCGGCGGCATGGAGATCGCCAACGCGTACACGGAGCTGAACGACCCGGCCGTGCA
>Ga0187865_1003042_pt1 | contig 14535 bp, 11 predicted proteins | sample June2016WEW_11_1_2_FD_132989 | JGI IMG/M metagenome (GOLD analysis project Ga0187865, IMG submission 132989) | Peatland microbial communities from SPRUCE experiment site at the Marcell Experimental Forest, Minnesota, USA - June2016WEW_11_100 | ecosystem: Environmental > Terrestrial > Soil >...
CCCCCATCCCCAAAACCGCGCCGCCACATTCCTCCCCCTCCGAATCATCCTTGGCGACAAGGCTGGCAGCAGACGAAACCGCCCCCCTTTTCCGGGGCATCGTGAAACCACCACCAGGGGACACTTCTCTTGTGGACAAGACGGGGACATTTCTAATGTGGTATGACAATTGTCCAAGTTCCCCCTTGACTTAAGCGCCGCACGCTCGCAAACTCAAAGCAGCTGAGCACAAGCCAGAGAAAAAAGCGGTAAGTGTTATCTTTTGAATATTTTGCTTGCAAATGCAGCGCGCGGTTTTTGCGGGCAACTCACGAACTTAGCAAAGGCTCTAACACTTAGGCTGCGGAAAACCTCGGGCTTCATATCAACATCGCGTTAGGGACGCAAGATTCGTATCAGGGTATCGCTTTAGCGATACCGTACGTTCTTCGGCATCAAACGCCCCTTTAGGGGCTGGGCATCAAGGGAGCAGCCCGGGAGAAGCATATGAGCATCGCAAGACTCGGAAAGATGCTGGCAATGTGGGCCGTGCTCGCAGCGGCGTTTCTGGTGGTTTCGGCGTCAGCCGAGTCGAAGGCGCGGATCGTCCGCTTGAGCGAAGTGCAAGGCACGGTGCAGATCGACCGCGCCACCGGCGACGGTTTCGATAAGGCGTTCATCAACCTGCCCGTGATCGAGGGCTCCCGGCTGAAGACGGGCAAAGATGGCCGCGCGGAAGTGGAATTTGAAGATGGGAGGGCGCTGCGCCTGGCGCCCGACAGCGAAGTCGACTTCACTCGTCTCGCGCTCGGCGACGATGGCCAGAAGTTCAGCACCGTGCAACTTGTCTCCGGCACCGTCTACGCGAATCTTCACCCGAAAAACGCTCACGACAAAGACAAAACCGGCGACCAGTTCCTGCTGAATTTTGGTCACGAGTCCGTCACCGTGTCCGAGGCCGCGCATTTTCGCGTGGAACTCGACGGCACCCGCAAGGCGACTGTGGCCGTATTCAAAGGCAAATTGAGCGCGACCTCGCCGTCCGGACAATTTGACGTTGCCGAGAAGCACAGCGCAACCATTGAACTCGCGAATAACGACCTTGCGAATGACGATCCCGCCAAAAAAGACAGTTTCGTGATCGCCAAGAATTACGAAGCCGATCCCTCCGACGCCTGGGATCGCCAGCAGACCGACTATCACGACCGCTACGCTTCCGCCGGCGGCTCCGGCATTTCGTCGCCTTACGGTTACGGCATGAGCGACTTGAATTATTACGGCAGCTACATGACCTTGCCCGGCTACGGCAACGTCTGGCAGCCCTACTTCATCGGCGCCAACTGGAGCCCGTTCCAGGATGGCGGCTGGGCATTCTATCCCGGTGCCGGCTACATGTGGGTGTCGGGCTATCCGTGGGGCTGGATGCCCTACAATTACGGCAACTGGGCCTTCGCTCCAGGCTTCGGATGGGTCTGGCAGCCGGGCTATTGGAATTCGTGGAATGGGATTCCGCAAGTCGTGAATCCGCCGGTCAGAACAAAAGTGCCGACGGTGCCCGCGAGCGGACATCAGACGGTGATGGTGGGACGCGGCCTCGCAGCAAATCCGGCCGCGGGAGCGCCGCGTCGCCTGACCATCAATCCCGGCTCCGCCAGTTTCGGAGTGCCGCGCGGATCGGTGCGCCACCTCGATCGCCTCGCGAGAACAATGGAGCGGACTTCTCGTCCCGTCGTAGTCTCGTCGGCTCCGCCAGTTTCAACCACTGCACCGACAACCGGCTTCGGCGCGAGTGCAACGAGAGGCGGAACTTCCGCTGGGATGGCTCCGATAGGGTCGCCGCACCACTCAGCCGCGCCGCCATCGACGCGTCCTCACTGAAACAGAAATTGCTTTTGAAAAAGGGCGGTCAGAAAATTGGCCGCCCTTTCTTCTGGCGCACGTCCAGCAAGTTGGTAGCATGAATCCACACTGTCATCCTGAGCGAAGCGAAGGACCTATGTATTTGAATGCGCTCCAATGCATAGCTCCTTCGCTTCGCTCAGGATGACAATCCAAAGTTATGTCGCGAGTTTACGGAACACGACACTTGCTCTCAATTGACAATAATTCCCGCGTAACCAACCACTGACTCGTAATCGCCGGAGACATCGCCAGAAGTTGCGTACTTGACCAGCGTGGCCGAAGTCGCCCCCAGAAGCTTTGCCGCCGTGAGCATGACAATCGTTGGCCCGAACCCGCACATGGTGACGTCTTCATTCATCACCACCTCCCAGAGTCCGCGCGCATCCCTGGCCAACACGCGTTCGATTGCCTTGTGGTCTTTGACGCGAGTGATCGCGTCGGACTCGTAGTGGTTCATGTCGCTGGAGGCGACGATCAGGACTTTCTCTTCTCGATCGCCGATCACATCCGCCAGTGCTTCGCCCAATCCACGGAGCACGCCAAAGTCGCTGGTGCCGATTACGATCGGGACGATACTTAATTCCGGTTGTTGCGTCTGCAGGAAAGGGAGCTGAACTTCGATGGCGTGTTCGGCGCGGTGCGCGGCGCTGTCCTCTTGCAGCGCAGGGAAGCGACGCAGCAACCGAGCGCCCAAGTCCGCGTCCGCCGCCACCTCACCCAGCGGAGTCTGCCACGTTGTATTGGCCATGACTGCAAGTGGACGTCCCTTGCCCGTGTGGTTGGGGCAGAGAATCACGCAGCGTTCGGGGATCTCCAGGCGCGAATACACGGCGCCTGCGACACCGCCGGAGTAGATGTATCCCGCATGGGGAGCGACGCATCCGATGGCGGCGATGCGGCCGGTCTTGACGGGAGAAGTGTATTCTCGAATTTCGCGCAGCAGTTCTTCGGCGCGGCCCGGATAGAACCTGCCGGCGACGGCGGGAGTTCGTACAGCGGAAGTCATCAGTGGCCTCCTCGCGGAGACGCGGTTCGTGTGGCGCGGGCGCCCTCGCCCGCGAGAATTATGAACTGCCGTCGCTCAACGCGCGGAACAAAGCGGCGGTTCTTTCCAGCGGCAGCGCTTCGGCCCGGATCGCAGGTTTCACGCCGCTTTTCTCCAAAGCCGCACGCAGCGCATCTTCATCGTACCGCGTCTTCAGATTATTCCAGAGAGTTTTGCGTTTCTGCCCAAAGCAAAGTTTCAGAAACGCAATGAACTCGGTCTCGGAAACGCGAAGCGACTCCAGCCGAGGCTTGATCGTAATGCGAACCACGCTCGAATGAACCTTGGGAGGCGGAGAAAACGCTCCGGGCGGAAGCGTGAAGAGTTGCTCGACCCGGCCGTACAGCTGCGCCGTCGCCGAAAGCAGGCCATAGTCGCGGCTTCCAGCCGATGCCGCCAGGCGGTCGGCAACTTCCTTCTGCACCATGATGACCATGGTCGAAAAGTAACGGTGATAGTCCAGCAGCCGCAGCAGAATATCGGAGGTTATGTAATACGGCAAGTTGCCGACGACGCGGGCCGGTTCGGGCGCGAAGTTCAGGCCGGTACGAAGGCTGCCCGGCTTCGCACCGAAGACGGTGTCCAGTTCGATCGTCAGGATATCGCCTTCGATGATTTCAACATTGGGTTGCATGGAGAATTTCATCCGGAGCTGCGCCGAAAGGACACGGTCCAATTCCACCGCGATCAGCCGCCGAGACTTCCGTGCCAGCAAATCGGTGATGGCGCCGCGGCCGGGGCCGATCTCCAGCACTGTGGCCTCGGAAACATCGCCCAGGGCCTCTACAATGCGCAGAGCCGCCGGTTCGCTCGCCAGGAAATGCTGTCCCAGTTTGGGCTTGCGTGAACTGGTTTGAATGATAGCGCCCTTGGGCACGTTGACCCTCCTTCTTCCCGGCTTTAGACTGGCGGAGTTCTTTCCTGTGCGTCCTGCTCATGACCGCGCAGCGAAGAGACGCGGCAAGCCGCCGTCTCTACAGAAACTGTAGAAGCAATCATAACGTGAGCGAGGCATATCGGGTTCTCGCTCAGGAGGCGTCTTCGCAATGCATATCGCTTTCGCAGCATCCGAGTGCGTTCCCTTTTCCAAGACTGGCGGACTGGCCGACGTGGTCGGCGCCTTGCCGCGCGCACTGGCTGCTCTCGGACATCAGGTAAGCGTGTATGTTCCGCGTTATCGCCAAACCAAACTGACCGATCCGCAAACGGTGGTGCGCAGCATCACCATCCCTTTCGACGACAAGTATCGCTTCTGCTCGGTGGTGACGGCGGGGAGCAGTGCCGGAGTTCGATTTTATTTTGTGGATTATCCGCAATACTTTGACCGCGAGGCGCTCTACGGAAGCCCGGCCGGCGACTATCCGGACAACGCCGAGCGCTTCGCCCTGTTTTCACGGGCGGTGCTCGAAGCCTCCAAGGTGCTGGGCGTGCCGCACGTGTTCCACTGCCACGACTGGCAGTCCGCGCTCGTGCCGGTGATGTTGCGCACGCTCTACGCCGAAGATCCCGCGTTTCGCGAAGTCGCCACCGTTTTCACCATCCACAACATGGGATATCAGGGTTTGTTCCCGCCCGATACTTTGCCGCTGCTGACTCTTCCCTGGGACCTGCTCACGATCTCGAAGATGGAATTTTTCGGGCAGGTGAATTTCCTGAAGGGCGCGCTCGTGCTCTCTGACTTCATCACGACGGTCAGCAAGAAATACAGTCAGGAAATCCAGACCACCGAATATGGATTTGGCCTGGAAGGCGTGTTGCGCAGTCGCGCCGCGACCGTAACCGGCATCCTGAACGGCGTGGACTACGACGAGTGGAGCCCGCAGACCGACAAATTCACCGTCGCCAAGTATTCGCCGCAGGATTTGAGCGGCAAGCTGCAATGCAAAAAGGACTTGCTGAACACCTTCGGAGTCGCGAACGCCGACGCCAACTCCAATTCCAAAGTCCCGGTGATCGGCATCGTTTCGCGATTCGCCGCACAGAAGGGCTTCGATCTGATCGCCCAGATCATGGACCGCCTGGCGCTCGAAGAGATGATCGTGGTCGCGCTGGGAGCGGGCGACAAGCCGTACGAAGAAATGTTCCTGCGGCTCAACAAGCAGTTCCCCAACAAGATTGCAGTCAAGGTCGCGTACGACAATGCCATCGCACACAAAATTGAAGCGGGCGCCGACATGTTCCTGATACCTTCCCGGTACGAGCCCTGCGGGTTGAACCAGATTTACAGCCTGAAGTACGGAACCGTTCCGATCGTGCGGGCGACCGGCGGTCTCGACGACACCATCGAGCCCTGGGACGCGCGCGCCGGCAAGGGCACGGGCTTCAAGTTCACCGACTACACCGGCGAGGCGCTGCTCGCGACCATCAAACAAGCATTGCTCGCCTACCGTGATCCATCGTCATGGCAGACGCTGATGCGAAACGGGATGAGCCGCGATTTTTCCTGGGGAGCGTCAGCGCGCGAGTACGGCAAGATCTACGAACGCGCGCGCCAAGCAAGGGCCACCGCGGACGCAACCCCAGTAACCGCGGACTTGAAGAAGGAGCCGGTGCTGGGCTGAGCGAGCCGTACATCGAGGGGAAGATCGCGATCGCGAGTGCCCGCACGACACGAACGCCATTACGAACCACCGGGGCACTCCATTTGGCTAGGACAGCTTCATTTCATCCAATTTAGCGAGAAGATCAAGCCGGGTCTTGAACTGGTCACGTACTTGAAGCAGTTTCAGAAAAGTTGACCACGCATACAATAAAAAACGGTCGAAAATCTCCAAATCATCAATACTTTGGCCGTGATGGATGAATTCGGATCGCATTGCGTAGGTCCTCCTTACTGTGCGAACGATCTCCTGTCTTTCCGTGAGCGAGTTTCCGATCAAGAACGCCATGCGCTCGCCAAGATTGCCCTGAATCGGCTCGCTAGAATCCTTTAGAAGGACAGATTCAAGAGCAACGAGAATAAATACGAGCTTATCCGCAGGGCCTGTGGTAGTCGAATTCCGAGAGTAGATGAGCATCGCATCGAAGATTGTCTTGCGGAGATCACTCTTTTGTGACTGAGCCAAGTCCGAAAGAAGCTCTATGATTCCACTCATTTGTGCAGGCACATCATCTACGACCCATTGGTGTGGCCCTTCATTGAGGGACGTTGAAGACAAGCTTGTAATTGCGCCATTAACCAGATGAAAGCTATGCCAGCTCGCGCTATTCTCCATACCTGAAGGAAGAACGTAACTCTTGATCTTGGAGGTCCAGTTTGCAACTGACAGAAACCGAAGTAGGGCGGTTGCAGTAAGAGCTTTCTCAAGGGCCAGCTGCGAGGCCTTCTCTTTCTCCGCCCGGACTCGCACGCATGCGGCGAGGGAAGCTTGATATTTGGCCCGGGTATTGTTCTCATACTGTCTGACCCTTTTCTCCATCTCAGGATCGTCTAGGGGTTTTCGTGGAAACCACCCATCCAACAATTCCTTTGTGATTGATTTGAACTCGACGTCCCCGATCCTGAAATCCACCGATGAATACGTTCTGAAAAGAGGCACATATATCTCGTGATCCTCAATCTCATCCTCACAGCGTTGACAGATGAAGTCGCTGATTGAGTCAGAGCGCTTGCCATCCAGGGTCTGACAAAGCCAGTCAAAAACTTGATTCAGCACAAAGCCATCGCTTACGAGACCTTTGAGCTCTTTTGTCGTGGCTATTCTTTCGGCAAGACGCTTCATCTTCTGAAAAGCATCTCCGGTCCATCCGACACGTTGACCGGAAGAGCTCCAGAATCTCCCCGTTTCGTTGCCTACCCCATCAACCTCCCCCTCGGTCATCTGGGGGGTACCGATAATCTCTCCCGGCCCGACAACAGCGGAAGGATGTATATCGAACCTCTTGCCTTGACCACCAGGCGGCGTAGGGGACGGATATGCCTTAACGTCTCTGAGTAGTTCCCCTGCAACGGCAGAGAACGACGCCTGAGCTCCAGTATGAAATGAGATCATGTCGCGGATAATATTACGCCTGCCTTTCCCAGAGCGGAACGAGTCATGGTTGACGAGACACGCCACAGTCCCGAGATTTTTCATCACAAATCATCGGTGCGCCCCGTCACAGACATGCTCACCGCTCCAGTGCGACAATAGCCATCTGATTGGGGCGGTGTGGAGGTGTACCGTCAACCAAGACGACCCTCGAACCTGCCCCAAACCCATTTTCAGCGCTCTTTGACAACCTAAGTTGAGGCGATTAGCGGGCGGGACCCCGCTGCCGAAATCCTGAGCGAAGCGAACGGGCCTCGTAAGTCCTTATTCCGGAATATTTTACGAATAAGTCCTTTAAACTCAAAGATTTTGCGGGAAATTTTACCTAAGTCCATGATTCCAAAAGATCGAGTTAAAAAAATTTTCGCTAAGCGCGGTATGATAACTAAGTAGTAAACACACCTCCGAGCCTACTATACAGGTTTCGGGACGCCCAGGCTTCCCCCGACCCCATAACATTAGCTTCTCACGATACACTTTCTCGAAGCTCCCTAACGTATTGCGATGAGCACCTCCCCGCGCACCATCTTTCACGTCGATATGGACGCCTTCTTCGTCTCCGCCGAGGAATTGTTCGACCCGTCGCTGAGAGGCAAGCCGGTGGTGATGAGCTGGCAGCGTCGGATGCCCCGCTCGTCGCCTGCTTTCTGTGCGATTCAATGGGCGAACAAGGCTGCAATGTTCCGGCTGCCACGCAGCACGCGAAGAATCACCACGTCTTCGTCCTCGATGCGATAGAAGATGACGTACTCGCCGACGGGAAACGTCCGCAAGCCGGGGCGCAAATCTTCGTCGCGGGCACGCCCTAGATTGGGATGGCTGGCGAGAAGAAAGAAACGGTCCGTGATGGATCCGATGAGACGGTCGGCAATGTCCATACTGCCGCTTTGGGAAGCAACGTAATACCAAATGTCGTCGAGGTCGGAATCGGCCAGCGGCGAACGGCGGTGCCTCATCGGCGGGGCGTCTGTCGTTCGGAGGCAAGATCGGCGGCAAGGCGGGCTCGTCCACGCTGCGTCACCTGTTGGGCAAGCTCGCGCATCGACTCCTGCGTGATCGCGCGCCCTTCGCCACGAGCCAGAGAGGATTCCGCCTCATCGACGGCGGCCAGGATTTCCGCGCGCGTACGTTCGCGCTCCTCCCACAAAGAAAGAGCTTCCTTCACCGCGTCTTCCTCGCCTCGAAGCCGCCCGCTGTCAATCGCTTGCCGGACAAAAGCCCTTTGGTCGGGGGTGAGTCGCACTTCCATATGCCGTTAGCGTAGGAGCCGGAACCGCCAGTGTCAAGCGCGATCGGAAGTGCCGAAAAGCCGCTGAAAGTCTGATTTTTCATCACAAACACGCGGTGTGCACCATCACAGACTTCCCACCGCACGTCGGCGACAATGGAGATCGACCTGTGGGACGCCGAAGTGTGCCCGTCTCCAGAGACGGACCTCGGAGTTCTCTCAGCCCCACTCGTCAGCACTCTTTGACAACCCGTCGAGTCAACGAGCGGAGTCAATCCGCTGCCGAAATCCCGTCCCAAACCTGAAAAACCAAGCTAAGTCCTTATTCTTGTATTATGTAGCTATAAGTCCTTTAAATTGAGGTATCTGGAAAATCACCCCGCTAACCCCATGATTCTAATGGTATGAAAAAAAGGGGGGGGGTGGGGGGTACCCACCAAAATAACTGGGTTAGCCAATAAGGCTGGCACCCGTGCTCTCGCGGTACACTTCTGCAAGGCCTCCTGGACTCCGATGAGCACCTCCTCCCCGCGCACCATCTTTCACGTCGACATGGATGCCTTCTTCGTGTCGGTCGAGGAATTGTTTGACCCATCGCTGAAAGGCAAGCCGGTGGTGGTGGGCGGGCAGCGCGACGAACGGGGCGTGGTCTCGGCGGCTTCCTACGCGGCGCGAAAGTTTGGCGTGCACTCGGCCATGCCGCTGCGGACGGCGGCGAAACTTTGTCCGCAGGCGATTTTTGTGAATGGGCATCCGGAGCGCTATCGCGAATATTCGCAGGAGGTGCACGAAGTGCTCGGCCACTTTTCGCCGCTGGTCGAAATGGCCTCGGTGGACGAGGCTTATCTCGATATGACCGGGACGGAGCGTCTGCACGGCCGGCCGCTCAGTGCAGCGCACCGGCTTCATGCGGCGATGAAGTCGGCGACGCAATTGAACTGCTCGATCGGGATCGGCACATCGCGGCTGATCGCGAAGGTTTCATCCGCTAAAGCCAAACCGAACGGCGTGCTCTGGGTGCTGCCCGGTGAGGAGGCGAAGTTTCTGGCGCCGCTGGCAGTCGGCGACATCCCCGGCGTGGGCAAGGTGATGGAGCAGAAGTTGCACGCGCTCGGCATTCAGAAAGTAGGCGACCTCGCGCGCCTGGAGGACCGGGATCTCGAACGCCGCTTCGGAAAATGGGGGCTGGCGCTGGCAGGGAAATCGCGGGGCGAGGATGCGGGTGGGTGGTTCGACAACGCGGTGGGAGAAAGCGTCGATCCGAAATCGATCAGCCACGAGCACACGTTCGACGAGGACACGGGCGACGCCGAGCGCTTGCAGTCCACGCTGATGCGGCTCAGCGAAATGGTTGGGCGGCGGTTGCGCGAGGGCGGATATTTCGCGCGCACGCTTCAACTGAAATTGCGCTACAAAGATTTCACCACCATCACGCGAGCGCATTCGGTGGAGCAGCCGACGCAGATGGACAACCAGATTTTTGAACAGGCGCGGCGTCTGTTTCTCGACAACTGGAAGCCGGGCGCTCCGGTGCGATTGCTGGGAGTGCAAGCGTCGAATTTCGAATCGGGTTCCACCCAGCTCGATCTGCTGGAGCCTTCGCGGCAACAGCGTTGGCAGAAGGCGCTGGCGGCCGCGGATCGTCTGCGCGACAAGTTTGGGGAAGCGACGATCGGCCTCGCGAGGGGGATGAAAGGTGGATTCCGCGAGCGCACGCACGAAAATCCGGTGGGCCTGCCGGGCAAAGGTGGCCAGGAGAAGAGCATCCAAAAGAAAGCCGGCCGAAAGACGACCGCCTGAACGCTATGAGGTGGCGACCCTCGGCGGCTAAAGCCGCTTGTGTGGCGGGCTCTAACGGCATGGCTGAAGCCCTGCCCCTTCAAAACTACGAAATGTATTCGCGAATGTAGTCGTCGCGCGAGCTGGTGAGCTGCTGAGCGTCGCCATCGAAGATGACCTTGCCGTCGCGCAGGATCAGAAAGCTCAGGGGCACTTCGCCATGCTGGCCTTTGGGGAGAACGACCATCTGGTTGGTGGCCTTATCGAACTGGTGAGTCGCCATGGTGAAGGCATCCTGCAGGCGATGGGTCACCATGAGGGCACTGGTTTTGTAAACGTCACGTTGTTTCACGATAAGTTCGACGATCGTGTTCGAAGTTACCGGATCGAGTCCGCCGGTAGGCGAGTCGTAGAGCAGCACCTCGGGCTCGGTGATGATGGCGCGAGCGATGGCCACGCGCCGCCGCATGCCACCTGAGAGTTCGGACGGACGCATGTCGTAGGTTCGTTCCAACTCCACAAAGCGCAGCGCCTCGCGGACGCGCCGCTCGATTTCATCCGCGGAGATCCTCTCTTCCATCAGGCGGAAAGCAACGTTTTCGTATACTTTGAGCGAGTCGAAGAGCGCGCTTTCCTGGAACACGATGCCCACGCGCCGGCGCAGCTCGAACAGTTCCCGTTCCGACATGCGCGTGACTTCCTCTCCCAGCACGAAGATGCGGCCGCTATCGGGCCGCAGCAACCCCATCGCAAGCTTGAGGAGTGTGCTCTTGCCCGACCCGGCGACGCCAAACAGCGCCTTGGTTTCGCCGTGCGGCAACTGGAACGAAATGCCGTCGAGCACGACGTTTTCATCGAACGCGAGCGAAACGTTGTCGAACTCGATGGCGTAGCCGGAGAGACTTGCCACCGCAGCAGCCGGATTTTCGCTGGGCAGAGTGGGAGCCGGCATGGCTTACCTGTAACCAAAAATTGCGAAGATCAACTTGGTAACGAAGAAGTCCACGATCAGAATCAACACCGAAGCAGCGACCACGGCCTGGGTGGTCGAACGGCCCACTCCCTGCGTGCCGCCGCGCGTAGATATGCCGTAATAGCAGCCCACGGTGGCGATGATGAACCCAAACAGCACCGGCTTGATGAGGCCGGTGAAGACGTCGCGGAAGACAAGGATCTGCCAGACGGAGGTCCAATACTGGCGCGAGTTGAGGCCGAATATCAGATGCGCGACCGCGAAGCCACCGATCAGCCCGAGCAGATCGGCGATGATGGTCAGGAAAAACAGCATGAAGACGGTGGCACCCACTCGTGGCGTAATCAGCTTCTTGGTGGGGTCGGTGCCCAGGGCACGCATGGCATCAATCTGTTCGGTGACGATCATCGAACCCAGTTCGCTGGCCATGCCGGAGGCGTTCCGCCCGGCCACCATCAGTCCGGTGATGAGCGGTCCCAGTTCGGTGACCATGCCGATCGAGACGAGTTGGCCGATGAGCGTGATCCCGCCGAATCGTTGTAACGTGCTGGCTGCGTTCAGCGCCAAAAGCGCGCCGACGGAGAGTCCCGTCAGAATCACGATCGGCAGGGAGCCGACGCCGATCAGGTCCGCCTGCTGCAGCATGTCGCCCATGTACAGGGGACGGCGGAAGAAGTTCGCCAGGGACTGCGCCGACAGCAGGGTGTATTCCTGAACCGCCAGCGCAATATCTTTGGCGACTTCAATGGGCGAAATCAGTTCGAGTTCGAACGCCATGTCTGCTCAGGGAACTTCCGCTCAGGGAACTATAGCAGAGCGGAAAAGAGGTTGGACGCGTAAATCTTGTTCGACCAGGGTCTGCCGCGCGGCAGACCTGGACATCATTGCTTTCCGTAGAGACGCGGTTTGCCGCGTCTCTCGCCCCGTCCAAAGCAGACGGGGCAAGCCCCGTCTCTACAGGCGGAGGAACGAGCTGCGCTACTCCCGGTTCTTCTTCTTGATCTCGATGGCCAGCCGCTTGATTTTCTGATTCAGCGTGGAGAGCGGGACGTGGAAGTGTTCCGCCGCTTCGGTCTGGTTCCAGCCGCACTTCTCCAGCATGTCGATGATGATCCGCCGTTCGCAGTCTTCCATGATGGTGAACAGTGTGGCTCCCGAATTCGCATCCAAAGCCGGAACCGAACTGCCCCGGCCCACGATGTGGTCGGGCAGCAGATCGAGCCCAATGTCGTTGTCGGAAGATAGCACCACGGCGCGTTCGATCGTGTTCTCCAGTTCGCGGACATTGCCGGGCCAGGAGTAGCCGACCAGCGGGCGCAACGCCTCGGTTGTGATGTGACGCTTTGGCCGCTCATTTTCCTCGGAATACTTCTGGAGAAAATGCTGCACCAGCAATGGAATATCTTCGCGGCGCTGCCGCAGCGGCGGCAGATCGATGCTGATTACGTTGAGGCGGTAGAACAGGTCTTCGCGGAAGCGGCCTTCGCGCACCATTTGGCGAAGATCCACGTTGGTGGCGGCGATGATGCGCACGTCCACTTGAATTTCCTGCACGCCGCCCAGATGCATGAACTTGCGGTCCTGCAATACGCGCAGAATCTTGCTCTGCGTGTCCATGCTCATGGTGCCGATCTCGTCGAGGAAGAGCGTACCCCGGTCGGCAACTTCAAACAGCCCTTTCTTCGATGTAACCGCGCTGGTAAAAGCGCCTTTGACGTGGCCGAACAGCATGGATTCGAGCAGGTCGGGCGGCGTGGACCCGGCGTTGACGGGCACGAACGGGCGGTCGCGCCGCGTGGAATTCAGATGAATCGCCTTGGCGATCAGTTCCTTGCCCGTCCCGCTTTCGCCTTGTAGCAGCACCGTCGAGCGGCTGGGCGCCACCTGTGCGACTAGATCGAAAATCTTCAGCATGGGCTCGCTCTTGCCCACGATGTGCTCGAAGTTGTAGCGCCGCTTGAGCGCGCGCTTCAGTTGAATGTTTTCTTCTTCCGCCTTCTGGCGGGCGACGGCGGCGCGCACGTCGGCCAGTAGTTTTTCGTTGTCCCACGGCTTCTGGATGAAGTTGGTGGCGCCGGACTGCATGGCGCGGACCGCATTCTCCACCGTTCCATAGGCGGTGATCATGATGACTGCCTGCTGTGGATGTAGCAGCCGAATCTCAGAGAGCACGTCCATCCCGTTCTTGTCGGGTAGCGCCAGATCGAGCAAAACCACGTCAAAAGCGCGCTCTCCAATCTGCGCCAGACCTTCCCGCCCGCTGCCCGCAACGACGACGGTGTAGCCCTCGAGTTGAAGCAGAGTTTCCAGCGACTCCCGGATTTCCGCTTCGTCGTCAATGATGAGGATTCTGCCCGCGCTTGGCGGCGTGCTTTCCGGTGTGCTTCGGCGCGAGATGGCCGCTACTTCAGACATTGCCACTTCAGACATGGACTGCCTTTCTGATCAACGGGAAATCCAGGGTGAAGGTGGTGCCTTCGCCCGGGCGGCTCTCCACGCGGATATTGCCCGCGTGTTCCTGGATGATGCCGTAGGTAACAGAAAGTCCAAGACCGGTGCCGCGATTCTGGCCCTCCGCGGGCGACGTCTTGGTGGTGAAAAATGGATCGTAGATGCGCTGAATGTGTTCCTGCGCAATGCCCGAGCCGGTGTCGGAGACGCGCACGCTGACGAATTCCCCGTTCAGCGTCGCCACGTTCAGGACCCCGCCCCCGGACATCGCGTCCTTGGCATTCAGGAACAAATTCAGAAACACTTGCTGCAGGCGCCCGGCGTTACCCTGAATCAAAGGAAGGTTCTCGTAGAGGTCGGACTGCACCTGGATGTGCGCCACCTTGAACTGGTGATCGAGCAACGCCAGCGTATCGGCGATCACCTTGTTGAGATTGACTTCCGTTAATTCCGTGCCCGTGGTGCGGGAGAAGTTCAGCAGATTGTTGACGATCTCCGAGGCGCGGAACGTCTGCCTGGTGATTTTTTCGAGCAGCCCCGCTTTCTGCGGATCCGACTGCAACTGCTTGGCCAGCATCTGCGTGTAGGAGGAGATTACCGCCAGCGGCGTATTCACTTCGTGCGCAACGCCGGCGGCCAGCAGTCCGATCGAAGAAAGCTTGTCGGCCTGGGTGAGCTGGACTTCGAGTTCGATCCGCTCCGTGATGTCGTCCATGATCACCAGCCGCCCCACCACGTTGAACTTGCGGGTTACCAGCGGCGCCATCGCAACATTCACCACGCGCGATTCGCCGGTGGGAGTTGCCAGCCGGAATTTATAAAGATTGTGGATGCCCGGATTCTGCCGAACGCGGTAGAACTCCTCGACAAAGGCGGCCGGAAAAACCTCGCTCAACGAACGCCCCACCACCTGCCAACGCGGCTGGGCATACATGACTTCCATCTGCGAGTTCCAGGACTCGATGCGGTCCTGTAGGTCCACGGCCATTACGCCGACGTTGATGGATTCAACAATGTTCTCGTTGAAATCCTTGAGCCGCTCGTACTCGCTGACCCTTTGCTCGAGCGAGGCGTACAGCCGCCCGTTCTGGATTGCGATGCCGATGTATCCCGCCAGCGCTTCGAGCAACTCCACGTCTTCGCTGGA
>Ga0187865_1003046_pt1 | contig 14514 bp, 12 predicted proteins | sample June2016WEW_11_1_2_FD_132989 | JGI IMG/M metagenome (GOLD analysis project Ga0187865, IMG submission 132989) | Peatland microbial communities from SPRUCE experiment site at the Marcell Experimental Forest, Minnesota, USA - June2016WEW_11_100 | ecosystem: Environmental > Terrestrial > Soil >...
TATGGCTAAGCAAGACAATGGGTTTAATGTTTCATCATTTGGAAAGCCTTTTGCCCAATGCATATTTTGGTAGATCAAGCGATCATTCTGAGCCATCATGGCAAGATAGTCATCGCTGCCATTCCGGGGCAAATTCACATGAGACTTCATTTTGCAAAAAGGAGCTGCGCTTATTCCAATTGGCAAAGGAGGATTGGTAACAAATCCTGCATTGGTTGGGCATTGAGTTCCCTTGGTTGACGCATTTCCGGAATGTTTGATATTCGGAAGAATTCCACATTTCCATGAAGTCGGAACGGTCTTGAATGCTAAGGAATTTCTGGGCAGTGGATTGGCATGGGCGGACAAATCCGTCCGACCCTAGAAAGAAGTCGCGCCAACCGACGAAGCAGCGTTTATGAGCAGCTTCTCCGGCAGGGTCTTCGCCTTGAAGATAAGGCAATTTAACCAGGATGCCGGATCGTTGCGCAAGATCCATGGTTTCCTCAAACACCGTCCTTACTTCTTCCTTCTGATCCCAAAGAACCTGAGGCGCGATCGCTTGGGAAAACGAAGTCAGGTAAACGGCTTTGACTTCCTCAATTCCGAGGGAGTGGGCAAGGTCAACCAAAAGCGGCAACTCATCCAGATTCTCCTGCATCAGAGTCATCACAAAGTTAATGTAGGGCCGTTTCTGAGGTGAAGCATTGCGCTTGGCAACCAAACAGCGGAGGTTTTCGATGATCTTTTTAAAATCGGCACCGTGACGAATTCTGTCGTTTGTGCTTTGATTCGCGCCGTCCAAGCTGACCGCCAGAACATCTACAGTATCAACAATCAGATCTGCAAAGCGATTCAAAAGCATTCCGTTAGTCAAGAAGTATTTCTTGACTGTGTATCGGGCAAGATATTCCAGTATTTCTCTGAATTTGGGGTGTACCGTCGGCTCCCCCCATCCGAAGAGGGTCACTTCGGTCACACGATCCAAAATGGGAGCAAATGTGTCCAGCCACTGCAGATTGAAAAATGTCGGCCGGAAGGTCTTCACGTGCCGACCGCACATGATGCAAGACAGGTTGCACGAATTGGTCAATTCCAAGACCAGCCGTTGCGGCACGGATTCCAGAACGGTCTTGCCGCGCCTCATTTCTCGAGTGCTTCTCTCGATGTTCTGTCGCCGCTTTTCAGTCAAATCCTCATATGAGAAGAGATTGGTGGTTTTTGAGCGTAAGATGGTCATCTTATTAACCATATTCTGTCATCAGTTTTCTAGCACCGTTACTCTCGCCGACATGAGCGGATGGATGCACGCAATTGAGAGAATACTTCATATCGTGGTATGACATATAGTCTCGCTGATGGACATCGTATAACTAGCTTCAGCTAATGGACCGTATAAGTGTTTCAAGTGCTTCACATCCGCGTATTCCTTCCTCAGGAGGTTGGTTGTGCTTGCGTCTGAATTAGACCGTGCCGTATAGCACCGTCTCGCCGACGAAACCGGTATAGTTTCGCAAATAGAATCTGTATCCAAGCCCTAGGTTGTGAAGGAAAAGAGGTATTTCCCAAAGCTGATTTGGGGCATGATAGACACAGATAGCCAAATCAGGGCGACTTGCACGAATACTCATTTCTGCCCCTTTAAGAGCCTCAAGTTCGGAACCTTCGATATCCATGGAAATGAAAGTCGGGCTGAAACCCGGAATAACATGATCGATGGACACACACTGAACTCGGAATTGACCGTCCCACGAAATGCGGTTGCCAAAACTGTCATCAGTATAGATGAAAGGCATTTGTGCTTCCCGGCTGTAAACTGCGCACGGATATGCAACAACATTCCCAGCGACCTGCTTTTTATGCGTCAGGAAATAATCAACAAGTTTCTCGAATTGATGTGCATTAGGCTCGAAGCAAACAAAGTGATTCATCGTGCCGATTTCGTTAAGCACCCGTGCCATTTCACCAGAACTAACACCGCAATAAATATACCGTGAATACCCCTGTTTTAGTTGGATGTCAGAAGGTGTATATTGCTCGCCAGGTGCACGGCTCGGAATAAAAACAGGTTTTCTCGTCAGATGAGTCTGCAGGCATCGGGTATAGACTTCCCGGCTTTCATCGTCCGCAAAGATCTCCAAACAAGAAAGGATGGGCTCCCGTAATTGTAGATAATAGCTAACCCCCATTGTATTTAGGTCCTTAGGCAACCCAAACGGATTGTGCAACTCATAGATATCGAAAGAGAGGATAACATGCTTGAAACCCATTGTTTTCAGACACTCTTGAATTTCCGGGAATAACTCCCGCTTGCCGATACAGATAACGGCTACGGCATTCTCTTTCTCATCCTCGCTTGGTTGATAATCAAGGGGCGAGAATGCGGGAATCCCAGAAAACATATCCCCTCGCGAGAATCTTTTGTCAATAATAGCGGATGCCTTGTATCCATACCGTTCCATAACCACTTCCTCGAACCAATGAAAGCCGCTACCGGCGCCATAAACGACAATCTTTCGCCCAGCAAGCACTCGATCAATAAAGAAAGCATCCTCTGGGAATGAGTGTTGCTCAAAGAGCTGAGTGAGTATTTCCGAAAAGCTGCTCATCATATTGCCTTTATTCTACTGTAGTTTGCCCGTTCTGAGGAACGCCAAAAAGCACCGTATCAAACGGGTCCAGGCTAAGATGTCTCAGATATAATCTGTATTTTGGATAAATTTGATGAATAATAAGCGGAAGTTCGTAAATGTCCTCTCGCTTATGGTAGGCGCTGATCGCAAGTTTCGGCTTGCATCTATTTAAGGTCTCTTCAGCGCCACGAAGCGCTTCAATTTCAGCTCCTTCAACATCCATTTTTATATAGGAGATCTCTTCGTTTGAGAATTCCTCGTCAATGCTGATCGTGGCAATTTCCATGTTGCCTTTGGTCACGAGCGCATTCTCTATGTCTCCAGTTGCTCGTACTATTCGGCAGTCAGTGGGCTTCACAGATGAGGAATTTTGAAATTGAACCATTGACTTCTTCTTCCACAGCCCGAGACGAAGACAGGTAGTGTCACGACATTTCGACACGTTACGTTCTAGTTTTGAAAAATTAACCGGATCAGGCTCAAAGCAATAAATATGTTTGTACTCCAAGCCACCCGCGCTACAAACATTCATGAAAGCTACAGCAGAATCTCCGGTAAAGGCCCCACCATCCACAAGGACCTCCTGGTCATTCAGGCGAACAATGTCATTTTCAAAGTAGTAAGAATTCATGCCACAATTGGCCTTGAGCTGATTGGTGGAAACCTGGGCAACCAGCTCGGAAAAGTTACTAATAAACTTTTGGAATGACTCATAGTCGGCTCCGCCCGAAAAAAGCGCTATCCGATGAACAAAAATATCCCTTGATTTTTGATCCGCGAGCAAGTTGAAGGCTTCAGACAACTGTTCCGCACAATTATTAATATCTAATCGAGAATGAGCAAGGCGCGCGTAGTAAACCAATGGATTATGCTCTATAGACAAAATTCTCTCACCAGCAAAACCATTGTTTACCAACTGTTGGCAAATTTCCTTGGAAAATGCTTCAACGTCGGTTGCAATGAGGACTAGGGCATTCTTATACGAATTGTTAAGTTCGTAGAATGAAATTATGGAAATGCCAGAAGAAGAATTGCCAACGCGGGTATTGTTGTTATCGCAAAAACATATTGGGTTTACTCCATGAAGGGTAAGGGCATAATGCAAAGCAATTCCAACCGAGCCCGCCCCAAATAGAACGACTGGGATATTTCCCCTCTCGGCATCCTCTCGGAAAGGCCCAAATATCCTAGGTAAGAAATCGGCGTCCTCGTATGATTTAGACAAAAGAGTAATCTGCTTGACAACGTCAGTCATGATTTAAACTCCACGGCTCGGACCTCGCCTAAACTACTGTATTTGACGCACTGCAACATTACAGGGGGCCTGCCTGAAATATTTGGCAACTGTCTGCAAAATATCCCTTTGGTGTTGCTCAGGTGCAGCAATCAGAATTATCTCTGGCTCCAATGCTGGAATTGCCTTATAATCGTAAATGGGAATTCCCTCAATGGACTTGCCCTGCAATACAGAATCCCGATCTAGGAATCCGACAAGGTTGGCTTGTCTGATATCCGGATCAGCCAGAAGGCTTGTCGAAAGTGCGCATGCTGGCGCAAGAAGCACGCGTTTACCAAGCAGTGACCAGGGCAAGGGATCTTGATTTAACAATTGTATCCGCAAGGGCTTGGTGTAGAAAGATGATGCTCTTATTACAGCCGAATTCTCATTCAAGCGGAAATCCTTTAAGAGTAAACTAGGCGCATTGAGATCATTGGCCATCGAAGTTTTCTTAATTCTCATCCGAACTTTTTCCATAAGGGCTAACCCCTGTTTGCAAACAGCGGCAAGGTGAGTTTCTGAATAATGCGTTGGGGCCAGCCCATGCTTCTGCATAAGCAAATACATCTTGGCGTAAGCCTCAATGTACTTGTCGAAAGAATCCGGCAGTTCCTGACTATCTCTCTGCTCCCTATCGCTCTGCATTATCGTAATAGGCGTAAAGTCGAAAGTCAGCCAGACTTTCTGAGGACGAATGGCGAGCATGGCGTAGCTGAACCCTGAGATATCGTCATCACCGCAGTTCTCATCGCAAAAAATGTACTTTGCCGCAAACATGCCACCGCCCTGGCTGCCTGCAAAGGCATATCGGCTGCAATTCTCCAGAACCTGCAGGTAATAGTCACGCTTCTTCAGGCGTGAATAAGTCGAAGGACAACCTGCATCAATGGAAGTACACACCCACATTATCGTGCCATTGACCAGTCCATCGTAAATGGATTGATGGAATTTTACGCCGTTGGTCATTAGCCGCATCCGTATCCCCCGGGAAACAAAAAACGCAATATAATCATCGAGAATTGGTGAAAGTGAGGGTTCGCCTCCATTGAGTTCAACAGCAGCATCCCAGTTAACTTCATCTGCGCTAAACAACTTGAGGATTGCCAGCGCATCATATTGAGATTCACCAAACAGATTTTTCTGAGTAAATCCGCAAAACGCGCAGCGAAGGTTGCAGAACTTTGTCGCAACGAGATCGATGTGTCCCAGTCGTGAAAAATTGACATCTCCATAGCGCTTGGTATGTACCATATGACAGCGTTTGCAGGGAATATCGCTTTCTTTATCATTAAGTAATCCAAACAACCATTTTCTTTTTTCTACTATCATTTCTTTGGATATGGTGAGGTTGGATAATTCCTCTGCCGACCAATATAGCGGAGAGCAAATAGCTCCATACATGCAGGCGCGAAGTCCCTCAACTCCAAGGCGAAGACCACTTTCGATATCGCTGCAGGATCTTACGATTACATCAGGATGATAGCGCATAATTCTCCTTTAGGTTGTGGCCGTGTTTTGAGTGTGGGTTTTATAGTAAGCGCCACAATGCGGCAGAAACTTGCCCTGTTTTAATGACTTTCTGCTCATGCTCAGAGGCGTCCAGTTCATTCAAGTCTCCGGACCTCGTTGACAAACCAAGTTGGTAGTGTGTATCTGGGAACTCCTCGTCAGCCCATAGACCACGAACGCAAATCCATCGCCCTGTCCAAGCACAATGAGCTTGTTATAATGACGCATCATCTTCTTCCCAACAGCCGGAACACCCGCTAACTAAAGCTCTAACAGAAACTTCGCCTTATTTATAGCAGTGGTGATGCTTAAACCAACATAGTCTTGCGCGACGAGCCAACGGCCATTGATATCTTCCTCCAGCAGTGCGCCCAGCAAAACTCCGGGTATAACGCTTTCAACGGTGTAAGGGGCATTACACCCACCCATGTCAGTGCGCACCCAACCTGGAGTAACCGAGGAAAGCATAACCCCGGTATTTTGCAGACTCGGAGCCAGATCATGAGCGAATTTATTCAAGGCTGACTTGCTGCACGCATAGGCCATCTCTTCAGGCACTTTCTCAATTCCACTGCTAATGTTAACCACCCGGCCGAATCCCCGTTTAATCATCGCTGGAATTAGACGATAGCAGATACGGAGTGGAGCGATGGTGTTGACCGTAAAACAATTCAGAAAATCCTCGTTCGTGACCGCCCAAAAATCCGCACAATATGCATTAATTGCCGCGTTGTTAAAGATAACATCAACCTGAGGCGCTAAATTTTCTAGGTTGTCAAGCATTGCCTGCACTTCAGACAGATTGCCAAGTTCCGCGGCAATGGGCACTGCCTGCACACCAAAAGATGAACAGGCTGCAATCACTTCCTGGGTATGTTCGGTGCTTCGGCCATGGGCAATAATGTTAGCCCCTAATTGAGCCATGCAGATCGCAATCTGTCTACCAACACCTCGTGAGGCTCCGGTGACCAATGTCCATTTACCTTGCATGGAAATAGCATTTTCTGCCGGAGAAGGCGTTGTTGATTGAAAAAGTCTTGGCTCTTTAATGCCGCAGATAAAATAACTTGCATCATCGAAACAGGCAATTAGAACATTATTAATCCCAAAGGCTGCAAGCTGTTTGACGATGTCTTCGTAGTTCCGGACAGTAATAATAACCATCATGCCATCCCGCATCCCCTGTAGTTCAATCGGTGGGATGCACTTCTTCCCAAAAAACCTGACTCCCCACTTTTTGGGATCATTATCGCAAAATAAATCGGGTTCTTTGCCGAGGAATAATACGAGTTGATCATAGCAGTGATTGAGTAGAAGCCCAATACCGAAAAAGCATATATGCTTTGCGTTATGGAAAGCCTTTCTTTGGTTTTCCTGTGTTATCATGTTCAGTCCCCACCCAGACCGCCGCGCTTCACTGCCTAACACTCTACCCACCCTCCAGCGGAACGCTTCCTGGTGGCGGATCATACGAAATGCTTCTGGTCACCAGGTTGTCCTCGCATAGCAATGTTTTGGCAATTTCTCTTTTCTTCACATCATTAGCTATCCAATATTCCTGAATTTGCCGAAAATTGGGATCACCGGTGATCTCAGCAGTCAATGCCATGGCCAAATGATAGTATCTGAATGCAACCGCCTCGTTGCCTTCAACGATGAGGCGCGAACAATAGCGCATGCATATGCCGCTCGATTTTCTCAAAGCTTGAGGCAACCGCTCAATAACCTTAGGCAGATTCAATGGGGACGCCATGAGAGCAAACTCGTGATTAAGAACATATGGACCTAGAACATCAATTAAATTCTCGACCACCCATGAGGTATCACTTCGCGAATGAACGCGATGTAAAAGCAAGGGATCCTTAATATACACGATAGGATATTTGCAGCAAAGATCAAAATCAAGGTATCGGTTACCATACCAATTGCAGGCAACGCCGTAGGGAACTTCAAATAACTCTAACGCAACATTACTTCTATACATAATTTGTGATATGCTTGGATTCACGGACGACATCATATATACCGCAGCCTGCTCAGGTCCTGGAATTAAACATGTTTGATTATAGAATGGGGGTTCTTCGGAGCGATGGTCATATTCGTCAATGATTGCGCGATGTACCATGGCGAATGCGCTCTCAGGATATGCTTCCATTGCCGCAACGCACCGTTCAACACATTCAGGCGCTAAAGAATCGTCAGAGCATAGAATAAGAAAATACTTTCCACGAACATTGAGGCGGCAGTTAAGAAAATTCTTATTAGGTCCAAAGTTTTTTCGGTTGCGGGTGATGTACATTCTCTCTGGATATTTTAGGGCAAACTCCTGCGCAATACACCAAGAGTCGTCTGTTGAGGCATTGTCGGAAAAGCAGACTTCAATATTGGTGTATGTCTGGGAAAATACACTTGATAGACATTGTCTGAGATAAGGTCCATAATTATAGTTATGAACAGTTATACTGACGAGTGGTTTACTCTGTACGCTCGGCGGCAGCTCAATTGTTTTCAGTTTCCGCTTAACTAGATCAAACCGGGCGTAGGAGTCAGCCTGAAGGGCGTTGACGCATTGTTTTACATACTCAGGCAAAAAGGCTTGATCCGAACTTAAGAAGGCATAATATCTACCATTAGCCATGTGCATGCTGATTTTTTTGGTACGTTCTGGGCCAAGACTTCTTTTGTTACGCGTCATGGTTATTATGCTCGGATATCTCTGGGCATATTCTAGCGCAATCTCCCACGAACCATCCACTGAAGCGTCGTCAATAAAAACCACTTCTATATTTTCGAGGATGGTCTGTGTAAAGACGCTTTCAAGACATTGCGAAAGATAGCGTCCGTCGTAGTTGTAAATAAGCACGCTGACGAGTGGATTGGCGGGGTCGTTGGTGATAGGATTTGTATACATTTTGCGTGGTCCTTTTCTTCTATTGCACTATTAAACGGGAAAGGATGTCCGAGGTGCGACTCTGTTGACTATTTTTACTTTCGGCCATAGAGAGACCCGCCGCCTACCTGGGCTGTGCCCCCTGCTGAATAATAATATTCCTCAAGGCGATTCTTACTGGGCCGCAGGCATCGGAAATTATGGCTTTTCGCATTCTACAGCTTTGACCTCAACGGCCGGGGAAATGTGATCTGTACGGCGGGCGGAATGTCAGCGTGCCCGAAGTCTCGACCGCCGCAGTATGCACACGCAGGAATGGAATCTCTCACTCGGCAAAATAATTTCACTTGACGGCGGAGATCCCCGGGCAAAATGGATTCATCCGTCAATGGCACAATTTCACGGTCGACACGAGGAATTGCACCAAGGTTAACGGCGTGAGCGGTAAAGGGGCAGCGGTGCAATTCGCCCTGCAACAGAGTGAATGTATCTGAGACGCAGCAATTTGAAAAAACTTCTGCAAGCGGCCCTGCGCCTCTATTTCGCAAGTAAATATCGCCGCAATCCTGCCATTGGTTAACTTCAAGCACTCTGTAACTGATTCCTAACCTTTTAAAGCTATTCACGATTTCAGGAATGCGGCGTGATATCTCTCCGTAATTTGAAATATGCACAGAAATCCTGGGATCTCTAAGACATTCGAGGTTGGTGCCTGTCGGTATTACAGTCCCATTAGTATAGATTATGATATAGGAGAAATTCCTATACCTGATCAGCTCCTCAACAATGACAGAGAAGTCCCGCACCAGGAAAGGCTCACCGCCCAAAACGCGGAATTCGAAAAGATGGTCGACTGCACCCATCAGACGTTCGACGGAAAGAAAGAGCGTCTGCAAACTACAGTCTCTTGGTTTTTGATAGTACTGCATCAAATTGGCACAATCGCGGCACTTGAGTGAGCACCTTTCCGTTACGACCACATCCAAGGATTTAAAATAACACCCGATGGGGTCATCCCTGGCTTGATATGTAAATCGATATAGGTCTGTGGCGCGACCAATCTCCTCTTCTGTGCCAGTAACCCCACACGCACGCCAGTCCAATCCTTCTAACCAAGGAGTACAAGCATAAAACTCCTTGAACCCATATCTTTTCAACTGCCCCACAATGGCGTCCGGGTATACAGAAGCGATCATGACCGGCGTGTCTTTATCAATCATCTTCAGGTTTTCTGGCGCACAAATAGGAATATCACGTAAGAGCTTTCCCTGCTTCTCGGTATTATTGTCGCCGACAGCAACAACCTTTACACCTCTCTTCCTTAACGCACATAAGACCAATTCGGCAATGACCCCCGCGCCAAAGATAACCACTCCGCGGGAGGTGTCTTCTAATTGCCAAATTAAGGCATTTGGAACGGCCTCAGTTACTGATTCTGACTTCATGTCGCGCCTAATCCTTCTTTTGATATATCCTTTTTGATTTCCAGGCTGCATATAAAAATGTCAATAGCGAATTGTTGAACCACATGAGAACGGGCATGAACTTATCTTCCTTGGGCGATTGCCGTGCATAAGTCCTCAAACTATTGCGCACCATTGGATGGCTAGTTATCCTTTTCAACCCCCTTACTTTGGAGGTAAAGGACAAGCCATTGTCAACTCTACAACAACGGTAAATTTCCACCACCATGGTGTTCACATAATTCTGATTAACGAATTTCTGAGCCGCCCGATCAAAACAGCCTTTCTCTTCAAGGAGATCATGCAATCCATCGAAAACTCTTTGATGGGACATCCAGCGGCCTTCATGGCAGACAGTAGATGCGGTCGCTCTCGTATGATTAGATGACGGTATATAATACCTGCAAAGACACTCCGAGATCGCCGAGACTTTCCTGCAGTGTGCAATACAATTCAAGTTAAATAGGCGATCTTCACAGAAACGCATTTCTTCGGGAAAGCGGATTTTTCTTTCGTTTAAAAACGGTAGCGCGAACATTTTGTCCCAGCAATACACCCAACCGGCTGAGACAAGAGAAGTGCAGCAGGACAGCCTTTGTAAAAACTCATTTTTACTGAAAATTCCAGGGCGCTCAAGCTTCCGCAGATTATTGTTTATAATAGCGTTTATTTCGTCATAGGTTATGATGGAATGTCCGCAAATAACAAAATCAGACTGATCGCGCATCGCTGTTTTCAATAAAGTCTCAATTGCGTCGAGTTCCAATGCATCGTCACCATCCACGAATTTCACATACTCACCAGTAGCGACATCCAACCCTACATTACGCGAAACTGAAACACCTCGGTTGGTTTGGTGTATCACCATAATCCGACTGTCTGCGGTTGCAAGCTCATCGCAAATCGCCGGACAATTATCTGGTGAGCCATCGTCAACAAGGATAATTTCCAAATCTCGATGGGTTTGAGCAATAACGCTATCAACACAGCGCCTCAAAAAGGGCTCAACATTCCAAACAGGAACTATTACCGAAACCTTCAAGCCTTATCCTCCACTAATGGTGATGGATCTGAATGGATAGGAATCCACTGCTGTCCGCCTTCAACTATAGGTGATGAGAACAGCAGTCAAGTCGTCGGTCTACACTGTTGTGCCATCCTTTTTCTGACCCATTCAATGGTTTCACGGATTCCTTCTTCGAAGGAATACTCCGGAACGAAGCCTGTGTCTTCGGTGAGCGTCCCAACATCGGCGCATAGGCGCATGATTTGTCCCGGCGGATATTCCTTTTCGCCCAGGCCAAGCGGGAGCGAAGGGTCAATGCAGTCCCGCGTGCACTCAAAATATTCTTTTAAGCGGCGCGCGCGTCCAGACCCTACGGGATATGCCGTGCCATGCCGGCCTTTTTCGGCGATCAAATACAAAGCCTTGGCGCAATCGACGGAATAAAGGTAATCCCAAACCTGTTCTCCTCTCGTCAGGGACGGTTTTTCCCCCTTCAGAAGCGCGTGAATGCAATACATGAGCGCCGTGGTTTCTCGTTCCGCCGGTCCGTAAATGCTCACAATTCTCGCCCAGCAATGTCGCATCCCATATTGTTCACAAAGCCGCTGGCTCAGTCTCCCTGCTGCGTATTTGGCAATGCCATAGCTCTCTTCGGCAGATGCCGGAGTTCCTGTTGGGAGCAAACCCTCCGTCCGCACGAGCTCCGATTGGGAGCCCGCTCCGACAAACGTTTTACAACCTAAAGCGTGGGACAATTTTACGGCATCCAGGGCATACAGGATGTTGGACGCATGAATCGTGGGGTCGTTTCTTGATTCTCGGGATTCGGTGGCATCCCATCCAAGATGAAAAAACGTCTCATACGTGTGCGGTAATTGTGTCCCCAGCAGAGCCAATGCCGAAAGATCGCATTCGATGATGCCGATCCGATCCGACGTAGGAACGTCCGCGATTCGCTTTGAGCCGGGATGCACGATTGCTGTTACCAGGACATCAAGCTCTGCCAGGTATTTTACCAAGGCAATGCCCAGTGGGCCGGTGGCGCCGGTGACGAAAACCTGTTTCATTCCCATGATTCATGATCCTCTGGGGGAAACACTTCCTGCCAGGGAACCGGAAGCGGCTTCCCGTAAAGCTTCGTTTGGTATGTGTCAATAAACTTCCGGTCAATGGCAATAAGGCAGGTATCGGTATGCCTGGCAAAATGTTTGATCTTCATGCCGCGTTCAATGATGTCGTTCAGGGGCTCCTCAAAGAAGTTCCCGAGAGAAGTGTGGATATAGGGGCACGGCATAACGTCCCCATACTTGGTGATCGACACCATCCGCTTGACCGCAATGCACCCCAGGTCCAGACCATAAGCCGGAGTCATATGTGTGAAAAGATTGTATTTTTTTTCGAGTTCCTTTTCATAATCAAGATCATCTTCGTTGATGAGGACATCAAGGTTCCCCTCCCAGGAGCCAACGGGCTTGGCAAAGGTGATGAAGACCGCAACATCTTTCTTCTTTGCGAACTCCAGAAAATCAATGAACTCCTGGGAACGGATCCGCTGCTTGGTCACAACTGTCGCAAGAATAATGTTGAGCCCGGCGTTTTGCGCCGCATCAATGGCCCGGATGGCCCGCTCATAAGAACCCTTGGCCCGTCGGAAGGCATCATGCTCCTCAGCGTTCAGACTGTCGAGGCTTAATTGAATTTTGTCTACCCCAACGCTCTTGAGATGCTTCGCCCGCTTTTCATCCAGCAGCCACCCGTTCGTATCCGAGCTGATGTAGAATTTTTGCGGATCAATGGCCTCGACGATCTGGTCGAAATCGGGGAAGGTCAGTGGCTCTCCGCCTGTAATCACCCAATGCGCCAGACCCATTTCATCGGCTTGACGCGACAGTTCGCATATATCCGCTAACGTAAAGGAGCGCTCTTTTTCTGCTATCTTGCTGATACAGCAATGATGGCAACGGAAATTGCAGCGGTAGTCGTATTGAAACTGGAGAATGGCGATGCTTTCGCCGCGCCGGATCTTATCGGCGTATCGCATCACCTTTTCATGCACCCACGGTTTTGCGATTTTCAGCGCTTCACGTTTCCGCATTTCAATTAGACTTAATGCGTCTGCATTCTCAGGCATGCCATACTCCGGTCAAGTAATCTATTGTCAATAGCTGGTTCAGATAAATCTACGGTACATCTCATGAACAGGGATTAGATCATCTGGACATCTGTCGTGCCATGCCCATTCTCCCGGTTTTGGAGCTCCCTTTTTAAACCCATTCTTTCTCCGAGGTGAACCGATGAGGGTACACTTAATCAGTAAGGAAATAAAATGGCCTCTATTTTTTCTTAAAGGATGTATCATTTCATTCATTGCCAATGGATTTTCCTTGAACTTTACATCAGCCCCAAGTTCATTTAACGCACATGCATGAACCCTCTGAGCTACTGTTTCCTTATAGCGTATGATGCCACCCGGGATGTGCCAACCAGGCGGATAATAACCATCATCCCTCCAGGTCAGAAGGGTTTGCCCTTCTTGATTCTTAATCAGCAAATCCACATTAATGAGCGGAGTGATTCTGCTGATCAAAAGAAATATATCATCAGGCAATCCTTCTGATGGATCTTTGATCATAGCTTCTATCTTTTCAATGCTCGTTTTCTTTTTGCACTCACTCACCTAGATATTCCTTCAGCGGAAGTAGCATTCAACAACCTCCAATCGCGAATCTGTCCTTACGAATCATGCCTGAACAGCCGGCTCACCTTCCATTGGCTCAAGGCACCCGGGTTTGCGAATGCACGACCGGAATTATAACAAGAAGACGGTCAATCCATCTCGAATCCAGTGGATATGAAATGTCTTTCTTCTTCGAGTCCATAGGTGCGCAACTGATCCGCCAATACTGCACCAGTCCTTCTTGTGGATGTGGATATGATGACAAACAATTTGCTGTCATCGCTATAACACAGAGGTATAATCTCCGGGTTAAAATTACATAGCCCTCAAGCATGAGCCCCTGCTTTTTGCGGTCATTGTCTAGCATCCCTTTGAACGCATAGCCATTGGCACCGAGCACTCCCAAGAGTCGCGAACACTTACGCGTGGCAGGAAAACCGAATATGTCGCGACCAGCCCTTCCGCACAGCAAGTTGCGTGCCTCCTTGGCCCTATGTTCGCAAAAGGCAGCAGCGCCTCGTCGTGCTCCAAAAGCGCGTATGAACCACAGCAAGCCCTCCTCGATTATGTATTCTCTCAGGCGCTCCATATGATTCTCAAAGGGTCGAAACTAATCGCCATTCCGACCCACCTCTGCTGGGAACACTGCCCCGGCTACTTCTGCAAACTGCACGAGTATAGAATAAACATTGCGAAGTGCCCACTCCCTGTGCAAACCGGAAAGGCTGCTGCCACATGCCAATTTAAGTATCTCAGCAGCCGTCCTGATCATCTGATCCCAGCACATTGCATGCGCCGATGTCAACGAACCCGAGAGCCTCGTTCGCCAATGATAGAAAACCCTCCCATACTCGCCTACGGTGCTGCTATCGAAAAGACTTCGTAATGCATAGTCGTTATCTTCAGAGACCCGCGCCGTGCGAAAGGCAAGGCTCGACTCGAGCAGCATCAGTCTTTTAATAGCAAATTGACAGACCTGAAAGCCAACTCTGCGGTTACGCAGGAAGGGGCGCAGGAAGTCGTCCACGGAACAGACGCTTTCCCTGGCTTCGCTGTGTTCGATGACACTTGCTGACGA
>Ga0187865_1003048_pt1 | contig 14509 bp, 9 predicted proteins | sample June2016WEW_11_1_2_FD_132989 | JGI IMG/M metagenome (GOLD analysis project Ga0187865, IMG submission 132989) | Peatland microbial communities from SPRUCE experiment site at the Marcell Experimental Forest, Minnesota, USA - June2016WEW_11_100 | ecosystem: Environmental > Terrestrial > Soil >...
AGCACCTTTATTTTCGAATCGACTCCTCCTGGCGAAAAACCGATCACCTGAAGGGGCTGCAATTGAACATCCATATTTCCCATCCCCGAGAATGGCAGATCATCTTCCCACTTAAATTTTCCGGGGAGGAGAAACCTTCCTTTTCCCTTTATGCCCGTGATGGGGAAGGTACTGCCCTGAAAGGCCGGTCCTCCCACATCGGAACCGGCAAGATCATCGAGCTCTCGATCGCCTTTCAGGAGCTTCAATTTCGTCCCCGGGAGAAAGTTCATTTCTTCCTGCAGGTTCTAAAAGGAGACCTGGAAGTGGAACGTTATCCTCGGAGCGGGTATTTTTCTCTTATCATCCCCGATCGGGATTTTGAGTCCATTCACTGGCAAATTTGAAAATGGGAATGATGGAACAATGGAATCATGGAATAATGGGAAGAGTATGCTTTTTGAACAATATTTCAGAAGGACTCGGCTCTTTCCTCGCCTATGCGCGTAAAAAACCGCCCTTACGGGAGAGCGACAGTGGAATTGCAGGGGCACGATGCATCGTGCCCCTGCGGCCACCGATGAAAGATACTTCCCTCTTACCAACATGTTAGTTTTAGTTTGGTGCTAAACGTCGGTTTTTTCTGGGGTCTCAATGAAGGTCATGAATCTGCTTTTCGCCGTACATAACCACCAGCCCGTGGGGAACCTGGATGAGGTCTACCGCCAGAGCTGGGAGAAATGCTATGACCCCTTCCTCCGGATGGTAGAAAAGCACCCGGGCTTTCGCCTCTCCCTGCATTACAGCGGCTCCCTTCTGGAATGGATGGAAGAGAACCGGCCGGATTTCCTGGGTCGGCTTAGGGGTTTGGTCGATCGAGGACAGGTGGAACTTTTGAGCGGGGGGTTTTATGAACCCCTGCTCCCCTTCATCCCCGAAGAAGACGCGGTCGGCCAGATTCATCTCTCCAACCAATACCTGGCAGAGAAATTAAACGCCCGTCCCCTGGGTTTCTGGCTGGCGGAAAGGATCTGGAGTCCCCTCCTCCCCAGGATGGTGGCCTCTACCGGCCTGAAATATACCATCGTGGACGACTCCCATTTCCGTTATGCCGGGTTTTCCGATGAAGATATTTTCGGTCACTATGTGACGGAGTGTGAAGGATTCACCCTCTCTCTCTTTCCCATCAATAAGCGTTTACGTTACGCCATCCCCTTCCGGCCTCCCGAGGAGACCCTGGAAATTCTGCGATATTACGCCACGGATTCCGGCCACCTGGCCGTTACCTATGCCGACGACGGCGAAAAATTCGGAATGTGGCCTGGAACCTATCGCTGGGTGTATGAGGAGCAATGGCTGGAAAAATTCATCACTGCCCTGGAGAAGAACCAGGAATGGGTCCGCATGCTCACCTTCAGTGAATACCTGGAGAAGTTCCCCCCTCAGGGAAGAGCTTATCTTCCTCCCGCTTCCTATGACGAGATGATGGAATGGGCGCTTCCGCCCCTGTCGGCCCTCGCTTTTGAGGATATGGTGGGAGAAATGAAGCGCGAAGGGCGGTATGAAAAATACCGGCCTTTCCTGCGCGGTGGAGTTTGGGAAAACTTCCTGGTCAAATATTCTGAAAGCAACCACATGCACAAGAAGATGCTTTATGTGAGCCAGAAGGTCCATCGGGCACTGCAGACGAAATCGATCTCCTCGAAAGAACCCTCCCCCGTCCCAGCCCTGAAGGCCCTGTGGAAAGGGCAAGACTGCTGTGCTTACTGGCATGGCCTATTTGGAGGCCTTTACCTGAATTATCTGCGTCATGCGGTCTATCAAAACCTCATCAACGCCGAAGGGCTGGCGGAGACTATGGAACCTGGTGGGGGAAAGGTTCTCCATCACGAAATCCTGGATTTTGACAAAGACCTTCATCCTGAAATCCTGGTGACCACCTCCGATCTGGGCGCCATCTTCAAGCCTAACTACGGTGGGGCCCTCATCGAATTGGATTACCGGCCGAAAAGGTTTAACCTTACCAACGTACTGACCCGCAGGCCGGAAGCTTACCACCGGAAGTTGAAGAAAGCCCAGGCAGGGCCTTCGGCCGGCGCCACCCAAAATTCCGTCAGAGCCCGGGAGATAGAAGAGACGCTCTCTTACGACTGGTACACCCGGCATTCCTTCCTGGATCATTTCTTGGGCGAAGGGGCCACGCTGGATCAATTCCGCCGCTGCCAGTATCCGGAACTGGGAGATTTCGTCAATCAACCCTATGAACTGGTGGAGGTGAAAGAATTGGAAGAACCAGCCGCGCTGAGCGTCCTTCTGCAGCGCAAGGGGGCCCTATGGAAGCGGGAAGGGAAAGTACCGGTGGATACGTTAAAACGCTTTCTCTTCCATCGAAAGGGTGCCAGAATAGAGGTTGACTACGAAATCGTAAACCGGGGACCGGGAGAGACCCGCCTGTGGTTCGGGGTAGAATTGAATTTGACCCTGATCGCCGGAAACGACCCCCGGCGTCACTTCCTCTTCCCCGGCCTGAAGGTTGAAGACCGGCGTCTATGTTCCTGCGGAGCCATCCCGGAGGTGGAACAGGTGCGCCTGCGGGACGAGGCTTGCGGTTTTCAGATTTCCCTCGGCCTTTCCCCCAAGGCTCAGTTGTGGCGCTTTCCTCTGGAGACGGTGTCTCAATCTGAAAGCGGTTTTCAGAAAACCTATCAGGGGACCGTTCTCCTCTTCCACTGGCCCTTTTCTTTGAAACCGGGAGAGGGGAGACCCTTGAACATCCGCCTCTCCTTTGAAGGGATTCGAGCGCCAGAGCAAAAAGGAGAGGCAGGGAAAAGGAAATGATGGAATGATGGAATGATGGAATGATGGAATGAGGGAATAATGGGTGGGACGAGGGATATCCAATTGTCACGCGATTTCGAAATTTATCTTCCCCCTATTCCAGGATTCCAACATTCCAATATTCCAGGTTTAGCTTTCGTTTAGGAGGAATCATGTCCGAATTGCGAAAGGACCCCGTCACTGGACGATGGGTCATTATTTCTAGCGAAAGAGGGAAACGGCCCTCCGATTTCGGAATTCAGAAGGTCAAGTCCAAAGAAGGTTTCTGTCCCTTCGACCCGGGAAATGAGGACAAGACCCCCCCGGAAATCCTCGCTTTCCGGCAGGAAGGAAGTCTGCGAAATGGTCCGGGATGGCGTCTGCGCGTGGTTCCCAACAAATTCCCCGCTCTGCGGGTGGAGGGGGAAATCAACCGGGAGGGCGTCGGTCTCTACGATAAAGTGAGCGGGATCGGGGCCCATGAAGTGATCATCGAAACTCCCAATCACCAGGATAGTCTTACCACCCTGGCCCCCAAACAGTTCGAGGAGGTTCTCTGGGCTTACCGGGCCCGGATGCTGGACCTGAGAAAGGACATCCGCCTCCGCTATGCCATGCTATTTAAAAATCACGGCGAAGCCGCAGGAGCCACCCTGGAGCATTCCCATTCCCAGCTCATCGCCTTACCCATCGTCCCCCATCTGGTCATGGAGGAGATGGCCGGGGCCCGGGATTATTACAGCTACAAGGAACGGTGCATTTTCTGTGATATCATTCGTCAGGAAATTCAGCAGGGGGATCGGGTCGTCCTGGAGCATGCTGAATTTATCTCGGTGGCACCTTTCGCTTCTTTCTCCCCCTTCGAAGCCTGGATTCTCCCGAAACGGCACGGTTCTTTTTTTGAAGAGAGCCAGGTCTTTGAAATCCAGTCTTTGTCCTGGATCTTCCAGGAGACCCTGAAACGTCTGGAGAAGGCGCTGAACTTTCCCCCCTATAACTTTACCCTCCATACCACGCCCTTCAACGAAAGAAACCTGGAGTATTATCACTGGCATTTTGAGATTATCCCCAAGCTTACGAAATTCGCCGGTTTCGAGTGGGGCTCCGGATTCTTTATCAATCCCACGCCCCCGGAGGAGGCCGCTAAATTTTTGAGAGAACTGGCCCCATGAGGAGGAAGAGATGAAAATCCTGTTTGCATCGCCAGAAGCGGTTCCCTTTGCCAAGACCGGGGGTCTGGCAGACGTAGCCGGAGCTCTGCCGAAAACCCTGGCTAAACTGGGCCATGAGGTAATCCTCATTCTGCCTAAATATCGATCTGTGGATGAAAAACGATTTCCTTTGAGGCCTACTGGAATGGTTCTCAAAATTCCGGTCTCCCAGAAGGTCGTAACGGGCGAAGTCTATTCTCTGGACCAGGGGCCGAATTTTCGCGTCCTCTTCCTCCGCCGGGATGTCTACTACGACCGGGATCAACTCTACGGGACCCCCACCGGGGATTTCGAAGATAATGCGGAGCGGTTCACCTTCTTCTCCCGGGCGGTGGCGGAGGCTGCCCTGGAATTGAAGCCGGACATTATCCACTGCAACGACTGGCAGACAGGGCTGACTCCCGTATATCTCAAGACGCTCTACCGTTCTTCCCCCTCGTTGGCTCAGGCGGCATCGGTCTTTACTATCCACAACATTGCTTTTCAGGGCCTTTTCTGGCACTATGACCTGCTTCTCACCAACCTGGGGTGGGAGCTTTTCACCCCTCAGGCGCTGGAGTTCTATGGGAAACTCAATTTTCTCAAAGGGGGGGTTGTCTTCGCCGATGCGGTGACCACAGTCAGTCGAAAATACATGGAAGAGATCCAGACTCCGGAGTTCGGCGCCGGCCTGGAAGGGGTTTTGCACGATCGGAGGAGAGACCTTTACGGTATCCTGAACGGCGTGGATTACGAAGAGTGGTCACCCTCCAAGGACCCCTATATCAAGGAAAAGTACGGTCCTTCAGATTTGAAAGGAAAAAAAGCTTGCAAAAAAGACCTGCAGCGAGAGTTCTATCTAACCCCAAACCCTGATACCGCCCTTATCGGGGTCATCTCGCGGTTGACCGAACAGAAGGGTTTTGATATCCTCGCCGAGGTCATAGAAGATTTAATGAGCCTGGGATTGCAATTCGTCCTTCTGGGAACCGGGGAAGAGGAGTATAATCTTCTCTTCCAGAAGATCGGCCAGAAATACCCCCAACAGGCAGGAATTCGCATCGCCTTCGACAATACCCTGGCCCACAAGATTGAAGCTGGAGCCGATATGTTTCTCATGCCCTCGCGTTACGAACCCTGCGGACTTAACCAGATCTACAGTTTGAAGTACGGCACCGTTCCCATCGTCCGGGCAACCGGAGGGCTGGCTGATACCATCCAGGATCTTGACCCGGTTAGCGGTGAAGGGAATGGATTCAAATTCAAGGATTATTCTTCCTCCGAACTCCTACGCACCGTTAAGCTGGCCCTGGAAACTTACCGAGATAAAGCGACCTGGGAGAGACTGATGCTCCGAGGAATGGCAATGGATTTTTCCTGGGAACAATCGGCCCGGGCCTATGTCCAGGTCTATGAAGATATCTTGACGAAAAAGAGGCTTTCAGCCATATCGAGATGAATTCCTTCGAAATTTTATCCAAGGTCATCGAAATCTCCAACGCTCCCGTGGACGTGGATCGCCGGCTGAAGAATCTGGTGGATATGCTGGCCCACTACTTTACCGCTCCCCTTTGTGCCCTCTTTCTCTGGGACCCCCAGCAGGGCCGGCTTTTCTTGAAATCTACCAGCAAGAAATATCCTGCCCTCCCTGCCGATTTGAGCTTCTCTCTGAATGAAGGCCCAGTAGGAACCTGCGCCTCCCAAAAAACTCCCATGATCGTTGCCGATGCCTCGCAGCTTTCCCTGCTCGGCCCTCCCTGCCCCAAAATCTTATCTGAATTTCGTTTTATCGCTTGTTTCCCCGTCTTCGACGACATCTTCCTGTACGGGGTGCTTGTCCTCCTGGGAGAGGAGCCCCGGCAACTCTCCGAGGAAGAAAGAGACATATTCCTGGTCATCTGCCGTCAGATTGCAGGAACCCTGCGGGCCGGCCAGGTCTCGCTTCAAGCCAGGAAGCGAATCGCAGAGTTGAGCACCCTCCAGGCCATCGGGACAGCCATCAGTTCCACTCTGGACCTGGGAGAGCTCCTCCAACGCATCACCCTGACCAGCGCCAAAATCCTCCAGGCCGATGGCAGCCTGCTCCATTTCGTCGACGAGGATGCAGGGATGATGAAGGTCGTCTCCTCCCACGGGGTGGAGGAAGGCCATAGCTCCCTGGCGCCCTTGGCCCTGGGAGAAGAGATGGCCGGAACCGTATCTCTGACCGGTGAACCGATCGTGTTACGCGACCCCAAAATCTTGTCCCATTCTTTCCAGGGGCTGCCGAAGAAGGTCTCTTCCCTGATTTGTGTTCCCCTCATCTCCCAGTCCAAGACGATCGGGACCCTCACTCTCTTCAGCCTCCGTCAAGACGGCCGCGAAGGGAAGCTCTTCGACGAAGAAGACAAAAACCTTCTCTTCACCATGGCTTCCCAGGTGGCGGTAGCCATCGAGAATGCCATTATCATGCACCGGGCAGAAATTTTATCCAAAGAAAAAGAACGCAACGTGCGAGAATTGTTCCTGCTCTATGAAATCTCCCGCTCCCTGCTGACTACCAGCAAATTAGACCCGCTCCTGCGCGTCATTCTTCTCACGATTACCCTGGGGAGCCAGATGGGGTTCGATCGGGCAGCCCTCTTCCTGGTCGATGAAAAAGAGGGTGTCCTCAAAGGAATGATGGGCGTGGGGCCGAGCGATCCCGAGCAGGCGGAACGCTGGAGGAAAGCACTGGAGAGTCATTCCCCTTTCTCCCATGATTGGGTGGTCCCGGAGGAAATGGCTGAAACCCCTTACGATAACCGGGTCCGCCAGGCGCGGATTCCTTTGGGGGAAAAGCACTCCCTTCTGATTAAAACGCTAAATGAACAACGTTCTTTCAACGTGGAAGATGCCCTCACCGATCCCGAGGTCAACCCCGAGATCCTAGGCTGGTTCGAGAGCAAGGCTTTTGCCTCCGTTCCCCTCATCGCTAAAGGAAAATCGATCGGGCTCATTGCCGTCGACAACCGCTTTACGGAGAGGCCCATTACTTCAGCGGATATTGGATTTCTTAACCTCCTGGCCAATCAGGCAGCCCTGGCCATTGAAAACTCCCGACTCTACAGCAACCTGCAGGAGATCAACACGCAGCTTCTGAATACTCAGAACCGGCTCATCCAGTCGGAGAAACTGGCAGCTCTGGGCGAGGTGGTGGCCTCCATTGCCCACGAGATCAAGAACCCCCTGGTTTCCATCGGCGGATTTGTTCGCCGCATGGAGCGTAATCTCCGGGATAATTCGGCGGAGAAGAAATATATGCGCATCGTCCTGAAAGAAGTGAACCGGCTGGAAAACGTCCTGAACCAGACCCTGGCTTATTCGAAAGATATTCCTCTTCCTTCTCGGGCTCAAGATATCAACCGGATTATCGAAGATTCCCTTTCCATCCTCGAAGGGGAGATACAGGAACGGAATATCTCGATTCGCAAAGATCTGAATCCCAGCCTCCCCCCGCTGCCGAGCGAACCTGAACAGATAAAACAGGTTTTCCTCAACCTTTTCCTCAACGCCATCCAGGCCATGGGGAAAAATGGCCAGCTTTCCGTAAAGACTTCGGTGAGGAAACGGGAGAAGAGGGAAAGTCTGCAGATTGAAGTGGAGGACACCGGCGGAGGCATTCCCCAGGAGAACTTGGATAATATCTTCAATCCATTCTTCACCACCAAGCAGGATGGGACGGGGTTAGGACTAGCCATTACCCACAAAATCATCACCGGTTACGGAGGACAAATCGAAGTGATCAATCACCAGGGAGCGGGAGCAACTTTTGTGATTCAATTTCCCCTGCCGGGGAAAAAGGCTGAAGGCTGAAGCCTGAAGGCTGCATTTTGGTTTAACCGGCAACCTGAACCATTTTTCCCCTCTTAATGAATCATGCCAGAGTCAAAACGTTACGTGGAAGTTGCTCTAGGTTTGCCCGTCCGCAAGACTTTTACTTATGAGGTTCCTGAAGATTTCCGGTCTGAAGTATCCCCGGGGAAGAGAGCTCTGGTACCCTTTGGACGGCGCTTTCTCACCGCTTATGTTCTCGGCCCGACCCTCAAACTCCCCCCTCGTATCAAGATCCTCCCCCTCCGGCAGGTCTTAGATGACGAAATATCTATCACCGAAAAGCTTCTAAAATTTCTTTTGTGGGTTTCCAGCTATTACCTTCAACCCATCGGGGAGGTAATCAAAACTGCCCTCCCCGCGGGTACTCACCTTCGTTCCCGGGAAACGTATTTTCTGACGGAAAAGGGATTAGCGGCTCTGGAGAGCCTCCCTGCGGCCTCTCGGGAAGGACAAATCCTGGAGGAGCTGAAAGACCGCGGCAAGAAAGGAGCTCTTTTCACTTCTTTGGCCAGGAAATTTTCTTCTCCTTTTCGCACTTCCCTGGAGAAGATACGGGAAAAGGGATGGATCGACAGGACGGAAGATATCGGGAAGCCGCAGGTCAGGGAGAAGACGGTAAGCTGGGTTCGCTTTCTGAAAAATCAGGGGGAAGTTCTTCTAACTTCCCGGCAGAGAGAAATCTTCGATTTCATCCGGCAAGCAGGAGAATGGCCCCTGGGAGAATTAAAAAAAAGGTTCCCGGGTGTTTCTTCGTCGATTCTCCCTAAATTGAAGACCCATGGATTGGTGGAAGTGTTTCCCAAAGAATTTTTACGGCAACCCTCCTGGGAGGGAATCGAAGACTGGACGGATGGTCCACCTTCGCTGCTGACCGATGATCAAAAAAAAGCTGTCGGAGAAATCAGCACCGCCCTCCATTCCAGGAAGTTTCACCCTTTCCTCCTCCACGGAGTGACCGGCAGCGGGAAGACTGAAGTTTACTTGCAGGCGATCCAGGAGGCCCTGTCCCAAGGCCGACAGGCCCTCCTCCTGGTGCCGGAGATCGCCCTGACCGCTCAGTTGGTGTCTTACTTCCAATCCCGGATTCATGATCCCATGGCCGTCCTGCACAGCGGCCTCTCTTCCGGGGAACGGTATGATGAATGGCGGAGGGTTAAAAAAGGCTTGGTGAAGCTGGTCATAGGGGTCCGCTCGGCCATCTTCGCCCCCCTGGATTCTTTGGGAATCATCATCGTAGATGAGGAACATGACCCCTCATACAAGCAGGAAGAAAAGGTACGCTATAATGCCCGGGACCTCGCCCTGGTGCGGGGAAAGATGGAAAGCGCCGTTGTCGTTCTGGGCTCGGCCACGCCATCCCTGGAATCCTATTACAATGCCCAGGAGAAGAAATTTCGCCTGCTTCCCCTTCCCTCCCGGGTCGATGAAAAGCCTCTTCCCGAAATCCGGGTGCTGGATATGCGCCAGGAAAAGGGCGGGGAGAAAGAGCGGCCTATTTTCTCCCGGGCCCTCGAAGATGCGCTTCGGGAGAATGCCGAACGGAAGGAGCAGGCCCTTCTCTTTCTGAACCGGCGCGGCTTTTCCACCTTCGCCCTCTGCCGGGATTGCGGCTTTACCTACAAGTGCCCGAACTGCAGCGTCTCCCTGACCTATCATCTCCCCGACAAAACCTTTCGTTGTCACTATTGCGACCATACCCTTTCGGGCCTGGACCGATGTCCGCAGTGTGCCTCCGCAGGCCTGATGCTCTTCGGGATTGGAACCCAGCGCCTCGAAGAGGAAATCAAGAAGAAGTTTCCCCAGATTCAAGTAGGCCGCATGGACCGGGATACTACCACGGGTAAAGCCTCCCACCAGCGAATCCTGGGCCGGGTCCGTCGCGGAGAAGTGAACCTCCTCATCGGCACCCAGATGATCGCCAAGGGGCATGACCTTCCCCGGGTTACCCTGGTTGGGGTCTTGGCCGCTGACCTTTCCCTGAATGTCCCCGACTTCCGGGCTAGTGAACGGACCTTTCAGCTCCTCACCCAGGTGGCCGGAAGGGCGGGGAGAGGCGCCTTGCCCGGGAAAGTCATCATTCAGACCTATAATCCCAATCACTACAGCATCCAGATGGCCCAGGCGCAAGACTACCTTGCTTTTTACCAGCAGGAGACCTATTTTCGAAAAGAGGCGGCCTACCCCCCCTTTGTCCGGCTGATCAACCTTCGCCTGGAGGGAAACTCAGAGAGCCAGCTTCTAAGGTACGCCCGAGGGCTGGACCAGTTGGTGCAGCAAATGGTGAAGGAGGGAAAAAAATTTGCGGGACAGGTGGAGGCTCTCGGCCCTTCGATGGCCCCTCTCGCCAGGTTGAGGGGAAAATTCCGCTGTCAGATGCTGCTCAAGGGGAAGAAATGGTCATCCCTCCACGACTTCGTCGAGCAGTTGCTTCAAAAGATAGAAGCAGAGATATCAATCCCGGGGGTAAAATTGATCGTTGATGTAGACCCGATTTATATGTTATAAAAAATTAATGGCTGTACTCGAAATTTGCACTTTTCCAAATCCGGTCCTGAAACAAAAATCACGGCCCATCCAAAAGATCGACCCGAAGATCCTTCAACTCGTTCAAGATATGGCCGAGACGATGTATTCTGCCCCGGGGGTAGGGCTGGCAGCCCCGCAGGTGGGGCATTCGCTGCGACTGGCAGTGATCGACGTGACCCCGGCCGACGGGCCGAAGAATCTTCTGGTCCTCATCAACCCGGAGATCGTGGCCGCCGAAGGAGAATGCACCTGGGACGAAGGGTGCCTGAGCGTTCCCGATTGCAACGAAGAGGTGAAACGGAGCAAGAAAGTAGTGGTCCGTTATCAGAACCTCCAGGGCGAGAACGCTGAAATCACCGGTGAAGAGATCCTGGCCATCGCCCTGCAGCACGAAATCGATCATCTGGACGGCATCCTCTTTATCGACCGCCTCAGCCCCCTGAAGAGAAGGCTGATCAAGAAAAAATTTCAGAAGAAGGACAAAGAGGAAAAGAAGCTTTGAGGATTCTCTTCCTGGGCACTGCGGAATTTGCTTGTCCCTCGCTGGAAGCTCTTCTGGCTTCCCCCCACGAACTGCTGGGGGTCATCACCCAACCCGACCGCCCCAGAGGCCGGGGCCAAAAACTGGTTCCGTCTCCGGTTAAATCGCTGGCCCTGAAAACCAACCTCCCCATTTATCAGCCGGAAAAGTTGCGCGACCCTTCCTTTTTGAAGGTTTTGGAACCCCTCCGCCCTGATCTCATGGTTGTAGTGGCGTACGGCCAGATTCTTTCGGCTGCGGTCTTATCCATTCCGCCTAAGGGATGTGTGAATGTCCATGGCTCCCTTCTCCCCAAATACCGGGGGGCCGCACCCATCGTCCGGGCTATTCTGGGGGGAGAGAGCTGGACCGGAGTCGCTACGATGTTCATGGACCCGGGAATGGATACGGGTCCCATCCTTTTGACCGAAGAAACGGGGATCGGGGAGGAGGATACAGCTGGAACGCTTCACGACCGTTTATCCCAGATAGGCGCCCGCTTACTTTTACGCACTCTTGAAAATCTAGAAAGGGGTACCTTAACCCCTCGTCCCCAGGATCATTCCCAGGCCACTTACGCTCCCAAAATCGAGAAAGAAGAAGCCCGAATCAACTGGAATGCTCCGGCCCGCCAAATTTTCAACCTCATTCGAGGTTTTGATCCCTGGCCCGGGGCTTCCACCTCCTGGGCAGGCCGGGTTCTCAAACTCTTTCGCCCGCGTTTCGAGGAAAATGAAAGTCGGGAGTCGCCCGGGACAATTGTTCAAGCATCAAAAGACGGGCTGGGCATCGCCACTTCTCACGGCTGTCTTCTCATCCGCGAGGTCCAGATGGAAAACCGCCCGCGCATGCGCGTGGCCGAATTTCTTAAGGGGTATCCCCTCCAGATCGGTGTACGTCTGGGAGAGTAATCGGATCCTCCCAGGAAGGGTGATTCAGACGTCAGACGATAGGCTTCAGATATCAGACTGCGGGGTGAAAATGGGTGGGATTACAAATCTGCTATATAGAAAAGTCTGGAGTCTGAGGTCTAAAGTCTAGTGCCCGAATTACCGTCCATGGAAAGGACCGAAGCCTTTGACCCCGCGCGTAGGCTGGCCTGGACGATCCTTCAGCAGGTCGAGGGCTCTTCTGTTTTCGCCGACTTTACCCTTGACCGCACCTTCTCCCAAACCCCTGAATTGAGGCCCCTGGACCGGGCCTTTATTTCAGAGATGGTCCTCGGAACCCTCCGCTGGCAGGGCAGGCTGGATGCAATTATCCAAATGGCTTCAAAGTGCCGGGAGAAAAAATTGCATTCCCGGCTGCTTCACCTTTTGAGGCTGGGCGCTTACCAGATCCTTTTCATGGACCGGGTCCCCGATTCTGCCGCGGTTAACGAATCCGTCCGTTTGGCCAAGGCCGTCTTCAGGAACGCGAAGATCGCAGGGTTTGTCAACGCCCTTCTCCGGTCTATCGCCCGCCGCAAAGCTCAGGAGGACTTTCCTCCTTTTCAAGATCACCCCGTAGAGCACATAGCACAGGCTTTCTCCCATCCTCGATGGTTAGTGGAACGCTGGGTCACAGAATTTGGCCCTGAGATGGCCAAGAAACTTTGCGCGGCCAACAATCAAAGGCCTCCCTTCACGGTGCGGACCAACACGCTGAGAATCTCCCGGGAAGATCTCCGGGAGCAGTTCAGCGCTTTGGGTATCTCCTCCATTCCAACCCAGTTCTCCCCCGAGGGACTAATTTTGGCGAAAAGCCTTCTCCTGATTGAAATGGGCCTTTTCCAGAAGGGAATGTTTTTTGTACAGGACGAGGCGTCCCAGATTATCCCCCATCTCCTCGGCCCTCAACCCGGGGAGCGGGTGCTGGATGCCTGTGCCGCCCCCGGAGGGAAGACGACTCACCTAGTCCAGCTCATGCAGGACCGGGGAGAAATCTTCGCCCTGGATCTCCATCTATCCAAAATCCGCCTTATCCAGGAAAACTGCATCCGTCTGGGGGTCTCCATAGTGCGGGCTACGCAGACCGATGCGTCCCGCCCCCTCTCTTTTCCTCCGGATTTTCTTTTTGACCGGATCCTTGTGGATGCGCCGTGCACCGGGTTGGGCATCCTGCACCGCAACCCGGAAGCCAAGTGGCGCCGGAAGCCTGAGGATATCCTCCGCCTCCAGCAGCTTCAACGAAAGCTCCTGGACAATATTTCTTCCCGGCTGAAACCCGGAGGAATTCTGGTCTATAGTACCTGTACCATGACCCGCGAGGAGAACGAATCGGTCGTGGTTTCTCTACTGAAAAGACACCCAGATTTCGAGCTCGAAGACCTGCGTGTTCATATCCCAGGCTCTTATCATTCTCTGATTGACGCAAGAGGATATTTCCGAACCTACCCGGAGATGATAACCGGTAACGAAGAGTATCGGATGGATGGTTTCTTTGCCGCCCGGATGAGAAAAACCGGAAAAATGGAATGATGGAAAAGTGGAAGAATGGGTAAGGAAGTAAATATCTAATTCCTTCGGCATTCCATTTCTTCTCTCAATATTTCTGCCTTCCATCATTCCGTTTCGCTCCTCCAATATTCCACCATCCCAGTATTCCAATTTTTCACCCGACTTCAAGGAGGATAAACGCCATGAAGAGCCAAAAATTGAAATTCATCGACCTGAGCATCCCCATCGAATCCGTTCCCAGTGACCCGGAGTTTATGATCCCCAGGTTGGAGTACATGGATCACAAGGCCGGTCTCGCTTCGGCGCAAGAACTTCTGGGTTGCCGGCCGGAAGATCTTCCCCTCGGATTAGGCTGGGCAGTGGAGAAGATCACCCTCACCACCCATTCAGGAACTCACCTGGATGCCCCGTGGCATTACGCACCCGTATCGGAAGGGAAAAAGGCCAAGACCATAGACAATATCCCCCTGAGCTGGTGTTACGGAAACGGAGTCTGTTTGGATTTTCGCCGGAAAAAGGACGGCGCCCTGATCACCGTAGAAGACCTGGAGAAAGCGCTGAAAAAGATCCGCTATCGCCTCAAGCCCCGGGATATTGTATTGATCATGACCGGAGCGGATCGAGCCTGGGGCAAGCCCGAGTATCTCATCACGGGAGCTGGAATGGGCCGGGAATCTACCCTCTGGCTCTTAGATCAGGGAGTGAAAGTGGTGGGAATTGATGCCTGGAGCTGGGACCGCCCCCTTCCCTTCCTGAAAAAGGAATTTCAGGAAACGGGAGACGCCACCATTCTGTGGGCCGCCCACTTTTCGGGCATCAAGAAAGAGTACCTGCATATCGAGAAGATGGCCAATCTGAACAAACTCCCCCCATCCGGTTTCACCCTGGTCTGTTTCCCAGTGAAAATTCGGGCGGCGAGCGCTGGCTGGGTGCGGCCGGTAGCCATCCTGAAAGAATAGGTACGAGGAAAAAGGACTGAGGAGCGAGATTCTAATGATCTCGCGCCCCCTTCCTCGATCCGTTTTATTCCCTTTCAATCCCCATTCCGCATTCTGCAATCCGCAATTAAATCCCGCTTCATCCAGAAATTCCGCAAATGGATTTTCTTCTTTCCATAAGCCTACGTAACTCCTGCTGGTTTAAGTAAATTCCCTAGAGAGAGCAAATTCGCATTCGAAAAAACT
>Ga0187865_1003050_pt1 | contig 14502 bp, 12 predicted proteins | sample June2016WEW_11_1_2_FD_132989 | JGI IMG/M metagenome (GOLD analysis project Ga0187865, IMG submission 132989) | Peatland microbial communities from SPRUCE experiment site at the Marcell Experimental Forest, Minnesota, USA - June2016WEW_11_100 | ecosystem: Environmental > Terrestrial > Soil >...
ATAGAGATGGAGCTTGCCCGGGTCAAGCGTGAACTGGCGGAAGTCAGGATGGAGCGTGACCTACTAAAAAAAGCGGCCGCGTACTTTGCGAAGGAGTCGCTGCCAGGTACGCGGTTATGAAAGGGATGCGATTCAGGTATTGTATTGCGGCGATGTGCCGTATTCTGCAGGTATCCAAGAGCGGCTATTACAAATGGCTCAATCGGAAGCCTTCCAAACGTATTAGGGAAGAGGGGAGACTGGAAGTGGAGATAAAAGCCGCACACCAGAGGACCCGTGAAACTTGCGGCCCGGAGAGATTACAGCATGAGCTCAAAGAACAAGGTGTGGAGGTAGGGATCTGGCGGATCAGACGGATCAGGAAGAAACTGGGGTTACGGTGCAAACAGAAGAGAAAGTTCAAGGCCACCATAGATTCAAAGCATTCCCTTCCGGTGGCAGAGAATCTGCTCAATCAGCAGTTTGAGGCAACGAGGCCGAATGAAGTTTGGCTCAGTGACATTACCTATATCCCGACAGAAGAAGGCTGGCTCTATCTCGCAGGGCATAAGGACATCTTCACGGGAGAAATCGTAGGATATGCAATGGGCCATCGTATCACCAAGAACCTTGTGAGCCAGTCTCTGTTCAAAGCCGTGGCAGCCAAACGGCCCGGATCAGGCCTGATCCACCATTCGGATCGTGGACGTCAGTACTGCGCCCATGAATACCGGCAGCTGATGGATCAGTTCAAAATGGAAGCATCCATGAGCAGAAAAGGCGACTGCTACGATAATGCTCCGATGGAGAGCTTCTGGGGTACGCTCAAGAATGAGCTTGTGCATCATCGTCGCTACAAGACGAGAGAACAGGCCATCCGAGAGATCACCGAATACATAGAGGTATTCTACAATCGGCAAAGACGGCAAGCACGGCTGGGGTACCTATCCCCAGCTATCTATGAGCGGCAATTCTATGCAAGGCAGGTTGCAGCGTGAGAGAGCGTTTCGTGTCCACTATTGACATCAGGGGTCACCTCGTAATCGCTCCTGGGGCAGAAGATTTCGCCAGCTCTACGCCGAAAATCCCCCGAACCCTCGCCAGAAAGGCCCTCAAACAAACCCAACATCTTGTGCCAAAATTGCCTTGACACACAATTCCCTTTTCGGTAAATTCAATTCACCCAAGAGCAAGCTCTTATCAATCAGAGAGAGAGGGACCATCATGCGCAAATATAAGCAGTTTTCCGTTTCTTTGGTTCTCTGGTTATTCTTCGTCGGGTGCAGTGCCTCCGTTTCGCATGCCCAATCACCGCTGAGAACCATTGACAATCCCCAGGGTGGCAAAATCGTCTACGGAATGGTGGCCGGGGCGACCAGCTCGGCGGCAGCTATGAGCTCCGTGCTGCGCATCGTGCACAACAACTGCGGGGAAAAGCCGCAAGTTGGAAAAGTGTTCAGGGTGAGCGGCACGAATTCAGATGCGGTCTTCTTCACGGTGGTCAACCACCCGCAAGGAAACAAGCAGGTGGCGGGCCTGCTCATCGCCGCTCCATCAGGCCCCAATCAGATGGAAGCGGCCCTCGTGAGTGACGATGCGGCGCGTTTTGGCTCAACCGTAAACCCCATGCTGAACAGGCTATTCAGCGAGTGGCATCCTGGTGGCGGGGGGGCAAGCTTCCGGCCCCGCGACGGGTGGCGGGTCAGCCCCTCCGGAACCGCTGCACCGGGTTGTGAACCAAGACGGTTCGGCCAGCCTTGCCATCCCCTACGGCTGGAAAGTCCAAGGCAACGGGGGCACCACGATCGTCGTCGAACCCCATTACAACGTAGTGATCAACATCAACTTGGTCCGGGGGGCGACCAACCCTTCCTATTCCCAGCCCTACGGTAGGGCCACCGGCATGGCCGCCAAAATGGTCTACCCGTCCAACGTGGATCCGGTCAAGGGGTTTCCGGGTCTTCTCCAAGAGTTTTATCGCGTGAACAACCAACGCATCGACTTTCGGATCGCCCAAACCGAGCAGGTAGCCGGTCCCCCCGGCCAACGCTGCGTCCATGCCATCGGGCACGGGTTGCTTTTTCCGGCAGGCCAGGCGCAGCCTAACGTACAGGAGAAAGACTACTGGGAGATGGAGATGCTAATGTGTACCAGTGCCCCTAACGGGATGGGCGACTACGTGGTTACCCTTTCCATAAGCGAGATCGACCCAAGATTCGCTGACAAGGAGCGCGCCACCGTGGGCACCATCCTCTCCAGTTATGAGGTCAACCAAGCGGTGGTCGCGCGGGAAGCCGGTGCCATCGCTGCGCCCGCCATCGATGCCATTCACCGAATTGGCGCGGCTGCCACGGCGCGGATGAAGGCCGTCGAACGCGCCAACGACGCCCAACACGCCGACTATTATGCCCGGCAGGACGCCAATGCCAGAAGCGGTCAAGGCTTCAGCAACTACCTTCTCGATCAAACCGTCATCCAGGACAACAATGTGTACGGCAATGGCACGATCGGCCACGGTACGGTCTGGAACTCCACCGCCGATGCGTTGGTGAAAGCCAATCCCAATCGCTACGAAATTGTAAATGCTCCTAATTTCTGGAAGGGCTGGGATTACTGATACTCGGCCGGCACCTCGATCTGGTGGCTAAACTGGCAGCTTTAGTGCCGCCGCCACGGTTTAATACCGTGAGATACAACCAAAGACCGGGATGCTGTATAAGCGTTCGCTACATTGACTTACTCGGCCGAACCGCCGTATACGTGATCCGTATGTACGCTGGTGTAGGTGGAGAGGTGCCGTGAGGCACATCCCTATCCTGATTAACGCTTTCAATCGATATATTCTCATCTTAGCTATCGTTCCCCCTACTGACTTGTGGGTGTAACTCACATTTGCAGATTTAAAAAAGCCCCATCAAAGAGGCTCAGGACCAGGGATCGTAAATGTGGGCGGGAGAATTGGCCTCAGGGAAAGACCAAAATGTGCTTGACAACGTTTCCTGCCCTGTTAGAATTCAGCAGCCTTTTCCTCCCCTTAAGTAACGGCAACTAAAAATTGAAGCCTTCTGGTAGATAAGTTGAAAGAGGGTGAAGAAAGATCGAGGCACATTGTCTGGGTAGGGTTCTTCTCACTTATCTGGAGGAACGCGGCAAGTTTGATAAATGTCCGTACCAAGCGGTGCGTCCGGTTAGATAAAGGGAAAGAAGGAGGCGGCCATTTCTACGAGGAGGTTGACAATGAGCCAGAAAAACAGGAGAAGCTGGTTTATTCATTTATATGTGGGCTTCTTTCTTGCGGCCTTGACCGCCGGAGGTTGCGCGCACTATCCACCTAATAGCTATCTTAAAGAAGTTTCCCCCGAAAAGGGGTACAGGCTGAAGAGTGCCAACCAAGCCGAAAAATCTGACGAGCTGCTCTTATTTCTCACCTTCTCGGGTGGGGGGACGCGAGCCGCATCTCTAGCTTATGGGGTTCTGGAAGAGCTGGACAAAACGGAGATTCGTCTAGACGGCCGGAATCGGTCTTTGCTCGATGAAGTGGACGTGATATCCAGCGTATCAGGCGGTAGTTTTACCGCTGCTTACTATGGTTTGTTTGGCCGCCGTATTTTCGAAGACTTTGAAAATCGCTTCTTGAAGAAAAACATTCAGAAGGAACTCTTTGAAGAGACGCTCTTCTCTTCCCAGGCGTTTAAACTTCTTTCCAGTAAATTTGGCCGTAGTGATTTGGCAGCAGAATACTACGATGAAAACATATTCGAGGGAAGCACATTCAGTAATATTGCAGCCAGGGGAGGGCCTCACATCCTAATCAATGCCACCGATTTGACCCTCGGTACCTACTTCACGTTTAGCCAGGAGATTTTTGATATCATCTGCTCGGATATATCTAGTTTTCCTGTGGCCAGGGCAGTGGCGGCCTCGTCGGCCGTTCCCGTTCTTTTGACTCCCATCACCTTGTATAATTACGCAGGAAGTTGCAACTATGAAGGGCCCGGGTGGATGAAGGAGGTCATGGAGAGAAAGGAAGAATCTGCCGCTTCTCGCCGACGGTTCCTGCGGGTCTCCCAGTTAAGATCTTATATGGACATCCAAAAGCGGCCCTATATCCATGTCGTTGATGGCGGAATTTCCGACAATCTCGGCTTGAGGGTTGCAATCGACTATGTGACCGCCAAGGGGGACATGTGGAGATCTCTCCAATATCTGGGATGGGGGAATACTCGCAAAGTCGTCTTCATCATGGTCAATGCCGAGCAAGAATCCGATGCTCATCCGGACTATGTGGAAAGAGTGCTCTCCACTGGGCAGGTGCTAAAGGAGGTAACCAATACCCCAATCGTCAGGTACAACTTTGAAACCATAGAACTCTTGAAAGCCAATTTCAAACAATGGGCAGAAGAGATCCGCTCGCAAAGATGCGTTGTGGGAAAAAACTTGGACAAGAGAGAAATTGCATATCCAGAGTTAGATTCCTGCGCGGATATAAGGTTCTACCTGGTAGAGGTTGATTTCGATGCCTTGTCGGATAATGCCGAACGTTCCTATCTCCGAAAATTGCCCACTTCATTCCATTTGCCCCCGGAAGCGGTAGATCGGCTGCGTTCCGCCGGGCGTCGAATACTGAAAGAGTCTCCAGAATTCCAGCGGCTCCTGCTCGATCTGAAAAAAGACTAGAAAATCACGCAGCGGGGGATTGGCCAGGGGAGATTTCCTGGACACAACTTTTACTAAAATTCTAATATTATTATCATATCTGCAAGATTTTTCTGCGTGGAACGATCTCAGTAGTGGATTCCACCCCATTTCGGGTATCAATGGAACCATCTTCCTTAACTCAAGAAATCAAAAGTGTCCCAACCCCTATTATTTTCAGTAGCCCCATTAGCTTTTTCCAGGGGGAAGAAGTTGTGAGGTCCGAAAAATATTACAGAGGAAAGCGATGCCTTGATTGCTATTTGAAGTCAATATGGCGGTCGGATAGGACTCCTTTGAAATCGGAGAGCGGGAAGGTAAGCTTCATGGATTACTAATGGCAATCTTCAATTTTCACGGGATGGTTTTATCAGGTCATGATGCAATCTTCATCCTTTTATAGAATCTTGGGGAGGATTCCGTGCTATGTTTCTTCCTGTACTCAATGATTGGCAAAATCCGGCAAGGATATAAGTTTCTAACCGTAATCATCAAAAGTTTGGATATACTTTGCATTCCGGAAATTTTGCCGAAGTGCATAGAGGCACGCTATCCGTGCTCTTAAGAATCCAGAAGCAATCCCAACATATTGGGGTATACTGCTTAATGATTTCTTTCTAATTTCTCATTTCCGAGATTGACGGGCTCCATCAAAGGGGTAGATTTTCTGTCGCCATTCAATTCCCTAGAAATTGAAAAGGCGGGCGCAGCGTGGCACATGCCTTTTAACGATCTATGTGGGGTATTTGTGGCCCCAATTGGGACCTACGAAAATTCAGAACCCATTTTTATTCGTTGTTTTTTTACGGGTTCATCAGATATGGTAAGGTTTGATTTTGGCGTTTTTGGAAAAGATGTTCCAAGAGCTTGGCCGATAATAATTTGGAGGAAAGACTGATGACTGGGGCCGATTTACTCATTCGAGAACTAATCGACCGGGGGGTTGCGAATATCTTCACCCTTTGCGGCAATGGACTTGATCCCATCCTGAATTCTGCTCAAAATTCCGGATTGCGGGTCATTGACACCCGGAATGAACAGGCTGCGGGTTATATGGCCGACGCGGTGGGACGTCTCACCCGCCGGGTCGGAGTCGTCGCCGCGAGCGCTGGTGTCGCTCATATCAATGCCCTTACCGGGGTATGCAACTCCTTTTTTGACGGGTCCCCCATGGTCTTGATTACAGGCGCTACTGACTCGGCGACCGTGGGACGCGGCCATTTCCAGGACATGGATACGGTGCGGATCAGCCGCCCCCTCTGCAAGTTTGCCCAGTGGGTAGACCGGCCAGGACGAATAGCGCTGGCCGTACAGGAATCTCTCAGCGCTGCCTTGAGCGGGCGCCCAGGCCCTGTGCATCTAACCATTCCCATGGACGTGCTCAATGCTGAGGTGGTCGATCTGCCGGTTGCAAGGCCAAAATCCAGACCGGCGGTTTACGACTGCCGAGCTGCAGCCGACCCCCTGGCTATCAAAGAGGCGGTGAAGCTCATTGAGAAGTCCAGACAGCCCATGATCATAGCGGGAAGCGGGGCTTTCTACGCAGATGGATCTAGGCCCCTGGCGCGTCTGGCCGGCATCCTGCATGCCCCGGTGGCAGTCCCTATCTGGGATCGAGGAGCGATCGAAAAACCCATCCGGGAATTTGTGGGGATCATCGGGGCCGCAAGCGGGGAGCCAAACATTCTGCCCGACGCTGACTTGGTTCTTCTGGTAGGTGCACGCGTTGACTACCGGGTAGGCTATCTTGAGCCGCCGGCAATCTCTGCCGGAGCTCCCGTCATCCGTATGGAAATCGACCCCCACGAGATGGCTCAGAGCATACAGCCGGATGTACCGCTCCTTTGCGACGCCCGGACCGGCCTCAACCAGCTTGCGGAAGGACTGGCAGCGGAGGGATACAAAGGGAATGCGGCATGGCTGAGAGAGGCCAGGCGCCGATATCGGGAATTCCACAGGCCGTGGGTGGAGGCGCCGGCTCCCGCCGCCCCGCCGATAACGGGCCGGCATATCATCGATGCAGTTCGTTCCGTAGCGACGGAGGATACTTTTTTACTGGTGGATGGCGGCAACATTGGACAATGGTTTCACATGGCCATGTGTGACCGCTACCCGATGCGGTGGATGACCTGCGGGGCAAGTGGAGTCGTGGGTTGGGGGATTCCTTCCGCCATGGCGGTTCGGTCGGTGTATCCCGATAAGCCGATACTCCTTCTGTCGGGCGATGGCTCGGCCACCTTTACCATCGCCGAACTTGAAGCAGCGACCCGGCAAAAATTGCCTTTTGTGTGCCTGGTCGCCGATGATAGCGCCTGGGGGATCGTGATCAGCATGTCCCGCAGGCGATGCTCAGTCCCGGTAGGGGCCAAGCTTAGCGCAATCCGCTTCGACCAAGTGGCGGAAGGTTTCGGAGCCCGGGGCGTCCGGATCGAAGATCCCCAGAAGCTTGCGGAGGCAATTCAAGAGGGATTCAAAGCTGACCGCCCAACGTTAATTCACGTTCCCATTGCTCATGGAGGGCCAACAGACTAACAAATTGTGGATTGCGGAATTACTTCGCGGGTTCCAGGATTCAAAGATTCCAGGGTTCAAGTGAAAAAAATGATTGAATTTTTCCCCTCGAACCCTGGGCCCTCGGGGCGCCACCTCACTTTGCCATTTTAAAAACGTCAAATGCCGAGCCGACCGGGTTGCCGCCCATGCTCAGCACCACCGCTTTCCGTGATTTACTCGAACCTGACGCCCATCGGGCAGGAAAACCGTTATGTCACGGAAAATTGCCAGAAAGTTAGCCAAAGCGTATCGGGTCTGGCTCCGGTAGAAGCAGCGGCGTTTCCTGGACGCAAGGAACCATACCGGAATTCTACTGATTAACGGCTATTGGTTTCTTTAGGTTGCGGCCATGCCGCGGGGTGTTTTCTGCGATTAAAGTTTTTCCGCGAGGGAAACATTTCTGTGCATGGCTGGCGGGTCCTGAACCCCGTGGGCCGAGTTTTTAGAGTCCGGGAATTGGAAAGGCTGGCCGATATCTGCCTCCACCACCGTCTGATGAAATCAAAGATTGACATGCCCTGTCAAAAGTTGTAGGTTTCAACCCGTGATCGATATTACCAGAAAGGAATTTTCTTGGATATGGAAGGCTTTCATTTCAATAGCCGAAACCGTCGTCCCCTTCCCTTCTGGAGGGTCGCACCAAAGCGAAGCACTTTTAACGTGACAAAATATTCGTTGGAGGTAAGATTGTGAGTATAAGTCTTTTGGGCAATGCGGCCAAGAAATTGATTGAACAAGTTGCCGTTGTTTCTCCGGGCGATAACGTCCTGATTTTAACGGATCCTCAAGTCAGTAAGAGAATTCCCGACGCGATTGCTACCGCTGCGTTGATGGCCAAAGGGGTTCCTTCGATACTGGTTATGGTCCCCTCGGAATACCCCGGGGCTCCTCTTCCCGCCCCAGCCGAACAGGCCATAAAAGGGGCCGAGGTCATTTTGCTGGCGACTTCCAAATCGATTGCCCATGCCGAGATTTTCTCCACCGAAAAGAACTACCGCCGGTTAATCAGCCTGCCCGGCATCATGGAAGGCTCTTTTATCGAGGGGGGCGGGACGATGGACCTGAAGGAGCTGAAAGCAATCACGGAGAGGGTGGCTGCGGCTCTGGAAGGAAAAAGCAAGTTCGTTTTGAAGAGCGACAAGGGAACGGAGGCCACGTTTTTGTCGCGGGGCAAAGCCTTGGCCTGCTATGCCGGAGCGCCTATTCCTACAGGCTTTGCGATGTTTCCCGATGGAGAAGCTGTCGTGGCCATGGATGAAAAAACCCTCGAAGGCCGTATCGTCTTGGACGTTTTTCAAACCGGAGTCGGACCCCTGCGGGAACCCATTGTTTTTGAAATCAAGACCGGAAGAGTCATTCGCATCAGCGGGGGGATTGAGGCGCAGCAGCTCAAAGAGCTGGTAGAGAAATACGGGGACGAGAATTCCTACTATTTCGGAGAATTCGCCCTGGGGACGAACCCCAAAGCCCTGTTCCTGGGCAGCGCCGGAGAAGACAAGAAGAGGATCGGAACCATCCACATGTCCCTGGGCGATGACGAGGGCATCGGCGGAGCGCTGAAGAGCAAGCTGCATCTTGATGGGGTCATGGGGCGGCCGACTTTGATCGTTGACGGAAAGACGTACATCGAAGACGGCAAGCTCTTGATTTGAATAAGATCGGTTAAAAATACCCTGCTCATAATGTCCCCGCCTTCAACCCGAGCACCAGGCGGAATGGGGTGGCAAGTGTTTCCGTCAAAATTTGGAGGATAATATGGCTATTCTGAATGTTGACCGAAAGTGGATTGGAGATTTCATCGAGATATCGCGCCGGATCCCGAAGCGCGGCCTAACGACCGGCGGCGGGGGCGGGATCAGCATGCGGATCCCCGATTCAGAAAAAATTCTCATCAAGGGATGGGAAGTACCCTCGGAAGATCTGCGGGAAGAAGACATATCCCTTGTGGATCTCCACGGGAAGCAGCTAAATGATGTAAGAATCTGTCTGGAGGGGCCTTTGCATTTGGAAGTATTGAAGACCCGGAAAGAAATCGGGGCCGTGATTCACGCCCATCCTCCCTATTCCACGGCCTTCGGCAATATTCGCCCCAATCTGACCGACGGAGATTTGAAAAATTATCCTTTCCTCAGGCAGGCAGTTTTCACCCCCTATGGCGATCCGGGATCTCAGGACCTCGCCCGTAATGTCTCTCAATCCTTCCGCCAGGACGGGGTGATTTGCGTTTTCATGCAGGATCACGGAGTGACCGTGGTGGGGCCTAATATTTACGTCGCCTATTATAACCTGGACTTTCTTGAAGGAACGTCCAAAGGCTTTGTTTTAACCGCCCTTTTAAAAAATGTTTTTAAATAATCTCCTATGGCGGGCGAGTCACCCGCCGACTATGAAAATCCCCTATCGCCCTTCTTGGGAAAAGAGGGGTTAGGGGTTATTACCCGAGAATGAGGAGGAATCGAAAATCGATGGCTCAGGAAAATTTCAAAACCGTAACGCTTGTCGGCTGTGGAACCATGGGGCCCGGCATCACCCAGACCTTTGCCCGGGCAGGGTTAAAAGTCTTCATGGTCGACCTCAATCGAGAAATTCTAGATCGAGCCATGCAGAAGATTCAGGATCAACTGAACCTTTTCATCGAATTGGGGGTAATCCGGGAAGAGGACGAGGGTTCCATTTTGTCCCGGATTCATCCGACAACCGACATGGAAATGGCCTGCCGTCAGGCGGATTATTTCATGGAAGTGGTCCCCGAAGTACTGGAGATCAAACAGCGGGTTCATCAACAGGCCGATCAATGGTGTCCGCCGAAAACGATCCAGGCTTCCAATGCTTCTGGTATCAAGATTACATCGATTGCGGCTGCAACCAAGCGGCCGGACCGGGTTGTGGGTACCCACTGGGTTAATCCTCCCCATGTCATGCAACTCGTAGAAATTGTTAGGGGCGAGGCCACCTCCGAGGGAACCATAGCCACGGTAAGGGCTTTCCTGACCCGAGCGGGTAAGGCCCCAATTGTATGCCAGGATACCATTTCTTATCTGAACAACTATATGCAGGGAGCCCTGGGCAGGGCAGCTTTAGAGCTCTGGCAGAACGGGATTGCAACTCCGGAGGATATCGACCGGGCCGTAAATACGGGGTTCGGCTTCCGCCTTCCAATCGTCGGGCCCCTGGCATTTTTTGATATGGCCGGACTGGATAATGTGCGCGACTCCTGGGAATATACGAATAAAATGACCGGAGGGCGACTGGGTCCTCTGCCCAAGGAACTTTTGAAACTTGTGGATGAAGGAAATTGGGGGGTCAAGACCGGAAAGGGTCTATATGATTATTCCGGAAAAAATGGACAGGAATTGGTGAAATTACGGGAAAGACAGCTCATCCTGCAGTTGAAAGCATTGGGACGAATTTAAAATCGAAGGGCCGAACCCTTCTCTTCTTTTTACTCCGGAAATTATTCTTGACGTCCTCGGTGGAGGTTGATAGATTTTGTGGCGTAAACAGGAGCAGAAGATGAACGATGATCCGCAAGATGGTCAAAAAATCGAAATTCAAGAATCGAATTTCGGACTTTAAAAGGGTGCAATTATGGAAGGGAGGAAAGCATTATGAAGAACAAGATTACACGCCGTGGGTTTTTGAAAGGTTTGGCGGCAACCGGCGCAGTGGCTTTGACAACCATATCCACCCCGAAGGCCTTTGGCCAGGCTGCCAAGGGCGGCTTCAACTGGAAGAAATTCTCCGGGGCCAAGATCCGCTTCATGAACAACACTCACGACTGGAGCACAGATTTAATTCCCAAGGCTCTGCCCGAGTTTGAGAAACTGACGGGGATCAAGGTGCAATGGGAGGTCTTAGCCGAGAACCAGTTCCGTCAGAAACTGACGCTGGAACTCAGCTCCACCCCGGAATCCGTTGACGGTTTCATGAGTCTGCCCTCATGGGATGGGATTGCCTTTTACCAATCCGGCTGGTATGAGCCGATCGAGAAATTCCTCAAATCCTCGGATCTGACCAGCCCCGATTTTGATTTCAAGGATTTCTTCCCGAGCTGCGTGCAGATTGCCACGATCAAGAACACGCTGGTAGGGGTGCCCCTCTATCCAGAAGTTCAGATCCTGTATTATGCCAAGGAAAAGTTCCAAGAGAAAAAGGTGAAGGTTCCGCAGACCTTCGAAGAGTTTGCCGCTGCGGCTGAGAAGCTGTATGACAAGAATGCCAACTATGCCGGGTACGTAAGCCGGGGGGACGGAATCCAGGCCGTCTACACCCTGGCGCCGTTTGTCTTCGGCATGGGCGGCCGCTGGCTCGACGAAAACGGGCGTCCCGATATGACCAGCGACGCTTTCATAAAGGCGCTGGAGCTTTATAGCGGTACCCTCCGTAAGTTCGGACCTCCGGGAATCGCGGGGCAAACTTGGGCGCAGAACCAGGTGGTATTCGGTCAGGGAAACGCGGCCATGAACACCGACTCTTCCAACTTCGTTTCTACCTACGAGAACCCGAAAAAATCGAAGATTGCCGGAAAAGTTGGCTATGCCCCGGTTCCGCGAGGCCCGGCCGGACTCCGCAGCTCCTTGATTTCATGGTGTCTTTCGATTGGTTCAAAATCAAAGAACAAAGAGGCGACGTGGCTGTTTATTCAATGGCTGGCCAGTAAGGAGATGGTCCTTCGGCAGGCCAGGATGAAGTTGCCCGTGAGCCGTGAATCGGTGTGGAAAAGTGCCGAATTGCAAGCCGCCATGCCGAAGGAATGGGTGGAAGTATGGGCGAAAGAACTGCCCACAGCTGCGGTCAACCAGGCAAATCCGTTGGTTGTGCAGGTGCCCGAGACCCGCGATGCCATCGGCAAGGCGATTGTCGCTGTCATTCAGGGGGTAAGCGCGAAGGAAGCAGCCCTGAAAGCCCAGCAGGAATGTCTGAAGATCCTGAAGATGAGCTAACCCTGAAGGCTTCGTAAAAAGTCTGTCCCAGAATTTGGCGAGAATCCGGGGAGGGGGCTAAACTACCCAACCTTTGAATTCAGAAATTTTTCCCTGTAATTTGGAAAAAGGGTGAGGGGCCTGAGGGCTAATTTTTCACGCCGATGGCCCCTATTTGTTTCTGGGGAATAGAATGAAACCAATCCGTTCAGGAACTCTGTCTGTAAAAGCACGGTCGAGGAAGGCGGTATGAGCAGCCGATTGGCCAGGGAGACCTCTTCTCTGGATTCCCCCTCCCTCTGGCAGAGATTCGTAGGAGCATGCGACCGCAATGCATCCTGGCTGATGCCCCTCCCGGCGATGATGGTTACGGCCCTGCTCATGATCTTTCCGCTTGGTTATCTTTTATACATGAGTTTTCATGACTGGCTCCTGATTGGCGGCAAAGGACCGCAGTTCATTTTTTTGCAAAACTATATCGCCCTTTTTCAGGACGAACGCTTCATGTCCTCTTTGAGCCGGACAGGAATCTTCATCATCCTCGGTTTGGTCATTCAGGTTCCCCTGGGAGTGGCCATCGCACTTCTTTTTAATGAGCATTTTCCCGGGCGCGGGATCATGCGAACTCTGCTCCTTCTGCCCATGGTGGCTACCCCGGTGGCCATGGCCTTGATCTGGGTCATCATGATGGATCCCAGCAGCGGTGTCTTGAACTACTTTCTGTCCTGGTTCGGGATTCGCGGCGTAGCCTGGCTTTCCGATATCCATGTCGTCATACCGGCGTTGGTTTTGGTGGATACGTGGCAATGGACGCCCATGGTGAGCCTGATCTGCCTGGCAGGACTTTCGGCCTTGCCCATCGAGCCATTTGAGGCGGCCATGATCGACGGCGCCTCGGTCTGGCAGCGCTTTTGGAAGTTGACCTTGCCCATGGTCTGGCCGACCCTTCTCGTGGCGATTCTTTTCCGTTTCATTGACCTGCTGAAAGTCATCGAACATATCTACGTAATGACCCGGGGCGGACCGGGGTTTGCCTCGGAGACCATCAACCTGTATAACTTTCTCATGGGACTCTTTTACTATCGGGTTGGGTACGGTTCCTCCATTTCGGTGGTCATATTCGCATTGGTACTCGGCGCCAGTCTCCTGCTCATTCGCGCGAGGAGGACATCATGGTAAGTCTTCTGGGAGCCGCCCAATCCCCTGCGCGTAGCAATCCGGCCCTGCGCACGACTTTCCTCTTCCTTCTGGGGCTCCTGGTGCTGATTCCCTTTCTTTTTCCCTTCGTCTGGATGCTCCTTGGGTCCTTCAAGGAGGAAGTGGATTTCATGGCCTATCCCCCGGTTTGGATCTTCAAACCCACGCTGGAAAATTACCGGAATGTTTTTGTTGAAAACGATTTCGGAACGTTTGCCATCAACAGCACGATCGTGGCAGCTCTAACGACGTTTTTTGGCCTGCTCTTCGGGATCCCGGGGGCTTATGCCGTGGCCCGTTACAAGCGGACAGGCTTTGCTCTCATCGTCCTGGCCGCCCGAATGGCGCCGGGAATCGCCTTCCTGCTGCCGTGGTTCGTTCTTTTCGTACAGTTAAGGCTCACCAATACTTATTTTGCCCTCGTGACCACCCACCTCATTTTCACTCTCCCGCTGGTCCTTTGGATGATGATCGGGTTCATCGAAGCCATCCCGCGGGAGATCGAGCAAGCCGCCATGGTGGATGGATGCACCGTCTGGGGGTCTCTTCTCCGGGTGGTGATCCCGCTGACTGTGCCGGGGATTGCAGCCTCCGGGATCCTTTGTTTCATCTTCTCTTGGAATAATTTCTTGTTCTCGGTAGTTTTAGCGGGCGAGTCTACCAAAACGTTGCCGGTGGCCGTGTTTAACTTTTTGGGCTATCAGTCCATCAGCTGGGGGCCGCTGAGTGCTGCGGCTTCGATCATCACCCTGCCGGTTCTAATTCTGGCGTTGATGGTTCAGAAATATATCGTTCGGGGTCTGGCTGCCGGCGGTATTTCGGGGTGAGAGGATCGGAAGGACGATGATCAAAAGGTAGGCTTGGAAATTCGCTCCCAAGCCGATCGCATGCGAAACATCCTGGGCCCCATAAAAGAAAGGAGATTGAGAAATGAGACTTACAGGTAAGGTGGCGGTTGTAACCGGCGGTGCCATGGGCATCGGGCGGGGTATTGTCCTCTGCATGGCAAGGGAAGGTGCAGACGTAGCAATTGCTGACCTCCAGATCGAAGCAGCGGTCAGGGTGGCAGACGAGGTGAAGGCTCTGGGTCGGAAAGCCATGGCCGTCAGGACCGATGTGACCAAAGAAGGCGATTTCGCGCTTTTATTCGAGAAAG
>Ga0187865_1003056_pt1 | contig 14490 bp, 11 predicted proteins | sample June2016WEW_11_1_2_FD_132989 | JGI IMG/M metagenome (GOLD analysis project Ga0187865, IMG submission 132989) | Peatland microbial communities from SPRUCE experiment site at the Marcell Experimental Forest, Minnesota, USA - June2016WEW_11_100 | ecosystem: Environmental > Terrestrial > Soil >...
CTGTAGAATCAACTTTACAACCTTGGGATCATCGTATGTCAGTTTTTCCATGGTTACCTCCTTTCGGATAACCATGGTATCATAAAAATCCATTATGCGCAATTAATTATGACGTTATGTATAGTTAACCCGAACCTCTGGGTCTTCAGCCAGAGTGAAGGTCTATTCTTTCTTCAGAGCCCTGCGGGCTTCTTCACTGCTTTCATATATATAGGGGGCCAAATTCCGCCTTTGTAGGGCATCCCCCAATTTCAGGCGCAAGAACGTGCTAGTCGTATAGCGGGTAACTCCTAAATAAAATCGGTCTACAACCCCTTTCACCATATCTGTGTATTCATCCACCAGGTCCGGATGAATATAATAATTGTCATAGTTGACGATGGTATAAACTTTTTTACCCAGCGGGGAAAGGATTTTTTCTGCCAGCGTTTTTATTTTCTGGATATCTTCCCGGGTTTTTAAGGAATAACCCTCAAAATTCACAAAGAATAGGTTTTCCTCCGGATGATAGATCAAACGTTCCTCCAGGGGACGGGAAAGGAGATCCTCTTTTAATGCCATGGTTTCGGGCTTGAAGATTCTCTCATCCATCAAGCGGGGGGAGTTTTTGATGATGGGCCTGAAATCCATCATACTTAGAATGTCTTTTTGTAGATCAATCCCCGGGGCAATTTCGATCAACTCCAGCCCCTCTTTGCTCAGAGAAAAGACACAGCGTTCGGTAATATAGAGCACGGGCTGGTTTTTCATGGCAGCATATTTCCCGCTGAAGGTTTTCTGCTCGACGGCAGCGACAAATTTTTTTTCTTTCCCCTCCTGATCAATCCGGAGTTTCGCTCCTTCCACCGCGACTCTCAATTTCCCTGCGGTGAAGGTTCCCACAAAGACCACTTTCTTCGCTCTCTGACTGATATTAATAAATCCTCCGGGTCCAGTAAACCGGGGGCCGAATTTGCTCACATTCAAATTTCCCTCCTGGTCGGCCTGGGCCAGGCCCAGGAAGGCTGTATCCAATCCACCCCCGTCGTAGAAATCGAATTGATTGGGCTGGTCGATGAGTGCCTCCATATTGCTTCCGGCACCGAAATTAAGGCCGCCCGCCGGCAGGCCTCCAATCACCCCCGGTTCGGCGGTTAAGGTGAGATAGTTCAAGATTTTCTCTTCATTCGCTACCTGGGCGATTACCTCCGGCATGCCGATGCCCAGGTTAACCACGCTATTGGGCTTCAGTTCAAAGGCGGCCCTTCGGCAGATGATTTTTCTTTCGCTCATTTCCATTGGCGGAATGGATTCCATGGGAATCTTGATTTCAGAACTGAAGGAAGGATTGTATTGGGTAGCAAAAGTTTGCCAATGATTTTCGGGCCGGCTCACCACGACGCAGTCAACCAGGATACCGGGGATCTTAACCATCCTGGGGTTTAGAGTTCCCTGATCGGCAATCCTCTCCACCTGGACGATCACGAAACCATTAGAATTCTTGGCGGCCATCGCGATAGCCTGGGCTTCCTGGGTCAACGCCTCCTTTTCCATGGTGACATTGCCGTTTGTATCAGCAGTCGTACCTCGGAGGATGGCCACGTTTATGGGAAAGGCCTTATAGAAAAGGTACTCTTCATTTCCGATGGTTATGACCTCGATCAGATTCTCCCCGTGCTCCCGGGTAAGATCATTCAGCTTCCCTCCGTCATTTCTCGGGTCTATGTAAGTCCCCATGCCCACGGTCGTGATGGTACCCGGTTTATGCGCAGCAATGTCCCGGAAAAGATGGCTGATGACTCCCTGGGGGAAATTATAAGCAAGAATTTTATTCTCTCTGACCAGGCTCTGTAGTTTAGGGGCCAGCCCAATATGCCCCCCGATGACTCTCCGAACCAGACCTTCATGGCCCAGATGGTTCAATCCCCGTTCCTTACCATCTCCCTGGCCAGCAGCGTAAACCAGAGTCAGGTTTTTGGGCCTGCCGGTCTTTAAAAAATATTCTTCCAGGTAGATGGCCACCTCTTCGGCAAATCCGGCCCCAACAAAGCCTGATGTGGCTACGGTATCGCCATCCCTTATGATACGGACGGCTTCTTCCGCATTAACAATTTTCCCCTCCTTCACAAAGGAAGGTGGGAACGAGGAAAGCATGGGATGAGAGCTTTCTTTTTTTATATCCATTCCTTTCATCGGGCACCTCCTGATTGCTCGAATGAAAAACCCGGTCGGCGGGGTGATTATAAAAACTACTTTCCCTCGATTTCCAGAGGGGATGTGCTCTCCGTTCAGATTTTTGAATCTTTTCTCTCTTCCTACTTATACATTTCCGGATTTTCCTTGAGCTCTTTTATGAAATCTTCAATGGTTCTCTCGATGGGATACTGGCCCACCCAACCGAATTCTTCCCGGGCGCGGCTTTCATCCACTGGCTTGGATAGGCCTTTAATCGCCTGCACAATTTCCATGTTGGGTTCAAATGTCAACTGCGCCTTGGGCAGGAACTTTTTGATATTGTCCACAAGCTCCTGAGCAGAAAGGAACATTCCCCCCAGGACGTACACCCCCATCTTAATTTTTTCCAGAGGGGCCTGTGCGCATTGGATGATGCTCAGGGCGGCGTCTTTATAATACTGGGCAGCACATTTGGTCTCGGGGGTAACCCAGATCTTAAAGGGGTTGCCTTTATAGGCCTCCTCGATCGCCCAGGAGTAGTATTGAACAACTCCCGGCGTTTTCACTCCCGGTCCCACGATGGCTGGATAACGTACTCCCCGGAAATCCAATCCGAACTTTTTTTTGTAAAACCGACCCATCAGTTCTGAGAAAACTTTGGTGCAGCCATAAAATAGCGTGGGGCGCTGCAGAGTATAATCATCGATCACGTCTTCACGAATGTCCATGCCGTAGGTCGCCAGGGTGCTGCTGAAGATGACTTGCTTCACCCCCAGGATCCTGGCTGCCTCCAAAACATTAAAGGTCCCCTGGGCATTCACCCGAAAGGAACTCCAGGGATCAGCATCGGACGGAACGGAGAGCATGGAGCCTAGGTGATAGATTACATCGATCTTGTATTGTTTCACTACGTTGAAAATGTGAGAGTAGTTGGAGACATCCCCCTTCACAATCGTTACTTTATCCTCCACCCCTTTCAAAAGGGTCTTTCGATCGTTGATATCAAAAACAATGGGCCTCTCTCCTTTACGGGTCAGCACTCGGGTCACTTCCGCTCCTATAAATCCAGTTCCTCCGGTGACGAGTATGGCCATTCGCTTTCCTCCTCTCTGCGATTATTCTACTTCTCCGTTCCCTTACTCCAATAGAGACTTTTCAGCCGATTCAAAACCTCCCTATCCCGTTTCTGAACGACTTCGTCCAGCTCTTCTCTGGAAAAATCCGTGGCATAGCTGTAGAACCCTTTTCCGCTCTTTATCCCCGTATGGCCCTGAGAGACTAAGTTTTGCAGGGCTCTGGAAGGTTCCGTAGAGCTCTGGATATGGGGAACCAGGTTCTTATAGACCTGGAGCCAGAGATCCAACCCTCCCAGGTCAGCCGTAAGCAAGGGGCCGATGCTGGCCAGCCGGAACCCGATGCTACCCTTCACCGCCGTATCTATGTCAGCAGCGCTGGCCACGCCTTTTTCATAGAGGTCGAAAACCTCCCTGACCATGGCGACCTGAATCCGGTTGACCAGGAACCCGGGCAGTTCCCGGTTGATCTTGACCGGAAGCTTCTTGATCCTTTTCAAAAGCTGGTATGCGGTTTCGAAAGTCTCATCACTGGTCTCTTCCGCCCTGACCACCTCGACCGCGGGAACGATGTGGGGCGGATTGAACCAGTGGGTAATCACTAACCTGTCTTTTTTCGATACCTTTTTCCCCATTTCTTTAAGGGTCAAAGAAGAGGTGTTACTGGCCAGGATGGCATCCGCCCGGCAATAAGACTCCACCTCTTGAAGAAGGGCCTGCTTCAGCTCCAATTTTTCCGGGGCCGCTTCAACGATGAATTCGCTTCCCTGGACGGCGCGCTTCAAATCGGTGGTGGTTGTCAACCTGCGCAGGGCGGGTTCGATTTTCCCTCTTTTGACGAGGTCGGCCTGGAGAAAGAGGTCCAGGTTGCGCTTGATATGGACCCGGGCTGTTTCCAGAATCGTTTCCTGGATATCGTAGAGGAAGACGGGATACCCCGCCATCAGAAAACTCTGGGCGATCCCATGGCCCATGATCCCCGCCCCCAGGACTGAAATCGCCTTTATTTCTTCCAGCTTCATGGGTAATCTCCTTTTGGTTAAATATCTGAAAGAAAGAACCGGCCCTTAGACATCAAAAGCCCTCTCTTTCCTAATCTAAAACCCGTGACCGGACAAAGGACTCTGGAAATGAAGGTTTCTTCTTTATCTTACCGGGATGAGCTTGGCTACTGTTGTTTTGTATTTCAGCGAGGCAAAGGGTTGTGGTATTTGACCTGTTTTTTCCGTCCAATAAAATTCCGGTGGCGTCTCGGAGTAGATAGACCTACACCATCAGGTATTTTTTTCTAACCTCTTCATTTTTCCTCAATTCCTCGATCGGCCCCTGATAGCGAATGGTTCCCTTATCCATGACGTAAGCCCGATCGCTCACACCCGTGGCCAGGCCGACGTTGTGCTCACAGATGAGCATGGTGATCCCCAACTTTTTGATCTCGCCCAGTTGAACCCCCATGGACCTGATGACCAGAGGAGCCAACCCCTCGCCGGGTTCATCCAGAAGAAGAAGCGTGGGATTGGTCATCAACGTCCGGGCGATGGTCAGCATCTGCTGTTCCCCACCCGAGAGCTGGGTGCCCATGTGGGACTCGAGGTCCTTCAATTTGGGAAAGAAAGAGTAAATACGGTCCAGGTCCCAGATGCCCCCCTCCCGCTCCCTCCGGGCCACAAGAATATTCTGGCGAACGGTCAAATCCGGGAAGATCCGGCGAGTGTCCGGAACAAAACCAATCCCCCATTGGGCAATGCGGTAAGGGGGTTTCCCCACGATTTCTTTGCCCTGGAAGTTGATGCTCCCCTTTCGGGGTGGGGTGAGGCCGATGATACTCCGGAAGGTCGTTGTCTTTCCCGCCCCGTTCCTTCCCAAAAGGCACACCGCTTCCGCTTCTTTCACCCCGAAGGAGATCCCGAAGAGGATATGGCTGGTCCCGTAATAGGTATGAATTTCTTTTACCTCAAGCATTAGGCCGTACCACCCAGGTAGACTTTTTGAACCTCCGCACTGGCTCTCACTTCCTGGGGAGATCCATCGGCGATCAGGGTGCCCTGATGAAGTACGGATATCCTTTTGGCGATCCCAAAGACCACATTCATATCATGTTCCGTGAAGAGGATGGTCAACCCTCTCTCTTCCACTAACTTTTTGACAAAAAGCATGGTACTTTCTGTCTCATCAGGAGACATGCCACACGTCGGTTCATCCAGAAGCAAGAGTTCGGGCTCAGTCCCGAGGGTAATGCCCAGTTCCAATCTTTTTTTATCCCCATGGGAAATTGAATCTCCTGACCGGTTCGCTTGATCGGCCAGCCCCACGTCTTCTAATGTGCGCCAGACTTCTTCCTTAAAATGTTTCTTGGCAGAGGAGAAGAAGTCGAGGGTGATCCCTCGGTGAGATAATAAACCCATTAATACACTTTCATAAACGCTGAGTTTCGGATAGATACTGGTGATCTGGAAGGATCGGGTGATGCCGAGCTTACATCGATGATAAGCGGGCAGATTTGTAATCTCCCTCCCTTTGAATAGGACCTTTCCAAAGGTTGCTCGATGATACCCCGTGATAAGATTAAAGTAGGTAGACTTCCCGGCCCCATTTGGACCGATGATGGCATGGGCATCTCCCTTTTGGATTTCGAGAGTGACCTCATTCACGGCCCTGAGCTTACCAAAGTCCTTTGCGATTCCCTGCGTCTGCAGAAACATATCTTGCCTGATCTCAGCTTTTAGATTTCCCCTGCCTGCCGCAGGCAGGGTCTCTCAATCTGCAATTTGCGATCTGCGATCTGCAACGTTATTTCTGTTTTCTCTTCGCTCCTTAAGCTTCTCTTCGGCAAAACCGAGCATCCCCCCGGGCAGCAAGAAGATAACGGTTAGAATTAGAACTCCCATGATAAATGCCCAAAAAACGGTGAAGCCGAGAACCCAGGCGTGAAAGAAGGTCATGATGAACATCCCGAAAATGGGTCCAAAGAAGAGCGATGGCCCTCCCAGAATTGCCGCCATGACTGGTTCACCAGACTTGATCCAGAACAGGGAGGAGGGGGCCATGGAACGATAAAAAGGCGCCCACAACACCCCCGCTAAACCGCCGTAGGCAGCCGCGATAACAAACGCGATCAATTGATATCTGGAGATATTGATGCCCAAGAATTCTGTCCTTTCAGAGTTCTCGCGCATGGACTTGAGAGTATAACCAAAGGGGGAATTAACAATCCGCCAGAGGATGAGGGCGGCAAAAACAAAGACCACAAGGATGAAGAAGTAATAGTGGATGGGTGACTGGAGTATCTCGGGTGGAAAGACACCCTGGATCCCGTCATCCCCGCCCGTGAAATCATGCCACTTATAAATGACAAAATAGATCAGTTGACCGAAGGCAAGGGTCAAGATCGAGAAATAGATTCCTCTCAAGCGAACACAAAAAAATCCAATCACTAGGCCAAGGAGGCTTGCTACGAAAACCCCGGCCACTAAGCTGAGCCAGAAATTAAAGTGGGCCTTGGTTATAAGCATGGCTACGGTATATCCTGAGACTCCATAAAAAGCAGCTTGACCGAAAGAGAGTTGACCCATATACCCGAAGAGGAGATTGAAGCTCAGGGCGAGAAGGCTCATAATGAGGGCCTCACCCAATATAGCCAGGTAGAACTCGCTGGTGAAAAAAGGGGCAAGGACAGCGACTACGATGAGTAGTGCCAACCACCACTGTCTCTTGATCAAGGAGCTTTTTCCCTCTGCAGGCTTTGTTTCCATCTCTATCTTTCCGGTCTTCCAAAAATTCCCCAGGGACGAATGATCAGGACAATGGCCATGACAATGAAGATAAAGGCCAAAGCCAATTCTGGTTTAAACATGATCCCAAAGGAATAGACCTCCCCAACAATTAAAGACCCAAGAAGGGTTCCAGGGAGACTCCCCATTCCACCGATGACTACGACGGCAAAACACTCAATAATGATCTCGACATCCATACCCAGACGAATGGCTCCGAAAGGCGCGGCTACGGCTCCGCTTAATCCAGCGATCAAGGCCCCCAGCACAAATATCCATGTAAATAGCCAGGGAATCGGGATTCCCAAGGCGGATACCATCTCCCGGTCGTTGGCCGCCGCCCGGATGATATCCCCGAGGCGCGTCTTGTAGACGAGCCACCAGAGAAAGACGACCAGCCCCAAGCCCAATAAGATGACAAAGAAGTTATAAGACGGGAAAGGAAAACCGAAAAGGGAGACCGCTCCGGTAAAGGGCTTGGGTCTGGGAATGGAAAGGAACTCTCCCCCCCACCCCCATTTGACAATATCCGTGATAATCAAAATGATCGCGTAAGTGGCTAAAAGTTGCTCAGGCCATCCCCTGGAATAGAGGCGTCTTAGCAGAAAAAATTCTATGAGAAGGCCTACCCCTCCCATAATCAGGGAAGCGAGGATCGTTGCGATATAGAACCCTACGACTGGGATGAGCAGGTACTTCCAGATAGAATAAGTGAGAAAGGCCCCCAGCATATAGAGGGAGCCATGAGCAAAATTGAGGACCCTCAGGACACCGAAGGTGAGAGAAAGGCCCGAGGCGACCAGAAAGAGCAATGCGCCCCGGGCGATTCCACTCATGAATTGGTTAAAAAGAACATCAAAGGACATCACATTTCCCAAATCCTAAGCTCGAAATCAGAAACCAATTCAAAATCCTAGACTTTTTCTTGCTTGGAAAATTCGTATTTTGAATATTCGTGCTTGTTTCGAATTTCGTGCTTCGAATTTATCTCACCACTCCTGTTTTCTTCCAGATCTCTCGCACACTGGCTTCAGGGCGGATAACCTCGTCTCCAGGAATCCGGGAGAGGTCTTTCCAGATTTTAAATGGGTAGTTGGGGTCTTTACTAATGACTCCCTGATAACTGGGGACGGTACCCATATGGTCTAAAGGCCGAATGGTAAACTTCCCTCTCAAGCTGTCAAGGGTCATTCCCTCCATAGCTTTAATGACCGCTTCGGTCTCAGCTGTCTTAGCCTTTTCGATTGATGCCTTGATGAGATAAACGGTATCATAAGCCATGACCGACCATGAGTCTGGATAGGCCCCACGGGCTTTTTTAAACTTTTGGACAAACTCCATCATTTTTGGATTGGGGTCCATGAAGAAACATCCCCTCCCAAAAGCAAATGTTCCTTCGGGGGCATCCTCCCCCAAGGCGATTAGAACAGGAAGGTCAAAAAGTGAAATCATTGGGATTTTTTCGAAGAAACCATAGGGTTTGGCCTGCTTGGCAAAGGCTACTAGGTCTCCACCGAATAGCGAGCCGTGGACTGCATCGGGTTTTTTGGCCATAATCGCAGTAATAAACGAGGTGAAGTCCGTTTCACCAGGCTTTGGCCAGGCCTGGTAGAGAATTTCAGCATCCGGCACCAACCTTTTGATCTCTTCGGTGAAGGCTGCCTCCTCGCGCCGGCCAAATTCATAATCCGGGCCGATGGTGCAGAACTTCTTTGCTGTTGGGACTTTTTTCATGAGGTACCGTGTGTTAGCGATTGATTCCATATAGGTATTCGGGACAACCTGGAAGATGTAAGGAGTGAACTTGTCAACGGTCATCGCTTCTGTATTGGCGATTCCCACTACCCTCATTACCTTATACTCGGTATGCACCACCTGCATAGCCAAGGAAACACCGCTGCTACATGGCCCCATGAGGAAATTTACTTTCTCTCGAAGGATCAAATCCTTTGTCTCCCTTGCACCGACATCGACTTTGGCCTCTGTATCCCGAACGATCAGGTCGAGTTTCCTTCCTAAGATGCCGCCTTTCCCATTGATCTCTTCCATAGCGATCCGGATGCCGTTGACCGCCGATTCCGAATACATGTAACAAGGTCCGGCAAAGTCATAGATGGCCCCGATTTTGATGGGTTCTTTGTCGGCCGCGGGTTTGGCTGCGGGCTTAGCTGCCGGCTTGGCCTGAGCCATGACCACGGAAACAGTAAAGGCGCAAAGAATAAAAGCCAGAACCGTGATGATCGCAAATTTTTTCATCGTCTCCCTCCTGAAGTTATTTTTTTGAATTTAGATTTAAGGCAGCAAACCGCCCGGACATTTCAGCCGTTAATAAGTCTTGACCAATCCTCCGTCGAAGAGAAGATCCCCGCCGATCAGGTATTTCCCTACGTGAGAAAACCCTACGGTGAACAGGTTTCCTACTTCGATCGGAGTCATCATCTCTTTCACTTGCGACCTGCCCATCATTACATCTCTCACGACTTCTTCAGGGGAAATCCCTCGCTGCCGGGCCTGATCCGGGATTTGGTTTAAAGCCAGGGGGGTTCTCACAAAACCCGTGCTCACAGTGAAGGAACGAATTTTTCCTTCGCCTTCTGCGGCGATAGATTGGGTCAGGCCCCGGAGGGCAAATTTGGTAATGTTATAAACCGGCTTGTTCTTCGTTACGATGTGACCATGGATGGAGCTCATGTTCCCGATGGCGCCTTTTCCGTCTTCGCTGGCCTTCATGTGAGGGATGCAGAGTTTGGAGAGGTAAAATGGGGCTCGGAGCATGATCCTCTGCATGAGATCATACTTTTCCATGGGGAAATCTTCGATGGAGTTAATATGCTGAATGCCGGCGATGTTGGCTAAAAACTTGATGGCCCCGCACTGCCTGGCCTTCTGAACGGAATTCTCAATATCTGAGTCTTTGGTAAGATCGGTTTTGACGAAGAGGGTTTTCCCTCCCAGCGCCTTGGCCATATCCGCCGTTTCCCGGCCGCGAGTCTCGTCAATGTCCAACCCTACGACGGTTAATCCATTGACCGCTAAGGCAATGGCCGTGGCCCTTCCTACGCCGCTCGCGGCTCCGGTTACGACGGCAACATTTTTGGCCTGGAAATATTTATCCGGAATGATTAATACGTCTTCCCGTCGGATCAAAGGTTCTTGCAATTCAGATGATATTGCCTGACTCATATTGAACCTCGGGATAACCCTTTGAGTTTTTGCTTTTTTATTTTTGAGAGGCTGATTTCAGGGGCCGGACCCGTGGAACGACGAAGCGGCATCCGCATCCCCCCAATGTTCATGGCCGTTGTCTCTCCCAACGGGGTTTGGTATTCTGCTCGTGGATTTCTCTAGATTCGATCCGCTGCTAAAAGGCTATAGCCCAAAGCAGTAAAAAAAGTCAAGCTAAAAAAGCTTTAAAGATATTCTTTTATCGTCTGGCCACAGAGGTTCCGCTGGGTATTCTTTATCCCGCTGGAATAAGCAATCCTTTTCCCGTGGTGATCTTCAAAGCCCGGAGAATAGGTGATCTCAATTACCCGGGTGATGGAAGAGCTCTCCATCACCCAGATAAAGAAATTCTATCGGCGATGCTTATTTCCTGCCTCTCTCTTCTGCATCCCTCCGGATCGACCGGTGGAGCCGATCAAGTTTGAAGATCGTCTCCATATCCTGAAGGTTGTTGATTTTGGCAAATCCCATGCGGATCATGTTGACGAGGGAGTCGCCATTGGTCCATCCCGCGAGATGGGCCGGGTCTTCCACCACCAGGATTAAGTCCGGACGGGGGACTTTCTCCTTTACCAGCTTGATCCTCTGTTTATCGAGAATCAATCCGAATTTCCCACCGCCGGTCTTCACCTGGATCTTCCGGGTCCACTTGGCCAGGTCTCTCTGAGCCCGGGGGCTCTTCGGGATGGCCCCAACAAATTTACCTACTGCCTGGAGTGTCTTGGGGAACTGCGTCTTATAAGCGTCGCTCACCTGAGGCTCGGAGATTTCCGTGCTCTTCCATTTTAGGGCGGTCTCTTCGACCCCGTTCTTATCCTTCAGCTTCTCCGGCACTTCATCCAGGGGAACGGCAAAGTAATCCGTGGAGAAACCCATCCGGACCTTGCGGAAGATGATCTTAACTTTCGTCCCTGCCTTGAAGATTCCCGGTTTCAAAAATCCGGTGGTGGTAAAAACTTGGATGGGCAGAGCGGATTGAGAATCCCCCAGAATCACCCGGCCCCGGCCAAAAGGTGCGTACCGGGCAAAGCGGGCGTTGGCAAAGACCGTGATGGGGGGAGTTCCCAGCATGTAGCCGACCTGGGGCATTTCAATTCCCGTCTCCAGGCTCACCAAACTAAAATCATCATTCTGGCATACCGGGCACCGGGTCATGTAAGGCGGACAGATGACCATCTTGCACTTCGGGCAGCGGGAGCCGATGATCTTTTTCTCCTTCATCACCGCCAGGAAGAAGGGAGAAACCTCTCCCGCGCTGGCCCAGTAGGTGGTGAACATGGCCTCGGTCCGTTCGACACAAACAAATTTATCTTCGGGATAGACGCTGATCCGGCTCATCACCTCCGGAATCGCCTCGTGTGGAATCACGTATTCGCCTGCTCTTCTCATCACTTTTTCCATCAGATCACCCCCCTTTTCAGGACAACGGCGCCCCCGTACTGTGACGAAGAAGCTCCGGTTCCGTGGACCAGGGCATAATCCAATCCTCTGCGGATTAGCTCCCGTCTGGCGGACCAGGCTGAGAACATGTTGCTCCCGCCCACAAAGTGCCCTCCGTAGATCAACCCCCCCGAGGGATTGACGAGTACTTTGCCGTGGGGGGCCATGATCTTTTTCTCGATGAGGTCGTCCGCGCGGCCCAGGGGTACAAAACCCATCTCCGCCATGGTGATCTCCAGTTGCGGCAGGAAAGCATCGTGGAGTTCAACGACACTCACATCCTTCGGCCCAATGCCGGCCATTTCATAAGCGGTCTTTGACGCCAGGTAATCTGATTCGATCCTTCCCGGAAGTTTGTGGGGATGCTTGATCCCCCACCAGTAGGGCTCATTGGCAAACCCTACCCCTTCAATCCAGATCGGCGGCTGCCCGGAGTCTTTGCAGATCTCTTCGGCCACCCCTTCGGCCGCAAAGATAAGACAGCAGGCCCCTTCGGTGTAAACGCAGGTTTCCAGCTTCTTGAAGGCCGGCTCGATAATCCAGGGAGAATGCTCCACCCGCTCCGGCGTTACGATTTCATCCCGGCGCTGGGCGTTGGGGTTGTTCTTGGCCTGCTCGCACATAATCCTCAGGATCTCTCCCCGGACGGCCATCTTCAAATCATTGGGGTGTTGATCCATGTAGGAAAGAATGACTTCAGCGTAAGAGTCAGCCGCCGTGGCACCCTGGTCCCTCTCAAAGAGAGGATCCCAGGACCAGGCAATGGTTTGAACCACCTCAGGAGTCTGGGTTTCACTCATGAAGTCGTAGCAGTCGGTGGCCTTTTCCGCCCCCACACAGAAGACGATGTCGTGCCGTCCGCTGGCTACCATGTCAAAGCCTGTCCCGAAGGCGTAGATGCCGGTGGCTCCGCCATTGGAAACCCGGACCAGGGGTTTGAAAGCCAACCCCATATGTCCCAGGAAGGCGCATTCGGGAATCGCCTGGCGGGCAAAGATGTCGTTGTAAAGCCCGATGACCCCAGCCTCCACCCGTTCCATTTTCAACCTGGCATCCTGCAGGGCACCTGACACGGCCCACTGGGCCAACTCCCAGATGGTTTTGGAAAGCCAGCGCGCCCGACAGGGGGTGGTAAAAGCACCAACAATCGCAACTTTTCTCTTTGGAACCTTGCTCATATTTCCCCCTTATCTTTTTTCTATTTCAACGAATGAAAAAATTCCTTAAATGGATTTTTCTCCCCCCTTTCTGCAAGAATTTTTGAATCCCATTGGAGACGATTCCGAAGGCAAGTAATTTCTTATTGCGAGCAACCGACCTCGGCGCTCCGTCCCCCGGTTATTCGGGGAATATCCCTTCGCCACTTACCCCATTCGTACAGTCCCTTCTCGCACCCAATTTTCGGGCCCTACCCATTCGGCTCCAGCCCCCTCTTAATAAACCTGCTTGTAAATTTCCAGAACCTCCCCTGGATCGTTAACCGGCCGGGCATTGAACAGAGAAGGGGTATCGGCAATGGCGTGAAAAGCGCACATCCCCAGGCTCTCTTCCGGAACGCCCACATCGCGTAATCTCATCGGATGACCGACCTTCTTCATCAAAGCTTCTACTGCGTCGGCGGCCGCCAGCGTTGCCTTACGATCATCCAGGCCGGCAGTGTTGACCCCGAGAGCCTGGGCGACCAAGGCTAACTTGTCAGCGGCATAATCGAGGTTAAAACGCATCACCTTGGGCAGTACGATGCCGCAGGCCACTCCGTGAGGAATGTTATGCAGGATCCCTAACGTATGGGCCATGGCGTGAACCAAACCAACCTGGGCAATGGTAAAGGCCCATCCTGCCATGGTGGAAGCAATTTGCATATTGAGGCGAGCCTTTTCATTCTTCCCTTCAACAACAACGGCCGGCAGGTTTTCCCCGATCAGACGTATGGCGTGTAATGCCTGCCCGTCACAAATACGGTTCGACATGGTGCTGGTAAGTGCCTCGACGGCATGGGTCATGGCATCCATGGCTGTGGTGGCGGTTAATCCGGGGGGCAGGGTCATGGTGAAACGGGGATCTAAAATGGCCGTATTGGGCATGATGTGGCTATCCACGATATATACCTTGCGGCCGGCAATTTTGCTCTTTATGACGGCCACATTGGTCACTTCGCTGCCGGTTCCCGAGGTCGTGGGGATGACGATATGCGGCGTCTGGGGCTCCATGAGCCTAAATAAGGCAATATGATCATTAGCCCGTCCACCATTCTTCAAGGTTACACAGACCGCTTTGGCAGTATCGATGACACTCCCCCCACCCACACTGACAATGCAATCCGCCTTCAGGTCACGGGCCATCGCCGTGGCTGCATCCACCGTATCCAAATCGGTGTCCTGAGCGATATGCTCAAACATACCCACACAGAAATCCACCAGGGCATCTTTCGCCAGTTGAGCGAGACCCGCTTTCTTGACCCCGGGATCGGTTAGAATCAGTGCTCGGCGGCAGCCTAAATTCACAATTTCCTTGTAGATGGAAGACAGGCTCCCATGGCCCGCGACGACGTTGGTGGGGCAATTGTATTGAAAAGACGATATCTTGACATTGTCGCCAAGGATGTTAAAGCTAAAGTTCGACTCCCGATCAGCATAATAAGCCACATGCATTCGCTTGACCTGCGTATATTCGGATAAGCCGCTCTGCCCCATCTCCCGTCCGACGCCGGATTGCTTATATCCACCGAAGGGACAAAAATCGCCAAAGGCATGGTAATTGTTAATCCACATGGTTCCCGTGCGAACCCCTCGAGCCACGCGCTCGGCCCGCGCGTGATTACTAGAAAA
>Ga0187865_1003068_pt1 | contig 14453 bp, 13 predicted proteins | sample June2016WEW_11_1_2_FD_132989 | JGI IMG/M metagenome (GOLD analysis project Ga0187865, IMG submission 132989) | Peatland microbial communities from SPRUCE experiment site at the Marcell Experimental Forest, Minnesota, USA - June2016WEW_11_100 | ecosystem: Environmental > Terrestrial > Soil >...
GAGGTACCGCTGGGCTGGGACGGTACGACGGCGCGCGTCTCGTTCAGCCTCACGAGCGGCGAGAAGCGGACGGTGCTGGTGCTCGACAAGCCCGGAGGCGGCATCGAGCTGAGCGTGATAGACTAGGGCGGTGCTCAGGCTCCTGGTCTTCGCGGCCGTGACGCTCGTCCTGGCCTGGGTCTCCCGCGGGCCGCTCCAGTTGCCGCGGTCCCACGGCTTCCCGCGCTTCTTCGCGTGGGAATGCATGCTCGCGCTGCTGCTGCTGAATTTCGTCAGCCTGCAGCAGTGGTTCGCCGATCCGCTCTCCGTGCACCAGATCATCTCGTGGATCCTGCTGGGCGCGTCCATCGTCCTGGTCGTGCCGGGCGGCCTCCAACTGCTCCGGCAGGGGAAGCCGAGCGCCGAGCGGCCCCACGACCCATCGCTGTTCGAATTCGAGCATACGACGCAGCTGGTGACCACGGGCGTGTACCGCTACATCCGGCATCCGCTCTACGGCTCGCTGCTGGTGCTCACCTGGGGCGTCTTCTTCAAGCGGCCGGGCGCTCTCGCGCTCGGGTGGGCCCTGGCCGCGAGCAGCCTCCTCGTCGCCACCGCGAAGGCCGAGGAAGGGGAGAACCTGCGCTATTTCGGCGGGGAGTACCGGGCCTACCTGCAGGCGACCAGGATGTTCATCCCGCATCTGTTCTGAGCCGGCCCGCCGAAGGGGGTATCGGCACGAAAAATGCCAATCGAGAGGGCGTGAACGCCGACCGCTTGAGCTAGGGCGCCGCCCCGATGGCGCCCGGCCAGGCTCCCCACAAGTGGGTGATCGCCGGAACGGTGCTGACGGGCACCTTCATGGCGGTGCTGGACTCGAGCGTGGTCAACGTCGCGCTGCCGCACATGAGCGGCACCCTCGGCGCGACGCTCCAGGAGATCACCTGGGTCGCGACCGGCTACCTCCTCGCCAACGTCCTCATCATGCCGGTCATCGCGCTGATCTCGGCGCGCTTCGGCCGCAAGCGCTTCTACATGGTGAGCGTCTTCGCCTTCACCCTCGCCTCGATGGCGTGCGGCCTGGCGCGGAGCCTCCCGGCGATGGTGATCTTCCGCGCGATCCAGGGCCTGGGCGGCGGCGCGATGATCACGGTGGCGCAGGCCATCCTCCGCGAGACCTTCCCCGTGGAGGAGCAGGGCCTGGCGATGGGCATCTACGGCGTGGGCATCGTGGTCGCGCCGGCCGTCGGCCCCACGCTCGGGGGCTGGCTGACGGACCAGTACTCCTGGCCGTGGATCTTCTACGTCAACGTGCCGATCGGCATCGTCAACCTGCTGCTGGTCCAGCGGTACATCTTCGACCCGCCCTACTTCGTGCGGCACAAGAATCGGGTCGACTGGAGCGGCCTGGGGCTGATGGCCGTGGGGCTCGGCGCGCTGCAGCTGATGCTGGAGAAGGGGCAGGAGAAGGAGTGGTTCTCCTCCACGCTGATCTGCTGGCTGGCGGCCTTCGCGGTCGTCGGCCTCGTGTCGTTCGTCTGGCGTGAGCTGACGACGGACCGGCCGGCGGTGGAGCTCAAGATTCTCAGGAACGTCCCGTTCGCCTCCGGCACGCTGCTGGGCGCCGTGCTCGGGATGGGGATGTTCGGGACCCTGTTCCTGCTGCCGATGTTCCTCCAGAACCTCCTGGGCTTTCCGGCGATGACGTCCGGCGTCGCGATGATCCCGCGGAGCATCGCCTCCGCTGTGGTCGGGCCGATCGGAGGGCGCTTCTACAACAAGATAGGGCCGCGCGTGCTCGTCGCGGTCGGCCTGGTGTTGAACGCGTACGGTTTCTGGCAGTTCTCGCATCTCACCACCCAGGTGGGTGTCTGGGACCTGTTCTGGCCGCAGATCTGGCAGGGGGCTGGGATGGGGCTGCTGTTCGTCGCCATCGCCACCGCCGCGCTGGCCACGATCCCAAGGCCCACGATGACCGCAGCCACGGGGCTCTACAACGTGGTGCGCCAGGTCAGCGCCAGCGTGGGCATCGCGATCGCCGCCAACCAGGTGGACGCGGGGACGCATCGCTATCACGACCTGCTCGCCGAGGGCGTGAACATGTACTCGGAGGGGACCCGGACGACGCTGCAGCGCCTGACCGGGGCGATGATGCAGGTGGGCGGCGATTCGCTGACCGCGGCGCAGCGCGGGCTGGCGATCATGAACGGCCGCATCACCCGCCAGGCGGTCGTGCTCTCCTACAACCACCTCTTCCAGCTGGCGGCGATGCTGTTCGTGGTCGCGCTGCCGCTGACACTGCTGCTGAAGGGCACGCCCAGAGTGCGCGGCGCCACGCCCGCGATGGCGCCGCCCGCGCCGCCGCGGCCGATGCCGCGCCCACGCACCGAGCCGGTGAGCGTCCCGGCACTCGCCGAGGTCGAGGAGCTGGTGGGGGCGGGAAGCCACTAGCGCCGGTCCAGCGGACCGGCCGGTGGGCTTGTCGGCGAGCGGGATGCGCGCTAATCAAGGACCGTCCCCGTCGAGAGGTGATCGGATGGTCCGCATCGGGATTCGTGGGTTGGGGCTGCTCGCCGCCGCCGCTCTCGCGGCCTGCGCCCAGCCAAAGCCGTCGGGGCCGGCGCCGGCCTCCTCGCTCGAAGCGGCTCGGCAGGGCGCAGCGGCCGTCCTCGCCCACGGCGCCGCGGCGTGGAACCGCGGGGACCTCGTGGGCTTCATGTCGGACTACACCGCGGACGCCTCCTTCGTCACGCCGCGGCAGGTGGTCCACGGCCGCGCGGAGATCCAGTCCCGCTACGCGCCGCGATTCGCGGCGGGGGGCGTGCGCGATTCGCTCTCGTTCCAGGATCTCGAGGTGGACCTGCTCGCGCCGGACGCACTGAACGCGATCGCGTACTACGTCCTCGAGCGCGGCGACTCGGTCGTCGCCCGCGGGCCGACCTCGCTCGTGATGCGCCGCATCGGCGGCCGCTGGTACATCGCGCACGACCACTCGAGCTAGGCGCGACCAGGCGCGCGACGGCTCCGTGGCACCTATGGTGATGGCGCCCGCGGCCGAACGGATCCTGCTCTACGACGGTCTCTGCCCGCTCTGCAACGGGGCGGTCCGGTTCGTCCTGCGCCGCGACCGGCGGGGCGCCGTGCGCTTCGCCCCGCTCCAGGGTGAGACCGCACGCGCGATCCTCGGTCGCCATCCGGCGCTCGAGGGCGTGGACGCCCTGGTGCTGGTCGAGGTGGGGCAGGGAAGCGGAATGGAAAAGGTGTTCGTCCGTTCGGAGGCGGTCCTGCGCGTCGCGAGCGCACTCGGTCTGCCCTGGCGCGCGGCGAGCGCCGCCCGCGCCATCCCGCGCGTCCTGCGCGACGCCGCATACGACCTGCTCGCGCGCACGCGCCACCGCGCCTTCGGCCGCTACGCCGCCTGCCCCGCGCCCGATGCCGCGGTCGCGGCGAGGTTCCTGCCGTAGCGGCGCTCCGCGCCTACTGCCGGCCCGGCGATTCGCTCGTCTTGGAGGCGATCCAGTAGAGGATGATCAGGCAGGGCACCACATACGGGAAGATGCCGTACAGCGTGTCGCTCGCCGAGTGCGAGTGCCGGTCCACCGCAAGGAACACCTGCACGCAGAAGACCGCGGCGAGCACCACGAGCAGCCCGGCCTCCACCGAGACCGGCAGGTAGATCCAACCCCAGGGCTTGAACCATCGCCGAGCCATGTCGTCTCCCCGCTGGAATTCCGTTGCGCCGGCCATACTTTACTATACAAAGTACTTTGTACTAGCGCAATGGGATGCGGGTGGCGCAGAAGAAGCCGTCGGCGTGGCGCGGGGGGAAGACCGAGCCGGCGCTGCTCGACCAGCCGCCGGCGAAGCCGTCGGGGGTGATCTGCCGGACGTAGCCGGTGGTGTGTCCGGCGTCGAAGGCCTGGGGGCCGCGTGCGTTGGACTCGTTGCCGAAGCGGACGATCACGGTCGGCTTCCCGTCGGCCGCGCGCTGCTCGTACACGGCGACGCCCGGCGCGTCGGGCGCGGTCGCCGCGAGGTCGCCGAGCCGCTCGGCGCCCACCGTCTCGAGCGCGATCGTGGCGGTGCCGCGCAGCGGCTGCGTCGCCCGCTCGACCGCCTGGAGCGCGCTGTCCTGGGGCACGAGCGACAGCCGGCCCGTGACCGATCGGCCCGCCTTGCTTCCGGTGGTGGCCACCATCGTGAAGACGAAGTCTCCTCGCATCAGCGCCGTGGACGCGCTGGAGGGGAGGGGCGTCTCGACCGGCCGGCACGGGGCGTCGGGGCTGGGGTTCGCCCGGGGATGGCCGCACGCGCCGACGGCCGCGACAGCGGCTGCGAACGCCGCGCCCGCGAACGGCCTGGACCAGGCTCCCCGAGCTGCCTCCTGCATCGCGGTGCCCGTTACTGGCGCTTGCGCACCAGAGTGATCCGGCCCGACGGGTCTATGCCGTACAACGGCCCGTGGTGGATGTCGTCGCCCAGGAACAGGCGCCCGGCTCCTTCAGCGGGAGGTGCCTGGAAGGCGTGGCTGTAGGAGTCGGCCGCCGCGTAGTTCACCGTGTAGCCGAGATCCTGCAGCGATGCCACGGTCACCTTGCTCAGGGCGGGATTCGACGGGAGGAAACCCACCATCAACTCGTTTCCGAACACGGTCGTCCGCCAGTGGCCGTTGACGGTACCCGGCCCGCACGTGGGATAGGTGTACGGGGAGTTGGCGCAGTTCTCGACCGGAACGACGTGGCCGCTGGGGACACCCTGCCCGGAGCCGGTGTAGCTCGTGCCGCCCACCGAGTCGAATTGTGCGGCCGCGTTCTGCGTCCCGCCGAGACACGAGAAGTAGGTGTCCAGCAGGGTGCCCGGCGGGGCCGATCGCAGCTGGAGGCAGTTGACGGTGGGGAAGCCTGATCCGGACAGTGACCACAGCGTACCGAATCCGAGCACGTGACCCATCTCGTGCAGGACCACGGCATTGAGCGTCCCATGAGAGACGAGTGTCGTCACGTCCGCCGTGTCGAACTTCATCACGCCCATCACGGTCAGCCCCGCGCCGACGGCGCCCGACAGGCGGACGAAGCACGGGGCAGATTCGGCCAGCGTCTTGCCCGGCCCGTCGATCGAGTCGAACGAGGCGAAGATGAGAAGGTCCGTGATGGTCTGGTTCACCGCCGGCTCGCCCGCCGAACACGAGTTGGCGGTGTCGGTCACGGTCTCGGGCGTGCCGACGTGGCGATAGACCATCTGCTGCCACCTGGACACGGCGTAGTTGAAGGCGGCCGACTCTGCGGCCGTGGGCCTGTAGTTCCCGTAGTACTGGAGCTGGATCGTGAACTGCGCCGCGACGCCCGTGTCGACGAAGGCGTACTGGGTGGTGGGCAGCCCCGTCGCCGTGACCGTCGCGGTCATCGTGTTGAGACCCGCCGACGCGCCGAGGGTCCAGCTCCCGACCTGGGCCGTTCCGTTCGCGCCCGTGGTGGTGCTGAGCCCCGTCCCGCTCCCGCCCCCGCCCGCGATCGCGAAGGTCACCGATGCCCCGGCCAGCGCGTTGCCGACGCTGTCGGTGACTTTCACGGCCGGCCGGACGTTCACCGCCCAGCCGGCCAGGCCGACCTGGCGGTCGCCCAGGTACGGTTGCACGTGGCCCGAGGGCGCCTCGGCGCCTTTGCTGCACGCGAGGAGCGCGATGGGGGCCGCCAGCGCGGCGGCGACGATCAGACGGCGGATACGTTCGGGCATGTGGTCTCCGGAACCCCGGGGGCGGATTGCGCGAACCTTAGATACCCCCGAACGGCACGGCAAGCGCCGGCGGCACGTCCCGTGACCCACGTCACGTTGTGATCGGCGTTACCCTGCCGCGCCCGAGCCTGTCTTAACTGGGAACAGGCCGGAGCGTCCAAGCGTACGAATCAGCGGCACACGTGCTTCACGTCCAAACCAGTCTCTCTGGGGGTAGTGCGTATGCACCGGAACATGCTGCATCTGGCGGTCGCCGCCGGTCTCCTGGGCCTCGCGGCCTGCAAGGAGAACACGTCGCCAGCGGCGTCGTTGTTCAACGACTCGACGGTGACCGCGGACGTGGCCGCCAGCTCGGGCGACGCCATGGCCACCGTTGTGACCGGGATGGGGGGGAACGAGACCAGCGTGGGAATGGCCGCGCCGGCCATCGGCTTCAGCATAGCTGGCAACCTCGCGGACTACGGGAATCGCAACCGGACCTGCTATGACAGCACCGGCGCCGTGGTGGCGGCGTGCAGCCCGCTCTCGTCCGTCCGGAAGATCATCACGACGGCGTCGTTGAACACCACGCGCACCGATACCAACTCCGTGACCGGCGGGGCCACCACCATCTTGAGCGGTGCCGTACACCGGGTGTGGACCGATACGCTGTTCCGCAACTTCACCTCGGGCACCGAGACCTCCCGCACGCACAGCGGGCTGCAGGCCAGTCACGACACGACGACGTTCTCCAACAGTGGCACTTCGGTCTCACGGACGCATGACGAGTCCGCGGTGGACTCCGCGCGCGGCGTGACCTGGAACCTGCCGCGCTCGAGCAATCCGTTCCCCGTGTCGGGCTACATCGTCCGTGTCGACACCGTGCACGCGACCTTCACCAACGCGACGACGTCGTCTTCGAAGACGGAGGTCAAGGTGGTGCAGATCACGTTCCCGGCGGATTCCCAGGGCAACGTCACGCTGACGATCGACGACAAGTCCTGCACGCTGAACCTGGTGACGCATAAGGTCACCAACTGCCACTAGCCTGAAGGCGGTGGAGCAGGTTGCACGCGAAAAGGCCCGGGCACGCCCGGGCCTTTTCACGTGCGGGGGACGGCGGCGCTCCTGCTAACCCTGCACGCCGAACACGAAGACGGTCTTCGACCGATAGGTCTGGCCGGGCTTGAGGATCGTGCTCGGGAAGGCGCGCTGGTTCGGAGAGTCGGGGAAGTGCTGCGTCTCGAGACAGAAGCCGGAGCGGTGAGCGTAGACGTGGCCCGACTTCCCGTGGAGGGTCCCGTCGAGGAAGTTGCCCGAGTAGAACTGCAGCCCCGGCTCCGACGTGTAGACGTCGAGGGTCCGCCCTGAGCCGGGGTCGAGCACCGCCGCGGCGTGCACGAGGTGGTCGAGGCTCGGCGAGCCGTTGAGGACGAAGTTGTGGTCGTACCCGCGGCCGCGCGCCAGCTGCTCGTCCTGGCCGTTGATGCGCGCGCCGATGGGCGTCGAGACGCGGAAGTCGAACGGCGTGGCGTCCACGCCGACCAGCTTGCCGGTCGGGATCAGCGTGGAATCGATCGGCGTGAAGGAGTCGGCGTAGATCGTGAGCCGCTCGCCCAGGATGTCGCTCGTGCCCTCGCCGGCCAGGTTGAAGTACGAGTGCTGCGTCAGGTTCACCGGCGTCGCGGCATCCGTCGTCGCCTCGTAGTCCACTTCCAGCTCGCCCTTGTCCGTCAGCCGGTAGGTGACGCGCGCCGTGAGGGTGCCCGGATAGCCCTGGTCCCCGGCGGGGCTGGTGTGCGTCAGGATGAGGCCGACGGCGCCGTCGGCATGGAACGGCTGCGCGTCCCAGAGGACCTTGTCGAAGCCGGTCGTCCCCCCGTGCAGCGAGTTCTTGCCGTCGTTCGCCGGCACCCGGTAGGTCCTGCCGTCCAAGGTGAAGCGGGCGTTGGCGATCCGGTTGGCGTAGCGGCCGACGATCGCGCCGAAGTAGGGCGACGCCTTGAGGTAGCCGGCGAGGCTGTCGAAGCCGAGGACGATGTCGCCGAGCTTCCCGGTGCGGTCGGGCACGAGGATCGAGGTGATGATCCCGCCGTAGGTCATGGCCTTGACCTCGAGCCCGTGCGCGTTGGTCAGCGTGTAGGCGTCGACGGCCCGACCATCCGAAAGCGTGCCGAAGGGCTGTTTCGTCACGGAATCTCCTTGGGGCTGCGATGGGCGGCGTGCGCAACCGGCGGCCAGGGCGAGCGCGGCGGCGGCGAGAACGTGCAGGCGTGCGATGTGCATCATGGTTCGAGCACCTCGATGAGTCCGATGTCCAGGTATTGCCCGCCGGTGGTCTGGTGCACGTGCACGGCGAGCGTGTTGGCGCCCGGCTTGAACGCGGCCGCCGCCGACGCATCGAGCGGGACGACCACGTAGCCGGTCGTGTAGCCGGGGTACGATGCGACGAGGCGCCCGTTCACGTACACCTCGGCGTCCTCGTCGTGGTGGATGCGGAAGTGCGGCCGTACCAGCGGCGCGTCCGGGAGCGTGACGACGCGCCGGAGCCAGAGATCGGCGCCGTTCCACGCCGTCCGCACCACGGCGCCGGGCGTGCTGTCCGTCCCGAAGCCGCCCGCTCCGGTGCGCCACGCCGAGTCGTCGTAGTCGCTCCGCGTCCATCCGGTGTCGGGCCGCGCGGTCGTGTACCGCCACTCCTGCGCCTGGGAGCGGGAATCCGGCACGACGACGCGCACGACGGGCGGCGGCCCGAACAACCGCGCGTGCGCCGCCTCGATGCCTTCCGGCAGCTTCACCACGGCACGGTCGTACGTCATGAGGCCGTTGACTTCCGTCTCCACGTCCGTGGTCTGCGTGTACACCGCCGCGGCCAGGCCGTCCCCGATCAGGAACCGCAGCTGCACGAGCAGCGCGCGGTACGCCGACGCGAGCGAGTCGAGCGAGGTGAACCGCCGGTACCCCCACGCGCCGCGCTCGATCCACAGATGCCCCGCCAGCGGGAGCCCGAGGCCGCCGAACTCGCCGAGGACGGCGGCGCGGCGCGGCTCGACCGGAGGAGCGGAGGGGCCCGGGTAGTCGTGCACGTCCATCACGTCGCCCACCCCGCGATCGGTCCAGCCGCTCGCGTCGTCCACGAGCCGGGAGGGGTCGTGCTCGCGGAGCCATTGCACGTAGCGCTCCGTGTCGTGCTGGCCCCACCCCTCGTTGAACGGGACCCACATGACGATGGACGGATGGTCGCGCAGCGCGGCGACGACGCGGCCCAGCTCGGCGGCGAAGTTCTCCTTGCCCTCGGGCGTGTCGTTGCTCCCGCTCGGCATGTCCTGCCAGACCAGGATGCCCAGCGAATCGCAGTCGAAGTACCAGCGCTCCGGCTCCACCTTCACGTGCTTGCGGATCAGGTTGAAGCCGAGCCGCTTGAGCGTCTCGAGGTCGAAGCGCTGCGCGTCCTCCGTCGGCGCCGTGTAGAGCCCGTCGGGCCACCACCCCTGGTCCAGGGTCCCGAGCTCGAACAGCGCGCGCCCGTTGAGGAAGAGGCGGTTGATCCCCGCGGCGTCGCGCGCGACAGCGATCTTCCGCATTCCCACGTAGCTCCGCACCACGTCGCCGCCGGACGCCCCGGTGAGCTGCACGCGCAGAGAATAGAGGAACGGATCGGTTGGGGACCAGAGCCTGGGGTCCGGGACCCGCAGCGCGATCGCGCTGTCCGAGACGCCCTCCGCCTCGGCGATGGCGGCGCCGCCGTCGAACAATGCGGCGCGCACGCGCGAGCGTCCGCCCTCGGTCGAGACGCGCAAGCGCACCGCGCCCGCGTCCACATCGGGCGTGATCTCGAGGGCGGCGACGTAGCGCCGCGGCACCGGCTCGAGCCAGACCGTCTGCCAGATGCCGGTGACCGCCGTGTACATGATGCCGTGGGGCTTCAGGACCTGCTTGCCGCGCGGTTGCGGGCCGCTGTCGGTGGGGTCCCACACGCCGACCACCAGCTGCTGGTCGCCGGGCCCGGCGAGCGCGTCCGTGATGTCGAAGGTGAACGGATCGTAGCCGCCGTGGTGCTCGCCGACCGGGCGCCCGTTGACGAAGACCGTCGCGTCCCAGTCCACGGCGCCGAAGTGCAGCAGCAGCCGCCCGCCTGGCTGCGGCCGCGGCGCGCGGAAGGCGCGGTGATACCAGAGGCGCTGGGAGGGGGCGATCGCGCGCCGCACTCCCGAGAGCTGCGATTCGACGGGAAACGGCACCAGGATCTCCCCGTCCCACCGGTCGGGCGCCGCCGCGTCCTTGGCGACGATCGCGTAGTCCCACCGCCCGTTGAGGCTCTGCCACGCACTCCGCGCCATCTGCGGCCGCGGGTACTCCGGCAGGACCGCGCCGGGCGCGACGTCGCGCGCCCACCGCGTCACCAGCGTGGGGGTGGGCGGCGGACTCTCCTGTGCCGCGGCGGCGACAGCCAGGCAGGCGATGGCGGCGGCCAGTGCGGCGCCCCTTGGACATGCGTTCATGGCACCACGTCCCAGATGCGGAGTTCCGTCATCCCGGAGTAGGCCGGGAGGTCATGCTCGAAGACGACGCGAACCTTCTCGGTCTGGACCGGGTCGATCCGCACCGTGTTCACCGCCCAGGTCGTCGGCCGCTCCGGCGTGCGCGAGCGCTCGTGCACGGCCGCCCAGCGGAGTCCGTCCCAGTACTCGATCGTGTACCGCTTCGGCGCCTTGACCCCCGCGCTGTCGCCCCAGAGGAAGAGCTCGAGCAGCTGCACCGTCCTTCGGGCGCCGAAGGCGATCTCGACCCAGTCGCTCGCGTGGTGGGAGTTCCAGGCCGTCCAGCGGTTCCGCGACGCGCCGGTGAACGCGATGCGCCCGTCGTTCACGTCTTCGACGTGGTCGTCCTTCCAGGTGTAGGAGGCCGAGGCCTTCGGGAATCCCTTCGCGGTGCCGTTGTAGGCGACGTCGTGCACCTGCGCGGTGGGCCGCGGCAGCGGGAGCGGCACGTGGGCCCACGCCTCGAGCTCGCTCACGCCGCTGGAGGCGTGGGGGCGGTGCGTCAGCACCACCCGCAGCCGGCGCGTGGTGATGCGCCCGAAGGAGACGACGTTGGCGCGGTGTCCCTCCGGCTTTACGGGGACGCGGCCTTGGCGGGGCACGGAGACCCAGGTCGTCCCGTTCCAGCTCTGCACGTCGTAGCGCAGCGGGGCCTCGACGGCGGCGCCGTCGTCCACGAAGTAGAGCTTGAGCTGCTCGACCGGGCGCTGGATGCCGAAGTCCACCGCGAGCCAGTCGCTGGCGTGGCCCGAGCCCGCCGCCGTCCAGCGGTTGGGGGGCGACGCGTGGTACCAGTAGTTGCCGTCGTTCGCGTAGAAGGGCGGGGTGGTCGGCGCGCTGTACGAGGCCGTGAGCAGCGGGTAGAGACCGCCGCCGTTGTTGACGGCCAGGTTCACCGGCCGGTCCACCGGCGCCAGCGGCCGCGCGCTGCCCAGCGGCGCCGTGAGCCGGCCGAGCTCGGGCGCGTCGGCGACCTTGCGCCCGTCCACGAACAGGAGCAGTCCCTTGCCGCGGCGGTAGTGCTCGCCGTCCCGGTCCCAGACGATGGTGATGCGGTGGCCGTGGTAGGCCACCTCGTCGAGTGCGAAGTACGGCCAGTCCGGCGGGGCGAGCGGGTTCACCTCGAGCGTGTCGTCCGCCCGGGGGCGGAGGCCGGCGAGACCGGTGATGATCAGGTCCACGTACCCCGAGTGGAAGTAGTGCTCGCTGTGATAGAAGGAGTTGGCGCCCTCCCACGAGCCCGTCTCCGGGTTCGCCGACTCGGCGACGTAGGGGCGGCCGCCGGCGCGCTGGTCGAGCGTGTAGGTCTTGAGGAGCCGGAAGTAGTCAGCCCGCGTGACCACCGACTGCCGGTAGTTGTTCAGCAGGTTGGCGAGCGCGACCAGCGTCTGGGTGGTGGCGTAGGGCCACTCGTTGCCGCTCCACCAGCAGCAGTGCGGGGACACGTAGAACAGCGGATCGCCGCGCTCCGTCGTCGTGGGGCCGCGCGGCGCGGCGAAGGAGGCGGTGTCCATGAGGTAGCGCCACGCGCCTTCGTAGCCGGAATCCGGGAGGTTGAACTGCCACGGGACGTACCCGATCAGCTCGCGGCCGTGCGAGTTGCCGCGGAGCTTCCCGGTCTGGTAGCTGAGGCTCTTCGCCTTGATGCCGCCCGGCTCGTCGTGCACGAACTGGTGGAAGAAGAAGCTCCGGCTGGTGTCCCACAGCTCCTGCTCGACCTTGCGCTTGAGCGCGGCCGCCCGCGCGGCGTAGGTCCGGGCTGTGGCAGCGTCGCCGAGCAGGGCGGCGGTCCTGGCGATCGCCGCCTCGTCGGCGAAGAGATAGCTGTTCAGCGTCGGCCGGTAGCCGTCCGCGCCCGCGAACGAGTCGGGCGTCTGGCGGCTGTCGATGTTGAACTCCATCCCGTCGTGCATGCCCGACCAGTGGTACATCCCGTGCGCGGCGTCCCAGCGCTCCGCGTCCCATCCCGCCACCTGCGCCTTCATGTGCGGCAGCATCGCCTTGAGGAACGCGCTGTCGCCCTGGACCAGGTAGACGGCCCAGACCGCGTCACCGTACCAGTTGCTGTAGCTGCGGGGCTCGGCGCCCGTGGCGGTGAACCAGTAGCCGGCGTAGTCCTCGGCGTAGCGGCGGTTGCGGAGCCACCGCACCTCGTAGAGCTGGTGCCCGAGCGGGCAGCTGATCGAGCCGTAGGCGCCGGACCAGAACGGCCGGTCGAGGAACTCGGTGAAGGAGTAGCCGGTCTCCGGCGACCCGTAGGTGAGGTGCTTGGTGACCAGCTCCCAGCGGTAGTAGTATGTGGCGTCGATGTCGGAGTCGGGGGACTCGAAGAACGGGATGTTCGCCGTGTACCAGTCCCAGTCGCGGTTGTCCCACCAGGTCTGCCGCTCGAGGATCGCCTGCCGGTCCACGACCGGGCCGACCGAGGGGGAGCAGGCCGCGAGGCCGGCGAGGAGGGGGAGGCAGGTGCAGAGGCGCCGCATGGCTGCTAAATTGTCTTGATGACAGGGGAGATGCGCCAGGGGGAGCCGACCGCCAGGCCGGCCGAACTCGGACTGTTGGCGCGCTACAAGGACCCGGACGTCGTGCGCAGCCTGTGGCAGGTCGTCGACACGACCGTGCCGCTCACGGCCCTGTGGCTCGCGATGCTGTTCTTCGTGGACCGCGCCTATTGGGTCACGCTGCTGCTGGCGCTCCCGACCGCCGCCTTCCTGATCCGGCTCTTCATCATCCAGCACGACTGCGGACACGGCGCCTTCCTGAAGTCCGCGCGCGTGAGCAACGCGATCGGCTTCGTCATCGGGGTCTTCACGCTCACGCCCTATCATTACTGGCGCAAGATCCACGCGATGCACCACGCGACGTCGGGGAACCTGGAAGGGCGCGGGTTCGGCGACATCGACACGTTGACCGTGCAGGAGTACCTGGCCCTCGGCCGGTGGGGCCGGCTCAAGTACAGGCTGTACCGCAATCCGCTGGTCCTGTTCGGGGTGGGGCCGCCGTTCCAGTTCGTCATCAAGCACCGCCTGCCGACGATCGTACCTCCGTCGTGGAGGCGCGAGCGGCTCAGCATCCATCTGACCAACCTGGCCCTCGCGGCGACGATCGCCGTGATGGCGTTGACCATCGGGCTCAGGCACTTCCTGATGGTTCAGCTCCCGGTCACCGTCCTGGCGTCCGCGCTGGGCGTGTGGCTCTTCTACGTCCAGCATCAGTTCCAGGACACGTACTGGGAGCACGAGCGCGCGTGGGATTACGTGGCGGCGGGGATCCGGGGCAGCTCGTACTACGCCCTCCCCAAGGTGCTCCAGTGGCTGACCGGCAACATCGGGCTGCATCACATCCACCACCTGAACAGCCGCATCCCGAACTACCGCCTGCAGCGGGCGTTCGACGAGAACCCGGAGCTGCAGCGGGTGACCCGCCTGACGCTCTGGCAGAGCCTGCGGTGCATCTTCTACAAGCTCTGGGACGAGGAGCACGGGCGGCTGGTGGGCTACGGGTACGTGCGGCGGCTCAGGGCGGCCGGCGGGGGAATGTCGGCGGCCACCTGACGCCGGGGCATTGACAAACCGCTGGCAGGGCATGATTTTAGCCCCCGAATAACGGCGTACGCATTTGCAGCAGCTTGTCGGGTATGAACCATGACAGCACCGCTGCGGGGCGTTTCCCGAAGCGGTGTTTTTGTTCTAGCACCGGCTACAGTGGCCGGTGTGTACCGGGCAGCGATGCCCACCTTTGAGGAGTTGTCTCGTATGGCGCAGGGAACGGTGAAGTGGTTCAACGACGCGAAGGGGTTTGGCTTCGTCCAGCAGGACGGGGGGCAGGACGTCTTCGTGCATCACACCGCGATCATCGCGGAAGGTTTCCGCTCACTCGCCGAGGGTGATCGGGTGGAGTTCGACGTCAAGCAGGGCCCGAAGGGCCTGCAGGCGGCGAACGTGCGGAAGATCACCGCCTGACCGCAGGTCGGGCCGCTTCACCGGCGCCGGCTCCGAGAGGAGCCGGCGCTTTCATTTACGGGCTAAGCCCGAGCAGCTCCCCCCGCCACACCGTCACCGCCTGCCCCCCGAGCATGACCCGATCGCCCCTGACGCCCACCTTCACGACGCCACCGCGAGCCGAGGCCTGGTAGGCGAGGAAGTCGTTCTTGCCGAGGCGAGCCTTCCAGTAGGGCCCCAGCACGCAGTGCGCCGAGCCGGTGACCGGATCCTCCGGGAC
>Ga0187865_1003069_pt1 | contig 14442 bp, 13 predicted proteins | sample June2016WEW_11_1_2_FD_132989 | JGI IMG/M metagenome (GOLD analysis project Ga0187865, IMG submission 132989) | Peatland microbial communities from SPRUCE experiment site at the Marcell Experimental Forest, Minnesota, USA - June2016WEW_11_100 | ecosystem: Environmental > Terrestrial > Soil >...
AGGGGAACCAGTAGTCCTGAAAAGGCACATGTCAGCCTTTGCGGGCTCCGACCTTAATGAGGTGTTGCGGGCGCATGGCATTACAGACATCGCTCTGACCGGCGTGGCAACGAGCTATGTTGTCACGGCGACGGGTTGGTCGGCCCTAAACTATGGATACAGTTGCATTGTGATTGAGGATTGCTGCACGACTCACAACCCTGAGGCCCATTCAGAAGCGATCAATGCCCTTCGCGCAATCGCCGACATCTGTACTGCTGAAGAATTCATCCAGGCGATGCAGTAGGTTGCCCCGAGCAATGAAGGCGAGATGTCTATTCTCAGGTTGTGAAGTTTGCAGATCGACAATCACCTCGCGCCTTGATTACCATGTCTCGGACAGGAATGACTACTTATCTGGAGGATGAGGTAGGCGGTCGAGATTCCGCCCGAGTCTCATCTTAGGATTTGCTGAGCGGAAAGTCACCAAAACGGGCGAGTCGAATGGAGGAGGGGGTCTGAGCACGACTTTTTCATCTTTTTTGGTTCGGTGGCCGGCTGTGACATCACTTTATTTGAAAATCAGCATTTTCCGATCTTTGGAACCGCCTAGTTTTCCTCACTCACTTTTGCATCACTTTATTTTGCATCACCACCACTGGATCGGCAAAATAAAGTGAAAATCAAGGAGTGAGGAAAATCAAGGGATTCCGGAGAGGCAGAAACACCGGTTTTCAAATAAAGCCATATCAAGAAAAACCTTAGAATCCAGAAAGACAAATAAAGCCATGCTGAGGTTCCCCTTTTTTTCCACTTTTCAGGCCTGAGTGGCTTTTTGCTTAGCACCGAGAAAGAAACGCCCTATCGGTCTTCCTTGTTTCCGCGTTTCTTTGCCTTTCTGAGAATCATGTTGAGATAGGCAATACGCGTCTCATAAACTTCCGCCTCTGAAACGTATCGCTTTCGTAACGTGAGCTTATCCTGCAGATCCTTCACGTCATGAGTAGGCACGTGGCGGTTGATGACCCTACCCGCTTCTCTGAGTTTGAGGTAGTGGTACCTGTATTCCTTCGTTCCGCACCGCTTTGTCCTAACATGCAATGATCCTTTAGGCAGTTCGGACAGAACGACGTTGAGAGCGTCGAGTCCTTCCTTGCATCGTGCCAATTCATCGTTGAGCATTCCTGTGACGACCACATCTTCCTCCACCACTTTCACATCAATATTATACACTCGTGGTGGGAATACTAAAGCCTCCGGCAGCTCGGACCGGAGTCGGAGCGGGGTGGAATCCTCAACTACGGGTGATCATTTCTGATTGAGGCCTCCACCTGCTAATGGCGCGTTGAGTAGAACGACCCAGTTCACCCATTACCGATAGTAACCTACAGCGTCTCATATCTGCTCAAGATGGCCTCTCGGGTTATCCCCTTGATGTCGCCCTTTTTTCAGGACGATAGGGTGGAATGTGTGAGGAACGAATCTTTCCTTGCACATTCCACCCTATTGGATTTCAGTCATCCAATGTTCTTTTTGTCGTTCTTCATAAGGAATTGCCAATAATTCTTTCTGCGATGAGATTTCCCATTTCTTTCGTCCCCAGCTTCGTGGTGCCATCGCTCACAATATCGGCTGTGCGATAACCTTCTGCAAGAACCTGGGTCACAATCTCTTCGATCCTTCTTGCCTCTGTCTCTAAGCCCAGGGAAAAGCGGAGCATAAGAGCGGCGCTCAGGATCGCTGCCAGGGGATTCGCGACATTCCGACCGGCTATATCCGGCGCGCTACCGTGAATGGGCTCATAGAGGCCAAAAACTCTCTTCCCTTCCTTCGGTATACCCGCCAAACTCGCAGAGGGCATCATGCCGAGGGAGCCGACGAGCATCGACGCCTCGTCGCTGAGAATATCTCCGAACAGATTTTCTGTGACAATGACGTCGAAGCTTCGCGGATTCAGGATCAGACCCATCGCGCAAGCATCGACGTGGACGTGTTCCAGGCTCACGTCGGCATATTCTGTTGCCACTTCGTTCACGACTTCCCTCCACAGGTCAGAGCAGCGCAGGATCTGGAACTTGTCAACCGAAGTAAGCTTTTTCCGACGGCTCCGCGCAAGCTCGAAGCCAACCCTGACAATTCTTTTGATCTCATTTTCCGAATATCTCATGGAGTCGACCGCGCTTCTCCCTTCGGGGGAGCGTATGAGCTCCTTCGGCTCCCCGAAATAGATTCCACCGGTCAACTCCCGAATAATAATGAAATCGACACCGCTGACGACCTCAGGCTTGAGGCGGGAGGCGTCGATCAGGAACGAGAAAAGTTTGACTGGCCTTACGTTGGCAAAAAGGCCCATCTCTTTCCTAAGCCTGATGAGCCCATAGCCACTTTCCGGCCGTTTTTCCAAGCCCGGGACCTCGTACCTCGGTTCTCCAACCGCCCCGAATAGTACTGCATCGCTCGTCCTGCAGATATCGACCGTTTCTCTTGGAAGAGCCTCGCCGAGTTTCTCGTAGGCCACGGCACCAATCATGCCGTTTCGAAATATGAAATTGTGGTCCGATTTTGCCTCTATTGCTTCAAGAGCCTTTAGCGCTTCTGTCGTAACTTCCGGGCCTACACCGTCGCCGGGCAGCACAGCAATGCGAAATTCCATGTTGTCCTCCTGTGTTTGTTTGCCGCGCGTCTGTCCCCGCAATGCCTCACCCTTACTACCGTACTTTCCCGTCCGATGGATTATTTCTTGATGCGCCTTGCCCGGGACCTTCCAAATCTCGGTTAGCCGGGACTCATGGCCCATACTGTGCGATATAGTTGAGTATCAGAAGAACAAAAGTGTTGAACAAGGTTGACTTGCCTGCCCCGTTCGGGCCCTATCAGCCCGACCGTTTTCTGTTGACCGATGGTCATGTCTAGATGGTCTAGAACCTGAAGGTCGCCGAAGAACTTCGTTACCCCCTCAATTCGAAGAACCTGGTCCACCCGTCGGTTGAACTCAGATGCTTGCACTGCGCTCTCCTTCTGCCACCTGCTGGACGCAGCTATTGCCTGATCCCTGACTCAATAAGAAGTGAACCGGGGAGATTGCCTGTAGTAGGATAGAAAAGAAATAGAGCTGCCCACGCTTCCTGAAATTGGAGAGATCATCGCTTCAGTTCAAAGAAGGCTCCCAGAAAGAACGCCTTCATGCCCATATCGCCTTCGCTCATGCCGGGGTTTCGCTGGCCGACCACAGCGGCTTTGATCTATCCCCCTAGATATGCCCTCTTCACGATATCGCTCGACTTCATGGTCTCGATGTCCCCCTGGAGCACCACCTTTCCAACCTGGAGGGCACAGCCGGCGTTGGCCACGCCCAAGGCGAGGTGTACGTTCTGCTCCACGAGGAGAACAGTGACCCCGCGTGCGTTGATGCTCTTGATGGTCTCCCCCAGCTGCTCGATGACGATGGGAGCAAGGCCGAGTGAGGGCTCATCCATGCACAGGAGCGTCGGCTTGGCCATGAGGCCCCTGCCTATGGCGAGCATCTGCTGCTCGCCCCCGCTCAAGGTGCCTGCTTTCTGGTTTCTCCTCTGCTCAAGGACGGGGAATAGGCGGTATACCTGATCGAGATCCTCTTCGAGCGGATCCTTGCGCAGGCTTGCCCCGAGTTTCAGGTTGGACAGGACTGTAAGGTAAGGGAAGAGCTGCCTCCCTTCGGGCACGAGGACTATGCCCTGTTTCACGATGTTGGTCGTGGAGAGCCCGTTGATGAGATTGCCCTTGTACCGTATAGTGCCGGCGCTCAAGGCGGTGAGGCCGACGAGGGCCCGCAAAACCGTGCTCTTCCCTGACCCATTAGCCCCGATGATACTCACCACGGCCCCTTCGGGCACGTGGAGAGAGACGTCTTTGACGGCAAGGGACTTCCCGTAGTGTACCGTAATGCCTTCCATGTCAAGCAGCATGGTCACCCCCGAAATAGGCCCTGATGACCTGTTGGTCTTCCCGCACTTCTTTCGGGAGGCCCTCGCAGATCTTCTGGCCGAAACTGATCACCACGACCCGGTCGCAAAGGTCGAGGATTTGCATATTATGCTCGACGATGAGGAACGTGACCCCCTGCTCTCTCGTCTTCCTGATGGAGTTGAGGGTAAAGTCAATCTCGGAGGGGTTCATCCCGCCCAAGGGTTCGTCGAGGAGGAGGAGCTTCGGCCGGGTCGCGAGGGCCCGGGCCACACCGAGCATCTTCTGGTACCCATGGGGGAGATTCCTCGCCAGCTCATCCTTAACCTTATCGAGCCCCACGAGGTTGAGGATGGCAAGGGACTGCTCGTGGATGTAGGCCTCGTTCTTCCGGTAGGTCGGGGTGTTGAAGTAGATCTCGATGAGGCTCGACTTCGGGTGGAGGTGGAAGGAGGCTGAGACATTCTCGAGCACGGTGAAATCGGCGAAGAGGGGGTTGAGCTGGAACGTACGCCCTATCCCCAGGGCCGCCGCCTGATGGGGCTTCTTGCCTGTGATGTCCTTCCCGTCGTAAAGCACCTGGCCGCTCGTGATCGGCAAGACCCCGGTGACGAGGTTGAAAAGGGTCGACTTGCCCGCGCCATTGGGACCGATGAGGCCCACGATCTGCCCGGTGTCGACCCCAAGGTCGAAATCGGAGACGGCGACGAGACCGCCAAACTGCTTGGTTAACTTCTTCGTCTCAAGAAGCATGGAAAGACCTCCTGCGGTCCTGGGACGGCGTTTGTATCGCGCTTCATGAATCCTTCTTCCCAGGCCGTCTTGTGATGCAATGATTAGGAACTCTAATCGTGACCTGCCATATGCTGCGGCCATGAATGCTGGCTGTCAACAAGTTACACGGGCAATCCCAGTTTCCATCTTCTCTACCGAGGTGCAGCGAACTTGGATACTATCGGTACCTCTATCCAGCGCGAGGCTTCAACCTCGCTTGTCTTTCCGAGGCACATCCGCATAGTCCCGGAATTCTGTGGTCACGCCATCAGCCTGGAAGAAGGACACTGGGTTTGCTCTATCCTTTATCCAAGGTTCGCTACCTAGCCGCAAAACTCGTAGGAGGCGCAGGATGTGCTATCCTTTGTCACATCTCGGTTCTGACTATAGGGGCAAATTCCCGTGCCACTTTTTGGGTCCTATGCGCCTGGTTTTTGTGTGTAGGAACTGAAGGGCACGGATTAGCACTCTTCTCGTGTTAGCTGGGTCTATTACGTCTTCGGCGTACAGATTGCTGGAGGCTCCTGTAATCGGATTGGCGTACCTTTCCCGGTACTGCCCTATCATTTCTTTGCGGAAGGCTTCTTTGTCCTCCGCCTTCTCTATCTCGTCCCGGTAGAAGAGCTCGACAGCCTGTTCTGCCCCTATCACCCCACTTTCGGCAGAAGGCCAGTAGAAAGTGAAGTCGACCTGCATTCCGGGTGTAATGCCCATACCGAGGTTGCCTCCTCCGTATGACTTACGGAGCACCACAGCAACACGGGGCACCGTGCACTCGCAAAGCGCGTAAAGAACCTTCGCTCCGTGACGGATGATCCCCTTGTGTTCCTGGGCTGTTCCAGGCATATAGGCCGGGGTGTCTATAAGCTCTATGATCGGTATGTTGAAGGCATCGCAGAACCGTATGAACCGTGCCTCCTTGTCAGAGCTGTCGACGGTTAGACTTCCGGCCCGGACCATAGGTTGATTAGCCACAACACCGACTACCCGTCCACCAAGTCGGGAGAAACCAACGACGATCTCTCCGGCGAACTCCGGCTTGATTTCGAAGAATTCACCATTGTCTGCAATACGGGTAATCACTTTCCGTATGTCATAAGCTCTGTTAGGCGATTCTGGTATCAGATCCGCCATGCCGTCATCTGTGCGTTCCACGTCATCTCCCGTTTCCAAAAAAGGTGCACTTTCTTGATTGTTTTGGGGGAGAAAGGACAGGAGCTTTCGTATGGCAACGAAGCATTCCTCCTCGCTCTTGAACCTCCGGTCCGCAACTCCTGAAACCTGTGTGTGCACCTTGGCTCCACCCAATTCTTCCATAGTAACGTTTTCGCCTAATGCTGACTTTACCATACGGGGACCGGTAATAAACATATGGCTGATACCATCAACCATAAATATGAAGTCGGTAAGAGCTGGCGAGTAGACGGCTATGCCGGCACAACTGCCCAGAATCACCGATATTTGCGGTACTACCCCTGAAGCCTGAGTGTTGGGGTAGAAGACTGAGGCCTCGTGCTTTTCACTGTTTGGCACGACACCGGCTGTTCCTTGATCACCAGACTTCTCGATTCTGCCCCCTGGAGAATCAAAGAGGCCGATAACAGGAATTCGCATCTCGAGGGCTCTTTCTATAGTTCGGTACATCTTAAATCCATGCCAATGACCCATGGAACCGCCCAACACGGTAGCGCCCTGAGAACAGACACAGCCCTGCCTCTCATTGATCATGCCGGTGCCTGCGACAATACCCTCGGCTGGCACCTCATCGGCATGTCCCAATAGGATATTCCACTCAAAGAATGTTCCCGGATCGAGGAGAAGGTCTATTCTCTCCCGGGCGGTAAGTTTCCCGGCTTTGTGTTGTCTCTCAATCTTGCTCTCGCCCCCCCCGAGGAGGATTCTCTTTTTGATCTCTTTCAAGTTTTGTACGCGGCTTTTCATGTGTTAAGGCTCCTTGTCTTCTTCCGTCGTTATTTTCCCGTTATCCAACAGATGTGCAGTCGCAAGCAGAGCACATCAGGTTGCAGTCTCTGCTTGAAATACTGGGCAACTTCCAAGACGGCATGTCGCATCACGCCACGCGGCGGGATTAAGTTTCCCACTTTCGATTCATTAGTGATGTTTTTGAAGTCTTTTTTCAACTGTGTTCGCTATGTGCTCCACTGCACTATACGGATCGATAGTCTTGGATTGTACGGCTTCCAAAGTCGTCACATATTCCGTCTCTTTTGAATACACACTGAGGAATCTCTGCCAGATCTCATCTTTTAGCAGCGTCATTACGAAAAGGCTGGTTTTTTCTCTCTCTTTGACAATCCCTTTCTTATTCGTCTGGAGAAAACCCCTTCGGGCGTCAAGTACGGTCGAGAGATGATCAATACCTTCGCCTATGTTTGCTTTGGTACGAAGAACCGGAATGGACCATGTTCCTCTCGGCTCGCTAGGTAAGTGGGCAGTAACTGCGTTCACTATGTCTTCAGAACCAGCCTTGTCACATTTGTTGATCACTATGATATCTCCAATCTCTAGGAGACCAGCTTTCAGTAGCTGAAGTTCATCCCCAAATTCTGGGGTGAAAAGCGTAATGATTGTGTCACATACGTAAAAAAGAGCCTTGTCGGATTGCCCTGCCCCTACGCTCTCGACAATCACCGCATCATTTCCAAGCGCCTCCAACACATAAACAGCTCCCAACGTCGCCCTACAAATACCTCCGGCATACTCCTTGTCTGCCATCGAGCGGATAAAAACACTTCCCTCTCTTTCAATTTCTTTCATCCTCGCCCGGTCTCCCAAAAAGGCACCCTGACTTTGCACACTCGTTGGATCAACGGCGATTATTCCTATTTTTTGTCCCTGGTCGCACATGCGACCAGCCAGTTTGGCAATAAGCGTGCTTTTCCCTGCCCCGGCTGGACCGGTTATACCTATAACGTGCGCCTTTCCCGTATAAGGAAGAAGTTGCGCGAGTTGCTCGTATCCTACTTTTTGCTTATTTTCTAGGAGACTGATTAAGCGTGCAGCACTCTTTTCATCCCCACTCAAGATCTTCTCGGCAAGGCTCATAAGAGTTCCATAGGAATAACGACAGCCCCGGAGGGCGATCGCAGTTCGCTTTCAATCGTTTCTCGGACAGCCTACGTCTCAGTCTACTCAGGAAGATGCTTTCCCGCGGTCCTCACGTGGTGAAAATCCACAGTGTCTTTGCTCTTGGGCAATGGGCTTGTTGTTCTTTCACCTTTTCCCCTTGAAGAACACGTTAAAAGATTTGTGGGTCTTTCCTGTAGCCGTTACCGAATGAGGATAGGAAGCGTTGTAATAGAGGACATCCCCCGGTTGAAGCTCGTATTTTATCCCATCGTGCTCAAATACGATGCCGCCTTCAAGAACGTAAACGAATGAATATCCGTCTTCCGTATGTGAATCAATAAACTGCCCCTTTTTTGCCTCAACCAGGTTGATGAATATATTGTCATCAATAAGGCCCAATGGTGCGATCATGGAGAGCTGCATTCTTTCGGCTTCGACGACACGGTGATCATTCTTTTTCACGACGCGTATCTTGGGGCTCTCTTCTTTAATAAAGAAATCTATTGGTTGCGCCAGAAAGTGAGCGATTTGGGAAAGCACCGCGACCGACGGGCTCGTCTTACCGGTTTCTATCCTTTGGAGCGTCATCGTGCTCACACCGCACTTTTGTGCGAGTTCTTTCAGGGACAATCCTTTTGTCTTTCGCTCGGTTCTTATCTTGCGGCCAATTCTTTCCATCACCAACCGTCCTTTCTCTGCATAATTTCGAATATCATAGCACGAGAACTGGGCTTAGATGATAGGCTTGAAAAACACGCCGGCAACTCACCATGCATTGACACCGACTCTAGTTTTGGCGCTGTTTCAGTCCCTTCTCTTAAGAGATCTACAATGGCTTCGACGAATTTTGTTGCATGTATGCTCGACGTAGCTCATTGCGCTTAATCTTCTGCGCTGCTGTCATTGGGAGCCCCCGCACAAATTTCACCAGTTTTGGCATTTTGTAGCGGGCAAGCTTTCCATCACAAAACGTCAGGGCTTCCTCTTCGTCCATACTCTCCCCATCTTTGAGTACGACAAAGAGCATGCCCACCTCTCCCCACTTTTCGTCAGGTACCCCGACGACTGCCACGTTCAGGATCTTGGGGTTTTCTAGGTATACTTTCTCTATCTCGGCTGGATATACATTCTCGCCACCGCTGATGAACATATCTTTTGCTCTGTCGACCACGTAGAGAAAGCCTTCGTCATCCACGGTAGCCAGATCTCCGGTACGAAGCCAGCCGTCCTTCATGACGTCCTTTGTCAGTTCGGGTTTGCCCCAATAGCCCGACATCGTGATAGAACCGGAGACTCTAATTTCGCCTATCTCACCTGGTTTCACCTCATGGCCATCTTCGTTGACTACCATCACGTCGCCATGAAATACAGGTATACCCACAGATCCTGCCTTCCTATGCGCATCAGCAATAGGAAGCCAAGCGACAGTGGATGTTTCCGTCTGCCCGTAAAGCTGCGAGATTGTAATGCCTTTCTCCTTGTAATCCCTGATAAGAGAAGGTGGCACCCTCTCTCCGCCTGTGAACCAGCATCTTACGGAACTGAGGTCATACTGCTTCAGATCACACTGCTCGAGAATAATTCTCAAAGTGGTTGCAGCGGGTTCGGCCACAGTAACTTTATACGTCTCAATAGCCTTCAACATCTCAGGTGGCCTAAATCTCTTCTGCATGATAATCGTGCCCCCCGTGTACAATGTAGGCAGGGCCTCTACAAGAAGACCACCAGAATGGAACAGGGCTCTAGGAATAAGCATCACGTCGTTATGTGTGAGGCCGTAGAAGATATTTGCGTTCAACGCATTGAAGAAAACCTTTCTATGCGAAAGAATGGCCCCCTTCGGCACACCAGTGGTACCAGATGTATACATGATGATCGTCGCATCCTCACCCCCTACCGATTCGTTCATGGTCGGAGGAACAGTGGATGCAGTCTGTAGGGCCGTTTCGTATGCTGTGGCCCACGAAGGCGCATGCTCGCCCACGCAGACAAAGCGCTTCACTGGCAGGAGGTCAGCGTCCCGCAGCTTGTCAACCGGTTCGATGAATTCGCTCCCAAAAAAAAGCACGGTGGCGCCGGCATCCTTCAAGATGAATTCAACTTCGCTAGAGACTAGCCTCCAATTGAGAGGCACCATAATTGCGCCCATGCGCGCAAGGGCAAAGTATATCTCCATGTACTCGTTGGAGTTGTAAAGGAGCACCCCGACCCTCTCTCCCTTGACAACGCCAAGACCGCTCAAGAGATTTGCAACCCGGACGGACCGGTCATTCAAAGCCTTGTAAGTAAAAGGCCGACCATCGGAATAAAGGGCGATCTTCTCAGGTCTGATTGCAGCCCACTTCGAGACCCACCGCCCTATGTTTACGCTGTTTGACTCCATATCTCGCTCCTTGCGAGGGGCATCAGTATATATACTCTGGGCCCCGAGGTTCACCGTCGTTCATGAGCGCACGTCAAAAAATCGGTGGTTCGCTAAATTTACCGAACATTTCCCTGAAAACTCTCGTCATCTCACCCAGGGTTGCATAAGCCATGCAACAATCCACTAGGTATGGCATGACGTTCTTGCCGTTTCTTACACCATGCTCCAACTGTGACAGCGTGTGCATGACTTCCTGGTCATTTCTCTCCCGCTTCACGGCATGGAGATTCTCTATCTGTTTCTGTGCCAACGCATCGTTGTATTCATGGAGTTCGACCTCCATTGGAGCCTCGCCCGTATAGATGTTCACTCCCACCTTATGAAGGTCGCCCGATTGAATCCCCTTTTCAAACTCGTATGCCTGACGGGCTACGGTTCTCTGGGCATAACCGGTAGATACCGCAACGATGATTCCGCCTACTTTTTCAATTTTCTCCATTTCTTCTTCAATCTTGCTCTCCATTTCCTTGGTAATGGTTTCTATGAAATAGCTTCCAGCGAGAGGGTCAACGGTGTCGCGGAGACCTACTTCTTCCATCAGAAGCTGGAGAGTTCTCAGAGAGAGCAGCGCAGCATGAGTGGTCGGAATCGTGTAGGCCTCGTCATAACTGCAGAGGCCTGTTGTCTGGGCGCCTGAAAGTGCGGCGGCTAACCCGTAGTAGGCACCTCGCACGATATTGTTTTCTGGTTCTTCCTTGGTGAGACCGGACCCACCTCCTCCGAACATGCCGCGCATGAACATGTTCTGTTGCTTTTTGACTCCGTATTTCTCCTTGAGGTTACGAGCCCAAAGCTTTCTTCCCGCTCTGTACTTCGCTACGGTCTCCCAAAGGTTACCAAATATGTTGAAGTTAAACGAAAATCGACCCACAAACTGATCGATATCGTAGCCTCTCTTCAAGACGTTCTCGATATAGGCATTTGCGATGAGGATAGCGTACGCCATTTCCTGGGCCGAAGTAGCGCCCGACTCCCGAATGTGATACCCGCTGATGCTGACAGGGTTCGTCTTCGGCATGGTCGTTATGGAATGCTCGATGGTGTCCCCGATGAGATTCACCGCGGGCTCCACGGGAAAAATCCATGCCCCCCTACCGATCATCTCTTTGAGAATGTCATTCTGGGGCGTCGCGGATATGACGTTCGGAGAATAGCCGTGTTTTTCTGCCATGGCCTGATACATGGCCAGAATAATGGAAGCAACCGCGTTGACTGTTAAGCTCGCGCCGATTGTCGCTAGGTCTATACCCTCGAAGGCGATTTCGAAATCCCGAAGGCTGTCAATAGCCATGCCGACCCGTCCCACTTCCCCTGCCGACATCGGATCGTCAGAGTCATAGCCCATCTGGGTAGGCAGATCGAAGGCAACGTTCAGCCCCGTGGACCCATGAGAGATCAGAAACTTGAAACGCTCATTCGTCTCAGCCGCCGTGCCGAACCCGGAGTACTGTCGCATTGTCCAGGCCCTGCTGCGATACCCTTCGCGGTGTATACCGCGCGTGAATGGGTAGGTCCCGGGATCCGCCAGGTCTTTCTCATAGGAAAAGCCCACTCTCTCAAGGTCCTCTGGACCGTACACAGTCTTGACCTCAATCCCGGACGGATATTCAACGCGGGATATCCGGTCCTTATCGTCCTTAGTATATTTTGCTAAGCCCATGACGCGTTCCCCGCTGTCCCTCCCTATTCACTGTCTAATTCTACCGCCGGCACGTTTGTTTTCAGAAACTCAACAATTTGTTTAAACGGAACACCACCGGGAAAAACTCCTTTTACGCCCATTCGCTGCAGTTTCTCTATGTCCTTCGTCGGTATGACTCCACCCACAATAACCATTTTGTCGTCTATTCCCTGTTCCCTGGCTTTTTGAATCAGTTTTTCCGTGATCGGCAAATGTGCCCCGCTCATGATTGAAAGACCTATGACGTCTACGTCTTCTTGAATAGCAATGCGAAGGATCTCATCGATTGTCCGATGAAGACCGGAGTATATCACTTCCATGCCTGCGTCTTTCAGCGCCTGCGCCACCACTTTGGCACCTCGATCGTGACCATCGAGGCCCGGTTTCGCCACCAAAACTCTAATCTTCCTTTCCAAGATCGATCTCCCAGATGTTTCCTACGGAATCGTTTTTCTATACAACCGTGTGATGTCGATGATATATATCTCTAGTGATCCATTTGTATAAATATATGATATTTTTGATACGTGCGTCAACATTAATGGCACCTAAAATGTGTCCCCCCACTGAGTCAGAGAGAGGCAGGGGCGTCATTTTGTCAGAGTGCAATTGTGCACGCCCTCGCCACTGCTCCATTTCGGAGTCTGCCTGACAAAAACGCCGGCCTAATCCGTGTTTGCTATTTCTCTCAAAAAAGGCATCAAGTACGTCTTGAAAACTGGATAGTTTTCGCACATGCCAAAATGTCCGAGCCCTTCCATCGCGACGAATTTTGATCCCTTGATCATGCCTGCTAGTCTTCGGCCTTCATCAGGATTAGCATCTGGATCATATTCACCTGCCATCAGGTATACGGCACAGCGTGACGTATCGATGTTTTCGGCTGTTTTTGTGACATCATGTTCTGCAAAGTAGTAGTACAGATCTCCTTTGAACACAAAAGGGGCACTTTGACTATACTCCCAGGCAGTTTCTCGACGATACTTCTCCGGGCTCGTAGGTGACTGCATGGCCATCATTGCGTGGAATCTAAAGTCATTGCTGACCTTTGGATGATACCACCAGATCTCCGTAGAATGCCCCGAATGTGCAGTTCCCTGGACACCGATCACCGCCCTATATATGTCGGGTCTTTCGAGTGCGAGGTCGGGGGCGAGATGCCCGCCCATCGAACATCCTATATATACCGGCCTTTCAAGTCCAAGAGCTTTACCGAACTCAGTATGGAAATCAAAAAGAAAGCTTTTGTGCAGCCGATATTCCTCCTTCCACCATTCGAGGGTTTCTGGGGGCAGACTTTTACCATGATAGGGAAGATCGAAGGCTATGACCCGGTACATAGAAGTCACTTCAGCGTCGTTGAGGAGATGGCGCCATTGTCGACAATCCGAGCCGGCCGTGTGCTGACAGACGAGGGGAATTCCTTGCCCGCTTTCTTCAAAATAAACTCTATATTCCACACCCTGAACGGTGAGCCGGATGTACTTTCCCGTAGTGGGTTCTATATTCGTCATCGATCTGCCTCCTAATTGTTTTGCACTTCTCTAAAGAGATCAAGCATTCGACATACGGCCCAGAAATAGCTAAAGGCCATTTCAAGGTTTCCCCCCACCTTGAAGATTTGGGAGATCATCGCCGAAAAGAGCCCGTTGTGTTTGGGAGGTGGAACAGGGAGAAGGAATTTATTCCACGCATCTTCAGTACTCCTGATATAGAAACTCCAAGCATCCATAAAGGTTGGATTCAATTGTATTTCTGATATTGAACCCTCACGTATCTTAACAATGCACTCAGAGTCTCCTACCCCTAGGAGTATATCGGCTATGACAAACTTTGAAGCCAGTCTGAACTCGGGGTCGTTATTCACGTATTGTCGAATACCCTCCAACAATTTTGGATCCATGAAGCGAATCGCCATCTCTGCTCCTCCTATCTGGTTTGTCTGTCAGCATGTCCCACACTTCTATGAACCATTCACCCTCCCTCGGGTTTTCACGCCCTCTTTCATGCAGGAATTTCTCGTGAAGGGGGGTTACCCGTTCTCCCTTCGGCCTGTACTTCAGGTAAACTCGACTTCTTTCCGGTTACCTGCATCGCTATCGTCGGCGAGGATAGGGCCCTTATTAAGCATTCTTTGAGTCACCATCACAGAAGACTTCTCGCGGTTGACCACGATACGGGCGACGTCTGGCCGAGCGTAGTGTCCCACTGAATCACAGAATCCTTTGGCATTGACGATTTCTTCGAGATCGATATCGGCGATAAGAATTGTCTCTTTTTCGGTTACAGGACCGGCAATGATTTGCCCATGCGGATTAATGACGGCACTCCAGCCGCCTCCTGTTCTGATCATGTCCGGCCGATCCTTCATTCCCAGCTTCTCGACCGCATCATCATCCACGACAGAGGAAACGTTGATCACAAAGACCTGACCGCATATCGCATGGTTTCGCGACATGACTTCGACCATTTCATTGAAGAAAGGAGCGTGGGGGGTACTGGTAAACGCAGAGGCCGGAGGCCAAATCGCCGCGTGAACCTGTTCCCCAAA
>Ga0187865_1003078_pt1 | contig 14417 bp, 19 predicted proteins | sample June2016WEW_11_1_2_FD_132989 | JGI IMG/M metagenome (GOLD analysis project Ga0187865, IMG submission 132989) | Peatland microbial communities from SPRUCE experiment site at the Marcell Experimental Forest, Minnesota, USA - June2016WEW_11_100 | ecosystem: Environmental > Terrestrial > Soil >...
AAAAGGGTTTGTGGTTTTGTTTAAAAGTTAACCTTTGGATTTAGGTTTTCTATTGCTCTGGGTTTTCAAAAGGGCTCCTTTAATATCTGTGTGATCTCTACCTACCTGGTAGGTCACAAAATATATACGTTTTGCATATACGTTTGTATATACACTGGGCATGTGCCTAAAGCGTTTAAGCCTAGTGCGAGGTCTTGTAAGTAAGTGCTCTTATCCATTGAAAGAATCTCTTAATACTGACAGGCTCTTGAGTGAATACTCCGCGTCATCGTTTCAGCAGGTTTCACGCCCAACTAAAGCTTACTTGCGGAACTACTAGAAGAGCAAAATGTATATTACTTGCATGCTACACATTTTTATTGAGGTTGGCTAATGAATTTTTCAATCTTACTGCCGACAATATATTCAATTCTCAGCAGTTTGGGACTCGGATCATTAAACATACCTTTTCTCATCATTCTGGTCATAATTGGCTTGATAATAATAATTCTGATAAAGCTATTTCTAGTGCTGATTCCTGCAATTATCGTTGCTGCCATCGTATATTTCCTTTCTGGCCATGACCTGTTTTGGACTGGCATTGCCTTCCTAATAGTTGCGCTCTTATCGATACTATCCAAAATATGAAAAGCCTCTAAACATCAAATAAACAAGTTTCTTCTTTTTTTAACCACTTTGCTGACAAACGCTTTCTATAACTTGTTCTCTGAAAGAGCCTAAATAAGATTTTATTTTTCAGTTGCGTTAATGGTGTTTCATAAGACTTTTATATTGGGTCATGGGTTCTTGGTTATTACAAGAAATCCATTAGGAACACGATAATATGATGGAACCAAGTAAAAAACCGTTGAATGTCCTCATAAAACAATTGCATGGAAATATTGAAGTCGTTCTTAAAAATGGTTTCGACTATAAGGGAAAAATGATAAAATGCGACGGGCACATGAACATTCTTCTTGAAGGCGCAAACGAATCCAAAGACGAACAATTAATGACAAACTACGGCAATGTGCTGCTTCGCGGAAACAACGTTCTCTACATTGTCCTAGACGCCGATAAGCATTAAATAGCCAAACTTCTGGTTTTCCCAGTCACGTAATCGCAGGCTTCTTCAATAGCCACTTTTAAGTTAAACTTGCGGTTGAAAAAAGTAAGTACGTTTTTAAGGTCTCGCTCAAGCAATTCCTCCGCGTTTGCATGATCAGTCATCACGTATTGTGGCCAGTCAATAATGAGGATATGCCCATCAGGTTTTAGGATGATGTTGTAGTCGCTGAGGTCTGCGTGAATAATGTGCGCTTTCAAGTACGCTTTCCTTACATTGCGCAATATTTCTTTTAGGATTTTTTCAGGCTTTTGAATCTCTTTATATTTGGATAATTCTGCACCTTCAATCATTCCCATGGCAATAACGTGTCTGTTTTGGCTTATTGGCTCTGGTACTGAAACGCCGTTTTTGTAAACAAGTTGCATCGCTTGGAACTCTTTTTCTGCTGATACATGCGATTGGAAAAGCCATGAGGAGTGTTCGCGTATGTAGCCTCTTTTTCTTCTTGTTTGCCTAAAGCTTATTCTTCCTAGCCTATGAAATTTCACGGCTATGCGTTTGCCGTCGGGGCTTAATGCGTCATAAACATCCGCTTCTTTTCCAACGCCTAGGGATTGCCCAAACGAGTCAATTACTCCTGCTTTGACAAGGGTATTTATCGCTAGGCAATCGTAGCCTGCATAGTTTAAGGTGTGCCCAACATAAGCTCCTTTTGTTCGGTAAATTAATCCTAGCTTGTTCAGCTTGCCCAACGTAAATTCTATACGTTCCATTGGCAGTTTTGCGTATTTTTGTATTTGCTCTATAGGTACAAATTCGCGTTTGCTCATAGCAGCTTCGATAATGTTTAGTATTCTGAAATCTTCGCTTTCAAGTTGTCGGAATACTTTGACTGCTACTTCAGCACTTGACACACTTATGATGTAGGTTGCTTTTCACTTAAACACTATGTTCCCGTAGCATTAACAGAGTTTTTTGGGTTGGACTTATATGGAAGTAATGTAAGAATATGGTTAAATATGCCAAAACCGCCCACAAATAATAGATGTTTGATGTAACGTTTGGTTTTGAAACATGGCAGTAGATCAAGAAAATATTTCAAAGATACTTTCAATCCTTTCGCATTCTTTGCGAAGGGAAATACTGCTGAACCTGAGCGAAAAAAGCGAGTCATCCTTCACTGACTTGCTTAACCTGCTAAAGGTTGATACTGGAAAATTAAGTTTTCACCTTCGCTCGTTAGAGGTTTTCATAGAGCAAACCCCTACGGGCAAGTACAAATTAAGCAGGGCTGGTGAAAGCGCAGTAAGAGTTATCCATGACGTAGAAGGCTGGGCAGAAGTAGCGGATGTACAAAGAAAAGAAAGCCAACTTCCGCTTGCTTCTCTAAAAAACAGAATTTCAGCTTTCGTAATTGATTTTGCGTTAATACTTGCAATCACGATGGCAATTATTTTTCTTCCCCAACTCATTTCTATGTCTGCGGCAACCTTTTTCGCGGCATTAACCAGAACAGTACTTTTCATTACTGTGGGTCTTCTTTGGCTTTATTCTACTTTGCTTGAAGGATTTAACAGTCAAACCATAGGCAAACGCATTATGGGTTTGAAGGTCGTTAGAACTGATGGAAAGAAAATGTCCTATGACCATGCAGCAGTAAGGAACTTTGGGAAAATTTTGCCTCTGTTGCCCTTTGACTTAATTATTGGGTGGCGACTGAAAAATCCCACATTCATGAGGTACTTTGACAAGTTTGCCGGTACAACCGTCATTGACCTGCGTTCATCTCACCTATAGTATTCCCCTCATTTTTAATGTAAAATCTTATTTGGTGCCAGATGTAATAGTCTTCTACTGGACAGGATTCACATGAGCGAAATGGAACTTCGGGTGTCAAAAATTAAAGACGGCACAGTCATCGACCACATTAGAGGTGGATACGCGTTGGATGTCATCAAGATTTTAGGAATAACAGGCAAGGAAAAACGGGTAATTACTATCGCCATTAATGTTCCAAGCAAACGTTTCGGAGTCAAGGACATCGTGAAAATTGAAGGTCGAGCACTTAACTCTCAGGAGGTTAATCGAATAGCTTTAGTGGCTCCTCACGCATCAATCAACATTATTCATAATTACAAGGTTGTTGAAAAGCTGGAAGTTAAGTTGCCGAAGGCTATTGAAGGGATAGTTAAATGCGTAAATCCGTGTTGCATAAGTAACAGCGATGAACCAGTAGCCTCAAAATTTTACGTTAAGAACGAGGAACCTTTATCGTTGAAATGCCATTATTGCGGCATCATTTTAGAACAGGCTGATGTTCTCCAACAACTCTAGTAACGGCTTCACCCTAAGCTTTCTTGCGCCAACTCAAACAATTTTTTAAAATCTTTTTCATGAAAAACTTTGCCTTGATTTATTCCTGGGCACTCAAGCGTAAAATCAAAATTATGCAACCCTTTCTTCTCATCAAATTTTAACTCAAAGGGATAAAACATGCAAATTAATGGTCTTAACGGGTAAATGCTGCATTGATTGTCTTTTAAGTAGACGCATTTGCCTTCACTTGTCTTTTTCATTTCATAAACGTAAGGAAGCTTATCCTTAATTTCCCCTGAAAAATCAAGTATGAGCTGGGAAGTATGAGAGGCAATCTTTTTGGCTTCGGCTTCTAAGAGGAGAATATGCCTATTTTTTTGTTTAGTGTCACCGCAGCATAAACCACATCTATTGCAGTCGAACAGTATGTTAACGGGATAGGTAAAGTCCACTTTTGGTCCACAACTAATTCTTGAAAGAGGTGCCATAAAAACTTCGCAGGCTACTTTGTTTTATTCAGGCTGTTTATTACGGTGACCTTCGCCATACTGGAAAGAACGGCTAAAGTTTTTGTCGAGTTTTCTTTGGAATACTTCGTCGAGGTTCATGTTTGGACAAGCTAAGCGGCTTGCATCTAAAACATAAAAGATCACATCGATTAATTCTTCAGCTATTTTTTCTTCAGGCAAACCTTTTTTCCAAGCATCACTTGCTTCGCCTAGCTCTATGAAGGCAAAAAGCAGTTTCTTTGGAATGTCTTCAGGCTTATTGTAAAATCCCTTGGCAATTACAAGAGATTCTATTTGCTTCTTCATCTGTTCCAGATTCAACTTCGGTTTCGCCTCAAGACTTAACAAAAACTATAGCTCCCTTATTTATAGTTAAATCTAGGCAGCGAAAGCTTGCAAGTTGCTTGTGACTGCTATAGCACTACCACAAATTTTTATTTTATATTAAACGCGTAGGATATTATCAGCGAACATTGCGAGTCGTTTGGCAGGCAAACCTGCTGCCATGATATGGCTCTGTCCCAAATCTGCACTATGGGGCTTAGGCTCCCAAATGTGTATTTTTGGGCATCCTTTTAGGCGGTTAGAGTAATCTGCCAAACGGCACCTCAACATTTAAAATTTTAAAAAAATGCTCGAGCTTATTACTTTTCTATTTGCTTTAGCAATTGTTCAAGCAAAGGTTTGGAGCCTGCTAAATCAATCTTTGATGTATCCCAGAGTATTTGGAGGTCTACTCCGAAGTATTCGTGGATTAGTTTGTCTCGCATTCCAGTCATTCTTTTCCATGCAATCTCAGGATGTTCCCTTTTTACGCTTGCAGGGATGTTTTTCGCTGCTTCTCATATGACAGCGAAATTCCTTATGACCGCATCGATAGTTTTATTGTCTTTGGAGAATTGCTCAAACGTTAGTCTCTCCAAGTACTGGTTTATTCTTCCAATGGCTTCCAAAATATCTTGAATATACATTCTATAGTCTTTTTCACGCATAAACCGTCTCTCTCAGAACACGTTCCTTAATGAATGGCTTCAAAGCGTCCCTTGTTACAAGATCAACCTTTATCCCAAGCTTCTTTGTCAAGAATTCCTCAAGTTCCAAAAACTTGAAGAAACCAACCTGGGCGTCCTTTGAGAAAGTTACAAGGATATCTACATCACTTTTTTTGGTTTGTTCTCCACGGGTGTAAGAACCGAAGACTCCTATCGTTTCCACCCCGAACCTGTCTCTGAGCGTCGGCTTAAGCGTTTCTAAGGTTGATTTTATTTCTTCGAGAGTCTTCATGAACAACTATTACGCTGCTTCCTTCTTTTCTATTTTATGCAACAAAACTAAACGTAAGTTAGCAGAATTTGGTTTGGCTTTTTTGTAGAGCTCTTTATCGATTTTTCATCTAGCAAAGTTGTGGTTGGCTGTGTTTTTAGCATTCGTATTTACGATTTTCAAGAAAATGTGTGTAGGCAGAATCGTTGATACTTACGATCTAAAGGGCGTCAAACTTTCCATAAACAAAACAGGAAAGGCCGCTTGAAACAGCAGAAAAAATTTTGCTCAAACATTTCCATTAATCCCTTGCTGGATTAGCTATTTTAGTTATTATAATCTGTAAAAACAGTTTCGGTCAAGTAAACTTTTAATCTCATATTAGCAATTGACCTTAGGTTGATCAGGTATGGCTAGGGTAAAATGCAAGAAATGTGGAAACGTCTTCGAATACACTTACAAACCGTTGGCTTCATTGGTGCATCTTGGACCTTACAAACAAGTCCAGTGTCCAGCCTGCGGAAAAAGCAGTTGGCTCAACACCTACTCATCAGTGAAAGACCCGGTAACTTGGCCTCCAGAAGGAAAACAGCAAGAGCAGTTTGCCCCGCCCCAGTTAACTGAGCAAGAACTGGAAAAGAAGCACATAGAAGAATCAAAATACGAAAAAGCCTAAACTTAAATGATATTGGACAGCGCAGGGCATGATTGACACCGAGAATCTCACCCGAAAATTTGGCAATCTAACAGCTGTAGATAACGTCACCCTGCACGTGGACGAAGGCGAGGTTTTTGGTTTTCTTGGACCCAACGGCGCAGGAAAAACCACCACTGTGCGCATGCTCTGCTGTCTAATCGGAAAAACCAGCGGCAATGCCCGCATAGGCGACTTTGCCGTTGACAATGAAGCTGATCGTCTCAAAATAAGAAAAATGGTTGGCATACTGCCCGAAAACGTCGGCTTATACGACAGTCTAAGTGCCTACCGCAACCTTGACTTTTACGGAAAACTCTACGAGGTCCCAGAAGCGAAACGGCGAGAAAACATTGAACATCTCCTGCGGCTGCTGGGCATCTGGGAGCGTAGAGACGACGCCGTCGGCACATTCTCGAAAGGCACCAAACAGAAAATCGCCATCGCCCGCGCCCTAATCCACGACCCTCAAGTGTTGTTTCTGGATGAACCTACAGCGAATTTGGATCCTGAAGCCTCAAAAACAGTTCGGGACTTTGTTCTGGGCCTCAAAAAAGAGAAACGCACCATCTTCCTGAACACTCACAACCTAGACGAAGCGGAGCGGCTCTGCGACCGCATCGCCATCCTGAAAACTCGTCTAATCGTGGTTGACTCACCCAAAAACTTAGAGCGCAGCCTATACAACCGAAAAACCATAGTCCACCTAGACAGTGTCACCAGCGCGGTTTTAGCCGCCGTTAGGGGGCTGAGTGCAGTGAAGAACCTGAAAACCAGCGACAACAAGTTAATTCTTGACATGGATAATCCAGAGAGAGATAATCCTGAGTTGGTGCGAGCGATTGTAGCTGCGGGCGGCAACATCCAATACGTCACGGAGCTGCGGTCCACGCTTGAAGATGTCTACTTGAAATTAATTCGGGAGGCGCCGGCGCAATGAGATTATGGAAGTCATGGATAGTAACTTCAAAAGACTTGAGTGTATTCAAGAAAAACAAGTACATCCTCTACTCCTTAGTTGCTCTACCCTTCATATTCGGCGTGGTGCTTCCGATTATTTTCATACTTATTTTAGGAACTGAAGCGTCCCAGCTTACGCAAGCTCAATTCATTAATGTTGCTAATATACTCGCAAATACAGGTTCGACATATTTTGCTCTTATACCTGTGATTCTCCCTTCGATAATGGGTTCGTACAGTATTGTAGGCGAAAAAATCGAAAAAAGCCTTGAACCCTTATTGGCTACTCCGACGACGGATGGCGAGCTGCTGTTGGGCAAAAGCTTAGCCACCTTCCTACCCACCATAGGAGTAACTTACATCGGCGCAGCGATATTCATAACAATCATGGATGTTTGGTCCTACATTAAACTCGGGTTTTTCTTGCTTCCGAACACAGATTTGGCATTAATACTTGGTGTGATGGCGCCTTTAGCCTGCGTCTTAAGTGTCGAAGCCAACATCATCATATCTTCCAAGGTAAACGATATACGTGCAGCTCAGCAATTAGGGACACTTGTAGTTATCCCCCTGTTGCTCCTGTTAGTTTTTGCAGTCCAAATCACAATAATCCCCATTAGCTTGCTCGCCTTAATCGTGTCCGCAGTATTAGCCGTCGTAGACATCGCACTGTTCTACCTAAGCAAAGCAACCTTCCAAAGAGAAGAAATACTAACTAAATGGAAATAAACCTCAAAATAACAAGGTCAAGAAAAATACGGGTTATACTTTTACTTACCTTTCTCTCACGCATTGTAGGTATAACACTTGCTTTTTCAACGTTTTAAGCCATGAATGCTGTTGGTAATCGTACAAACAGGTGTTCACCAAAATAAGTAGCGGGCACGCTTGGAATTCAAGAGACTATTTTAGGCTACCGCATGATTTATGGATTTTTGGTGAGTTCTATCAGTTGCTTCTTGGTTAATCCCGCTCCCGGCGTGGCATCAAGTCTTTTGTGCACTTTTCCTTTTTTGAAAAGAATCACAGTTGGGTAGTATTCGATTGAGTATTTCTCGCATAGGTCTGGTTTGTCATCGACTACCACGCTTATGCATTCATGCGGGTTGGCTTTCGCGTACTCCTCAAATATTGGTACAAACATTTGGGAAAATGGGCACCATGAAGCATAAAAGAGGACAAAGGCTTTCTCTTTAGCCTCCAAAATACCATCAATATTTTCTTCGGCTTGCTCCTGCTTTTTCTTATCCATTCTCTTTCACCTCTCTCTGTCCTCTTCTGGATAGTGACTGCTGTCACAAAACGGTTTATTTGAGGATTTTCCGCAGCGGCAAAGAGTCACGCGATTTCGCACCTCATAGAGTTTTCCGTCCGCAGAGTAGACTGGGATTCCACCACGAACCCAAAATGGTCCACCGACGCCTATACTCGGATCCTCAATTATGCCAATCGACTTGGCTAAAACAGGCTCAATTGTCATGCCAGTTTTCTTATCTAAAACTACAAGCCTGCCTGAGGGACAATCGCAAGCATTTTCTATCGCGTTTTTCTTGGCTTTCGGGTCGTCTGATTTGGGAATTACATCCCAGATATCGCCGCCTCGATGGCAAAAACGTGCCGAAGCACAGAGTATCTCTGCATCCTTTAACTTTAATTCTGGACCATCAATTATTTTTGCTGCATTCTCGAAAGGCTCATTTGTGCTTGTTTCTGTTCCATCAAAATTTACTTTCAAATGAGTGCTATCGCAAAATGGCTTGTTATTGGATTGACCGCACCGGCATAAGGCATAGTTTTCTGTAGTCTTCAAGTTTTTTCCTATGACCCATTTGGCTGGGGTCCCTTGTAAGTCGCATTTTATTGTCATGCTAAACAAAGGAATGCCTCCAGAAACCAAATATGGCCCATCCTTGCTAACGGTTATCTTGCAGTCTTCTTTTGCACTTGAATTTTTTGGCAATTTCATTACCTCAACTTTACTGAATCAAAATGAAAGTAATAAGGTTACTACGAAGTAAACCAAGTTGCAAGATAAAAATAGCGGGAAAGTTAGCAAAGAAAAATCAAAGGTTTTTCACTGTAGCTCTGTAATTTCAGCGTGTCTTAATTGCCGTTTTGCTATTCCTGCGAAGACCTTGTAAAATTCTTTCAGGGCAACTCGATACCCCTTATCCATGAAGGACATGTCTAAAAGATTGTCAACCCAGCGGATGCTGTGTTCGGCGCATTGGAACATTAGTTGCTTGTGGAGTTCATTCATTCCTGTTTGTGTGAACCAGTCTTTGTTTTTCAATCTCCCCAGAGGAACGAAGAATAAGGGCACAATGAGGCTTCGGCAATCTTTAACGTCGTCTATAAGCTCCATCGTTTTTATGATATCGTCCTCAGTTTCTTCAGGAAGTCCAACGATTAGAGTTCCGGCTGGAATCAACTTGTGATCATGCATTATTCCCAAGCCTTGCCGAGCAACCATGGGCCATTCTTCGGGCTTAAACGGAAGCGCTTTAGCTGGCATGATTTTTTTGGCAAGTTCAGCTGAGCCTGTTTCGATGCCGATTTCTGCTCCCCACCATGCTTGCTTTTGAAGTATGATTTCTGAGAGTTTGGAGACGAGCTTTGGTTTTGAAGCTACAGCAGCTAAGGAACAGTGGCTCCAACTTATGGTTTGGACCTTGCTCATGACTACTTCGTGAAGTTTTAGCAGCTTTTCGTCATTGGGCACTGCGTTCGGGGAACCATACAGCATGACGTCTTCCGAGTGCAAGCAGATAACACGCTGTTTACCGACCTCAACGTTGACTGTTAATTCCCGCACGATTTTATCAAGGGGATACCAACGTAGGGGTCTGAGTGTAACATTACAGAATTCGCATCCCCTGCAACAGCCTCTTCCAATTTCAATTAGACCATTAACTGAAGGCTGAACAATGTCTGGTATATCGTCCAATTTAGGCGCATCTTTAGATGAGACCTCGTAATGCGCTGGTAGTTCCTCGCCGCTCATGGCTGCTTTGATGATTTTTCCGATAACGTTTTCCGCTTCTCCCTCTACAACGCAATCTATTGCTTTTTTTTCAACGAGCTGAGGTCGATAACTAAACTGCCATGCACCTGGGCCACCTACTATCACTTTTAAACCGTTCTTTTTTGCTTCTCTGACAACAGGACTGGTTACTAAAGCATGGAAGTGCCTTGCCAAGAACGGCTCTTTCTTAAAAACAGATGCTAGTGTGGTTGATGCTGGACCGAAACCAAAGGGATCCATGACGTGAATACCGAGAACCTTCGCATTTTTAATGTGCTTTCGAAGATGCTGTGGGCTAATTGTTAAAACGTTAAAGCCTTCTTTAAGCAGTTGAGCCTCGATTTTTCTTAAGCCATAAGGTGCAGCAGTTGGCAACCCATTGCTTGTCCCTATCGGTGGGAAAAACAGGTAACTGTACAAGACATCAGGGATGAAGTTGGAAGGAGCGCACGTACCAAAGCCCAGGAATTCATTGCCATGGTAATTGCTCATTAGTGTTCTGTCAGCTGTTAAGAGTACGTCCACACAATTATTTGCCATTTGGAAATCATCCGTGTCAAACAGGTTATTTTTCTATAGATGAATATATCAGCTACTTAGCAATAGGATTAAATTATTGGTACATCCAAATAAACGTTACATAGTTATGTAATCTTGGCTAATGAAGGATTCGTCCAATAGATTGCTGTCCTATCTGGCAATAGGCCCTTTTCGCCTTTCACAATCAATGTACATTTGTGAATTGTTCATGTATCGATTGTCTATTTAAGTGGTTTTGATTCTTACCATTGTTTACAATATTTCAATTTTTATGCGGTTATGTTTATATATATCTTGTTTTACTAAACAAACGTCAAGTGAACCCTTAGGGTGTGAGAAGTTTGGGCTTAAAACTGAGTAAAAGCCCAACGAAAAAATTGGACGCCATTGATCTGCAAATCATACGAGCATTGGAAGAAGATTCACGCGTAAGTTTGCGTAAGCTAGCTCAAAGAGTTGGAATAACCCCAAACGTTCTGCATAATCGCCTCGGCAGTCTAGAGCGTGAAGGCATAATTCTTGGATACGTACCCGTTGTCGATGCAGCTAAGATGGGTTATGCCTTGACCGCAATCATCATGATTCAGGTTGAAGGCGGGCATATTATTGAAGTCGAAAACGAAATTGCCAAAGAAAGCAACGTCTTATCCGTCTATGACATAACCGGAGAATATGATGCAATCGTCTTCGCCAAGTTCCGAGACAATGCAAGCCTTAATGGTTATTTGAAAAAACTGCTAACTGAGCGCTTCATAAAGAGAACCACTACGCTGATTGCTTTGAACGCTGTAAAAGAATACAGCAAAGTTATTTGATTGAATCCCGCTTCCTGAATTGTTCAAAGCTCATACCGTTATCAGATTCATCGTTAACCTCGTTGCTACAAACAAAATTGCAGAAAATTGTAAATACTTAATATTGCTGAGCAAGTATTACTGCACTTGAAATTGAGGGCGGGTGTTTGAGTTGAAAAGCCTTAAAGGTATCTTGGTTGTAGGTGAAAAAAACATTTTCATCGAGCTTACACAAATAATCGCCATCGCTATAGAAGCCAACACTCTTGTATTAAACATGTTCAAAGAAGATTACAAAGAAAAAGAGTTAACTGAAGCCATGCATGCGATGCAGTCGCTTGAGAAAAAATCTGATGAAATAGCCTTCAGAATAAGTGAAGAAATTACAAGCGGCGCTATCAGTCCCAACATAATAGATAGCCTTCTTGAAGGCGTCCAGTTTGCTGACGACATAGTTGACCTGTATTATTACCTGAGCAGGGAATTACATCGAATGGCGAAAGCATACTCATCAGGTTTCGAATTGCAGCATGCTGATTGGGACTCTGTGTATGAGAACATTCTTGCCCTCGCGGAAAAAGCTCTCTTGAAGCTCAAGCAGGCGCTCTCTTCATCCAACGTTACGGAGATTTTGGAGTTGCGCAAAGAAATTGAAGCCTTAGAAGAGCAGGGCGATGACGTAAAGGACGCGGGATTTGACAGGCTATATAGTATAACGCCGAGACTGTATTACTTACAGTTCTATCATTATTCTGAACTTTTGCACAAATGCGACGACATACTTGATTCTTGCGAGGACTTCTCTGACCTGATTGTCTCCGTGGTTACTTCCATCCTTAAGTGACATGGCATGCTGTGGCTTTCAATCGTTATTCTCGTATTAACTTTCATCGCGGTAATGTTAGTTTCAGGCAACAACCTATCCGCATGCGTTGGTCCCGCCGTAGGCTCAAGAATCATAAGTAAACGATTTGGCATGCTACTGGGCGCTGCAGGGTTTTCGCTGGGACTTGTTGCCCAAGGCATGGGAATGACAAAAACAGTAAATGTACTGCTGCCAAATGTGGCTTTGCAGTTTCGGGCGGAAGCTTTGCTGGTGGCGATAATAATTTTTGTTGCTGCCGACTTAATTAGAGTGCCGATGTCTCTTAGCATGTCGCTTGTCGGTTTGCTCGCAGGCTTATCCATTGCAAGTGGTACACTTACAAACAGTGCTTACGTAGCTGAGGTAGTTGCCATGTGGGTTGCGGCACCCCTAATTGCTATAGTTTTTGCTTTTTACCTCATCAGAATCCTCAATAGGCGCTGGCCTGAAAACATTTGGCGAAGACTACAAACCTACAAAATCTTGCTTATTGTTTTAGCATTTTCTACTTCATATGTTCTAGGGGCAAATACCCTTGGGTTGATAGTTGCCACAGGCGGTTTCAATATAACAACCATTATAGCCGCAATCGTCGCAATATTTATCGGAACGTTGTATTTGAGTGCCGGCGAGATTCGTAGGGTTGCTCAAGAGCTTTTTCTCATGCGGTACCCAAACGCGACGGCGACACTTGTGGTTTCAACAGTTCTCGTAGAGGCAGCTACGATTTTAAATATTCCACTTTCCAACACGCAAGCCCTCGCGGCGGCAGTTTTCGGAACAGGCATATCTTACAAATCCAAGTTCGTATCGCTCAAGCCGTTCCTGCTGATAGCGTTAAGCTGGGTAATCGCGCCTCTAATAAGCTTCACAATAGGGTTAATTATAGGCTCCATTTAATGTCTGTTGTTTTATGGTTTAGCGGTTTAGGGGGTGTGTTGCTTGGTGTTTGTTGGCTGGTTTTTTTAGTTCGGTATTTGCAGTAACGCTTTAGCATGGCAGCTTTTTGTTGCTATTTTTAGTTGATTTTTGCCACAAATAGTAGGGTAGGTCTATAGGTGACGGTTTGTGTTCAGGGCTTGTTTTAGGTTGCTTTTCTGGTTTAGGGGTTGAATTGATTGCAGGTTGCGGCTGGAAAAGGTGTAAAATGATAAAAAAAGTGGAAAAAGGCTAGAACCCTTGAAGAGCTAAAAAGGACCTGGTGTTATTGCTGGTTGAAAGCTAAATCTAAAGGATTGGATTTAGTGAAGTGGCTTGAATTCTTTTTTTATTTCTTGTAGGTTTCATTTGTCTATGTTCAAAGAATATTATTGGAAACCAGTCCAGTATTTCATAAAAGTTATGAACAAATATTAACTATGTTTATATTTCTCTGAACATATCAATTGGTAAAATTAAATTGGTGTTACTATTGAAAAAAGCTTCAAAAACCAGACAGAACATTGAAGAACTGATTATCATAGACGCTCGAGGACAACCCCACAGTATCTTTCAAAAAAGAATTTCGAGGGAAACGTAGTGTCTAGCGAACAAAGCGCACCCCCTCAGATGAAGAAAACCTTATCCCTCAGTGGGCTAACCATCAACGCCATGGCGTTAATAGCGCCCGGTGCATTTCTCTGGCTTACTTACGAATTACAAGCTGCTCAGGTAGACCCTTCAGGAGTCTCCACAGCTCCGGACATATGGACCGGTCTGTTCCTAGCATTGATACTGTCTTTCTTGACTGCCGCTTCCTACTCATGGCTATCTCGCCGTTACCCGGACGCTGGTGCAGGCAGCTCATACTACTTTGCTCAACGTGCTTTGCTTGACAGAGGCAGCAGCAACAAGACTGCTAGAAACGCCAAGTTTATTGTTGGTTGGCTTTCCCATCTGTACTATTGGGTTTATCCAGGTGTCATGGTGGGAATGATGGGTTTCTTCATAACATACATTCTGTCGACAGTCGGCATAGTAATAGCTCCGCTAACCGAAGTTGCAATCGTAGTTGCGTTCGCTGTTCTTGTAGGTTTCATAGCTTTCAGAGGAATCAACGGCTCCACGCGAACAAACCTTATGATCAACATAGCGCAAATTGGCATGCTTATTGGTGTGACAGGTGTTGCGCTGGCTTATCGCTTCTTAAACCCTGACCACGTGAAATTCTACTTCTCAAACCCTGTTAGCGTGCTAATACCGAGCAGTGCAAGCCACATGCTATTTCAAGCAACCATCGCCATACTCGTGCTAGTCGGCTTCGAATCCGTAACTGCATTGACCGGTGAAGCGAAAAATCCAAAAGATGTTCCAAAGGCAATTATTCTCTCACTCGTCATTCAAGGCGCATTTTGCTATCTGCTAGAGTTCTATGGCATGCAGGCATGGATTAACTCAAAGTACACATTTGGAGCGGCAGCAGCT
>Ga0187865_1003091_pt1 | contig 14350 bp, 11 predicted proteins | sample June2016WEW_11_1_2_FD_132989 | JGI IMG/M metagenome (GOLD analysis project Ga0187865, IMG submission 132989) | Peatland microbial communities from SPRUCE experiment site at the Marcell Experimental Forest, Minnesota, USA - June2016WEW_11_100 | ecosystem: Environmental > Terrestrial > Soil >...
AATCTTCGGCAGGAACCGGAAGTTTCCCCAAACCGGGATGGGACAGAAGAATGCGGCAGAAAGAAAGAATCACTGAGGGAAGCAAGGCTGACGACTGTCGAAAAATGGATTGAAGCAAACCCGACGCTCAACAGGGCAATCATGTAGAACAGTGCCTTGATCATAGCTGCCCAGCCTGCCACCGCGAGACCAGAACGTCAATGTTTTGAGCTTGGACGCGGTATTGGCAAGGCACAGGATTACTTATGGGATGGCCTGTTCTCGGTAGCTATCCGGGAAGCCGACGCAAGAGACCCGTCTCCAGGTTCATTTTGCGCAGCAGGGCATGGCGGAGCGGCCAGCCCGGCCTGCTGTCCTGCTAGGTATTTTGCAGCGGCTTCTGCCAGCTCAAGAGCCGCTCCATATCGTTTGGCTCCTTATAGATCTTGATGTGGTCCTTGAGTGCCGGACCGAGGATTTCAATCTTGTTCAAGTCCGCCTGCCCCAAGCCCGCCTGGGCGGCGTAGGTCAGATGCCCGACCTTGCCGATCCCAAGCCCCATCAGTTCTGCGCCCACCGTATCGGCGGCGAGCCAGTCGGTGCTCACGACGCAGACGCGATGGTCGACGGGCGTGCCGTCGACGGGGCCCTCGCCCTCCATGCCCTCAAAACCATCGATCACCGCCAAATGCGGATGCAGCCGCGGCGCCAGGGCGACAAGGTTGTAATGGATTCCGCGCACACCGCCGCCGTGAACGAGAAATCTGTTGGTCCTGTCCATCTCGCCACCCGGTTTCGGCCCGGGTTCCCTGACTGCCGCGGCGACGATAACGTTCTTGAGCGAAAACGTCGCCACTGTAAAGAAATGTGTTTTGAGCTTTGCCGCCGAGATGATGAAGCTGTTTGAGTCCAGCATCATTCTGGATACCCGGCAGGGGTGCGGCCGCAGATCGGACTGATCCATACAGTACACTGTCTCAACTGCTGTCTTGTCCAGTTCAACCAGTTTGACGCCATACTTACCGACGAACTTGTTGTATCCGTAATTGGCAAAACCCTCCAGCGCGGAGGAACCTTCTGCCGGCGATTCGGCAATCACCACGTTGGTTTTGCGGATGGACTTGAGGAACTCAAGGATTCCCTCAAGTTGATCGGCGTGGCTCGCGCACAGCGGCTTGCTTGTGCTGACGTTGTTGGGTTTGACGATGACGAGTTTGTTGCCGATGGCCTGCGCAATCTCCTTTTCGAAGCTGCGCAAGGCGCGGAAGGTATTATCGGCGCGGTTATTGCCGGTCGTCAATGCCACACGCGCCCGGGGGATCGTGGCTACCGACGAGGCGGGAGATGGGACGCCAACCGGCGCGCGTGTGCTAGTCTGCGCGCATACCGCATCCGCCAAACGCAGTCCCTGCGCTAAACCCAAGCCGCCAAGTATTGAATTCTTGAGAAACCGACGACGGGAATCAAATAAGTGTGACGACATAAGCCTCCCTCCATTGTAGCTTCAGTAGTTTGCAGAGCAGATAGTCAGATTTCACTTCGCCTGTTCAGGCCTCCATTCTCGCGCCAGCCGTTGGCCTTCTTCTATTTGCTGGGATGTCATTTCCTTAACCATTGATTCAGGCGCCCAGTCTCCACTTGCTCGCCATTGTATCAGCGACCTTCTTCAGGCCCAAGCCTTCGAGAGTCTTCCGGGTCGGCCATCCGGTGTGGACATCCCACCCCTCCAGTTTGTAGAAATTGGTTTTGAATAGCTCCACACCTGCATCATCCAGATACATGTCCACGAGAGTCTGCCAGCTCCATTTTCCATTCTCGTAGACAGGCACTCCGCCAGTCATTGTCGTGTAAGCGGCTCCGGGCATATACATGAACGGGGCAAACTTTTCCTGATTCCTGTGCCTCCCCTGCGCCACGCGAATCGCTCGCTCGAGGTTCCATATCTTCCTCCCGGTTTCCATCGTCTCGGCAAAAGAATCTTTTTTCCCGGTCACGGTTTGATAGTAGCGCATCTCCACATCGGGACTGGGACCCTTAAAATCAGTCTTTGATCTGCTGATCAATGAAGGCATCTGGGTCTCGCAGAATGCCATGGATTCATTCCAGAATCCGGCATAGTGCCGGGTCCATGCGATCTGCTTGGCTTTGTGGTCGGAGTATATTCCGGTGGTTCTGGCCTCGTCTCCTTTCCACGAATAACTGAACATAAAGGGATCATCGGTGTAAGGAATAAGCTTGGAAGACATTATTTCCAAAAGCTGTTCGATCGTATAGGGCGGACCGCTTTTTGCGGAGCCGGAACCCAACGCCGAGAAGAATCCATGCCAGGTAGGATCGCCCGCTCCCAGCAGACTGCCGTAGGCCCACTCTACACAGGGCAATGTCCAGTGAAACAAGCTTCCCCAGGCGGGGAAGCGCAAGGCGCCGGACTTCATGTCTTCGTCCAATCTCCCCCACTTCTTCGCGGCCTCCAACGCCCCTTCAGCCAGAGCATCACCGATCCCTGCCCGTCTGGAAATTGCATCGCAAAGGGATTCCCGAAAGATCAATTCATCCCATTGGTCCATGGGCAGCGGGTCGGAATCTATTTTCTTGCCCGGGCCCAGGACTCCAAGATCGTAGAGATATTTTATGTACCATCCCAATCCAGGCTCGAGCGGCACCTGTTTCTTAAACAGCGCCGGCGCGCCGGGGATGTCCTCTCTGAAGATGCTCTCAAAGCGGGCTCCCCAGGCGCTGATCCCCCATCTCATTATTATGTCGGCGCCCTTCATTTGAATGTCCTGGCTCTTCCCATAGAACCAGAGCGTATCGGTGCACATGGATTCGCCGCCATAAAAGGAGTTTCTCTTCCGGTCGTTGTTCATACAAGGCATGCATGAGGCTGTGCCCGCGGGCGCGTTCATTATCCTGGGGAAATTTCGTGCATGCCAGAGTCTTGCATCCACAACGCCTTTGGGATCCGCTGCCTTTACACTCCCGGTGCCCGTAGCGCTGATTGCCTTCAGGTTCTTTGCCCCGAAGACGCCCCCATAGCCGCCGGTACGGCCGCTGACCCCGCTGCCGTGGATCAGAGCGGCAATCCGCGCCCGCGCTTCTCCCACGGGGCCGATGCAGACTATCTGCGGCCTTGCTGTGGTGTATTCATCTCCGATCTGCTGCCATTCATCGCCGAATCGGGTTTTTCCTCCCACCATTGATGTAATTCTGTTTTGCGTTTCATAAGTATTGAGACCCCACAAAGCTTTGCCATCCTCGATGGTGACCTTGTCATTGATGATATTGATCCAGACAGGATTATCCGCCTTGCCTTCAAGAACAATCCCATCCCACCCGGCAAGCTTCAAGGTCGTCGCAAACCTGCCTCCAAAATTGGTCCTGTAGAATGAATTCGTAGGGAATACCTCCGGGGATATGCCGGATACGCTGGTCCTTCCAGCAGCGGGAACACCTGTTGCTGCTAGCGGGCCGGTCATCAATGTGAGAACATTCCTCGGATCATACGCATCCTGCAAATCCCATTTTCCAGGCGAGACCGCAAGGTCCCAGAACAGCGCAGCACCAATCCCAAAGCCTCCGCCAAATTCTTCGTATTCGGCGGTGTCGATTGTGCTGATGGCTTTGGTCGTGAGATTAATCCTCAGTATCTTGCCAGTAAATCCGTTCGCCATTTGCACTCCTCCTTCGGCAATGCTTCCCCGATCATATCACCGGCGCCGCCACTTCAGTTCTTCGAACCAGTTGACCGCGATGTTGATCTTGGGCTGTGGCCTCCCTCTGTGGATGGAGTGGTCGCGAGCGGCTTCATCATCAGGAACCGCTTCCCGTCGGGGCTGATGTCCCAAAAAGTCGCATCAATCAGGCCAGTGGCGCCCAAATATGTTCCTCGAAAAAGTATCTTAGGTTTTCCGGGTTTGAAAGGGAGCGTCTCCTTCAGTTCCCACTAATCGCCGCTGAGTTTGCTCGGCCAAGGCGAATTCATGTGATACACGGCCGAAGGAGCGACCGCTTCTACCCGACGAATTTTCCCGTTTTCAATCAGGAACACTTCCGTAACAAGGATGCTGGAGGGCCGGTTGAAGCCCGGAAATTCGTAGGGGCGGCCATCCGAAAGAGTTCCTTTGTCTACAGTGCCCTGGTCAAAGACGGCGTGGGCCCAAACAACACCGCGCTCCCGGTCCACCAGAGGAAAGCGGCGGCCATGAATGTTCTGGACTACAAAATAGATTCCCAGCTTAAATTGCGACAGGCAATCCATTGAAAAGAGATTGATGGCATCATGGGGCTGATTGGCGGGTTTCGGAACATTCGTCGTCGGAGATCCATTTTCAATGCGGTTGCAGTCGTTAGTGAAAGGATAGGTCCCCGTGCCATTGACGCCCTTCCCGTCATTTTTCTGCAGCCCCGAAAAGTATGCGTCCGCAACTGCGATCAGCTCCTGGCGTGACATCTGCTGCGCGGGAGGAATTGATTTGAACCAGATATCCTCGGACTTGTACTTATCCATATCCGCAATGTTGTTGGGGCCACCCCCGCCCGGTCTGAAGTAAACACTTTCAATCTCCGTGATGCGACCGAGTTCTATCCGCAGCCGGACGCTCATTAGCAGAGGCGCGCCCGCTTCCCGCATGGTACCCATAAAAGCTACCTGCCCGAATTCCGGGTCGGCAAAGAGATGGGTATAGTTGCCACGCCTTTCGACGGTCTTCCAGAAGCCGTCTCCGAGTTCCATGCGCTGCGCGTTCTCGGTGTACATCACGTCCTTTGAGAGCGGCAGTCCCTTGGGGTTGCGGGCGACAAGTGCAGCCAGGTATTGATTCATGACGTTTTCCAGGCAGGCGCGGTCGCAGTTGAGCGGGATCGGGCCCGTCGAAGCTTCGGCGTTGGGAACCGAACCACCGATTAAAATTGCGGCGGCCACAAGAACGATGGCACTGATAGCAACGTAATGGCGCATGGCTTTTGTCTCCTGTTATTGAATTGGCGTGATTCTACATCCAGCGAGGCACACGCAGATACAACTTAGATTTTGGAGACAAGAAGTTGCCTGTTTTGTAGAGAAAGTCCCTCGGGTTAAGGCAGAGTTCCGGAGGAATCCTGCATATCATTTGAAACAAGGCCTGTTTCGACATCTATCTTGGAGCAGCAATTTGCAGACTCTGAATGGTATTTCTCCGAGCGCTAGATCTTTCAGCACAGTTTGACGTTGGACTTTTCGGCCCATCGAGCGGGAAGCGGTCATCCATAGTAATTCGGCCTCACGGGCCATAGGAAATATGATATTTCATGTTCTGCCACTTTGCCCGTGACTTTGCCCGCGAGGACCCAACAATACCCAACAAAGCCCAAAGTAGAGGCAGAATTAACGTATTTATAAATCAAGTGTTTGCAGCAGATATGGGATCGCAGGGGAATGACTTAAAATCCTGGGCCCGGCAAGGGGCGTGTGGGTTCGATTTCCATCCCCGGCACCAACAAAGCCAGCGTCCGACAAGGGTTTACCGGCAATCGGCATCTTCCGCAGCCGCCCCGAAGAACTCCCGCAATACCCTAACTGTGGCCAGAACTGTGACCGCGAAAAACCATGGCCAGCCAATTGTAAGCCAAGGTTGAACGGATAGGCAGATAAGAGCTGCGGTTGGCTTTCTGGTGTATCCGCCAGTTTGCAGGCGTCTTCTAAGGACGAAATACAGCCATGAACTGAGAATGTCGATAACTTGTAACTTGCTTTGAATATTGACAGGTTATATGATAAGCCAAATTTGGAGGGGGCAATGCCTAATGAGATTCACAAAGCCACGGTCATGATTGGTGATACTAAGGTCATTTTTGAGGGACCCCGCAATTTTGTGGAGTCTCAGGTGGCTAAGTATTTGCAGAATAACCCATATATTCAAGTCAAATCGAATGATTTTGATATTCCTGAAGAAAAAGCTCAGTCCACAAAGACGGAGAGAGAAATTGTTCAGGCAAAACGGCCTCGGGGGCACAGCGAAACGGTGGTCGTTTTGGCGTTCGCTCTCGCCCAAAACGGAATCACGGAGTTTACGGAAGAGGACATTCGAAGGGCCTACATAAGGGCCAATGTTCGGCCCCCAAAGGTCGTTTCCCAGGCAATCCGTGATGCCAAAAATCTCTACGACTACGTGGAACCGACTGGTAAGCGCGGAGTCCACCGCCTGAGTCCGCATGGCGATCGTACGGTACGATTTGATTTGCCGCGACGCGACGATAGCACTTCTTGATTTGATATAAGTAAGCTATATACAGTTGCCACTCGCATACCCGGAGGATGAAGTGGAAGAAAAAGCGATAAAGGAAGCGCGGATTAAAGCCGAGAGGGCTGTATCTGATATGAAAGATAAGGATTTAAGGGATAAAGCTTTCGAAGTCATTCTCAACCATCTCCTGCAGGAAGCGGATGGATCCCAAAGAGAGTTGTCCGAGCCGAATAAGATAAAAAAAGCAAAGCAAGCAAAGCAACCGGATTCTCTTGATGCCAGGCAGCCAACTACGCTCCCAGATCGCATCCTGCTGATGAAAGAGGAGAGTTTCTTTGGTTCGCAGAGAACGATCAGGGAGATCAAGGAGAGCCTTGCAGCACATGGCTGGCATTATCCCAACACTGCTCTTAGCGGTGCATTGCAGTCGTTGACGCAACGTCGAGCACTGAGAAGGTTGAGGGCTCCTGAGGGAAAAAAGATGGTGTGGAAATATTCGAATCCTTAACGGAGGAGACCGATGAGTGGTTTAACATTTGTTGCCCTGGAGCCGATGCTCAAAGCGAAGTTCAATTCGAAGGAAATCGACCGCCTGATTGCTCACTACCAGACGATGCTGGAAGAGTTCCAAAAGGGGGAGTGGGAGAAAGCCATCGTCCGCAGCGGCAAGTTTGTAGAAGCCACTCTAAAGGCGCTCTGGATCTTCGTGGGGAACACCCTCCCACGGGCCCGGGAATTTAAGGCGGATTACGGAATCCGTGAACTAGAAAAAGTACCAACTGCTTCAGCAGAGGACACGATTCGGATATCTATTCCCCGCGCATGCCGCTTTGTCTATGACATTGCGAGCAACCGAGGTGCACGGCATGATAACGATGAACTCGATCCCAACGAGATGGACGCCACAGCCGTTTTGTCGACCTGCTCCTGGATACTCGCCGAATTATTGAGAAACGCTCAGAAGGGCTCACTTGATCTGGGGAAGGTTCAAGAAATGGTACTTAACCTAACTCAAAAGAGATTTCCAGTTATAGAGGACGTGGACGGCCATGTATATTTCCATTTGAAAGATCTGAGTGCGCGTGAGGTTGCTCTATTGACGTTGTGGCATGCTCATCCGGCGCGCATGCGCAAGCAGGATTTGGTTGAAGCAGCGTGTCGGCACGGGTCTAGCAAAGCGAACGCTACCATGGGTGTGTCCCGCCTGGACAAGGTAGTTGATGACGATGGGGGCGGTAATCTGCGTCTATTGCTTCCGGGAGTACACGAAGCCGAGCGACTATTATCAGCCAATAAAAACAAGTTCGATCAGTAACGTTCCGTTGCCAATCGCGCTATAGAGGGCACGATTACGGCCTGTCCTTTGCCAAAACCCCATACGGCCGGATTGCAGCTGTTTCCTGATGGTATTTTGCGGGATTCTTGAATAGCCGATAGGCTACGGCTATCCGGTTTTCGGCAAAGGCGAATAATTTATGTGATGTAGCCGACACTTGGGATCGGCGAAGATTTAGTTTAGTGAAGTTTCCCGCGATAAAAACCGGGCAGGTTATGCAGCCCGGCGTTCGTAGTGATGGTGCAATCCTCCAACCTCGGAAACCTCAATCACAGGTCCAAGATTGGCATCCTGGATACCACATATCCCCGGCGCGTCCTTCTCAAGAGACAAGTGAGTTCGGAATTTATGACAATAATGAAGATATCGCGTCAACATTCGTCCAAGGTGGGCTTCTCCAAGCACTGCTCGAAATGGCGGAACGCTTTCCCCCGATTTTTGGGACTTCCCTGCATGACATCCGCCAGCGTCGGAAGGATCCCTTTCTGCCAGCTCAACAAATGGGAGGGCGCCAGCCATCCCATTTGCAGCAGAAACTCCAAAGGCCCCACGGACCCGTTCGCTTCCAGAACAGCATTCGCAGCCCGCTCGACCCTTTCCTGCAAATCCCGAGGTTGCTTGTTCCTCACATCACCCTCCGGATAGATTGTAATCCAAGGCGGGCTTCTCCAATGGACTTTGAATTAAGGGCACAAGATTTACAAATGGCGACTTATGGCTGCCCCGCCAGAGACCGCAGCGCGGCGGCTGCCGGGGCAGCCGCTGAGGACGGATCTGCCGCATAGGCCCGGACAATCGGCAGGCTACTCCCCCAGAATAACGCATGTGGAGGGTGCAGAGCATCTTCGAGCGAACCAGGTTCCGGGATACGATTTTCCACTCCAAGCGCCTTGCCCAGCCACAGGCCAGCCTGAAGCAGAGCTTCCCGTTCTTCCTCCAGCAGTCCACCGCCCCCGAGCAAGGCCGCCATTTTCAGTTTACGGTTTGCCTGCCGCCGGTGCTCCTGAGCTATTTGGCGTTCGGCTTCTGTAAGCTCTGACCCTGCAGTTCCACTTGATGCATCGAGTTCGCGAACGGCACGAGTGTTCAACGAAATCAGCCCGGCTGCGACAAGGCGCGTCATGGCTTCGTCGGCAGAGCGATCGATCACTTCGAGCGTTACCGGCGCCAAAGGATCCGAAACCTCCCTGCCGAAAAATTCCTCGAAGGGCGCCAGCAGCTTTTCCTGGCACAGGGGCGCATCGCGGTCCACCACAATCACTATCACCGAGTGCGGCCCCTCGGCAGGATAACGCTCTTCGCAGCGGAGGCAGGCAGGCCCAACGATTTTACGGGCAATTTGACTGAACCCCAGCGCGCGATCCACGGGCAAAACCTTCTTTTTGGGAGCCGGAACTGCAGCCTTGGGTGTGGGCGAGATCAACTGTTCCAGCCGGGCAATGAAGGCCTGCTTTCCGCCGCGGAAACGAATGGCGTTCAGGTCGCCGCGCAAATCCAGGATGCCGTCGGCAAGAGCCTGCTTGATAGAGAGGGTCTCAAGCATCCGCTGCTCGATTGTGTTTTGGGAGACAAGGTGGATCACCGTTACCGGTTTGGTCTGGTGTTTACGCCAGGCGCGCGCAATCCGCTGTTCGAGGCGCGCGGGATTCCACGGTAGATCGCAGTTCACCACCACGCTCGCGTTCTGCAGGTTCAGACCGGTGCTGCCCGAATCGGTGCTGAGGAACACTCGGCAATTGGGATCATTCTTGAATAACTGGATTTCAGCCCGGCGGCGCCGCTGCGGTACGGAGCCGGTGTGCAATGCGTATCCGATATGCAGCCGCTCGCACAATCCCTTCACGAGTTCCAGCATGCGAGCCCATTCCGAAAAGACGAGAACTTTCACATCTCCGTTGTTGCGGCATTCCTCCAGGATCTTCTCAAGTTCCGCCAGCTTAGGGCAGGTCCGGTCCTCAGGATCGAGGATGTAGTTCGTGTCGCAGATCATGCGCATCATAGCCAATTCGCGCTGCAGTTTTTCCGATTCCTGCTGGGTCAGGGGACGTTTCTTTGCGATACTCACGAGGCGCGCCACCTCAGCCTCGTGGCCGGCGTAGCTGCTTTCCTGCTCCGGACTGAGCGGCACAAAGTATCGCTGATCGGTACGGTCCGGCAGTTCTGCTTCGACTTCAGCCTTGCGACGGCGCAGCAGGAAAGGTTTGATGCGCCCGTGGAGCTGTTCCAAATTGCGGTAGCCGACCGGACGCCCGCGCTCGTCTAAATGGTAAAACTCGCGGTTGAAGCGAAAGAGCGGTCCGAGGACAGACGGGTCCAGGAATGACATCAGCGAATGAATGTCGTCGATGCGGTTTTCTATCGGGGTGCCCGTGAGTACGAAGGCATAACGGCTCTGCAGGCGCTTGATTGCCTGGGCCGTCTTGGTGTTCCAATTTTTGATTCGCTGCGCTTCGTCCAGAATGATTATATCCGGCTGAAGCTGCTTGTTCACGTCAAGCGCATCTGCCAGCATCTGTTCATAATTGACAATGGTAAAAAAAGGAGCGGAAGTGTACAAACGCAAACGCTTTCCGCGCTGACCGTAAATCAATTGGTAGGGCAGATCGGTGAAACGCTGGATCTGGTCTTCCCATTCCGTCTTCAAAGAAGCGGGAGCAACAACCAGTGCGCGGGCTGCTTTGCCCAGCCGATGCAGCAGCGCGCACGCGGCAATCGCCTGGATGGTCTTGCCCAGCCCCATTTCATCGGCCAACAGGGCTCTTTCATTGAAGGCAAGATGCAGCATGCCTTCGCGCTGATAAGGATAGAGCGGCACCAGCGTTTCCTGTGCCAGCCATTCCCCGGACTGCACTTTCCTTTCGTACTCCCGAACCGCCTGCCTCCGTTCCTGCGCGCGATGGCGCGCTTCGAGCCATGAAGCTACTTCCTGCGAAATACGCAACGAGGATATGCCGGCCTTCTGCAGCGCCGTCAAAGCCTCTTCAGGATCGTCGACGCGGATGATGCCCTGGCGATCAACCATGCCCGCCAGCGCCCGTGGAAGTTTTCCCGGAAGCCCTTCAATCCGCAGCTTTTCGCATGAGAAATCGGGCACCACGTCCATGCGTCCCTCACCATTGTTCTGAGCGAGACGGAAGAGCCGGCGATGACGCGCCTCCAGGTAAAGGAGAGTGGCTTCGATGTGTTTACAGGTGCCGAGGGCGTTGATGCGAAAATCGACACAATTGCACGAAAACCGCCGTTGCGATACGCTGCGGATCTCAACCGAATAGGTCAGCCCGCTTTCTGACTTTACGGCGAAATTGGAATAAACTGGAAAGCGTGGGTCCAGGTTTCGAACCCGCAGCGATTCAGTTTGAGCGCGGTAGCGCCGTTTCGCGATCTCGTCCGTGTCCGTAGTTCGCCAATTATGCATTGATGGCAGTTTCGCTTGCAGATCCTTTATTGTCTCCATAGCGTTTTCCTTAAAAATGAGTTCCGTATTTGAATCGTCGCGATGCTAGCACTCAATCCCAAAAGAGAACAAATCAAAATTTGGGCTCTACCAACACATCGTGGCCCGTGGCCTGGAGAATCGATACAAAGGGCACAATCCAGATAGAGAGTGCCGATCTTCGCAGAGGAGAGGAGGAGGTTCCGCAGTTTCCTCAAGCCCAATGATTGCATTCATTTGTAGCTCGGCTGAGTTTTATTACCTTACGCTATGGCGAATTGCTAGCAATCGGATTCCAGTGTAAAATCCCTGTTAGAATAGTTTATTGGATCTCAGGATTACTTTGATACACGGAACCTTTCGCACGCAGCCCCAAATCTGGAGCCATCGATGACAACACTCAAGATGAAATTGGGAAACGGTTATGTGGACGTGACGGTTCCGGAAGAGAACCTGCTCGGCATAATCCTCAAGGACATCCCTTCTTCTGGAAAAACAGAAGAAGACGCAATTTTGCGTGCGCTTGCAAACCCTATCGGCTCCCGCAGGTTGGGAGAGATGGTCAAGCCCGGGAATAGCGTCTGCATCGTTGTGTCCGACGTTACCCGTGCCTGGCAACGGATGAGCGTGTATTTGCCTTTCCTCGTAAAGGAACTGAGCGATGCGGGTATCCGGGATGAAGACATCCGGTTTTTGAGCGGAGTCGGATTGCACCGCAAACAAACCGAAGAGGAGCATGCACGGCTGCTGGGACCCGAACTGACGCGGCGATTCCGTGTCGTCGATCACGACTGCAGGGACGAGAAAAACCTGGTCAACCTGGGCAAAACCAGCCGGGGCACGCCGATCACGATCAACAAGATGGCGGCCGATGCCGACCACCTGGTGTTGACCGGCTGCTGCACCTACCACCCGTGGGCAGGCTGGGGCGGCGGCAAAAAATCGATTTTGCCCGGAATATCCGGCTTCGAATCAATTCAAAAGAATCACCTGATGATCATCGACAACATGGGCAGACAGCGTCCCGAGGTGAGGAACGGAAACATCAAAGATAACCCCGTCCACCTCGACATGTTGGAAGCCGCAGTCACCGTCAGCCCTTCCTTCCTTTTCAACGTGATCATGGGCCCGGATGGGAAGATCGCGCATGCTGTTTCCGGCGACTGTGTGGCTGCCCACGAGGCAGGCTGCAGAATTGTCGACGATCTCTATGCAGTGCCGATAAAGGAGCTCGCGGACATTACGATCGCTTCGCAGGGGGGATACCCGAAAGACATCGAGTTCTACCAGACCGGGAAAGCCCTTTACCTGATGCAGGAGGCTACGAGGCCGGGCGGCACAATGATCATCTTGAGCGATTGCGCAGAAGGAATCGGGCCGCAGGATTCGCGCGCAATGTTTGTGGATTGCGCAACGAACGCGGAGCGGGAACGTGAGGTCCGAAACCTCTTCACGGTTCCCAAATACGTGAGTTACTACATGTGCTCCGCCGCAGAAATCTACAACATCATCATTGTCGGAGGCCTCAATCCGGCGCTTCTGGCGAAAACCGCATTTCGAACTGCCGATACCGTAGAGCAAGCCCTCGAGATGGCTTTCCAAAAGGGAGGCCGTCAGCAGAAAATCTATTTAGCACCCCAGGGATCCAGCACACTTCCCAAGCTCAGGAACTCATGAAAGTGAGGAGGCAATGAAGCAGGACAAGATCACGTATGAAGCGCTTTTTGCCTATACCGCAAAAATTCTCCAAAAAATCGGCTATTCGCCGGAGCAGGCCGGCGTAACCGCCAGGATTCTCGTGGAGGCGGACGCGCGGGGCGTTGCCTCGCATGGCGTGGCCCGGCTTTCGTTCTACCAGACCAATATCCGGGACGGCTTCGCCTTCCCGAAAGCAAAAACCGAAATCATACACGAGACGCCATCGTCGGTTGTCGTGGACGGCCATCACGGCATCGGTCCGTGCATTGCTCAATTCACCATGACGCGCGTGATTGAAAAAGCAAAGAATGCGGGCGTGGGATTTGGCTCAGTCCGCAACTCCAATCACTTCGGCATGGCCGGCCTCTGGGCCGAGATGGCGGCAGCAGAAGGATTCATCGGCATGGCTTTCTGCAATACCCGGATCTGTTCGATCCCAACATTCGGCCGCGAGCGAATCCTGGGCACCAACCCGATCTGCGTAGCAATTCCCTCCGCGGGCAAAACGAATTTCGTCCTGGACATGGCTACCACAACTGTGTCGCACGGCAAAGTGGAGGTGTATGAACGGCGGGGCAAACCAATGCCCCTGGGCTGGGTTGTGGATGAGCGCGGCGCGGGAACGACTGACACGCAGCATTTTCAAACCCTGTACCGCAGCGACAAGCCGGATGGCGGGCACCTTTTCCTCGGAGGCGCCGGTGAGGAAATAGGAGGACACAAGGGCTTTGGGCTTGGTCTGCTCGTCGACCTCTTGTGCGCCGGATTGTCCATGGGAGCCTGGAGCCGCGAAACGTTCGGTGCCCAGGGAGCAGGAATCTCTCAGTTCTTCGGGGCAATTCGGCTCGATCTGTTCGGAGATCCCGCCGGAATCATGCGGCATGTGGAATCCATCCTGCAACAGGTGCGGGACAGCGCCAAGGCCAAAGGGCAGAGCAGGATTTTTATACACGGCGAAAAAGAGGCGGAAAAACGAATCGAGTCGCTGAAGAAAGGAATCCGGCTCGATGAGGCAACCTGGCAAATGCTCGACGATTTCGCCGTAAAGTTTTGCCTTGAGAAGCCGGGGAGTGAGCCGGTGCAAAACGGGAGAGATGAGCTGCACCGAGCAGTTTAAGACCGGCTATTTAAGGTTTGTCACCCAAATACGCCGGCGCCACCTGGTAGTCGATGAAGAACGCGGCATTGTCTCTTCCACCGCGATTCTCGATCACGCGGGCAACATAAAGTCAGTCACCCTGACCGACGGACGTACGGTCTCCATCGGCCTTTCATCGCCCACCTTGTTGTTGGGCGGTGGATTTTTCAAGATCAAGAGCGGCAAGATCCACCGGATCCATACCATTTTGACAACAGTGCCTTACGGCATGAAATCCGGATGGTAGCCTTTTTCTGACCTCAATTTCGGAACGGTCACTGAAATTTCAGATGTTCTTGGCTTTGTCAATTCAATGTCACATGGACAGGGAGTGTGAAATGGATACTATGAAACCGACATCAGGACCTGATAGCATTTCCACACAACCGAACGCCGAGCGCCGGTCCTTCATGTGGAAGATGGGTGCCGCTCTTTCGGCTGTGGTTGCTACAGCGGCTGCGTGCACATCGAAACGCGAGGCTGAATTGAAGGAGCAAGTCGAGCGGATGTCCAATCAGCTGGGAATGCTCGAAGACGCCAATGCG
>Ga0187865_1003097_pt1 | contig 14321 bp, 14 predicted proteins | sample June2016WEW_11_1_2_FD_132989 | JGI IMG/M metagenome (GOLD analysis project Ga0187865, IMG submission 132989) | Peatland microbial communities from SPRUCE experiment site at the Marcell Experimental Forest, Minnesota, USA - June2016WEW_11_100 | ecosystem: Environmental > Terrestrial > Soil >...
TGTCCTCGCGATCCGTGCGCGTGGCGGGCAACGAGATGGACGAAGCCGTGATGCAGTATTTGAAGCGCAAATACAACCTGCTGGTGGGCGAGCGCACCGCCGAGCGAATCAAGATCGAGATCGGCTCCGCCTATCCGCTGGAAAAGCCGCTGACGATGGAAGTGAAGGGCCGCAACCTGATCGAAGGCTTGCCGCGCACAGTCACCATTGACGACAGCGAAATCCGCGAGGCGCTCTCGGAATGCGTGGCCACGATCCTGAACGCCATCCGCATTGCACTGGAACGCACCCCGCCCGAGCTTTCCGCCGATATCAGCGACCGCGGTATCGTCCTCACAGGAGGCGGCGCCTTGCTGAAGAATCTCGACAAGCGCATCCGCGAGGAGACGGGCCTGCCGGTTTCGATCGCCGACGACCCGCTGGCCTCGGTGGTGCTCGGCACCGGGAAGATGCTCAGTGATTTCCAGCTCCTCCGCCTGGTCTCGATCGATTAGCCCGACCCAAGCAGGCCGGACGAATTGACATGGTGGACATGCCCTTTCAGATGGATAGAGGGATATATGAAAATCGACCGTAAGACTTCTGGTATGCAAGGAGGCCAAAAAGTGAGCGATCCACAACAACCAATCCCACAGCCGGACCCGATACCGCAGCCAGCGCCGGAACCCGCCCCCGAGCCCGCACCGCCTGCGCCCCAATTCGACTCCAAGCTAAAAGACCCCGCGGTCTATTGCTGCTAGAATCAAACAGCGCGGCTAGGCTCGGGCCAACCGGACAGCGGTGGCATCGCGCCCCGTGCCGCGGCGAAGAAGGAAGTCAAGAAAAAGTAAGCGCGAGAAGGGAAGTGGTCTCCGCATCTCAAGCGAAGATTCTTGCCCTGCCCACAAGATAACGGACTGAAAAGCGAGCCGAAAGGATTCTTTTCGAACATCGTGATGGCCCGCCTTACGGGTAATCAATTCCATTTATCTCGACCTGCAATACCACAGGGCTGCTTAGGACACGGCCCCTTTGACTGGTTGCGCGCTCACGCTCCCGCACCGCATGCATAAGAACGATCCTTTCCATTCAGCGTATTGCACCGGGTAGGCGCGATGGTTGTGTCTCCAGATGAGGAACCCAAGGAACAGAAAGAGGCACGGGACAACCACAACGTAGATGGACACGGGAAGCGACGAGGCCGTCCCGGAACTACTCATGACCGACTGGACGTAGGCGATCAGTGCCACAAAGGAGCCGAGTGCGAACCAACCCACAAGCCTCAAATAAGACCACTTCACGGGTGGGTGAAGATTCCTCGAGAGCTGGGTTTGTAGAACACCTACAGTGTTGGCGCTACCCACGGTCAGATCCAGCCCACCAGTTCCCAGCAGGAACCCACGCAGGCGGGTCCGCGCTTTTACTTCGAACCGGCCCTGTTGGTACACTAACGAGACTTTTCTAAGGTCCGTGCTTTGGCAATGCGTGCAGTGCAAGTCCATCTTCCGATCAAAGAGCCTCTAAAAAGGGTATGCACCCAAAATGCGGATTCTTCGCCACCTCACGTGGCCGGGCTTCAGGCGTAACTTTCCCATGGTCAGCTTGATCACCTCGATGCGTTCGCAATGATCTTGGAGTCCCAACATTCCATTCCGACCAAGTCCTTCGTGCTGTAATTACCAGTTCGCTGCGCAGATCGCCCGCTCAGAGCAGACAGCGCCAGTTTGATGTCCGTGTAGGCTGCTCTTGCTTCTCAACCTTTGAGACGCTGGTCCTTCGCGGTGAACGGAGCGGTCCCGTTACATGCGCGACAGGATTTGCAGCCGCAGAATCTACCTCGCGGACCACTGGGGGGCTTCAGCGGATTACCACACTTGGGAAATTTGGGAGCCGGGGCGTGCAATTGCCTGCTGGCTTCATGGGATTCTTCTTGCGCGGCTTTCCGATCTTTGAGTGCTTGGAGAAACCCAAAGTGCTGGGATCGTTTCGCCCGCTGGATTTGCTTGTCCGTGCTCCACACGACCACGCACCTCTCCCGGGTCAAGTCGCAATACCGCCACGCGACATCGTCGAAGTCCCCAAGATGAAGACTGCCGAAGCCACGCGTCTGCTCTTCGACCACGCGAGCCTCAGGGCCGAACCGACGGGCGAGCGCGGTCTCGCCGCTGTCCTGAGCGAGCCTCAGCTCTACAAGCATCGCTCTGTCTGCTGCGTCGTAAGCGGCGGAAATGTGTGCCCGAGCCTTTACCGGACGATTCTCGCTTGCTCTTTCCCGTCCGCGCTCCGAGAGGGCCCGGTCCCGGCGTGAAAAGACATTACGCCTCCGGCCTCCGCTAGCACGGCTCACGCCACGAACACCGTTGTGTCACTCGTCCGTGCCGCCCGCTGCGGCCTGGACGCGACCCCTCTCTTCACTCGCGTTCTCTGTTTCGGCTCTTGCCCCCTCTGGCCCGGGTGAAGGGGGCAAAAAGCCCTCGAAACAGGAGAACAGCCATGAAAATCGAGCAAGCTAAGGAAATCGCGGAAAAGGCCATCGGCAAGTTAGCCGAAAGCCTCGAACGGGGCCACAGCGAGGAACTGAAGAGGTATCTCGCGGCGATGGCGAAATTCCCGAAATACAGTCTGCACAACGTTTGTTTGATCCTCGCGCAAAGGCCGGACACCGGCCGCGTCGCCGGCTACCATACTTGGCGCCAGTTCGGCCGGCAGGTCAATCGCGGCGCGAAAGGCATTCTAATCTTCGCGCCCATCGTTCGCCGCAAGGCGGAGAGCAAGGAACCCGGCGAAACTTCAAGCGTGAGCGACTCCGTGAGGCTCGTAGGCTTCCGTGGAATTCACGTATTCGCCGAGGAGGACACGTCTGGACAGCCGATTCCGCGGCTCTCTCGATGCACGGGGGAGCCCTCCGCATTCGCCGGGCGGCTGAAGCAGTTCGTGACCTCGCGCGGTATTCAGTTCGAATACTCGGATCACATCAGGCCCGCGCAAGGCCAGTGCTCTGCGGGGAAAATCGAGCTCCTGCCGGGATTAGAGCCCGCCGTGGAATTTTCGGTGCTCGCCCATGAGACCGGCCATCTTCTGCTCCACTTCGGAGAGCGGCGCAGCGAAACAACCAAGCGCGTGCGGGAAACCGAGGCCGAGGCCGTTGCCTTTGTGGTGTCGCAAGCGATCGGCCTTGAGGCCATGCGTTCGTCGAGCGAATACATTTCTCTGTACTCGGGCGACAAGGATCTTCTTACCGAGTCGCTTGAACACATTCAACGCGTCAGCGCCGAAATCATCGCTGCGATCACCGCGCCGGAGTAATGAGCTTTTCGGGAAGCCCGCATCAGCGGGCTTCCCGACCCTCTCCTTGAGCGGCTGCCGAAGCGCGACCTTCTCCCTCCGTTTAGCGGTTGCTTGCAACTGTTCGAAATCCTGGAGCGCATGCACTGGACCACTGCATGCGTACTCCAGGGCATCGGTCGCGATGGAAGAAAACTCAAGGGACCGACCACTCCTCTCAGCTTCCATTCAAGGGCTCGCCGAAGGGGCTGGGACTGGCACCATCTCCGCGATGCGCATGGCCACGCCAGTGACGCGGCCCACGATATCCGCCTCCAGTGGGTAAGCTAACTGCCGCGTTTTCACGGGAGACATAGGATGGGGCACGAGCAGCAGCAGGTTTTGCTTCATCTCACACCAGCTGCAGGCGTACCCCCTGCGCAATTCGACAAAATAGATGGGACGATCCTCGATCGTGCGCGGGGGACCAGCGAGGATCTTTCTCTGGTTCACGTCGATCTGCACGAACGTTCCCGGCCTAATCAGGGGAAAGAGAGTGAAGTCCTTGAGACCCACGTAGCCGTAGAGCGCGCCCCGCGTATTCAGGCGCTCGACGAGAGCTACCGGAATGTCGCCCCAGATTGCCGCCAGCTTGGAAAGCAAGTTGGTATTGTCGAGTGCGCCTTCGTCGCGAAAACGCAGAGGAACGGTCACGGTCTCCGAGTCCGTTACATTCGCATTCCCAAGGAGGTGTGTCCTTGGGGCGGAGAACTTGGTGTGGTCCAGTCCGATATCCCCGATGCGTACATCGTAGTAGCCAACTAGTTCCCTCACGGGCCGGCCATAAATCGCGCCGAGGGAATAAAACTTGAAAATACTCGGCACGCCATCCCCGTTTTCGATGCCTGTCAGCCAAGCATGCGAAATCATGTACTCCAAGTTGTTCTCTTTAGCGGCGATGGCGTTGCTGCGCTCCTGGACCTCGCGGATGGTGAGGCCGAGACTGCTGCGCAACTCTTTTAGCTTCGCGCCCGGAGAGCGCGTCGGATCGCTGGGCTCCATTGCCTCGCATAATAAGTGGTCCTCGAAATAATTGTCTAGCGAATAATGACAGGCCAATATTCAATCTATTCATTCGGTTCGTCTCGTTCCCTCGCCCCGTTACCGTCCGGTTTGGCCGGTATCCCGGCCAAACCAAGATTCCGCACCACCCTTGGGCCACCTTCGTCAACGTTCGACCTGCAGCGAACCCGCGTGCCTCTCTGCTCCGGGCAAGAAAAGGATTCCCGACATGAAAGGCAGCCGGGCGTCTCGCTCCCACTCTCCCTCGGATCGCGCCCCCCGTGGCGGCGTCGCCGAGCGTGTCGAGCGGGTCCTTGCGACCCGGAGACTCACGTTATCTCAGGTCTCACGCGAAGCACGCCTGCGCTCCGGGCGGATGCCGCACTTCCTTGTGCCCCACAATTTCTATTACGATCTCGGCCTTCCAGGCTACAGCCCAAGGATCGAACAGGTCCTCACGCTCAGCCGCGTCTCCAATTACCGGCTCGCCGACTGGCTGACCGTCTTTGGGTTCAACCTCGATGACGTGCCGCGACTCCAGGCCGAGTTTTCCTCGGCGCGGACTTCCCTGCTTGACCCGACCACCTATGACCGAGCCGCTTGGATCGACTGGTTTCGCGACGTAGCCCGTGATGCCGATTCGCCCGCTATCGCCCCGCTAGGGCAGCTTCTTGCTCCTGCTCACCCACGCCGAGCTGACTCCCTCCTCGCTTCCGAACCCTCGCCCTTTTTCTATGCCAAGATCGGGCGGCAGGACGCTTTCGCGTTTCCCGACTTATTGCCGGGAAGCATCGTGAGAGCGGACAGGCGCGGAGTCAGCGAATTGCTCCAAAGCATGCAGAGCAGAGACTCCGAGCGGCTCTTTCTCGTGGAATACGGCTGGGGACTCGTCTGTTGCCGGTTGCATGCGAGAACGAAGGGCAGGGTCACACTCCGCGCAGCGGCACTGCCATTTGCGCAAACCGAGCTGCGGCTCGGCTCGGAGGCCCGCATCCTCGGAGTCTTGGACTGGGAGTTCCGTCCTTTTAAGATCTCGCGCCCCGAAGTTCCGACTGCTTCCATGCAGTTTCTAAAACCACAAGCTCTCCCGGCGGCCGAGCCGCAGCCAGCCCTCCGCGAGCTTCTCGAACGTGCCCGATTGCATAGCGGACTTTCGTTCCGCAAAGCCTCCGCGAAGAGCCGCTGGGTCGCCGAGGCACTTCGTGATGAGAAATACTTCTGCGCTCCCGGATCGCTCACAGACTATGAAACGAGCCCTCGATTGCCAGTGCATATCCACAAGATTATCTCCTTATGCGTTCTCTACTCACTTGGATTCTGGCACCTTCTTGCTTCTGCGGGCCTCGACGCCGACGATTCTGGTCACGAACCCATTCCGGATGAGCTCGTTGGCCGCGATACACCGCATACCCCACGGATGACGAACGACCCTGCCGCCAGAGACAAGAAGCAGCCGGCTTTTCTGTCGTCGCTCATCGCAGAGTTCCAGGAGATCCCGCTCTTTCTGCGCCACTCTTTGTCCACGGTCGCGGGCCTTCCTGGCCTTTCTGTGCGCGATGTCTTCTGGACCGGAGGCAGGACCGCTTCGCTCCATCCGTATCTGAAGGACGCCGTTTTCGTGTCCGTGAACCGGCGCCTCAAGAGGCCGGTCTTCTTGAAACGAAAGTCCCTGTGGGAGCAGCCCCTCTACATTCTCCTGCTGCGTGATGGAACCTACCTTTTGGCGGGCTGCAGCGTCGAAGGCAGCACTCTCGTCGTGCACCCGTTTGCGGACGGCTTTTCTCGTCCCGAGTTGCTCCGCAACGGCGTGGATGCGGAAGTGGTCGGCAAGGTCACGGCGCTCTTCCGTCGGCTCCGATGACCGCTTTTTGCGCACTCCTTCGAAGCTGGTGCGCATTTCCTTCGCGTGTTTTCTTGGGATTCCTGAGGAGGATGTCCGAAAGCCGAGCAGTTTTTCCCTTCTCTATCGCGCGGGGAGGAACTTTTCCTACTCTGATGGTTCTTGCCTTTCGGAGGAAGAGGCTAAATCCCATTTCTCTTCGCCCGCTTTCGAATCTCGTTCCCGTCGAACTCCGCTGGCTTTCCACTGCGCTTCGTCCCGTGTGGATCCTGCACGCTGCGAGTTTCCTCGTGTTCACCCTTGGCAGCGCGCTTGGACTTCTCGGCCCACTCGTCCTCAGATGGCTCATCGACCGTATCCTTCCGGAGCGAGACGCCTGGCTGCTCGTTTTCGCCGTGGCTCTTCTCTTCGTGAGCTATGAAGGGAGGGTAGTCCTCACGAGCCTCGGCAGTTGGTTGACGGTTGCGGCCTCACAAAAGATCGTCTTGGCGCTTCGGTTGGAAATACTGAGACATCTAGACAGCCTCTCGGCCGACTATCACGAAGCCACTCCTACGGGGGAAAAACTCTATCCGCTCCGCGAACCCGTGGAGGAGATCGCCTATTTCGGTTCCGATCTTTTCCCCGGGATTCTTCGAACGCTTCTCGCCACCGCTCTCACTCTTTTTGCGATGGGCGCGCTGAGCCCCCGGCTCACCTTCATCGTCCTGCCCCTCGTGCCAGTGTTTCTTCTGACCCGGTACCACTTTCGGCAGCGCCTTGGACGGCATGCCGATGATCTGCAAGGCAAGCGATTGGAAGTGAGCTCGTTCCTAGAAGAGCACGCCCCCTCGGTGATCCAGATTCAGTCGTTACAGCAGGAAACGCGCCGCGAGCGCCAGGCGTACCGGCTCTTCGCCGAAGCCGTGCGTTCGCAGTTGCGCCTCGCACGGACCGGCGCGTTCTTCAGCATTTTCACGAACCTCGCAATCGTGCTGGCCATATCCGCCATTATCGGCTACGGCGGCCACCGGGTACTTTCGGGTAACCTCACCATCGGAAGCCTCGTGGCCTTCTATAGCTACCTTGCCCAGCTCTTCGAACCCTTGAGCGGGGCCATGGAGATGTACGCGAGAGCTCAGAGGACGTTTTCGAGTATCCGGCAAGTGCGGGCCGCCCTTGCCCTGCGGTCTTCGATCAAGGAAGCTCCGCAGGCCGTTCGGTTGCCTTCCGGTGCTTCCTCGGACCTCGAGTTCCATGGGCTCCGGTTTGCTTACCCAGGCCAGAAAGAGCTTCTCCATATCCCTCACCTCATGATTCATGCCGGAGAGCGCGTGGCCCTGGTGGGAGAAAACGGAGCTGGCAAGAGCACGCTCGCGAAGCTCGCCGCCCGCCTATACGATCCCGATTCGGGGTCCATATCCTACTGCGGGGTGGATCTCCGAGCGATTCGCCTCAAAGATATCCGCTCGGTGGTCGCCTATCTCCCGGCCACGCCAATCCTATTTGACGACACGCTCACGGCAAACCTCCGCCTGGGACGGCCCCAAGCGGCAGACGAGGAGCTTGCGGAGGTGCTCCACGCAGTGGACCTCACGGGTTTAGTGTGGAGCCTTCCCTTGATCTACAAACAACCGTTGGGCCCCGCAGGGTCGCGCCTTTCAAGCGGGCAACGGCAGCGTGTCGCCCTGGCACGGGCCCTCCTCAAGAGGCCGCGTGTTCTGATCCTTGACGAAGCGACGTCTTCGATGGATGCGACGGTTGAACACGTTGTTCTCGACCGCACCCGGCTCTTTCTTCCGTCTGCAACAATTCTCTTACTGTCGCATCGCCTCTCTTCCATTCGGTGGGCGGACCGCGTGATCGTCCTCGAAGCGGGAAGAATCCTTCGCGACCAAAGCGCAAAAACCCTCTGAAAGAACGAGGCAACTCTGCCCAGTAACTGCTTCAAAATCCTGGATCGCCCCTCTCTGACCGCGGAGCGTGGCATCAGAGACCTTGGGCTGATTAGGGCGGGAAACTGCACACTTCCGCAGAACTCGATTCGCCCCCAGCCGTCCGATCTTGCACTCTTGCCGAGGGAATTCGCTTGCCATGGCCGAATCGTGAACAGTTTGCCGCGTTTGTGGCTATCGAACGCCCGGGATGGCAAGGTACGGAGCATCCAAGCGAACCGCAAACTGCAGGGAGGGTTCACGATCGTGCGAGTTGCCGAGAACGTCCGGTCCACGCACAGCCAGGATGGCGGCATCGTCCTCGACATCCTGCACGGGCAGATGTTCCGCCTCAATTTGGTCGGATCGAGAATCCTGGAACTCTTGAAGCAAGGCTGTGCGGAGCCCGAAATCGCGGAACAGCTTGCGCGCGAGTTCGGGATCGACCGGGCTACGGCCGAAGCGGACGTGCGCGAGTTCGTCGAAACGCTTGAGAAGCACCACCTGCTGACGGTCCGCGACGGCAATCCCCCCACCTGAACTGGAGCAACGCTATGCGCATTGATCCACACGAAGAGCCCGAGACCCGTCGCATCATTCTCCTAAGGGGGAAGAATCTCGAGGTCCTTGTAGGCTCTGATGGAACACAGTGCTCACTTCCTGAGGTCACAATTCCGCGTTGGCAAAGAGTCGCGGAAAACCTCGCCGCTGCTCTGAGCGAAACCTGCGGCATTGACGCCGTATCGTTGTCTTCGCTTGAGGCTCCCCCTCGGGAATCACGCTCCGAGCCAATCTGCTACGAAATCATGGAACCATGCGTTCCACAGGACGAAGCTCCACACAATAAGAAATGGGTGGCTGTCGACTGCCTAGCGCAGACTGGGTTCCGCGATCCTTGCGACTTTCAAGCGGTGCGGCAGGCCATTGCGCAATCCATGGCCTACGCGCAAGACACACCTCACCGACCGTTCGGAAGGTGTGGCTGGTTCCACGATCTTAAGCAGTGGGTGGAAGAGGAAATCGCGACACAGGGGCTTCACCTCAACGGCAGGTTCCGCCAGCTCAATGCCAGCCCCACATTCAGCTTGATTCGCTTTGAAACCGATGGGTCGGCGGTTTGGTTCAAGGCCGTGGGCGCCCCGAACCAGCGCGAATATCTTGTCACGCTCGCCCTGGCTCGTCTTTTCTCTCGCTTCATACCACAAATCATCGCCACGCGGCCGGAGTGGAACGGCTGGCTTGCGCTAGAGGCACAGGGCCCCCTCCTTCACGAATCCTCCGTGCTTGCCTCTTGGGAAGCGGTGGCCGCAGACCTTGCGGAATTGCAGATTCATTCGCTCGGCAGGAGTTTGCACCTTCTCGATCCCGGCGCCCGCGATCTGCGTGCACAAGCGCTCGCGGATTTTGTGGAGCCCTTTTTTCGAACCATGGGTGAATTGATGGAACGCCAGACCAAGCTGCCTCCCGCCGCGCTTTCACGCGAAGAGCTTCGTTGTCTCTCGACACGAGTCCAGGACGCGCTCGCTGTTCTTGAAGAGACACGTATCCCCACCACCCTTGGGCACCTCGATATGAATCCCGGAAATATCGTTTGTTCCCCAACCGGCTGCGTGTTTCTCGATTGGGCGGAGGCCTTTGTGGGACATCCCTTCCTCACTTTCCAGTATCTACTGGAACATTTCAGGCGAACCTTCGGACAGGACCACTCACACGAAACGCAGCTTGTTGCTCGCTATTCCTCCCCGTGGCGCGCGTTTGTTTCTGACACTGACATCCGCTGCGCTCTCGAAGTTGCGCCTCTCGCGGCCGTTTTCGCGTGCGCGACGGGAAACGATCTGTGGACGGACCCGCGGAAACTCCAGGAATCGCGAAGTGCGGGCTATCTGCGCAGTCTCACGCGGCGGATGGAGCGCGAAGCCCGTGTGCTCCCGGAACGGAGCGTGCCATGCCCAAGCTGATGGAGCCTCCGCCTCATTCTCGCATCGAGGTGGTCACGGATTTCCTGCACGGAGTTCCCGTAGCAGACCCATACCGTTGGCTTGAAGACCAGAACTCTCCCGGCACTCGCGCTTGGATTGCAGAACAGACGCGCTACGCGCGCAGTTACTTGGATGCAATTCCCGGCCGCGAACTCATCCGCCGGCGCATCCGGGAATTCCTCGCTGTTGAAACCTATGACTCCCTCCAGAAAGCCGGCAACCGCTACTTCTTCCGAAAGCGCCTTCCCGACCAGGAACAGCCCTGCATATACATGCGCGACTGTCCAGATGGCGAGGATCAGCTTTTGATTAATCCGCTCGAACGAGGCACTGGCGAATATACGGCCGTAAAACCGCTGCGAGTATCCCCTGACGGTCGATTGCTTCTATACGAAGTGAAGGAAGGGGGAGAGAGAACAGGAACCTTTGAGCTGCTTGAAATTGAAACTCGGAATCGCCTTCCCGATGTTCTTCCCCGCGGGTATTTGCGCGGGTTCGCCTTCGCGCCGGATGGCAAACGTTTTTACTACGTTCACGAAGCTGTGGATCCCAAACGTCCTTTCTACCGCGCCGCATACCAGCATGTTCTAGGAACGTCGCCCAGCGAAGACCAGGAGATTTTCTTTGCAGGCGAGGACGACAAAATTCGGCTGGGTCTCTTTTCTGACAGCAAACGGCTTGTCTTCCTCTCATATCGACTTCTCGAAAAAACACTCACGGATATCTACCTAAGATCATTCGAAGGAACAGATCTGCCAGAACCGATCTTCCGTGGAATCGACTATAGCCTCGGCCTGTGGTTGCTCGACGATAGGATTTTCGCCATTACCGATCGGGACGCACCGAATCGCCGCATCGTCGAAATCCGCCTTCGAGACGACGGACAACATGAGTGGGTGGATATAGTCCCCGACACCGGTACGCCAATTAACAATTGGCTCATCGTTGGTGACCGCATCTTTATCTCCTACATGAGGGAGATGACTCATCAAATCCGCATCTTCGACTTCTCCGGCAGACCACTCGGGGAGTTGCCAATCCAAAGCGACGAAACTCTCCGCATGGTAGCCGGTTCGCCGGACAGCGACGAGCTTTTCGTCGAAACGCAATCGTTCACTCAACCCATCGGAATCTTTCGGTATTCGGCGAAGAGCAACAACAGGACACTCTGGACTAAGAGCAGCATCCCCTTTGACCCCACTAATTATGGCCATTCCCAGATTTGGTTCGTGTCTAAAGACGGCACAAGAGTTCCCATGTACCTTGTGGGCCGCCGCGACGTTCTCGATGGAACCAGCAATCCAACAATCATGACCTCTTACGGCGGCTACGGTGTGTCCATGACGCCGCAGTTCAGCATCTTCGTCGCCTTCCTCATGGAACGCGGCTGCCTCTTTGCGCTGCCGAACATTCGTGGCGGATCGGAATTCGGAGTGGAGTGGCACACAGCCGCGAGGCGGCGCAACCGCCAGACTGCTTACGATGACTTCCTTTCCGCAGCCGAATGGCTCATCAAAACAGGCCGAACCTCCCCAGCAAAGCTCGCCATCTTCGGCGGCTCGAATTCCGGTCTACTGGTAGGAGCAGCCCTGACGCAACGGCCTGATCTGTTTCGCGCCGCCGTGTGCATGGTTCCGATGCTGGACATGCTACGGTACCACCTCTTCGACAATGCGCACGTTTGGAAAGATGAGTTCGGCACGGTGGATGACCCGGACGATTTCGCCGCCCTTGTAAAGTATTCTCCCTATCATCAGGTTCGCGAGGGCGTGGCCTATCCCGCCACGATGATCGTCTCCGGTGACGCTGACCGGAACTGCAATCCACTCCATGCACGCAAGATGACTGCACGATTGCAGGCCGCAAATGTTTCCGAGCATCCTATTTTCCTCGACTACAACAAGTTTCGCGGGCATTCGTCCGTGCTCCCATTGAGTGAACGGATTGATGCACTGACGGATCGAATGGCTTTTCTTTGCGATCAATTGCAATTGCCGGTGTGAAAGAGAGGGTTTCTCATGTCCTTTCTGGTGCTGAAAGCGTACTTGAAACTGATTCATTTCGACCTGTACTTGGCGCAGGGCAATTTCGCGGCGCTTTACGACAAGGTTCGCAACTATCCACTAGGAGCGCGCACCCCAGAGCCCGATGCAATCGAACGCATCAACTATGCCATCGACATGGCCTGCATCTGGTATTGGAAGGAAGCGCTCTGCCTGCAACGCTCCGCAGCCACAGCATGTCTCCTGAAGAAGTACAGTGTGTCGGCGCAGATGGTCATCGGCGCGCAACAGATGCCGTTCAAGGCCCACGCATGGGTCGAAGTAGATGGCCGCGTAGTCAACGACAAGCCGTACACGCCGGAAATGTATGCAGTTTTGGATCGCTGCTAGCAGGGTTCGGTTGCAGATCGAAGGCGAAGGGAAACAGTCATGAGCGTTCAGTTTGGAAGATGGAATACCGACGGCAAACCGGTGGACCGGGACTATCTCGAAAAGGTGAAGCCGGTCATCGCTCCGTATGGTCCGGATGATGGCGGCTCTTACATTAAGGCCGGCATCAGCGTCCTCTATCGCGCCTTTCATACGACGAAGGAATCCCGCCGCGAATCGCAGCCACACGTCACGGAGTCCAATGCCATCATCACCTGGGACGGCCGCTTGGACAATCGTGCGGAGCTCATCCGGCACTTGCGGGACGTTCTCACGATCAACTCTACGGACGTTTCAATCGTCGCGGCAGCTTACGAAGAGTGGGGCACCGATTGCTTCGCCAGGCTCATCGGTGACTGGGCTCTCTCCATCTGGGATGCAAAGTCGCGTTCACTGACACTCGCCAAAGATCCCATCGGCACTCGCCACCTCTATTACTCGATTGAGAAAGACCAAGTCACTTGGAGCACTATCCTCGATCCACTTGTCTTGTTCGCCGGCCACTCCTTCGCGCTGAACGAAGAGTATATCGCCGGCTGGTTCTCGTTCTTCCCCGCCGCCCATTTGACTCCTTACGTCGGAATCCATTCCGTTCCGCCGTCCTCTTCCGTGCTCATACGAGAGGGCAAGTACGCCGTCAGCAAGTATTGGGATTTCGACCATGATAAGAAAATCCGTTACCACACCGACGCCGAGTACGAAGAGCACTTCCGCGCCGTCTTCGGCGAAGCCGTCCGCCGACGGCTCCGCTCCGACAGCCCCATTCTCGCCGAACTCAGCGGCGGCATGGACTCCTCCTCCATCGTGTGCATGGCGGACACCATCATCGCCCGTGGCTCCGCCGAAACCCCGCGCCTCGACACCATCTCCTACTACAACGACTCCGAGCCCAACTGGAACGAGCGCCCGTACTTCACCAAAGTCGAAGAAAAGCGCGGCCGCACCGGCACCCACATTGACGTTGGCAAGCAAGAACTATTCAAGTTCGAGATAGAGAGCTATCAATTTGCAGCCACTCCCGGCTCCATCGGCGGTTGTTCGTCCGAAGCCACCCGTCAATTCGCAGCCTGCATGACCTCCCAAGGAAACCGCGTCGTCCTCTCCGGCATTGGTGGCGACGAAGTCACCGGCGGCGTCCCGACACCCACGCCCGAGTTCGAAGATCTTCTTGCAAAAGGCCAATTCAGAACGCTCGCCCATCAACTCAAAGTCTGGGCACTCAACAAGAGAAAACCCTGGTTCCACCTGCTTTTTGAAGCAGCTCGGTCATTTTTTCCTCCCGCTCTGGTTGGCCTTCCAAAGCACATGCGTCCGGTTCCATGGCTCAATCCCAATTTCATCAAACGGAACCGCGTAGCCCTGCGGGGCTATCAGACCCGGTCGAAACTATTCGGCCCGCAACCGAGTTTTCAGGAAAACGCCTCCGCTTTGCAGGCGCTACAAAGACAACTCGGCTGCGAAGCCCTTCCCTTAGAGCCACCTCGCGAAAAGCGCTATCCGTACCTTGATCGCGGGTTGCTCGAATTCATGTACGCGGTCCCCCGAGAGCAACTCGTCCGCCCTGGCCAGCGTCGTTCTCTAATGCGTCGAGCACTTGTGGGTATCGTCCCTGACGACCTCCTGAATAGAAAACGCAAAGCCTATGTTGTCCGAGCACAATTAACTTCAATCTCCACCGAGTGGTGCGGGCTTGCTGCAATGACCAAGAACATGGTTAGCAGCTCAATCGGAATCGTCGAGGTTGTCCCCGGTTTAGTTGATCGAAGCGGCTCTCGTAGGTCGACACTTTAAGCCACACCTTTACCGATGATCAAGCGACTTGTTCTCTCCTAACCTCCTCTTGTTGAGATAA
>Ga0187865_1003098_pt1 | contig 14318 bp, 11 predicted proteins | sample June2016WEW_11_1_2_FD_132989 | JGI IMG/M metagenome (GOLD analysis project Ga0187865, IMG submission 132989) | Peatland microbial communities from SPRUCE experiment site at the Marcell Experimental Forest, Minnesota, USA - June2016WEW_11_100 | ecosystem: Environmental > Terrestrial > Soil >...
AAGGAAATCCAGGAATCCAAGAAGGGTTTCTTTTTAACCTCGAGGGGCAACCCCATTTGATAACGGCCGGGCATCCGAACATCGGCAAAACCAAAGAAGCTGGCAAACCGCTCCAAGGCTCTCAGGGAAAAACATCTCTTAGCCTGCTCCTCAGGACTCCTATATGGGTTCTGAGACGGTTCGTCTAAGACCATTGGAAACGCCCGCAGGAAAAGTTCCGCATAGAACTCTCCTGACCTGGTTTCGTCTCCAAAACGATGTAGGCAGAACAGGGTAAAGAGAACAGAGTTCTGAACAATGCCCATTTGCGGATACCCGTCACGATAAGCCCAATTAAACTTCAGGGTATACGCTTTAAAAAGATCCAGAAATGATTTCCCGCTCAACCCCTGGGAAAAGACCTGCTCCCCTTTCCGGGTCAATCTGAACCTTCCTTTCTCCTTCTTAACGAATCCAGCCATCTCCGCAGTCAAACGCACTGTATGGACCTCTTCCCAATCCTGTTCCTTCCGGAATCCTCCCAAACGAGTTTTCTCCCGGAAGCCTTCTTCTCCGTAATGACTAAGGGCCACTGACCGTGAAAAATCGGCAGGAAGATTTCCCTTGGCGGTCATTTTCAGACCCCCTTGAGACAAGCCCATGAGAATTTGTTTCAGAATCCTTAGGAAAGGAGTTTCGGGAAAATCGGTCAGTTCAAGGTTATACCGGGCAGGGCTTTCTTCCCCGAAAGGGTCATAAAGAAGACGGGTCATCTGAGCAGGAGACAGACCGCAAAAATCATCGAGAGGGGTATTATTGTGATCACTGACCACCCGACCCAAAGTTTCCTGGGCTTCCTGTAGACTATTGAAGGATCTCCCTGCCATAGCCTCTTTCAGCCAGGAGCCAGTCGAAGAGGGTCCTCTTTCCCCAAGTTCGTCCATATCCCTGAGGAAGCAACAATCCTCATACTTTTTCCCGCTGCCGCAGAAACAGGGCTTATTTAATCCTGTGGAAGCCATGGGTCAATCCCTTCTTTCCCTTTCTGGCATTTATTATTATAGAACACAAGCCAGGATGAGAAAAACATTTTCTGGTTGGAAGCTCGCAGAAATTGCGGGGAGAGATTGAAGTCGGTTTCATGAACAAGGCAACCAGCTTTGATCCCAAGCGGGAAACCTGCCTTTTTATGCTCTCAGCTTCCTGAGCCCTCTTCGGGGAAGCACCCACCTGTAGATAACTAATCCTCCAATGAGAGAAGCTTGAACAAAACGAAACTCGAAGCACCGTCCTTGAGCATGCCAGCTTCCCTTACTGAAGATTCCATCCTGCTGCGGTCATGGATTGGCCCTCTCGAGGGTGTTCCACAGCACCTTGGCCAGAGATCGGATCTGGGAAAGATTCTGGATGGGGCCTCTGAAAAATGATCAGATGAAAAAGCAATCCCTCTCTCCGATTCTCGACTGTTCCGGAGTAGTCCAGTGGGAAATCGGGTTCATGGAAGAATTCATGGCGGGGGTGCTGTCTGGAATGGAGAGGAGAGCCTAAGGGATGGGATCTTGGGAGGCACGAGCTAGCTGTCCGTCTGGGAGATACGTTCCAAGATTCGTGTCTCCGATGGTCACCCTGGACCGAAAATCCAGTGCAGTGCTGTGCTAAATTTGTGCTAAAATCAAATCAAAAAGACTGGAACAGATAGAACAAACTGGAATAGATAGAAATCAAATTTTCCATAATTTCAGCCAGGTTACGGGAAAATCGGACCAATATCAAAGGGTTAGAAAAATAGCGATTATCGCTCTTAGGATCCAGTGGGGCAACCTGTAGGGGTTCAACTCCCCTCTCTCGCACCACTTAAAAATCGATAATTTAGTATATTCACAGTACCCAAGAGCCAAATCTCATGGAAATGAAGGAGGGGTAAACCATGCCAATACTTGATGGTAAAGATCAGGAACGACAGGGGGTCATGGAGACAGCTAACCTGATGGTCGTTTCCGCCAGAACAGCTCCAAAGAGTGGAGGAGTAGACGATATCCTAACGGCAGTCGTCTATGGGAAAGAGGTGGAATCTTTGGCTATCGATATGGAGAAAATCGGGGCCGAGCGAAAAGTAGACCGGTGGAGCCAACAGGCCCAAAATGTGAGGGCCTCGGATGTCGTAGTTCTAATCGGCGTGAGAGGGACGAAAAAATATGCAACCAACTGTGGAGCATGCGGTTATGGATCTTGCGATGAATTTGATAAAGCAGAGAAAAAGCTCAGACAGGACTTTGACGGGCCGACATGCATTTTCAAGGCGTTAGACCTTGGAATTGCCGTATGTTCAGCGGTGAAGACCGCCAGTCTGCTCAACGTAGATAACCGCATATTCTATAGGATCGGCGCGGCAGCCAAGCGGCTGAATTACATGCCCGAAGCAAGCATCATCATGGGAATTCCCCTGTCTGCTAAAGGGAAGAGCCCGTACTTTGACAGACCGGGCAGGTAAAAAGCGATTCGGTATATGGTGGAGGAGAATGATCGTCAAAAATAGGGAAGAAGTCCTCTCTCATGGCAATTCGCGTGGTCGCGAGTTGGTCGTGGATATTATCGAAGCCGGGCTGGCAGCTGTAGACCCTTATGCGAACACGAGAAAGCTGATCCGAATCGAAGATGGCCAGTTGCGAATCGGGGGTTCTCCGGAGATGGACATCTCCGGCCTTGGAGACGAGGAGATTGAACTCTCCCAAATCCAAAATATTTACGTTCTGGGGGCCGGCAAGACTGTCCAAAAGCAGGCCAAGGCGCTTGAAGATATACTGGGGGACCGGCTAACAGCAGGGGCCATTACCGTCAAGAAGGGCGAACAGATCTATCTGAAGAGGATCGAGGTCACCGAAGGCGCCCATCCTGTACCCGATGAGAACTCCGTGGCGGGAGCCCGCAAGATTGTTAAAATTGCCCAGAGAGCCAAGGAGAAGGACCTGGTTTTTACGTTGTTTTCGAGCGGCGCCTCTTCCCTTTTTGTGATCCCGATGGAAGGCCATACTTTGGAAGAGGTCCAAACTGTTTACCGGCTGGCGATCAAGCATGGCGATATGAGGGCAATCTGGCGCATGATGAAGCACTTCTCGGCGGTGGGTGGTGGAAGGATTATGACGCTCATTCCCCCCGCGCGGATGGTCAACTTGTTGATGGCCATTCGGAACTTTGAGCCCTGGCGCGGCAGAATCCCGGAGGCCGGCAGCTGGATCGCCTCATGGCCCCCAGGCCCTCGGTGCCTTGCGGATTCACTGCGCGAATTGAAGGCGATGGCCTGGTGGGAGGATCTGCCGGCATCCATGCGTTCTGCCCTGGAGAGTCAAGCCCCCAAATTCGAAGTTCCCGAATTGGAAAATTTCCGCCAGTTCAAATCCAGCTACTGGCAACCCGTTAATAACCGGCAGATGTTTGAGGCAGCCAAGCGTAAAGCCGAAGAACTTGGATACCAAGGGGTCGTCTTGGGCACCTGGTGGGAAGTCCAGAGCAACGATGCAGCCAAAATCATGGTGGGAATCGCAGAGGAATGTGTCCGGTACGCTACCCCCTTTGAGCCGCCCGTGGCCCTTCTCTCGGGTGGAGAGATGACCGTTCCTGTGGGAAACGCCACCGGTGTTGGGGGCCGGAACCAGGAATTTGCACTGCGGGCTGCGGTGCGGTTTTCCACGCTCAAGGGATCGGGCATCGTGGTAGGATCCGTAGACTCTGACGGCACAGACGGGCCTGGAACCCAGCTTGCCGATGGCGGAGCAGGTGGCTTTCGTTGTTTGGCAGGAGGAATTGTCGATGAAACGACCCTGCCGACGGCCAGAGCTCTCGGCATCGACCTGGATGCTGAGTTGCGGAACCATAATTCCAGCCTCCCATTACTGAAACTCAAAAGCGGCATCTATACGGGAAACACGGGTATCGTCGGGGGGGACCTGAGGGTCCTACTGATACCCAGGCGTTCTTGAGGGTCCAGGTTTGTGAGGTATTAGTTGAGGGTCAAAGGGCTGGTATATTGAAAAGGAGGAAAGGGGTATGGGGTTAGGATCGACAATCATTTCGGTAGCTGCGCGGCAGGTTTTCTCGGATCGCGGACATCCCGGGCTCGAAGCTACCGTGAAAACGCAAAACGGCGCTACTGGAGTGGCGATATGCACTGCCGGAATCTCGGTTGGCAGTCACGAGGTTGAGTTTGTCTATGATGGGGGTACGAAGTGGCGGGGTCGCGGCGTTCAGAAGGGGGTGGACAATGTCCACAACCTGATTGCGCCCGCTCTCATAGGCATGAATGCAGCCAAACAACTGGAGATTGATGACGCAATCCTGAACATCGGAGGCCCCGGCGCCAAGGCCCGGCTCGGCGGGAATGCCACGGCAGCAGTCTCGGCGGCGGTGCTGAAGGCCGGAGCCGCGAGTTTGGATATTCCCCTCTATCAGCATATCGGCGGGGTCAATGCTTGCACCCTGCCGGTCCCGGGCGAAATCAGCATTGTGGGCAGCGATCGATATGGAGGTGGAAAGCGTTCCGGCGGAAAGCCCAGTTACTCGTTCATGGCTTACGGGTTCGACTCTTTCTCGGATGCTTCTTACGCGGTTTGGGATATCTCCACCGAATGGAGAGAATTGCTCGGTAAAAAATTCAGAATCCCCAAATCCGCAAGGACGAGTTATCCGATGATTCCAGCCGGCTTGGTCCAGCACGACCGCGAACTATGGGACCTGATGGTGGAGACCCTCAATCGTCTGGGATATGAAGGAAAAGTTGGCTTCCAGGTCGATGTCGCGGCCGAGACCTACTATGAAAGAGAGATCGATCGGTTCGTGGGTCTTTTCTCCTCTGAGGAAAAGACGAAAGATGACCTGATGAAGCTCTATCAGTGGATGGCCAAGGAATATCCCTTCCTCATCCTTGAGGACCCTCTCCATGAAGATGATTATGAGGGGCACGCCATCCTGACCAGAGAGCTCGGAATCCAGATTGTTGGCGATGACCTTTTTACCACCAACCCTGACCGTTTACAGAAAGGGATTGAGCTGGGGGCTGCCAACACAGTCCTCCTGAAAGTGAACCAGATCGGGACGATCAGCGAGGCCTTCGAGATGGTCCAGCTTGCCTACCGGAACGGCTACGGGGTCATGCCCTGCGACAGCCGGGGCGAAGGGGAAGCGATTGCGGACTATTCGGTGGGGTTGAACTGCGGCACTGTCCGGGAAAGCGCTACCGGTCCTCGAGGCAACCGGTTCCTCCAGATCGAGGCCGAACTGGGAAGACGGGCCAGATTTCTCGGCAAAAAGGGGCTGAAGGGGGAAAATAGAACCTCTTCATGATATAGAGACCTTTGCATCGCTGATCAAGAGTCATGACCTCCGGCAGAGCTGGAGGATTGAAAGCGGAAACCAAGTAGAATCTCTGAGAAGATCCCTCTCCCGGCCGATGCTTTCTGCGCGCAGCCCCTTGCGCCCGGGCCAAGACCCAAGTGAGAGCACAAAAGAAACTTCCCGGATAGGTCAAACCTTGTGAGTCCTCCGGCAGAGCCGGGGCTTTATCAAAATGAAAGTACGGGTCCAAACAAAGCCAGGAGATTCTTTTCTGCCCGGAAAGAATTTTCGTTTTAGGTGACCTCCTGAATCCGGAGAGGCGGAGAAAATCATGGCCGAAAAAGTATGCCCGGCATGGCTCGGGTATTTTCTTGCCAGTCCGATAAGAAAACTCATCCACCCCCCTCAAACCATCTTAACCGCCTACGTGAAGGAAGGGATGACGGTTCTGGATATTGGGTGTGGAATGGGGTTTTTCAGTATTCCCCTTGCCCGAATGGTTGGGGCACGCGGAAAAGTGATTTGTGTCGATATGCAGGAGAAAATGCTCAAAGAACTCGAAAAACGCGCCCGGAGAGCAGGTATATCCACCCGTATTGAGACTCGCCTCTGTTATCAGCATACGATTGGCCTGCAAAATCTTGCCGAAAAGATCGATTTCGTCCTGGCATTCGCTGTTGTTCACGAAGTACCCGATCCCGCCAGGTTCTTTGCTGAGCTCTCTGCCACGATCGTACCCAATGGAAGGGTTTTATTGGCGGAACCCAAAGGACATGCTTCAGAAAAGGAGTTCACCGGTACCCTTTCGACGGCTCGACGGCACGGGTTTACAGTGATGGAGAGTCCCCGGATTCTGCTAAGTCGGTCGGTTCTGTTGAAAAAGGAAAAGTGTTGAGGTTCTTCTCATTGGAAAAAGAATGGAGAAAAAGGGAATTCCTCTTCCACTCGAACATCCATAATGGACACTCCTTCTGATTCTAAATCGGGGCTGAGAAATAAAAAATCGTTTCACAATCGCATGGTTCCAAAATCAATAATTTAAAGGGTCTCGGATTCTTCATTCTGGCCTGCTTCTTGCGTATATCAAGACATGGAAATCCATCTTTTCTTGAGTACTTAAAACAAGAATGGATCATTTCCAAATTTGTTGCGGGCCAAGGAACTGACCTATTCTGAATGTCGAGTGATTTCAGGGTCGCGGAAGGGAAGCCATATTGCTTGTAATCATGAGGCAAATATTCCTCCTTAGCTGTGGCGGGAGTGTTCAGCCCTTTCATTGAAGCTTTCTTTTCCCACCCCCGATCCTTTTTGCGGAAGGCAAGCAGGGAGTTTATGGAAAGCGGATATCCCGCCGATGCTTGCGGCGCAATCTGCCTTTCCTTCCGCGCCCTTGTCAGGCCTTCGCAAAATATTCGATTCACTAATTTGGAGATGATCCACAAGAATTTAATAAATTAAATAAGGTGGTCTCTTTCAACCAGTACTGATTTCCCTTTTTCTTTGTGCAAATCTAAAGATAAAGAGACCCGACCTATAACGGAGACAAGATAAAGAAAGAAGAGTAATGAAGAAGTCGCGCCCAACCGGTGGCGATTCTAATAAAGGGATATCGTTCGATTTTTCCGAACATGATTGAGTATCTGTAGAGGTATTCGGATTTTAGATTGCGAAAATGATAAGAATGACGAGGGAGGGGATGAAAATGCCGATCGAAATACCATCCGCAATAAAGTTGGAAGATGCATTTTTTTGCCTCAGTTGCGAAGCGGTCACGAATTGTTCGGATGTCTGCCCGGGATGTGGACACGGGCAGTTATGGCCCCTGGAAAATTGGTTAGGGAGAGTAAACGGCCATGAGAATAGCGAGGATAAAGAATCCACTGTACAAGAAGTTCAGCCAGAGAGAACTACAGACATTCCGCAAATGTCATCCAGGAGAAATTACTGGCAGAGAGCATGGAATTACAGCTGGAAATCCCTTGCAGTCAGCCTTTACAAATTTTAACATTTCTTTTCCCCTGGGAGGAACAAGTTTTTCTTCCTTTAATCAAATTATTAACCGGGGCAGTGCCGTAGATCCGGGTGAACTACAAGACAAAGAAATAAGGGCAAGGTGCAGTAAACCGGCCTGGTGGCTCATGTAAAAGATCATGGTGAGTAGTGTTTCAACCTGTTTGGCTCTAATTCCCTGGACCGAGGTTTCCCACCGGAATTCTCTGCCCATCAGATATTCCATACCCATCCGGGCGCCGGAAATGTCTATTGACGAAGAACAGGGAACGGCTCATCGTGAACCAGAAAGTATGGGTTATGACCAGCACGGCCATGTTTATCAACAAACAAAGAGAGGGTTCTTTATTGATTCCTATGGCTGAGATGATTTCCATGGGAGGCTCATCAGTCTCAAGCTGAGCTTATGGTTAAGTTAGCCGGATTCTTTCCCCGCCGTTCCTTGTTCACTAAAGCCAATCATATTTCAACTTTTCATTCTCAATTCTTTCAATCGTCTCCCCATCTTCGTTGAATGGAATTTCCGCTGTTGGTGGATGGGGGATTTGCCCTGGCGGTAATGGTGGCCTACGTGGCAGCCAAAAAAAATGGAGGGCAAAGTGGGTTCATAATTTGGTATGATTGAAAAAGGTCTATCCTGGCAAGGAGCTGAAAATTGAAGATTGCCATCGCCGGGGCCGGCATGACCGGTGCATATTTATACAGGCTGCTGCGCAATCGGGGGTACGCGGTCAATATATTCGAGCGGGATCCTGGAACGAGATGTGGGATAAGCCCCTGCGCCTGGGGCACCTCCAGGGGCTTTGGCGATCTGGTGAAGGCTGTAGGCCTCGACCCGGGAAAGTATCTTTTTCGGCACTCTAATTATGTGGTCATGGACGGAATAAGAATCCAGGCAGATCTGGCGACATTTGATAAACCGGGCCTGATCAGAGATCTGCTGCAAGGTGCGGAGATCATACGCCCGCCGCTCGACGTGGTTGGCTATGACCGGATCATCGATGCCACCGGAGTTTCCCGGGATTTTCTGCCAGCCTTCCAGGAAGACATTCTTTTACCCTGCATCCAGTGGCGTATCAGAACCGAGGCAGAGCTGGAGAATCGGGTCAAGCTGGGCAGGATAGGCTATGCCTGGTGTTTCCCCCTTTCTGAGGGTGAATACCATATCGGTTGCGGGAGTCTTCTCTCCGACCCCCATAGAATAATGAAGGAACTGGGCTGGATGGAAAGAAGGGCATTGCCGTCGAACGGCAAGATCATCTGTGCCTGCAGCGGCAAGATCCGTATCACGGGGCCACAGTACGCCCTGCCCTTTGTAAGCGATGATGGACCGGTTGAAATCTGGGGGATGGGGGAGGCGATTGGCTGTGTGGCCCCACTCGCCGGGGATGGGGTCGTTCCGGGAATGAGAAGCGCGCAGATTTTGCTTCATTACTGGGATGACCCCGAAGGATATAAAGAGGGCCTCCTACGGGAGTTCAACTGGATGAAGAGGGAGCGCATGGTGATTGATAAGCTCAGACGCAATGAAGCGCTGGACGTAAAAGATGCCTGGGTACTCAAGAAGAACTCACGAAGGATGGGGATGCAGGTCAGGCTGAAGGAAGCCATCCTGTTGCTGAAGAATCTGCGATGAGGTGATAGAGCACCTTAGCCGCGACGGAAAATCACTACTATCGCCCCCCACCTTTCCCCTCTCCCCCGATTGCCGGGGGAGAGGCCGGAGTGAGAGGTTCGGCCAACCCCAATGAGTGACCCCAGAGTAGAACTTGTGCACCGCTTCTTTTCCGGCACCGGCCCGACTTATGATAGGGTGGTCAATTTATGTACCTTCGGAGCCGATATCTGGTGGAAGAAGATCATCCTGGGCAAAATCCCGAAAGGATCGACCCGCATCATGGACCAGGGTTGCGGGACCGGAATTCTCACCTTCCAGATCGCCCGAGAGTTTCCCCATAGCCACGTCGTAGGGGTTGAGCTTCGGGATGAATACCTAAACATCGCCAGGAAAAAGGCCAGGGCTCTAAGGTCAGACAACGTCGAGTTTATTCTCGGAAGGGCTGAAGATGTCCTCCCGGAGGAAACTTTTGACTGCATTACCTCGTCCTATCTGGCCAAATATGTGGAGTTGGAAGTCTTGATCCGGAACATTAAGAAAATGCTGCAAAACGGGGGAGTGCTCGTCATGCACGACTTCACCTATCCCCGGAATCGAACCGTTGCCACTATCTGGGAGTTTTATCTCAGACTGCTGCAGATGGTGGGGAACTGGAAATATCCCCAATGGCTGGAAATTTATTACCGCTTACCCAAGTTCCTGCGGGAGACAAAGTGGGTTATGGATCTGACCAGGATTCTTAAGGAGAATGCGTTTTCCGATATTCACACCCAATCTCTTACTTTTGGCACCTCCGCCATCGTCAGGGCGCGGAAGCCTAAGGTCCTCACGATTCATTGAACATCCTGATCAGATCCCAGGGGGCTTGACGCACGATCGCGCTGTATCCATTCTCCGGAAAACTTCCTGTGATTTCTGATATCGCGGCCTGCAGTCGCCGTTCAATTTCCTTTTTCATAAGCTTCGCCGCAACCTGAAAAAATTCGGCTGCGGCGGCATCCAGGCCCTGGCCTTTTCCTTTCAGATGGGCAAGGACAAACGGACGCAGATCAGCGACAAAATAGAGGAGGGTCGGGGCCAAAGCAGCCATCTGCCCCGGGTGAATGGACCGGCCCCCGAGATGTTGTTCCACCTCCTTAAGATCGTCCGCAACCTGGTAGGCTTCCCCTATCCGTAATCCGTACCGAAAAGATATCTCTGCGAATTTCCCATCGGCCTTAGCCGCGAGGGCGCCCAGTTGGCAGGCGGTTCCAAACAGGATGCCCGTTTTGAGATGAATGATCTTCTCATATAATTTATCATTTATTCTATTGGCCTCAATCTCTACCTCCAGCATCAGGGGATCCAGAGGTTCATGCAGGGCCCCTCTGGACACCTGAGAAATGGCCTCGGAGACCACCAGGCCGTCCTCCCGCCCGAGATCGTTCATCATTTTGATTGCCGTGGCGAAAATGACATCTCCAATGAGAACGGCTCTGCGCGCGCCTTCCAGGGTCCAGGCTGCGGGCTTGTTTCTTCGCGTGGTGTCCTGATCTACGAAATCATCATGAATTAAGGTGGCGGCCTGGATAAGTTCGACGGCAATGGCCCTGGGGATAGCCTCTTCCAGTACTCCCCCCAGAGCATCGCTGATCAGGCAGGCGAGGCATCCGCGGATCTTTTTCCCCGCTTCGAGGGTGCCCAAGAGGGCCGCAGTTTCCTTCAGGGGGATACTCCCCAATAAGGAGGATAACTGCTTCTGGAAAGCATCATCCAGCCTTGGTTTTCTCGCTCCCAAATAATTCTGAAAGTTGGTAAACATGCCCGCTCCGATTTCCTAACGAACGATCCGCCAAATCAGCAGACCCGCACCCAGGAGGATAACCCCGAGGCTGATACTTTTGAGGATCACCTCGTACCTTCCCATCAAGGACTTTTCTTCTTCTCCCAGGCCGTTCAGGCGCTGTTTGAGGTCTTTATAGGGACGCGAGGCTTTTATTTCGACCAGGCTGAAGAGAGCCATTGAAATGGCCAGAATCAGTGCTTCTGCGGACATTTTGTTAGTTTGCATGATATAGCCAGCCAAAACCGGCAAGAAACCCCAGGAAAAGGCGAACCATTTATCCGAATGGAATCTTCCTTTAAATAATTCCAGGTTATAAGCGAAAACAAAGAAACCCTCGGAAACGGCCAGTAACCAGAGCCACGGAACATAACGGACCATGTAGTAGATCGCGAGGAGGTATGCAAGGGAAAGGGGAAGGACTGCCATGATCCACAATTGTCCCCTGGTGAAAATAGCTCCCCAGGGTTTTACACTCCTGCTCCCCAGTGCGTCCAGGGCGTGGGCTGCAATCCCCAGCCCGAGAAAATAGATCACAACAATTGCCACGACCCTGTCCCAGTAGAGAGGATCGGCGAGCATCGCGCCGATGATGGAAAAAGAGAGGACCATACCCGTGTAGGGGAGAAAAAGCAGGCCCATGAAGGACCTGAATTTCGCGGGGCCAAATTTCGGTACAAACCACTCCGTTCTCCTGTCAGCAGGATTCTGGCTCATTTCCACTATCCTTCATCCAATTGGAAGGAACGATCTGTAATCCCGATATTCGTCCTGAGGTTCCGAAAAATTACCGTTCTCTCCAGAATTCCATCCGGCTTTGATTCTTCCACTTGCACCGGGAGCCAGAGTTGCTTATCAATGACGAACTCGTACCAGGTCAAGACCCCTTCCCGGAAATGGTCATCTGCCAGCACCCGGATCCGAGTGTCACGTTCATCCTCGGCAACTTCCACCGGACCTCGCTTGTGATCCGTAAGACTGTGGGCGATATTTCTGATCAGCAGCCCCAGGTCGGTCTGGTCTATGCGCTGGCCTGGAGCGACCCGGAAAAGAAGGTTGTCGAGCGCGAGATGAAAGGTGAAAAAACGGCGTACCTCAACCTTCCCATTTTCATCCGGATAGATTAGGATCATTCCCGAATAGGGGGATTCAAAATCGAGACGGATCCTTTTGGGCCTCTTGAAAGTGTATAAAAACTTCTCACTTGCAAAGGAGCCACCCTTTCGGTAGGTCCTGACTTCCACGTTTGCCTGGTAATCGTCAACTCCAGCATAGGCCGCTTCCATCTTCCTCAGAAGGGTCTCGGTATCCGACGAACTCCAGGCGTAAAGGCAGGGCGGCATGAGGCACGCCAGGAGAACGATTGGAAATGCCAGAGAGGCCCGGGATGAAAGCATCAGCCTCTGTTCTTGAGGATAAATATGGGTCCGTCTTGCGGAAGACAAGCAGGGAGTTTATGGAAAGCGGATATCCCGCCGATGCTTGCGGCGCAATCTGCCTTTCCTTCCGCCCCCTTTTCAAGCCTTCATGAAATATTCGATCCACTAATTTGGAGATGATCCCAAAATATAGAATTGCAGCCTTTATTATATACCCCTCAATGAATTATGGAATAGGGTTGTTAGGCGCTTAGAAATGAAATTATGCGCAAATTGGCAACAAATTTCAGAAATCCCCCCAACCCCCCTTTGCCAAAGGGGGGCAAGGGGGGATTTCTGGGAAATTCATTCATGCCGCAATATGCCTTTTTGGTTCCGGCTCGGCCGGGTTAGGAGGCATGGTGAAAGATGGGAGGGAAAAATAAAGGGAGGCAATGGGAATGAAATTATTTTCCCATATACCGCAGCGCATTCTCTCCTGCAATACGGCCTGAGTTCACCGCAAAACCCAATGTCGAACCCGGGACAATCAAATCATAACTGTCTCCATACATGCCGGCCGCATCGAGCCCCACAGCATACAGCCCGGGAATCACCTCATCTTCCCTGTTCAGAACTTCTGTCCGGTGGTTGATTTTAATTCCCCCCAGGGTGCCCAGAAAGCTTGGGTAGCATCTGAAGGCATAGAATTTGGTGGTCTTAACCGGCTGGAGAAATTTAGGGTCTTTGGCATAAAGGTCATCATGTTTTTTTTCACAAAGTTTATTGTATTCATCCACGGTACTTTTCAATACCCCCGGATTGAGCCCCATTTTACCCGCTAATTCCTCCAGGGAATGGGCCACAAATACGTTCTTGTTTCCTTTCTTCAAGGCCTCTTTTATTTCGGCATCCAACTTGACGAGCTTGGTGGCCGCTGGAACGAAGATACCCAGAGCGACATCTATGCCTTTTTCAACCATATACCTTTTGGTATTCTCATCAAATACCCTGAAGACATACCCACCTTTTTGCCTGGAGACCGCGTTCCCCGCGAAGGGAAAATTGTAGGCAATGCTTTCATCACAAAAGCGTACCCCTTCCTGGTTGATCCAAAGATAAGGCTGAGAACTGGCCGCAGCCAGATGTTCTCCTTGCTTTATCCCTTGACCGACAGGACTCCCGCCAGTGAGTTGTAAGACACCCATGCCTTCCGGCGCAGCGCCTACCGCCCAGGCCATCTTAATGCCATCCCCTGTTTTATTAACATTTCCGGCCGGGAATAAATTAACCTCCAGGTCAAATCCACTGTATTTTATGATCATCTCTTTATCGTTGGCATATCCGCCGGTAGCAACAATGACTGCCCGGGCATCAACTTTTATCGACTTACCCTCCTTGTCCCGGACAACAACTCCGGCGACCCGGTTTCTTTCATCCTTCAAAATTTCCTTGACCGGGGTAGCCAGCACGATTCAATCCCCTTCTCTTGGGCTCTGGCAACGAGGACCTTAACCATTGCGGCCCCGCGCCCCTTCAGAAGATGCCAGGTTTGCGGCCCCCCCGGGTAGATAGCCACCGGCTCAAGGAATTCGACGCCCAGCCTCTGCAGCCAATCAATCGTGCTGGCGGATTTGTCCACAATTGCCCTTACCAGACGGGCGTTGGCTCGCCAGTGGTTGTACGCCATAATCATCTGGAAAGCTTCATCCCTGGTCACCGTGATATCTTTTCTGCGTTGCATTTCACTTTCGACGGCGAAAATACCCCCCGGATAATTGGAGGTTCCGCCCGGGTAAAACATCTTTTCAAAAACTATTACCCTGGCCCCCCCTTCAGCAGCCGTTAACGCCGCAACCAAACCGGAGGCCCCGGACCCGATCACTACCACATCAGCCTTTAAGGTCTGCGCCGTGTGAGCCTGGCTACTGACCAATAAACCAAAAAACAGACCACTCATCAGAGCCCGGAAATGCTTATTAAATTTTTTCATTTTTCCCTTTCCTGACGCATCAAAAAAGAAACCGGATCATCTCCAAATAGTTGCGGGCCAAGGAACTGACATATTCTAAGTGTCGAGTGATTTCAGGGTCGCGGAAGGAAAGCCATATTGCTTGCAATCATGAGGCAAATATCCCTCCTTAACTGTAGCGGGGGATTCCCGAAATGCGGATTGTAAAAGAATATAATTCCGAAATCCGAA
>Ga0187865_1003108_pt1 | contig 14288 bp, 11 predicted proteins | sample June2016WEW_11_1_2_FD_132989 | JGI IMG/M metagenome (GOLD analysis project Ga0187865, IMG submission 132989) | Peatland microbial communities from SPRUCE experiment site at the Marcell Experimental Forest, Minnesota, USA - June2016WEW_11_100 | ecosystem: Environmental > Terrestrial > Soil >...
ACGTGACGATGTGGGCCACGAACGACTCCGCGCCCAGTTGCCGAACGCTGACTTCGCCCGCCGAGGCCAGCGGATGGCCCGGAGGAACGACAAATACCAACTCGTCCAGATAAACCACCGCCGATCGCAACTGTGGCTCCTGCGGATCGTAAGAAAGCACCCCGAGTTCCACGTTGTGCTTGAGCAGATCGTCGGGAATGTGACTGCCCAGCGAACGCCGCACCGTGATCTTGATCGTGGGATGCAGGCGGCGAAACTCGCCCAGCACCGGCAACAAGTAGAGCGCGGTAAATTCGTTGGCGGCGATCGCCAGCTGGCCCTTCTGTAACTCGCGCATCTCGACCAGCGCCGTCTGTGCGTCCTGCCGCAAGTTGAGCAGCTTCTCGGCGTACTCCTGCAAAACGCGTCCGGCGTCGGTGAGCACGCCATCGCGTGAAGAACGGTCGAAGAGCGACTCCCCGATCTCCAGTTCAAGTTTGCGGATGGTCTGGCTGACCGCCGATTGCGTGCGAAACAGCTTTTCGGCCGCCCGCGAAAACCGTCGTTCGCGAGCCACCGTGAGGAAGACTTCGAGTTGCGAAAGGTCCATGGGTTCAGCTCTCCGCTATCAGTTGTCAGCTTTCAGTTCCGAGCCTCACCCACACTGTCATCCTGAGCGAAGCGAAGGACCTATGCATTTACTTGTAGCAACGGAATACATGGGTCCTTCGCTTCGCTCAGGATGACAATTCGAATGCATGCCGCGCACATGCGGAAAAACCATAATTAGGATCTTCCAGATGTGACTTCTGGAACCTGAGGACATATTATCAGTTACGCACTTTTCATAAGTGCATCTAATACTATCACCACCGCTAACTATTCCGTAAAGATAATAAACTTTTCTTTCGCCCCCATCCGCCGATAGAGTAGAGAGGTAACTTTCCGGAGGTACGAAATCCATGGATCGGCCGCGCATCACCATCTTCGACACCACCCTTCGTGACGGCGAGCAGTCGCCGGGCTGCAGTATGAATGTGCCGGAAAAACTGCGCCTGGCGCAGCAACTCGACCGCCTCGGCGTGGACGTCATCGAGGCCGGGTTCCCCATCGCCTCCGATGGCGACTTTGAAGCCGTACAAAAGATCGCCGCCTCGGTGCGGCGTCCCATCATCGCGGGTCTGGCTCGCGCTTGCACCGGCGACGTCAACCGGGCCTGGCAGGCGTTGCAGGGAGCCGCGCGTCCCCGCATCCACGTTTTTCTGGCAACCTCCGACATTCATCTGAAATACAAGCTGCGCATCACCCGTGAGAAGTGCCTGGAGCAGGCGCGGGAAGCGGTTCGGCACGCCAAGTCGTTGTGCGCCGACGTTGAATTCTCGCCCGAAGATGCCACCCGTACCGATGTCCCGTTTCTCTGCCAGGTTGTCGAAGCGGTGATCGCAGCCGGCGCAACCACCGTCAACATTCCCGATACCGTCGGTTACAGCATGCCCGAGGAATACGGGCAACTCATCCGCACGCTGCGTGAGAAAGTCGCCGGCATCGACAAAGTAACGATCTCCACGCACTGCCACAACGACCTCGGTCTGGCGGTCGCGAACTCACTCGCGGGCGTGCAGCAGGGCGCGCGCCAGGTGGAGTGCACCATCAACGGCATCGGCGAGCGCGCCGGCAATGCGTCGCTCGAAGAAATCGTCATGGCCATGCGGGTGCGGCCCGACCGCTATCGTTACGAAACCGCGGTCGCCGGCGAGCACCTGTATCCTTCCAGTCAGATGTTGGCGGAGATCACCCGGGTCCCCGTGCAGCCCAACAAGGCCATCACCGGCCGCAATGCGTTTGCGCACGAGGCCGGAATTCACCAGGATGGCATGCTCAAGAATCCGCTGACCTACGAAATCATGACGCCGCAATCGGTGGGCGTGCCCGACTCGCGGCTGGTGCTGGGCAAGCACTCCGGCCGCCACGCGCTGGCTCTGCGTTGTGAACAACTGGGACACCAGTTTGAGCGCCGCGATCTCGATGAGGTCTATCGCAGGTTTGTCGTCCTTGCCGACCGCATTAAGAAGGTTCAGGACAGCCATTTGCTCGAACTGATCCAGGACGTTGCCAACGGCAACGCAAGCAACGGCGATGGCGCCGCCAGCCACGGCAAGAAATTCCCGCCCGCCGCGGCTTCATTGCCTCTCCCGCGTGCCGCCGCCGCTGGAGCCAATTTTAATGACGCGCATTCGGCTCAAGTATCCGGCAGCGCCGGCCAGGCGACGGTGTCGATCCCCTTCACCGATCATCACAGCGAGCAGGAAGACTATCTCTGGGGTGTGTAACAAGCGGGGCGGGTAACTACTACCGGAGGTTGCTCAGTTGGTCGGTGATCCCGTCGATCCGCGAATCCACTGCCGTAAGAGATCCCAGGATGTGATCGAATGACCGGTTCTCCATCATCAGAACAACGATATGTTTAAGATTGTCCAGTCCTGGGAGCATAACCCTCCTCAGCGCTACTGCAGTTGATCCAATTCCACCCAGTCCGTCGAATCCGGCGCACAGGAATCATTCGGACAAACCTGGAAACGCACCACGGGATGCAGTTCCCACACCGATGCCCGCCAGCAGGTTTGTTTGTCTGCGGCGGTCCGGGCGGTGGCGCAATTCTGAGAGGTGAGATTGTGTTCGTTGTCAATGATTAGCTGTCCCACAACTTTTACCTGCCTTCCGGTCGCTCGCTGCAAGTTATCCAGTATCCAGATACTGTTTTCAAACTGGAAGCGATCATGCGGGGTCATCTCGACGATCACGCTGGTCTGCTGGAGCGTGCTGGCGCCCGAGCCGGAACTCGTCGCTCTCTTTGCGGTACGCTTTCTGGAGGCCGACCCCGTGGTGGATGCCTCGGTGAGAGCGGCTGCCGCGTCAGACCGCAGTTGCTGCGCAACCGTGGGATCGAACCCAATGCCAATGTGATAGTCAACGTTGCCATAGTTAGGTTCGCCCGGCGGACCGGTCAGGTCGCAATTACTGCTTTCAGCGCCGGTATGCTGAAAGTAATACAAATATTCAATCATGCCATACAGCTGACCTTCGCCCAGTTGCTTGAGTTGATTCTGGAAGTCGCCCTGATTGTTTTGGGTCAGCCCCGAGGGAATGCTGGCATCCAGCTTCTGATAGTCAGCAAGCTGAGTGAAATACTTGACCGGAGTTCTACAAGACCTGCAGCAGGTAATACAGGGCTGCGAACGCGGTGGTTGCCAGAGACTGCGCACGGCCCATGCTGACATAAGTGTCGGGGTCAGAACCGGGCGCACTGTCGGGCCTGCCCATGTCCCCTTCGAGCAGTTGATCGAGGCTGATGCAGCCGGTCAGCAGGTTCCAGAAGACAATGCCGGAGAAGCCACCCAGTAAGATGAGGCCTTCCCAGCGCGCCACTACCGACAGAGTATGCATCGCGTTGAACTCGGCCGGGGCCCGACCGCACTGACTGAAAAAAGAGAACAACAGGGAAGGCGGGCAGCACAGCCCCAGAGCGCCGGGTTGTCAAGTACGTACTACTCGTCCCGCAGATTAGTGCCAAGACTTGTGCTAAGCGGCCAGAGCAAAGCTTTAACCAGCCCAAAACTTCTGAATGGTTTTGTGATCCTTTGTCGTTCTTCTAGGTGTGGGGATAGGTGACAAGTGCCTCTTGAAAAGGTGGCACGATGGAAGCTTACCGGACTACGTCTTACAGCGGAACCGGTAGTTGCAACGCGCGGAACGCCCTGAAAACTGGCTACCACAGCGGCCTTTCCTCGTATATCCTTTCGGAAACGAAAGGAGGGCCCCATGCAACTCCGCGTCACCTCCCTCCCCGGAGACGGAATCGGCCCTGAAGTCACATCCCAAGCCATTTGTGTTCTGGAAGAAGTGGCCAGCAGCTTTGGCCACGATCTCGAACTCGACGAAAAAGAGATCGGCGGAGTTGCTCTGGAAAAGTTCGGCAATCCCTTGCCGGACTCGACCATTCAGGCCTGCCTCGCCTCACAGGCCGTACTGCTCGGAGCAGTCGGCAATCCGGCCTTCGATCACAATCCCCGCGAGCTTCGTCCCGAAGCTGGACTGTTGCGCCTCCGTCAGGAGCTCGGAGCGTTCGCCAATCTTCGTCCCGCTGTCTTTTATCCGGCGCTGGCGGCCTGCTCGCCGCTGCGCGAAGAAATCGTCAAAGGAACGGACATTCTCATCGTGCGCGAGCTGCTCGGCGGATTGTATTTCGGCGAGCCTCGCTCCATCGAAGGCTCGCCAGGCGAGCGCCAGGCGCTCAACACCATGCGCTACAGTGAGCCGGAGATCGAGCGCATCGCCCGCGTCGCCTTTCAACTCGCTCGAACCCGCCGCCGGCGGCTGCTCTCCATCGACAAGTCGAATGTTCTGGAGTGCTCGCGGCTCTGGCGCGAAGTCGTCACTCGCATCGCCCGCGATTTTCCCGATGTCCAGCTTTCCCACATGTACGTGGACTCGGCCGCCATGTCGCTCGTCCTCAAGCCCGCCGAGTTCGACGTCATCCTCACCGAAAACATGTTCGGCGACATCCTCTCCGATCAAGCGGGCGGAGTCGTGGGATCGCTCGGCCTGCTCGCTTCGGCCAGCATCGGAGGCCCGGTCGGTCTCTACGAACCCGTCCATGGCTCAGCTCCCGACATCGCAGGTCAGGGCATCGCCAATCCGTTAGGCGCCATCCTCTCGGTCGCCCTGATGCTGCGCCACACCTTTAATCTGCCCAAAGAAGCGGAGTGCGTGGAAGCTGGTGTCACCTCAACGTTGATGGGAGGCTTCCGCACCCGCGATCTGGCGCGCTCCGGAGAGCGCACCGTCTCCACTGAAGAAATGGGCGCCCAGATCGCGGAATTCGTGCGCTTAGTCTAGTCTCGTGCTTCCTGCTGTCGGATCGTTCGGCCCCTTGCGACGCTTATTAGTACACGCTGCCATGGGGGGCGGTAACTTTCATCCCAGGCCGATGTGAGCGGATGTTGGAAGTGTTTTGCATTTGCGTCCTGAACTAAGTTCGTGCCAATGCGCCGCGGCGCGGGGCAACGGGATGTGCGGCGGATCACAGTTTTGTGACTCCCCGCCGGAGTACAATCCCGGCTTTGATCGGCCCGATCCCAAAGGCTGATCTCGGCGGGAGGCTCTGTGTCGGATCCACTCTTCCAGGCGATGCGCCAAAGCATCATCGACGGCGCGCCTGATATGGCCACGGAATTGGCGCAGCAGGCGCTGGCCAACGGCGTCGATCCGCTCGAAGCGGTGAACCAGGGATTTGCCGCGGGGATCAAGTTCGCCGGCGATCAATTCGGCTGCGGCGAAATGTTCCTGCCCGATCTGCTGGCGTCGGCCGAAGCGATGAAGGCGGCCATCAAGATCCTTGAACCGGAGATGCTGAAGCGCGGCTCGCAGCGTGAGGCTCTGGGCAAGGTCGTCCTCGGCACCGCCCGAGGCGATATTCACGACATTGGCAAGAACCTGGTCGCCACCGTGCTTTCCGCCAGCGGATTCCAGATCTTCGATCTGGGAACCAGCGTGACTCCCGAGCAGTTCGTTGCCAAGGCCAAAGAAGTCGATGCCGATATCGTCGGCGTCTCCGCTTTGCTGACGACGACCATGGCCGGACAGAAAGCCGTGATCGAAGCGCTCGATCGCAATGGTTTGCGGCCACGGGTCAAAGCGATCATTGGCGGCGCCGCGGTCACCTCGAAGTGGGCTGCTGAAATCGGCGCCGACGGCTACTCTCGCAATGCCATCGATGCTCTGGAACTGGCAAAGAATCTGATGAGCAAAGCGATGAACAAAGGAACCGCCCTGGCATGAGACCCGGAATTCAACTGCTCAGTCCCGATCTCATCGGCCGCATTCTGCGCGAAGCGTTTGAACTGCTGATGAAGCCCGGAGTTCGCGTGGGCTCGGCGCCGGTGGTCGAGCTATTGCGGTCGGCGGGAGTTGAGGTCGGAGTTGCGGCCAACGACGGAGTGGCGCGTCTCCCTGCGCCCCTGGTGCGACAGTGCCTGGCATCGGCTCCGCGGGACTTCTACCTGTACAACCGCCAGGGAGAGAAAGCCGTGCATTACGGCGGCGACGACGTGCATTTCGATCCCGGGTCGTGCTGCGTGCAGATGCTCGACCCAGAGACGCTGGAAGCGCGGCCGTCCGAGACCCGCGACCTGGTGCGCATTGTCCAAGTCACGGAGACGCTGCCGCAGTTCGCCGCGCAATCGACTGCCGTCGTGTGCAACGATGCCGTCGTGGGCAGCGGTAAAGATGCGCCCAGCGCGATCGGCGATCTCTATCGCCTGTTCGTAGTCCTGCAGCATTCTGACAAGCCCGTGGTGACCGGATCGTTCTCGGCGGCGGGCCTCGAAGGGATGATCGACTTGCTCGCCGCCGACAGCGGCAGTCGAGAGAAGTTGCGCCGGGAGCCGCGGGCGGTGTTTGATGTGTGTCCCTCGCCGCCGTTGAACTGGTCGGAGTTCGGATCGCACAATTTGCTCGATCTGGCCCGCGCCGGTGTGCCCGCGGAAATCGTCGCCATGCCACTGGCGGGTGGTACCGCTCCCGTGACGCTGGCAGGTTCGGTGACGCAGCATGCCGCCGAAGTGCTGGCTGGCATCGCACTGCATCAACTCGCTGGACCGGGTTCACCCGTAGTTTGGGGCGGCGCTCCCGCCATCTTCGACATGCGTACCGGGGGCGCGCCCATGGGCGCGGTGGAAACTGCCATGCTGAACCTGGCGTGCGCCGAAGTCGGCAAGCACCTGGGCCTGCCGACACACGGCTACCTGGTCGCGACCGATTCGAAGCTTGTGGATGCCCAGGCCGGCGCGGAGAGTGCGCGCTCCGCGACGCTGGGAGCGCTCGCGGGCATCAACATGATCTCGGGAGCGGGTATGCTCGAATCTCTCGCCTGTTTCAGCGTCGAAAAGCTGGTCATTGATGCCGAGTGGATTGCCTCGGCGCAGCGGCTGGCGCGAGGCATTGAAGTCCGCGGTGAGGACGTTCGCGGTGAAACCCTGGCCACCGCCATGTTCGCGCAAACCGGGCTCTCCGGAGAATTTCTCAAGCTGAAGGAAACGCGCGCGCTTTTTCGGCAGGAGCAGTATCTCCCCTCCCCAGTCATTGATCGCAGCGCGCGCGGCTCGGCGCCACCCAGCGACGTATTCACGCGCGCCCGTACCCGAGTCGACGAACTGGTGAGCACGTATCGGAAGCCATCTCTTCCCGAAGACGTGCTGCGGAAGTTTCAGGCAATCGTTGATCGCGAAGCTGCCCGCGAAGCAGACAGAGCAGGCGTGGCCGCGGACCTTCCCAGTAACTGAGAATGCCGGATTATCAGGCCATTAACGAGCAGGGTCGCCCTCAGTTCGCGACTTGGCTTGGGCGCGCATCGGGCTTAAAGATTACGCCTTGACTGGTGCGGCTGTTCATCACGACGCGGATCGGTTCCGCAAACCGCAAGTGGCGGACACAGCCTTGCTCTTCCACGGCCGGTTGCTCCGTCAACCACTGCCAATCGACGGAGCCTTCGCCGGCGTCTGGATTCACGGTGAAGTAACCGACCTGAAAGGCGGTGAGATTCTGGAAGAAATGGCTGCCCTGCGATGGAGTGACGCGAAAATCGTGGAATCCGGCCTCCACAATCACGCGGGCACCGGAGATTTCGTCCCACTCCACCGGAATGCCCAGCCACGGTTCGGTCGATCCCCATCGCCCCACCCCGATCAGCAGATAGGGCCGGTTCTCCTTATTGAGCAGGCGATTGAACCAAGCGACCGCTGTGGCCACTTCCTGGCTGCGGCTGCGCTCGAAGCGCTGCGAATCGACCACCACGACATCGTGAAGATTCTCGATGCGGCCGTTGCCCAGAACCTTGCTGCTCAGGCAGATCAACTGCTCCGGCCGCACATCGTCGAGGGCTAAATCCTCGGTGTCGCGCGCCAGCGTTAGCGGCCGGATCTGCAGGAAACCAAACTCCGCCACCTGGCCCGTCTGCTGCGGCAGACGCACGGCAAATTCGATCTCCACGGGATTACCCAGCCCATCCTCGCCTGCCCGAACCAGGTCATCGAGAATCTCAGCCAGCGGGAAGGTGGCGTGCTTAAGCATGGGAGCAAAGGTCACGATGCGTGCTCCTGGCCGGCTCACTCCATCGTAAACGGCGTGGTTGTCCCTGGAGTAAGTTGAGGCCACGGCTCGAAGTGTGCCGTCGTTCTCGGCGGCGTCCAGGCTGAACCGCCTCTCGTGCCAATGCCCCGGACGGCCGTCCGCCGCGCCGTCCAACTCCAAGGCCCAGAATTCCGACTGCGAGTTGGCCAGGATGTCTTCGACCGAGGAAAACTGCACCAAGTTGCGGGGATAGCGTGGGCAGAAAGTCAAACACTTCCCTCCATCCACCACGGCCCGGCCCAGGCCCAGAGCGACGGCGGCGATGCCGTCTTCGAAAGTCATCGGCGGCACGGGATAAAAATTGCGCGAGCGCACGACGCCGGAGAAATCCGGATAAAAGCGCTGCTCGTGGGGCGTGCCCACAACCTGCTGGAGAATCACCGCCATCTTTTCCTCTTCCAGACGGTAGGGCGTAGCGCGCACGTAGGCCTTGGCATGGCGGCTGAACGTGGAGGCATAGACGCGCCGGATGGCCTCGCTCAGTGCCGTCAGCCGGTCTTCTGGATTTGCTTGCTGGTTGCCCAGCATGAAGGTCTCATACACGCCGGTGAAAGGCTGGTATTGCGAATCCTCCAGCAGGCTGGACGAGCGCACCGCCAACGGATGATTGACCTCGGCCAGAAACGATTTAAGGTCCTGGTTGAGGGAGGTGGATAAAGGTGCGGCCAGGAACTTCCGCTGAATTTCAGCGTCGTCTTCGCACTGCAAGGCAAAGTCCAGGAGGTTGTTCTCGGTTACGAATTGATCGAACACATCCGTCGCCAGGACGACGGCTGGAGGCACCGAGATGCGAACGCCGGGAAAGCGGCGGGTCATACGGCTCTTGCGCAAAAGGTGGCGCACAAAGGCGAGGCCGCGAGCCTTGCCACCCAGCGACCCGGAGCCCATCCGCAGAAAATTTGATTCCGAAGGCTTGAACGTATCGGCCCGGAAGTCGCCGATCAGCACCTCGCTCTGCTCGCGGCGATACTCGTTGATCGACTCGATCAGATCGCGCCGCATATGTTCCGGGCTGGCAAAATCCGAAACTTTTCGCGGGCGGAGCTTGGCCGCCAGCGCAAACTCGGTGCGTGCCATCAGCCAATGGGAGAAGTGGTTGCTCTGTGCGTGAAAGACGATGCTTTCCGCCGGAACGGTTTGCAATTGCTCTTCCAGCTCGTTCATGTCTTTCGCTCGTCCGACTTCGCGCAAATCCGGCAGACGAAACACGAAGTCGCCAAACCCGAAGTGGTCAGTCAATATCCGGCGCAGATCTTTCAGCAGCGTGGGCGAGCGTTTGCGCAGAAACGAATAGCCCTCGGCGTGCGCCCTCGGCCGGAACTCGGTGCGGCTGGTTTGCAAAACTACGGGCACGTCCGGCACCAGGCTCTTCACCAGGCGCGCCAGTTCAAAGCCCGCCTCCGGACTGAGCTTGCCCTCCCAGGGAAACTCCACGTCCGATACCAGGCCAAACAGATAATCGCGATACTCCTGCACCAGCCGGGCCGCGTCTTCGAAGTTCGAGCTCAGCAGAATTCTCGGCCGCGCCTGCATGCGCACCAGCTTGTGCGCCACGTTGATGCCTTCCTGGATCACTCGCCGCGATTGCTTGATCAGCTCGGTATAGATCACGGGCAGGAACGACGAGTAATAACGGATGTTGTCTTCCACCACCAGCAGCACCGGCACGCCGATGGCCCGCGTGTCGTGCAGCACGTTGCGTTTATCCTCGATGTACTTGACGATCGCGATCAGGATGCGGGCATTGCCCTGCCACAGAAAAATCCGTTCGATCTCGGTGACGGGATTCCGCGCCACGAACTTTTTGATCTCACGATAGTCGTAGGCCAGCACCACGACGGGAACATCCAGCCCCGCCTGCTTCACCTCGCGCGCCAACTGCGCCGCGTTCATGTCGCCGACCGCAAGGTTGGTGACGATCAGGTTGAATTGCTGAGAGCGGGCCAGCGCTGCCGCTTCGGCACACGAAGAAACGTGCGTGATTCCCGGGATTTGTTGCGGACTGAGATCGAGCGATTGGTCGATGAGCAGTTCATTGAGGCGGCCGTCTTCGCGGAGGATGAAGGAATCGTAGAGGCTCGAGACCAGAAGGATGTTGTGCACTTTGAAGGGCATCAGGTTTTCGAAGCCTTCAAAGCGCTCTTCGGCGTCCATGACGATGACGGGCTCGGCGATGCGGCGCACGCTCATGGGGAATATCCTAGTCCAGGTTTGCCAGTACCGCGACCGCGTGGTTGTTACTGCTGTCGATGCAAGCTTGCTGATGGAGAGCCGGGCGTCCCCGCCCGGCTGGACCCTTCGACTTCGCTCAGGGCAGGCTCGCGAGACGCCCGTCCCTCCACCATATGACGCATCGCGCGGTCACGGTACTAGAACAAGAAATGCGGGGTGGAATGCATCCACCCCGCACCTCGCTTGGCTCTCCTGGTTCCCAACACTGGCTTTGATGTGGGGATCAAATCTCTTTGATGAAACACGATCTCGCCGATCTGCTTCGCGGGTTGAGACCGTAATGATCCCATTGAATCGCTGCTTCCATCGCGGACTCCTGCGTTGCAAAGGTGTGTTTGGTGCCATAGATATCCTACAGGCCATAAGAAAAACTGAACCGCGGAAGCGACCGAGAATTTGGGGAGATCCCCTCAATCCGGGCTTTCCCGATTTGGAACCATCCAGCGCTTGGCGGGCTGTGATTTTCGGATATTTGCGCAGTCCGGAAAGCGTAAAATAAAAAGGTCGTCGTTTAGGCAGAAGGAGGTGCCTATGTCTACGTCTCCTGCCCGCCAACCCCAAATTGGCGTGACTCCCCAAACGCAGCGTAATGCCATAATCCCAAGTTTAGCGTCCAAGAAGAGGCGCCATTTCGATCCCCATGCATTCCTCGCAACCATCGGCGAGGGCAGGAAATCTCTGCTTTTCGAGAGGAAACAAGGAATCTTTACGCAAGGGGATACCGCCGATGCGGTGTTTTATATCCAGACGGGCAAAGTAAAACTCACCGTGGTCTCGAAGACTGGCAAGGAAGCAACGATCGGCATATTAGGTGAGGGGGACTTTTTCGGCGAAGCTTCGCTTGCGGGCCAGGCGCTCCGCATGGACTCTGCAACCGCCATGACGGATTGCGTTGTTCTGCGAATCGAAAAGAAAGCCATGATGGAAGCGCTTCATCGGAAACACGAACTTTCCGACCTGTTCGTGGCCTATTTGTTGGCGCGGAACATCCGTTACGAAGAAGATCTGGTTGATCAGCTTTTCAATTCGAGCGAAAAGAGGCTGGCCCGGATCCTTTTGCTGCTCGCTCACTTTGGCAAGGAAGGCAAACCCGAGACTGTAGTTCCCAAGATCAGTCAGGAGGTGCTGGCGGAAATGATCGGCACAACCCGCTCGCGGGTCAGCTTCTTCATGAACCGGTTCCGGAAATTGGGATTTGTTCACTACAACGGCGGGCTGCAAGTCCACAGCTCACTGCTGAATGTCGTCCTGCACGACTAGAGTTCCGCCATTGCAACGCGAGGCCTTCACCAATTTGGAGTTCAGCCGGTGCGGTGACAGCCTTGAATGGAAGGGCGACAGCTCTGGATGCGCCCTCGCGCCCAGGTTTCCTCAATTCCAGGAACTACGTCCCGCATACGGGTGGCGGCTAACCTCCAATTATTGCAGGCTTAGGTTCATCTCGCCGTGTTTATTGAAATTGATCCGCAGCACGTTTTCCTTCCCGCTGGCAAACTCGCCCGCCACCGTGGCGGACTGGTCATAGCTGGCTCCATCCGAGGTTACCTGCACCCGGAGACTATGTTTCCCGGGTGACACCTGCATGGCATGGAATTCATGGCCCTGGACATGGTGGAACACGACTAGATGTTTCTTGTCTGTTCCTTCCAACCGGTGGGTATAAGTCAGGCGATCATCCACCCAGATCGACAGATTGGCCTCCGCGAATTTGTGCTCTACCTCGATTTCCAACGTTGCTGGAGAAGTTGCTGGAGAAACTGTTGGCGAGCTTGCGCGTGCCACTTTCGCAAGGGGCGGATAGGTTCGGTCCGCTGGAGCCGGCTTCGGGAGCTTTTTCACGATTGGCGTCGGCGCTGTGGCAACCGAAGCGACTGCGCTCTCGGCTGGCGCCGTCGGCGTCGCCGCCGTTTTGACCGGGGCAACCTCCCCGGCGAGTGGAAGTGGCTCGGCGGCTCTGGGTGGAACTCCTTGGGAGCCAAACGAAATGACCCAAAGTCCAAAGACGAGAAGTCCGACCAAAAGCAAGGCACCGGCGAAAGACTTCTTCCGCATCTTCTCCAGCAGGTTCTCCGCTGCACCGTGCCCCAGGGGCAGAGCGCGGGTGCTTGACCGGGGGTTAGCTCCAATCACCAGTTGGCCCAGGGACCAATTGGTTCCTTCATTCGCCGTTTGAGCTGCCCCACCTTCCGTGGGCAAACCTGGCTGCCACGCCTTGCTCCACGGCTCTCGTCCTTGCCGCAGGTACTGAATGTCCAGCACCATTTCCATACCGCGCTGATAGCGCTGAGCCGGATTCTTCGCCATAGCCCGCGTAATGATGTAATCGAGCCCTGGCGGTAACTCAGTATTGAGAAGAGTCGCCGGTATCGGGTCGCGGTTGACCACCTTGAACGAGACCGTGAGGGCACTGTTGCCTTGAAACGGCCTGTACCCTGTCAGGACCGTGTACAGGACCACACCTAGAGAAAACAAGTCCGACCGCCCATCCACCGCTTCGCCATTCAATTGTTCGGGCGACATGTAAGCGGGTGTGCCTAACGCGCGTCCCGCCAGAGTGTGGTTGGCGAGGTTCAGTTTAGCCACTCCGAAGTCGGCGATTTTGGCATGGCCGTCTTCGGTCAACAGGATATTCGCGGGCTTCAGATCGCGGTGAACCACGCCTTGACCGTGGGCGCAATCCAGCGCTTCCGCCAGTTCGAGCGTTAGCTGTAATGCTGTCTCCACCGGTAACTTATGGTCGTCCCGCGACAGCAGCTTGTCGAGGGACTGCCCCCCAACAAATTCCATTACGATGTAAGGAGCGCGCGTCTCTGGTTCCTCGCCCACATCGAAGATGGTTACGATTCCAGGATGCGACACGCGGCCCGCGGCTTCCGCTTCCCGGAAGAAACGCTCCCGATACTCGCGTTCCTCTTCCGGGGTTTGGCCGGCCAACGAAACGGTCTTTACCGCGACGACGCGGTTAATCTTGGGATCGCGCGCTTTGTAGACAATACCCATGGCGCCCCGTCCCAGTTCGGACAGGATCTCGTATCGCCCAAAACGTTCGCTCCTGCGATCATCCATAGGTGTCATCTGCGGTTTCAGAGTTTCAGGGTTCCGTGTGACCTCGTCAGCCTGACGCCGCTTCCGTCTTGTCTTCCTTCTTATAGTCCGACGCGGTAGTGACCAGCACGCCGATTACGTTCTCGTTCAGCACATCCAGGATTTTCTTCGCTTGCTCGAGGGTGATTCCGTTCAGCAGTTCGAAGCCAACCTGAACGCCTCTGAGTGCGGAAATGGTGTCATGGTGGGGGCGAACTTCGACTACGATCGGCCCACCCTTCCGGCCAATGCCAAAACCAACGCCTGCTCTTTCGATCTTAGTTGTCGTCATGAATTACACCTGATGTGAGGACATAACCTTCCTGCACCGCCTCTCTCGCGGTCGCGAGAGAAGAGGGGGTTGCGGCGTCTGTCGATATTGTCTACTCGCATGCCGAATCGTTCCAAGTTACCAACGTGTTCGGCTCTGGGACCCTTACATGACAGCGCATCCTTCCTTGCTAGCTGGCTGAAATCGCGTTTCAGCTCGGATTCTGCTGTTGCTGGCTTACTCGCAGTCCTGCTGCCCGGCTGGACAAGGAGAGAGTGGGCGTGATCCTGCAGCGGTGCCTTACCAGTATCGTCAACCAATGGTTGGTGCGTGCGAAACAGAGTAATGAACTGAGCTGGCTTCCGCTTAGCGACGACGAGCGTACTGGACATCTCCCAAAGCTGGTTGAAGACCTAGGTCTATGACCGTATAAAGATGTATCTATTAAGACACTTTTGGAGTGACAAAATGGGTCGCACAGTGTGGACATGCAAAGTTACCATCGGGTGCATGTCCAGCTTGGGAAAAAGGATCG
>Ga0187865_1003110_pt1 | contig 14287 bp, 13 predicted proteins | sample June2016WEW_11_1_2_FD_132989 | JGI IMG/M metagenome (GOLD analysis project Ga0187865, IMG submission 132989) | Peatland microbial communities from SPRUCE experiment site at the Marcell Experimental Forest, Minnesota, USA - June2016WEW_11_100 | ecosystem: Environmental > Terrestrial > Soil >...
CGCGGGAAGCACTTACTTCGGCCTGGGCCGGAGCGCAGATGCGCGTCCAGGATCAGAGTTGGGCTATGCCCAATGTTTTCAATGTGGGGAATGTTGTCAAACAGCTAATTTGGACGCGAATGCCTCTCAATCTATCCCGAACATCAGTGGAAAATGGAGAACTTAATCAGAGTCTCCCTAAAGGTTGTTGTCGCTAAGGGGAGATAACTTCAGATGGGCTGACTTAGTTTCAGGGAACCTGAAAGAGGGGAAGGTGGAAGCCACCTCACTTTCAACGCTAGTCCTCTGGAACACTATTGTCAACCTGCCGAACCACAGACAAACAGCAGGCGTGGTGCCCCATCCTGGACGTTCTTTGTCAAGGGTGGGATTCCACGGTCATCTCCCGCTTATAGCGAATCCAGAGTTGCTGTGACCACAAGCAGCTGCCGAGCTGCGCTCGGCTTGGACGGGCGAGGGCGCCCGTCCCCACACGAGCGGGTCTCGAAAACCGCGAGACCTGGGGCCCGCTTCCCATCCGCACCGATGACTTTACCTCTGGCTGAGGCCAAAATCGCGATAGCGATCAGTCTAGTTTTTATTTCTCGCCTCTCTCACTTGCCGGCGCTTACGAAAGCGCCGGTGGTTGCGTTAATCACACCGATGCCCTTCCTGTCCTTCTCACTCGTGCCGTAAATGACATACCAGACAGGCATGTTCTGCTTCCGGTCCTTGAGCAACACGTAGGTGATGGGCTGCTGCGCATCCTTCTTCACGATGGCGTCGCCCCCGTGTTGCTGCGCGATCTCGAATGCCTTATCCGTATCGGTTTTCACCAACAACGGTAAAAAGGCAAGATTGGCGGCCTCGGCGTTGTAGGCGCCTTCCCTCCCCTCGGCTGAAACTCCGAAGGGCGGCGCATCCGGCCGGCGGCTTCCCGAGCAAACGATGGTCTTGGTGGACCGGCGACTGGGCGCGGCAAAGTACCCTCGCCAGATGGTTGATTTTCCGCCCTGGCCGGTGGCTTCCGTGGTGAGAACGGATTCCAACCGAGCCGGCTGAGCATCCGGCGACCACTTCAAGGCGAGACCCAGCATTCGATTGAAGGCCTCCTGACCGGTGTAAAGGATGGGTTCCTTACTCGCCGGCGGTGCGGCGGCGGCCGGCTTTTCGGGCGTGTTCTCCTTCGCCTTATTCTCGGTTGAGCCGCACCCTGCGGTCAGGATGGCTACGCTGATTACACTGAGGGCAAATGCGAGACGATATAATTTCATACACCGTTCCTCCAAGCAGTATTGTGAACCCACATCCTCATTGATCTCGACCATTGTTTCCGCGCGATCACAGTCTTTTACCACAAGTCAGATCGGATCCGCTGTGATCTGGTCGCGTTTAAACAGGAATCTTTCTTCCCAACTCTGAATGGCCCGAATTGTACTGCTTAGGAGTGGTTTTGCAAGGCCAAAGGTCCATCTGCGAACGAAAAGCGGAGTGATGGCGCACCAGGTTGGGCTTCCGACAGTACAAGTGCGGCTACTCGATCAACACCCCGCCCAAGCCGAGCTTGAGCGCGGCACCCTCCAGCGTTCAAGTGATTGGGATAGGCCGCGCCACCCGCCACTCTCTCCAGTCCTGAGGTTGAAGAATTTCGCAAAGCCGTTGCGAGTCTTGCATCGATGTACAAGCTGCACATCAGTGTCGAGGATGAGTTGGTCTTTCCTTTGGCCGCGCGGATGCTATGTGACGCCGACAAATCGGCTATTTACAGATGAAATGGCGGGCCGGAGGAAAGCAAGATTACAAAACTCAGACAATGAGAATCTTCCATCTTTGAAATAATAGGTTTTCACCGTGTGTTCCATCATGGACAATCTTCCAACGATCATTCAAGGCGGAATGGGTGCCGGCGTTTCCAGTTGGCGGCTGGCGCAGGCAGTATCCCAACTGGGCCAGCTCGGAGTGGTTTCTGGAACTGCTCTGGATGCGATTTTTGCCCGGCGCCTGCAAGACGGCGATCCCGGCGGCCACATGCGCCGCGGTCTGGATCGCTTTCCAATTCCGGAAATGGCGGAGCGTATTTGGCGGACGTACTACATCCCAGGTGGGAAGGCGGAAAGAACGCCGTACAAGAGCCTGCCGGCGCACTCCAAAGACACTCCTCTCGAACTGCAGGAGCTTTACGTCGTGGCCAATTTTGTTGAAGTTATTCTGGCGCGCGAAGGCCACGACAATCCGGTGGGAATCAACTACCTGGAAAAAGTTCAATTGCCGCATCTGCCTTCCATCTACGGCGCGATGCTGGCTGGCGTCGGATACGTCCTGATGGGAGCAGGCGTGCCGCTCAGGATTCCTGGCGTGCTTGATCGCTTCACAAATCACGAACCCGCCACCTATCTTCTGCAGGTCACCGGGGCCCAGGATGATGATGACAGAACCATGGTGTTCGCGCCGCGGGAGTTCGTGGGTCGCGATCTTCCGCCATTGGCTCGGCCAAAGTTCATCGCGATCATCGCCTCCAATACCCTGGCGACAACGATGCTGAAGAAGGCGGATGGCAGGGTTGACGGATTCGTGATCGAGGGATATACCGCTGGGGGCCACAACGCGCCGCCGCGCGGAAAGCTGCAACTGGACGAGGCGGGAGAGGCGATCTACGGAGAGCGCGACACCGTTGATCTGGAGAAAATCCGCGCCCTGGGCGTCCCGTTCTGGCTTGCCGGAGGATATGGCCGGCCTGAGAAGCTGGCAGAGGCTTTGGCCGCCGGAGCCGCGGGGGTACAGGCAGGGACTGCCTTTGCATTCTGCGCGGAATCGGGACTGAGAATGGACTACAAGCAAGCGCTTTTGGCAAAAGCTCTTTCTGGGGGAGCTCGCGTATTTACCGACCCGGTGGCGTCCCCGACCAGTTTCCCGTTCAAAGTGGCGCAATTGGAAGGCACTCTTTCGGAGCGCGAGATCTATTCCGCGCGGCCGCGGATTTGCGATTTGGGCTTTCTGCGCGAAGCCTACAGGACGCCGATGGGAACGATCGACTACCGCTGCTCGGCGGAGCCGGTGACGATCTATGTGTCGAAGGGCGGAAAAGTGGAGAATACGGTGGGGAGGAAATGCCTCTGCAATGCCCTCATGGCGAATATCGGCCATCCCCAGACACGAAACGGCAAGTATGTTGAAAATGGTATGGTCACCTCCGGGAACGATTTGACCGGAATCGCGCGGTTCCTGGAGCCTGGCGCAACCACCTACACCGCCGCGGACGTGGTCGCGAACCTGATGAGTTGCGTTGATTCCCGCGTTGTCGTTGGTTCCGGGGTCGGCGGTAATCGAGCTTCTTAGATCCAATCCATCGCTAGGCTTGGAAGTGATGGCGACGGCGGGCGATGAAATCTAGAAACTGCGTTCTCCCCCATCCTCGACGTTGTTCGACGTTCTCTGTCAAGGGTGGGATTCCACGGTCCTGTCAATCGTGGGATTTTTCTTTGACTCCTCGGAAAGCTCGATTTCCCCCACAACGCCCCAAAAGCCGTCGCCCCGCGGTAACCCCCAGCGGGTTCTAGCATCCAAGTAAACAGGCGCTTTCGCATGTTATACTGCGTCAGATGGGGTGGCTGGGTCCCTGCACGTCCCTGCCCGAGGATTTCGATACATGGCCGGTAGTTCTCGTCGTTCTCTCTTCCTGATAGTTTTTGTCCTTGGTCTGTTCGGTCTGCTGGGCATGTTATTCGCGCAGAGAATCAGCCCGGCAACCACGCCCAGCAGCGACTCCGACGTCCGCGACAGCTTGAAGCAGTTTACCGGGGTGTATGAAACGATCGAGCAGAACTATGCCGACCCGGTGAATCCCGACAAGGCAATTTATAACGGCGCCATCCCGAGCATGTTGCACCAGCTCGATCCCCACTCGAATTTTTTCGATCCCAAATCCTATTCCGCGCTGCGCGAAGAGCAGCGCGGCAAGTATTACGGCGTGGGCATGACGGTCGGCCCGCGCAACAATAAAGTCATCGTCATCGCTCCCTTCGTCGGCACCCCGGCCTATCGCGCCGGCATCCGCCCGGGCGACATTATCGCCGCCATTGACGGCAAGCCCACCGACAACATGAGCACCTCCGACGTTGCCGATCTGCTCAAGGGACCGAAAGGCACCACTGTCCGCATCACGATGTTGCGCGAAGGTTCCGACCATCCGCTCGAATTCAGCGTCATCCGCGACGAGATTCCGCGCTACAGCGTGGACCTGCACTTCATGATCAAGCCCGGCATCGGTTACATGCACGTTGCCGGATTCCAGGAAACCACCGAGCATGAAGTCGCCGAGGCTCTCGATCACATGGGCGACCTGAAGGGCCTGGTCCTCGATCTGCGCCAGAATCCTGGTGGCCTGTTGAGTGAAGGCGTAGGCGTAGCCGACAAATTTCTAAAGAAGGGACAGCTAATCGTCTCGCACCACGGCCGGTCGTCACCAGAAAAGCGGTACGTAGCAGCCCGCGGCAACGGTGGTAAAGAATATCCGTTGGTAGTGCTGGTCAATCGCGGCACCGCTTCGGCCGCCGAGATTGTAGCCGGAGCAATTCAGGATCACGATCGCGGCCTGATCGCCGGTGAGGTCACGTTCGGCAAGGGCCTGGTGCAAACCGTGTATCCGCTGGCCGAAAATACCGGCCTGGCCCTGACCACCGCGAAGTATTACACCCCAAGCGGACGCCTAATCCAGCGCGATTACTCCAATCTTTCCTTGTACGATTACTACTACAACCGGGAGAGCGAAGAGAATAACGCCAACCACGAAATCAAGCTCACCGATGGCGGACGCACCGTGTATGGCGGCGGCGGCATCACACCCGACGTGAAATTGGCGCCCTACAAGTCCAACAAGTTCCAGGACGCGTTGCTGCAGCACTACGCTTTGTTTAATTTTGCCAAGCACTACGCGCTCACCCACAAGATCGCGCAGAACTTCGAAGTGGACGATGCGCTGCTGCAGGAGTTCCGCAAATTCCTCGACGAAGAAAAAATACCCTATACCGAAGCCGAGATGATCGAGAGCAACGATTGGCTGCGCTCCAACATCAAGAGCGAACTCTTCGTGGATGCCTTCGGCCAGGAGGAAGGCTTGAAGGTGCGCGCCGAAACCGATCCGGAGGTGATCAAGGCTCTGGAACTGATGCCGCAGGCGCGCGCTCTGGCTGACAATGCCAAGAAAGTGGTTGCGGAACGAAATTCGGCCGCTCCGGTCACACGCTAGGCAAGCCGTACTTCGATTCCAATTACTGGCCCGGACAACCGGGTCTTTTGCTTTGGTTAAAGCGGGAGTTCTCAGTTCCCGGTTCTCAGTTCTCAGGAAAACCAGTTTGTTTATCGAATGCCACTGAGAACTGAGAACTGGGAACTTCGCTCTTGAGTGTGGCCTCCGAAAGCCCTAAAGTACAGGAAGCGAAACGCGCGGAGGCGTCTGTCTGCCAGCGGCAATCATGTTTCAATCTGGCCCTTGGATTTCCGCCCCTTGGATTTCCGCCCCCTGGATTCCGGCGGTGCTGGTGGCGATGGGCGCGGGATTTCTCGACTGGCGCTACCGGCGGATTCCGAACTGGCTCACGGTGTCGGGCCTGGCGGCCGGCATCGCGGTCAACACGATTCTCTACCGCTGGCCGGGACTGAAAGCGGCGCTGCTGGGGACGTTATTGGGCCTGGGGTTGCTACTGCCTTTCGTACTGGTCCGCAGCCTCGGCGCCGGCGACTGGAAGCTGGCGGGCGCGTTGGGAGCTTGTCTCGGTCCGCGGCAACTGCTCTCCGTGCTCATGGGTACGATTCTGGTTGCGGGAGTCATGGCGCTGGCCGTGGTCATCTGGAAAGGGCGGCTGAAACAAACGCTATTGAACATCGCGCATTTGCTGGCGGCGTTGTTGAGCCTGCGGATGCCTGGGTCTGAGGTATCCCTCGACGATCCGCAGTCAACAAAAATTCCGTTCGGCGTGGCCATGGCACTTACGGTTTTGTTCTATGGGATGGGCAGAGCGATGGGGCATTTGTAATTTGCAATTTGTGATTTGTAAATCCATTTATGATTTGTCATCCCGAGCGCAGCGAGGGATCTGCAGTTTGCTGAACATCAAACGAATCGCGCAACAGCTCGGAAGCACTGACGGGGCGGAGATCGCCGAGGCCGCGCTGGTGCTGCCCTTGGTGTTTACGCTTCTGTTGGGCATCATCTGGTTTGGACGGGCCTTCAACATCTACTCGACCATCCAGCAGGCGGCGCAGCAGGGAGCGATCACCGCGGCACGGGATTCGTGCGCCACATGTGGAAACGCCCTCCCTAACGCTACCACCGCAGTGGACCCCGTGGTTGTGGCGGTGTTGAAGGCGTCCAGTCTCGATGCCAGCCAGATCAAGCAGTGGGAGGCCAATAATCCTACTCCTGGCTTGCAATCGTGTCCGGCGCCAGCGCCACCGGTATCATGTACACTGACGGGCAATAAAATCTGGGTCTGCAGTTCTGTGCTGCTGAATTCCTCGACCCAGCCCGCACAATGCGGAGCCATGGTCAGCTTTCAATATCCATTCACGTTCAACCTGCTGTCCCTCACACCCCTGCCGTCGATTACGATGTCGGCGCAGGCGCAGAGCAGGATGGAGAACTAGATGCTCCGGTTTCGAATTTTGCATCGTCGCGAAAGTCCCCACATCTCGATGTGTGCGGGAAGTGGGGCACCCGGCTCGGTCGGTTTGCGGAAGGATGATCGGGGAGCGGCGTTGCTGGAGTTTGCCATCTCGTTGCCGCTTCTGGTGGTGTTCGTGGTGGGCATCTACGATTTTAGCGGCGCTTTCAACCAGAAGCAGAAGATCGAGCAGGCGGCGCAGGAAGGCGCCATCATTGCCGGGGCCCAGCCGATGAGCGACATTCAGTCGATACCCGGTAGCAACCCGGATTCTCTGCAAGCGGTGGCGACCGCAGTTTTCAACTCGCTGACTGGCAGTGGAGTGCTGGCAAACGGAGCTTGCGTGCCACCGGGCGCAGCATCGGGACCGGCTGGACTGACTTGGACTTACACGATTTCCGGGTGTAACAGCGCTCACCCCAACGACAAACTCGTTATTACTATCAACCGCGGATGGGTGACTGGATCCGGGTCGCCGATGGCCGTCGGGACCGTCGTGACTGTACAGTACACATATTACTGGCAGTTCAATAGCGTGATTCAATTGTTATTCCCCGGCCCGAGCGGCTATGCGGCTACAACGCAGTTGACGGAGAGCGCTACGGTCCACAATCAGATGTGAGTTATGCGTTTAAAGAAGAACATCTCGGGGCGGAAAAGCGAGCAAGGGATCATCATCACGCTGGTCGCGGTGTTCATCCTGTGTGTGATCGGAGCGATGGCCGCACTGTCGATCGACGTGGTGACGCTCTACACCGCGCGCAGCGAGGCGCAACTGGCGGCCGATAGCGCGGCGTTGGCCGCGGCGCGCGTGCTGGCTAACTCGGGAATAACTTCGGAAGCTGGCGGCGGGTTGGTGGCGGCCGCAGATACTCTCGCCCAGGGGGTCGCCCTTCAGGTCGCGGGGCAGAACCAAGTGGGAGGATCGAGCCTGACCGCCGTTTCCGTTGTTTTTGGTGGAACCGATACCAACCCGACGGTCACCGTAAGCGTGCAAAAAACCGATCTGCCAACCTTCTTCGCGCGCATCTGGGGGACCAAATTCGTCACGGTGGGTGCGTCGGCCACGGCGGAGGCCTACAATCCTTCCCCCAACGCCGGGGGAACATCGACTGGCGGCCCGCCGGTCGCGCCCATTTGCGTGAAACCGTGGCTGCTGCCGAACCTCGATCCCAGCAATACGGGATCGACAACAGCCCCGATTTTTGATCCGACGTCGGGCGCGATTCAGACTACGACGCTTCTGGGTTGGAGTTCAACCGACCCCAGCGGAGTCCCCATGACCCTCGCGTGCGCCTCCGCGAACGGCACATGCACGGTGCCCTTAACGCCCAGCACCACCCTACAACCTTGGAGCTATTTCCCTGGAGATGATGGCACAACCTTTCCACACCCGATCAACTCGCAGCCGAGTTGCAATCCGGCGCTGACCACCAATTATCAGGAGAGTGTTGCGGGTTGCATTGAGATACCAATCTCGTGCAGCAGTCCCGCAAAAAAACCCGCCAATATCGACACTCAGCCCTATCCCAATCCGAGCCGAAATTCTGACACAGCAGATGCGGTGAATTGCCTGACTCATGCGACGGCGGGCAAAGGCGATACGGTAGCTTCTAAGGCTCCGCCGGTTGCGCCTTTTCAATTCGTCGCGGGGGCCGACAATCCGATTACGGGGACGGCAAGCAAGGATGTGATGGTCAGCGATTCGCTGGTCACGGTGCCGGTTTTTGACGTTACCAACTACAGCCCCAATGTGCCCAGCGTGCCGATCATCGGGTTCGTGCAGCTATTTCTGAATCCTGACGGCAACGCAACGCTACCGAGCGGCGCCGTGAACACCACGGTCATCAACCTGGTTGGTTGCGGAACCAGCGCCACCGGCACGCCGATTCTCGGCAATGGCGCGTCTCCTGTGGCGGTGCGGCTAATCTCGCCGTAGTAGTTGGAAATCAGCTGAGGATTGTCTGATTTAGATTTCTCGAATCGAGGCACGAACCGGAAAGGGCACGACTTCCCAGCCGTGCCCATTATGAGGATGAGTCCTAAGTGTGGTGTCCCGCAAGTCCGTGGCATAAATCGAAACTGTCATCCAAAAATCCACCCTGTCATCCTGAGCGAAGCGAAGGGCCCATGTATTTGAATTCGCGATGCATGAGGTCTTTCGCTTCGCTCAAGATGACAACCCAAACTTAAGTCGTGAATTTGCGGGACACGACATTAGAAAATGCTGGGGTCGCGGCGAGTCAGGATGACGCGCTCGAGGCTTAGTTCATTGCCTACAAAAATAAAGTTATAGGGCGAGCCGTTCAGCAGCGATCCGAGCACATCGCGCGCCGGGGCCGGACCCAGATCGGCGACCACTTGTTCCTGCTCGGCGCCGGCGGGAATCGCAATCTCGGCCTGCGTCTGGCGCTGCACTTCGAACAACACTTGCGCCAGCGTAGCTTTCTCGGCGCGGATGCGCAGCATTCCGTTTTCAAAGGTCACGGTCACGAGCGGCTGCGGTGGCGGCGCTTCACTGACGGCGGCGGGAAGTGGCGGCGCCGGCGAATTTGCAACTGCGGCAGAAACTCTGGCGGCCGCGGCGTTCGTGCCCGCGGCAAGCGAGGCATTCTGAAGTCTTGCGGTGGGGGCAGCCGGCACATCGGGAGCCTTGGCGGCAGCGGCGGTGGCCCGACTCGGCTTTACTTGACCCAGCTTTACCGGACCCAGTCTTACGACGATCGCATTCCCGGTTGTCGAAATCTGGGTTGTCGAAATCTGATACGACTGCGGCTCCGCGAGATCGAGCACGATCCGCGTAATCGGAGGGTTGCTGAAAAAAAGTCCGGAGCGAATTCCCTTCAGCGCGCCGCGATTGACTTTCAGGGCGCGCAACGCGGCGGAGGGAAGCGCGCCGGGAAAATCCACAACGATGCGATCCGGACCGGTGATGGCCTGGGTCTCGGGCGCTACCGGTGCTCCCGAAATCTGTATCTCCACTTCCATGGCGGCGCCCGTTCCGCGCACTGCGACGTGCTCGACGCGAGCGCCATTCTGCGCGCTCTTTGCCGAACTATTCTGCGCAGACATCTGCGCGCAAGTCGGCGCCGGCAACAAGGCCGCAGCGGCCAGCAAAGCTGCGACATAAGAGAAACGTGGCATTGTGGCTCTGAGCAAAGTCTAGCAGTTATGGGACGGGCAATCCGCACCGGAGGTCGTAGCACTAATTGCGGAGGTCAATACGGCTCTGGCAACCGGCTTGCAGTTCCCGCTCTTACGCGGCCGGCGGTCGAATCTTCATAGTGCGTATTTCATACATGGTTCTTTGAAAGGGCCCGGCTTCAGCCGGGCCGCCACGAGCCGCATGAACGCCGGGCTTTACAGGCTGCGGAAAAACTCCGATTCAAGCGGGTTTTGGGAAGGGCACGACTTCGTCGTGCCGTTAAGTTGCTGAAAATGTGTCCGCGCTTTAGCGCCTGAGGTGAGCTTCTTGCGCGTCCGATTAGTTTTTCCGCAGTCTCTTTAGCCGCTGCGGCGCCACCGAGTTAGTAAGATGACTTTTTCCGCAGCCTCTTAAGAAGCAGTAGCGTAAGAAGGAACGAATCAAAAAGGAATGGCGCAGCGGGAACTGTTGAACCGTACCGCACACCACTGGAATGCGCTGTGCGGTGCGGGGATGCGGGCGAAATGCCAGCCCCGCCCCTTTCACGAATGTCGCCTTAGCCCCTTTGTCGGCTTAGCGTCTCCTGAATCCGCCGTCAAGCAGGGCTGCTGCCGACAGCTCCGCCAAACCTCAGGCGTGATAAACCCGCTCGTTCCGCCGCGCTTCGTACCACAGCGCCAGCTCGACGCGGTTCCACAGTCCCAGCTTGTCGTAGATCAATCGCAAATAATTTTTCACCACGTGCTCGGTGGTCCCGAGCGAATCGGCGATCTCCCGGTTCTTGCAGCCCTCGGCTACGCGCTGAATGATCAATTGTTCGCGTTCGCTGGGCCCGCGGCGGTTTGCTGTCTCTCCAACCATAATTGCCTCCTATAAAGTAAAGTCGCGAGCTTAACCCGCTTGATGCCGCCCTTGATTCCGAAACGCAGAAACAGGCGGTTGAAATGTGCCTTGACCGTTCGCTCGGCAATGTTCAGATCGCGGGCGATTTCGGAGTTGTCACATCCCTGAAGAAGCAGCTCAATGATCTGCCGTTCCCGGGGCCCCACTTGGCTGAACTTCTCTTCCATAAACACTGCACCTGACCGAAGCGCCCCGGTCGCCGCAAGTGGCTCAGCAATCAGGTCTCTCGGCACATCTGGATTCGGATCTTTGCGTCTCATTTTGCATTCACGCGGCCAAATCGCGCCGCAAATGTTAACTAACTGTGAAAACTTCGGTTGCGCGTCGTTTTGCTGGGAAAACCACAGTTACTTCGATCATTGCAGGCAGGTTGCGGGCACAGACGCACACCAGTTTTGCTCGGCGTCTAGGGTGAATCACTTAGTACAAACTTCCGGGGTACCTGCCTGCCAACGAGCATGATTTACACAGAAGTACATCCTCAGCCCGTTCTCTCCCCTCCCATATAATGAATTGTGGACTTCAAGCTGGTAAGCAACTACAAGCCCCAAGGCGACCAGGGACGAGCCATCGACAGCCTCACCCGCGGCGTCTTTGATCGCGAGCAGCACCAGGTGCTGCTCGGCGTCACCGGATCGGGCAAGACGTACACCGCAGCCAAAGTGATCGAGGCCGCCAACCGTCCTGCCCTCGTCATGGCCCACAACAAAACCCTGGCCGCCCAGCTCTACCACGAGTTCAAAAGTTTCTTCCCCCACAACGCCGTCGAGTATTTCGTCTCCTATTATGACTACTACCAACCGGAGGCATACGTGCCGGCGGCGGATCTTTATATTGAGAAGGAAGCGACCATCAACGACGAGCTCGACAAGCTGCGGCTCTCGGCGACGCGGTCGCTTTTTGAGCGGCGCGATTGTTTGATTGTTGCGTCGGTCAGCTGCATTTACGGTTTGGGATCGCCAGAAGCTTACTACGGGATGTTGCTGTTCCTGGAAAAGGGACAGAAGATCAAGCGCGCGGACATCACTCGCAAGCTGGTGGAAATTCTTTACGAGCGGACTGAAGGCGATTTCCGCCGCGGGACTTTTCGCGTGCGCGGCGATGTCATCGAAATTTATCCCACCTACGACGACAACGCTTATCGCATCGAAATGTTTGGCGATGAGATCGAATCGCTCTCGCAGATCGATCCGCTCTTTGGGACGGTCAAGCAGCGTTACATGCGGCTGCCGATTTATCCGAAGACGCACTATGTGATGAAAGAAGAGACCCGCGCGTCCGCAGTCGCCTCTATAAAGACCGAACTCGCGTGGTGGGAAGCGGAACTTGAGAAGCAGGGACGCCTGGTCGAATCGCAGCGCATCCATCAGCGCGTGATGTACGACCTTGAAATGATCAAGGCCATGGGCTACTGCCATGGCATCGAAAACTACTCCCGCCATTTCACCGGACGGCTTCCCGGCGAGCCGCCGCCCACGCTGCTCGACTATTTTCCGCGCGACTTTCTGCTGTTCATCGACGAGTCTCATCAGACCGTGCCGCAACTCCACGGCATGTATCACGGCGACCGCTCGCGCAAGCAGACGCTGGTCGAATACGGGTTCCGCATGCCGTCCGCGCTCGACAATCGCCCGCTCACCTTCGAGGAGTTCGAGCATCGCACCAACCAGATCGTCTATGTCTCCGCCACACCGGGACCTTACGAACTTACTAAGTCGGCCGGCGTGGTGGTTGAACAGATCATTCGCCCCACTGGCCTGATCGACCCGCCGGTCGAGATACGCCCCGTCAAAGGACAGATCGACGACCTGCTGCACATGATCCGCGACCGCGTAGCTCGCAACGAGCGCGTGCTGGTGACGACGCTGACCAAGCGCATGTCCGAAGACCTGGCCGAGTATTACAGTGAAGTTGGCGTGAAGTGCCGTTACATGCACTCCGAAATCGAAACGCTGGAGCGGGTGAAGATTTTGCGCGACCTGCGCAAAGGCGAGTTTGATGTATTGATCGGCATCAATCTTCTGCGCGAAGGCCTCGACCTGCCCGAAGTGTCGCTGGTCGCGATCCTCGATGCCGACAAGGAAGGCTTCCTGCGCTCCGCCGGTTCGCTGATCCAGACCATGGGACGCTGCGCCCGCAACCTGAACGGCCGGGCGATTCTCTATGCGGATCGCATGACCGACTCCATGAAAAAGGCGCTCGACGAAACCAACCGCCGCCGCGCCATCCAGCACGCCTACAACGAAGAAAACGGAATCACCCCCGAATCCATCATTCGCCCGCTCGACATGACGCTAGTCGCGATCGTAAGCGCCGACTACACCGACCTGACCGGCCCCGAAGCCGAAGGCCTCCCAGACCTGAAATCGCAGGAAGAGTTAGACGCCTACATTGGAAAGTTAGAGAGCGATATGCGAGAAGCGGCCAAGCGGTTTGAATTTGAAAAAGCGGCTAAGCTGCGGGATACGATCAGGGAACTGCGGACGAAGGAATTCTTGTTCGCGTAGGACGCACGTGTGGCGCGGACACTCCTGTCCGCGAATGTTTGCACCTGCATTGCCCACGGAGGGACCACCCCTGCCCGTCCGCGCCAAGAAAGACCTGCCTTAACCTTTCGAAAACAGGTGTCAAATCCTTACTCGCAAAAGACACGCTTTTCGTGTTACACTGGATTCGTGTCATCCACTCGTCGCCTACGCAATGTAACCGTGACCCTGGAAGAAGACGTCGCCCAGTGGGCTCGGATCGAGGCGGCGCGCCGGGATACCAGCGTTTCGCGGCTGCTGGGAGCGCTGCTGAAAGAGCGCATCTCGGCCCAGGGCGGTTCTGCAGCGGAAGCGGCGGAGCGACTGGCGAGTTTCGGCAAGCGACACAGGCTCTCTTTGCGTGGGCTCAAAATCAGAGATCTGATCAATGAAGGACGCCGGTGAGCCGATTTGTCGTCGACGCCTCCGTCGTCCTGACCTGGTGCTTCCCCGATGAGAATGCTGTCATGGCGCAGCATGTCGCCGGCATGTTCAAGCGAGGCGACACCGCAGTGGCGCCATCATTCTGGCCGCACGAGGTTCTGAACGCCCTGCTGGTTGGAGAAAAACGCAAGCGCATTTCCAAGGAGCTGGTGCGAAGCTTCCTCGATGACCTGGCAGCGCTCCCTATCGTGCTGGAACAGTTCCCCGCCAAAGTTGTTTTTGACAGGATTCAGCACCTTAGCCGCGAGCACGGCTTGACGGCGTACGATGCGGCTTACCTCGATCTGGCTCTAGGTAGCGGCTTGCCACTTGCTACCTTGGACGAGGACTTGGTCCGGGCGTGCAAGAAAGTGCGAGCGCGGTTGATGCAGGTTTGACGTTCACGGCTCCCAAGTCAACTACCCCGTCCTAACGTCGAAGAGCACGACGTTAGGATTGGGGCACCCGGCTTTCGGCACGCCTGAAGGCGTGCCCTGATACGAATCCCACTTGCACTGCGGACTGCGGCGCGGCTGAACAGGCTGCGGAAAAATGACTCAAGTTAGTAATCCGAGCATTTTCTCGAACCAAGATTCAACAACTTACAGGAGTATTTTTGACTCAAAAAGCCCTGAAATTACTACCTTGGTTCA
>Ga0187865_1003119_pt1 | contig 14250 bp, 16 predicted proteins | sample June2016WEW_11_1_2_FD_132989 | JGI IMG/M metagenome (GOLD analysis project Ga0187865, IMG submission 132989) | Peatland microbial communities from SPRUCE experiment site at the Marcell Experimental Forest, Minnesota, USA - June2016WEW_11_100 | ecosystem: Environmental > Terrestrial > Soil >...
ATCCAGGCTTGCTTTAGCACTTCGGTTAGCATGTTGATGCTCTCTCGGCGAGAAGAAAAGACAAGTCAAAAGTCAAAACGCAAAAGTCAAAAGGCAAAAGTAAGAAATCAGCCAGTATTGACTCGTGCGTTTTGACTTTTGACATGCTCTTCATGTCGTTCACCCTCCGGCTTCAAATCTGAGCGCCTCAATCGGGTCTACACTCGCCGCGCGCGTGGCGGGGTAGAGGGCGGAAAGCACCGCCACCGTGCCCAGCACCGCGAACGACATCGTCCCAGATTGCCATGTCGGCAGCATGCCCGCGAAGAAAGGTGGCATGGGGATCAAGTTGACGAGCGCGCAAAGCCCGTAAGCCATGCCCATTCCCAATCCGCCGCTGAGGAAAACAATGATGAGCGTCTCGACGAAAAACTGCTGAAGGATGGCGCGGGAACTGGCGCCCACTGCCTTGCGCACCCCGATCTCGCGAGTGCGTTCGCGCACGGCCACCAACATGACGTTCATCACTCCGAGGCCGCCCAGCAGCAGCGTAGTGATGCCTATGGCGCCCAGGAAATACTTCATGGCGTCCATGAGCTTATCAAACGCCTTGGCCTCCTCCACCGTGTCCCAGACAGGCGCGGCTTCTTTGTCCAGCGGATCAAACCTGTGCAGGCGGCCCAGCGCGCGCTTCACTTGCCACTTACAGGCTTCGTGTTCCGGAAGAGATTTGGGCGCTACGAGCAAGTGGTCAACGTCGGTGGCGAGGAGAGGAGGCTTGTTGGGGAAGTCGTGGAGCATGGCGCTGAAGGGGACAAAGATTTTGTCCACGTCCCAGCCGTCGTAGCTGGAGTTCTGGTCCTTGGCCGTCATGACTCCGATGACGGTGTAGGGAATGTCGTTGAGGATGATTGTCTCGCCGACCGCCGACCGGCTGGAAAAGAGTTGCTTCTTGATGTTGCTGCCCAGGAAAGCCACGCGGCGGCCCGCTTCCTCGTCGCCCCAGTCGTAGAACCGCCCCGTCCCCACGCTGATGGAGCGAATTTCGGCAAAGGGAGGATAGGAACCGGTTACCCTGGGCGACGCATTGTTGTAAAGGCTGCGTACATTCGTGCCGCTGCGCTCGAGTTCCGGCAGAACGTAGCGGCAGGCGGCGGCTTCCTGCTGAACGGCGGGAACGTCACTCGCCGCCCATCTCATCTCCCGGCCGGCCCGCAGGCCTCCGGCCTGCATGCTCGTCCGCCCCTCGAAGATGATCATCAAATCCTTGGCAAAGGTCTCCTGCTGTCTTTGCTGGCCGACGCGCAAGCCTTCGCCGGCCGCCACCATCAGGGTGATGGAAATGATGCCCCAGGCGATGCCAAACATGGTCAGGAAGGTGCGCAGCTTGTGAGCCCACAAGGTGCGTAAGGTATCGAGGAGTAAGTCGCTGATAACCATTCTCGGATTCCCTGTTGTCCGTGGTCCGTTATTGGTGATTTGCGATTTGCGATTGGTGATTGCTCATCTTGACCTTGTGGCGGTCCGTTATTGATGATTGGCGATTTGCGATTGGTGATTGCTCATCTCGACCCCGTGGCTGTCCGCAACGCTCGAGAAATCCCCAAATCACCAATCACCAATCGCCAATCGCAAATCACCAATGCCACGGACAACGGACGTCTTTACTGGAGTACCACCTGCTGCCCCTCTTTCAATCCGCTGATCAGCTCGGTCTTGACGCCGTTGGAGATTCCGAGCTTCACAGGGAGTTTCTGCTTGCCGGTCTTCGAGCCGGGGGCGGGTGTTTCCACAAAGGTGTGACGGTCTTTGTCGTAGATAACCGCCACTTCGGGAAGTTGCAGCACGTTTTGCTTCTCTTCCAGGATGATCTCGGCGTTGGCGGTCATATTGGCCTTCAATTCGCCGGTAGGGTTTTGAATGGAGACCTTGACCTCGAAGGTGGTGACGTTGTCCTTTTCCACGCCCATGGGCGAAATCTTGGTAACTTTGCCCTCAAACTTCTTGTCCTTGAGCGACTCCACGACGATACGCGCACGTTGACCCATGTAGACCTTGCTGATGTCGGCCTCGTCGACCTTCCCTTTGACGTAGACCTCGCTCACGTCACCCAGCGTCATAACCAGCGTAGCCTGGGAGCCGAGAATCAGGATGGAACTGACCGCGTCGCCCACCTCCACGTCGCGCGAGAGCACGAGGCCCTCCATAGGGCTGACGATGGTCGAATTGCTCAGGTCCTCCTCGGCGCTATCCAACGCCGCTTGCATTTGGGCTACCTGGGCCTTGCTGCGGGCGATCTCAGCCCGGCTCACGGCCAGATAGCGCTGCGCGGACATCTGCTTGTTCAAGCCGAGTTGGTAAGCCTTATCGGCGTCGTCCAGGGTCGAAGCGGAGACCACTCCCTCCGCCGCCAGCTTGCGATTGCGCTCGACGGTGGATTTCAGAAAGGGGAGGTCCGGCCCCTCCGCATCAACCTTGTTGCGCTCGTAGGTAGCTTGAGCGGATTCCACGGCAGCTTGGGCCGCCTGAAGGTTGGCTCGGGCTTCGGCCACACGGGCCCGCAACTGCTCCTTGTCAAGCTCAACCAGAACTTGGCCGGCCTTTACATGGTCGCCGTAATCCGCGAGAATCTTCTCGACAATACCGCTCGCTTTGGATTTGACCTCCACTTTGACGAGCGGCTCAATCTTGCCCGTCGCCACCACGGACCGAGCCAAGTCCCCACGGGTGACGTTGGCCAGTTTCGAAGGGTCAATCGTATCATTGGGATGCAATGCGACGGCAATGCCAATGCCGCCGCCTACCACAATGACCCCAACTATTGCCAGCAAGTACCATTTCTTCCGCTTATTATGATTATTATTCGCCATTCCTGTCTCCGGGCTACTTGAACCCTCTACGCATCCATACGTTTGCCACGCCGAGAATGTTCCCCGGTTTGCCAACTCAACGGAGAGATTGGGCTTGCATCGAAGGGGGAAACGTCGGCAATACCTCTTCACCTTAGACGGGGGTTTTCTGGAGTCGTAACCAGCGAGGGAAGGGATTCACCCGGGATATGAGGTTTTGGCAGGGATTTTTCCCCAGTGCGGGGAAGGGCGGGACGGAAATCGTGAGTTGCCTTACCGTCATACGGCGACGGTTTTGGGCGCCCTGCAAGAGCACAAGATAGTAGCCCGGGGGCAACGCCCGCGGAAAGCGCGCCGTTTGTTCCCCGGCCCTGAAGGGGCCGAACCTTCGCAGGATCAATCCGTCGGCTGACGGATTGGGAGGTCGTGTGGGCTTTACTATCCGCAGGTTAAAACCTGCCGCTACCGACTTGGCCCTTTCCGGGGCCCGGCCAAAGCGGCTTAAGTAAACGCTTAGGGGTTTGACCATTCCCACTCTCGGCGTTGGTGATTCGAGGGTTTTTGTGCACTGCAAGGGTTCCACCGGGACAACCACTTACACGACCCCGACCTGCCTCCTCGCAAGACATTTCATGTTATATTGGAATTTCGCCAGGGCTTGCCTTTGCCGGATTTTCAACACCTTTTCGGAACGGCAGGTGGTCCTCCTAAAACTAACAACTGATTCCTTACGTGAGGGTCACTCCGGGGAGTTCCCACGCCCCTCGGCGCCCCGGTATCGGAAGCAGGATTAAACCACAAGGAGTTCGCGTCTTGAGTGAACATAAACACCCGGAAGCGGCAAGCAGTGACGACCGCCGCCAGTTTGTGAATTTCGGATTTTACAAAGTCGATCCCGCCTGGCGCAGGCTGCCGGGTCAGGACCGCAAGCGCGGCAAGTGCCAGTTCATCGACGTGGTGAAAAGCTACGAAAAGGATTTGATGGTCATTGCTTACTCGATGATCGGCATTCGTGGCGATTGCGACTTCATGCTTTGGCGCATCGGGTACGACCTGCTGAAGTTTCAGGAAATGATGGCGAAGCTGCTGGAGACCGATTTGGGGAAATACCTCACCACGCCCTATTCGTTTTTGTCCATGACCAAGCGTTCCGTTTACGTGGACAAGCACACCCACGCCGGCCAGGAAGGCACACGGCTAAAGCTCATTCCCGGACAGTTCCGCTATCTCTTCGTCTATCCCTTTGTGAAAAGCAAAGCGTGGTATCGCCTCACCAAGCACGCGCGGCAGGGCATGATGGACGAGCACATTGAGATCGGCCACCGTTACCCCACCGTGCGCTTGAACACCACCTACTCATTCGGCTTGGATGACCAGGAATTCGTGGTGGCCTTCGAGAGCGATAAGCCCGAACACTTCGTCGATCTCGTCATGGAACTGCGCCATAGCGAGGCCACCAGTTACACCGTTCGCGACACCCCCACGCTCACCTGCATCCACCGCGAACTGGATGAAGTGCTGGACTTGCTGGGAGGGTGAGATTCATTTTCGATTGCCGATTGTCGATTTTCGATTGAAGACCGCAACGGCTGATTTGGGATTTGGGATTTTGGATCGTATACGCACTCTCCGTGACCTCTGTGCCCTCTGTGGTGAAAACGTCTTTGCGTCGCATCTCCGTGACCTCTGCGTTCAATCTTTTCTCAAGAGTGCTACAATGAGCACCCATGGCGGCTAAAACTAAATCTTCCAAGCACGGCTCGACTCCAAAATCGAAAATCCAAAATCTAAAATCCAACACTTCGCCCGCCCGCTTGCAAAAGATCTTCGCGGCGCTCGACGCGCTCTTCCCCAAGGCAGAGTGCGCGCTGCGCCACGAGAACGCTTTCCAACTTCTCGTCGCCACCATTCTCTCTGCCCAGTGCACAGACGAGCGCGTGAACAAGGTCACGCCGGAACTCTTCCGCAAATTCCCCACCCCTCACGATTTCGTAGCCTTGCCGCAAGGGGAATTGGAACGGGAGATTCATTCCACGGGCTTCTTCCGCAACAAGGCGAAAAGCATCATCGGCGCCGCCACCAAGATCGTGCACGACTTCGGCGGTGCGGTTCCGCGCACGATGGAAGAACTGCTCACCCTGCCCGGCGTTGCACGAAAAACCGCCAACGTGGTCCTGGGAACGGCCTTCGGCATCGCCAGCGGCGTGGTGGTGGATACGCACGTCTTCCGCATCGCCCACCGCCTGAAACTCTCCAACCAAGAGACGCCGGAAAAAGTCGAGCAGGATTTGATGAAACTCGTGCCGCAAAACCGCTGGGTTTCCTTCAGTCATCAACTGATCTGGTTCGGCAGAAAGATATGCTACGCGCACCAGCCCCTGTGCACGGAGTGCCCCCTGGCGCCCATCTGCGACTCTCCCGATAAGACGATCGGATCAGCAAATTGATTCATCTTCTCACCGGACACTGTCGATAGCCGATGTGGGGTAGTGTGTCACGCGGGGGTTAGGCCGTCGGCCCGGCCAATCGCCAATGGGCAGCACGCTCGGCGCATTCTCCTTCGGACTTTGCCTTCTCCTTCCGACTTTGCCTTTTTCTCGTCGCCGGTCACTCGTCACTATTCATCTGTCTTCAAGGCTGGGGGCGAGGGCAGTTCGAAATGCCGCGGACCTCACACCGCAGAGGTCCGCGCTTGCTGACAGCTACCCGGCATGGCGCGTAACTACCTTAGTTTTCATGGATATTAGGGGACAATCGGCTAACAGTATTTGTTTTCAATGGGATGTCAGCTTTGGGGTATCGAGGTTTTGCGCCTGGCTTTTGTTTTCAATAGGTTCTCGGCTTCGCTCAGGGAGGCTGGCGCTTTTTTTCTGGCGGTTTTCCATCGTCCAAATAATTGCCTTGACTGCGCGGCCACTTCGATTTCCGCCTGGCGAAATATATCCACGAGTTCGGCGAACCGGGGGTGCGCGGCCTGCTCCGGTGTCAGGACGGCCCGCGCCGTCTCCTCGACCGCGCAGGGCGGAGCTTCCAGCATGGCCCGCCAGAGGTTGCGGTAGCTGGGCGAACTCCACCCGCTCCGCAGGCCGTTCATCCGTGATTGGGCCTTGCCCCGCGCGCTGCGCGGACCGGTTGATTTTAGTGCGTTGCGGCGGCTGGCGGCCAAACGGGCCGGGGTCATGAGGCGAGGCTTAAGCAAGGACATGGCAACACCTGAGCTTAACTACACCTCTAGTATATACTGGTAGCCCACACTTGTCAAGAGACATTGTGTCCGATTCGCGCTTTTTTTGATTTTTTTTGAGGGCAGCCGGGAGAGGGTCAATCTGACGTCGTAGCGTCGGGTTTACCCCGCCAAATGGCCTGTGTAGCGGCGGGTTTACCCCGCCACGTGGCGGCGTCCCGATAGGATCGGGATAAATTCCGCCGCCTCTACGTGAGATTGACCCGCTACCCCAAAACCGACGCCGCCTGGAGCGCAGAACCCCGATGTAGGGCCGAGCGGCGCTCGGCCTCGGGTCAACCACACGGCTTTGCTTTTCCCCTGGACCTCGGACTTCGGACCCCGGACTTCGGACTGCGTTTCTGGCCCCTGCCCGCCAGCAAAAACCTCGTGGCGGCAATTCCCTGTCGCCAGCAAGGGAGCTTGTTTGACCGATGCCAGTGTTTTTCTTGCGCTTCGTCAAAATATGTGCCTAATAGTCACGTCAGCCAAAAAATAACAGCTTAAGTAAAAAAAGGTATTGACAAGCGTACTGGCTGGGTGTTTAATAACCGCGTTCAGGGACAACTTGTTCGCAATTACAACTGATTTGAGTTAGGAATAGAAACGCCCTGCGCCGATTTCGCAAGGGCAAGACCCTGGGTTCATTACACGACAAACCAATGTTCCAGCCCAGGCCGTTTGGCCTGTCCGGGAACATAAGTGTTGAAGGAAATGGCACACCCGCAAGGGTATGCGTCAGCCCGCGTGAGCAGCAACAGAGATGATACCGATGGGCTGAAAAGTGTGACGCGTTAGTGGGGCGCATACATACTGACAATGTACGGGCTCCCCGACATCACTTGCCCCCGCCATCTCTGTCGGGGATAGGAGGGAAGATATGCTGCACCGACGCAATTTCTTCAGAGTTCTGGGATCGAGTTGCATCGCAGGATTGCCGCTCTTTACGGCGAGAAACGTGCTAGGGAAGCTGGCCTGCACACCTTTCAATCAGTTCGGTGTGCAGGGGTGTGAGGCCGGTATCGACTCCAGCCTTTTCAGCGTTAAGGCCTTCGACACCCAACATGCGACCGAATGGTGTTGGGCGGCAAGCATTGAGATGGTGTTTGCCTACTATGGATTTCGGGTTCCACAAGACCGAATCGTAAAAGAAACTTGGGGCGAAATTGTAAACCTCCCTGCCATGAGCCCCTTCCAAATTCTGAATGATCTCAACCGCGAGTGGGTTGACGATAACGGCAAGGCGTTTCGAGCATTTGGGACGACGTACACTGCAAATCCAATTACGGCCGCACAGGATCTGGCAGCCGATATGCCCCTCATCATCGGCACGCTGGGACATGCCATGGTCCTGACAGCATTAGTATACAATCGCAACCTATACGGAGCAGGTTTCGTTACCTCCGCCGTGGTTCGCGACCCGTGGCCCAGGCCGGGGTTTGTCGACGGCAGGCGCATACTCGCGGCCCAAGAGTGGGGTAATACGAGCTTTCTCGTGCGAATACGAGTCCAAACTATCAAGCCGACCGAGTAGCCACGGTCAGCGTTTTTGTGACCGTGCCCAAACTTTGCGAACTCGCGGTCAGGAAGGCGCTGATCGTGGCTACCCACTCAAGCCGCGCCACGAATTAGATGGCGCGCATTTTCAATGTCTGGCACTGGTGCAGTGTGAACAAGTATCCCGGCATGAGTGCGGCACAACCAATGCACCGCTGCGAGTTAACGATTGCCAGTTTGCCTTTGGGTTCAAAAAGGGCAATTCTGAGAAACAACTGGTGTTTCTAAAAAAGGAGAGTTGCTAGATGAACATCCGAGGACCTTAATTATTGTGTCGGTTGTGACAATTATGTTAGCCACCACAGTCAGTTGTCGGCATTTCAATAAGTCGTTCTCTCTTGCTGCCGCACCAGATTTGCCCTACCTTTACTCGAAGGATGACTACACCAGGGACATCGGCATATACAACGATCCGGCTCAAAGTGATGCCGCACATAAGGCGGCGCGGAATAACATTGGCTGGGGCCTAATGGGCTTAATGGATGATTTGTACAACGTATACTCTGCACACCTCTACTCGGGCAAAGGGACCATCGCCGTGAGCGGCGACCTTGGGACTGACGGCCGCCGTATCTATTGCTCGTCAAACCGCCGCAAAAACCCTTTTTGGCGCGTTGGGGACAGCTATGACCGGCCTCAATCTGTCTGTCGATAAGAACTTTTTCGCACAACAGACCTACCAGGTTATCGCACTCGCGATGGAGACGCGGCGCACTGCGCTTTACACTCAGATATCTAATGGACTCAGCACGAAGTCTGTTGTCGATTACCCGCTAACCGCAGTGAAGCGGGACTCAGTTTTGTATCTCTATGCCGGATCCCTTCCCGGTGGGTTGCAGGAAATTCAGGAGGAGGCTGGGGCGGCCTCGGTCAGTACCGAGAAGGCCACCAAGCCGGCGGGGGCGCCAACCATCCAGTGAAAAGACCCGGAACGTGGTAGCAACGGTCAGTGTTTTTCTGACCGTGGGCTTTTTCCCAAGATTTACGAACCCACGGTCAATTCCAAATGCGAATTGACCGTGGCCCCCGCTGTTCCCCTGCCCGCCCACCCCGTCAAATGTGCGCCACCCAGCCCGGCCTTGAAATTTCTATTGCCGCGTTGATAATCAATGGGCGATATTAGTTCCGAGAAATGGAATGCCGCCCTTAAGCTACCGCCAACACGAAGTCAGTTTTTGCGCTGATGTTTCGAAGTGGTCCGACAAAATCTTTGAAACCCATCCCGAGCTGCCCTTTGGTTCATCTGAAATTGAACGGTTTGGTCGCGGCAGCCTGCAAAGGCAGGACTTTCGCGTCTACGAACGAAAAGCGGGCGGGCGCGGCAAGTTAGCTCTTTGCGGCGAGGTGAAGCTTCCAGGCGCAGCGCAGGGAAGTTCTCCGTTCGGCATGGCCCTGATGGAGGATGCGTTCCCAAAGGCCACGCGCGAAGGGTGTCGTTACTTTTTCACATGGAATGTAGAACATCTTGCACTATTCGACTGGAAAATGACGGCATCACCTGCCACGCGGGGAAAATGGTTTCCGTAAACAAGGGCATGTGGGATAAGTCCAAGGGGCCCGACCTCGACCATGAGTTCAACCGCGCCCGGCTGGCGGCCATGGGCCACATTCTGTCGCCACTACGCAACTTGCACCTCCCCGTTTTTTCCCTCATTATTGTGCTTTGACCGGCCGATAAGAATGCGAGGATATTAAACTGAGAGTTGCTGACTTCCGGAACGGGACCTCCGCAGAACGTCTCAGAACTTACACTTAATGAGACGTGACTTGCGTTTGGGGATTGACATGAGGGCCGAGTTTGTGAGATGACTACGAGTAGCGGTGATTGAATTATGATTCTAGCGGGAAATAGAGTATCAGGAAGATACAAGTACGTCCGGGAGGAAAAGGCCGGGGGGGCAACGTTTACCCCGAATGGTTTGGCGAGCTTTGTTGCTCAACAAATCGTTGCGAGTCTAAGTGGCTCCAAAAGTAAGATGCTTCGGGTGATCGATCCTGCGGTTGGTGAGGGAGCTCTACTGCTAAGTCTTTTGGATGAGTTGGTGTCTCATGGATATCGAAATATAGAAATCCACGGGTTTGATACTAATCCCGAGTCGTTATCGGTGGCAAAAGGGGCTCTTGAAGCGAGATTTCCGTACGTTGCAATACGGTTTCGAGTCGGGGACTTCCTGGAATTTGCGGGGCAAGCGGCGGGTGGAGGACGCTCGTTGTTCGATGCGGGGCCGGGGGAGCGCTTTGACGTGGTTATCGCTAACCCACCGTACGTGAGGACACAAATTATGGGAGCATCGCACGCCCAAGGCTTGGCCTCGCATTTCGGTCTGAGCGGGCGGGTGGACCTGTACTACGCTTTCATTTTGGGCATAATAGAAGTTTTGGAAGAAAACGGAGTGGCGGGCGTGATCGTCTCGAACCGCTTCATGACAACGAAATCCGGCGCGGCGGTTCGGAAAGTTCTTCGCGAGTCCGTTTGCATTAGGCATGTGTGGGACCTTGGGGATACTAAACTTTTTGAAGCTGCCGTCCTTCCAGCCGTTTTGGTCATGACCAACGGGCGTCCGGTTGGAAAGAATGAAAATCCGGACTTCACGTCTATTTACGAAACAGATGCCCCCGCAGACAGCGAAGCGAGTGATGTGATCGCGGCTCTAAGTAAGTCCGGGAGTGTTTCGATTGAAGATGGGCGGCGCTTTCGAGTGATCCATGGGAGATTAGACCTTAAGAATGAATCGGATCAGGTGTGGCGGGTGGCAACTGATAATGGGGACTCCTGGCTGCGAACGATTGAAAGTCACACTTGGGGAAGATTTGGCAATATTGGAAGCATCCGCGTAGGAATCAAGACCTGCGCCGATAAAGTGTTCATCAAGCGCGATTGCGATTGGGACGGAGTGCCGCAGTGCGAGCGACCGGAGCTAATGCGGCCTCTTACCACCCATCACGTGGGTCGAAGATTCAAGGCTGACGCTACAAAGGGCCTACGATGGGTTGTGTACCCTCACACAAACGATGAGGGGCACCGTGATGCCGCCGATCTTTCTCGGTATCCTCGGACCGCAGCATACCTTGAGAGTCATCGCCCGACGCTAGAAAGCCGGTCGTACGTGATCGAGGCGGGCCGGCAGTGGTATGAAATCTGGGTTCCGCAGGACCCCGAGGCGTGGAGCCTTCCAAAACTTGTGTTCCGCGACATCTGCGAAGCTCCAACCTTTTGGGTCGACCTTGGCGGGAGCGTGGTGAATGGGGATTGCTATTGGTTAGCACTAAATCCGGGCGCCGACACCGATTTGCTTTGGCTGGCAGCGGCTGTGGCCAATTCGTCCTTCATTGAGGCATTTTACGATCACTGTTTCCACAACAAGCTGTATGCGGGGAGACGGCGCTTTATGACGCAATATGTCGAGCAGTTTCCCTTGCCCAACCCATCAGGGGAAGAATCTGGAAAGCTGATTGACCTCGCAAAACGGATCTACGATATGACTCCTTCGGTGTTAGCAGGCGATTTGGAGTCACAACTCGATTCCCTTGTATGGCAGGCCTTTGGCGTATCAGTCGAAGAACTCAGCCGGTAGCGGAATTTGAAGCTTTTTGTTCAGTACTTTTCCTTGAAACTGAGGGAACCGCGTGAAGAACGCCTCGCCTGTCGTGAGAAAAATGTGGGTAAGGGTGACTGTGGTACCGTCCGTGCTCGCGTAGAAGAGGACATAGCGGACGTCGCAATGTTTCAACTGCTTGCCGAGAACCTTCGGCATATCGAGGGGGTCTTGGCTGTCCGGGCGCACCAAGCCAAGATCAATGGTCGGTGCGGTCTGCAACTTGACTTCGAGCAACTGATGCCTCACGTCCGGGAATTGTCCGTCATCTGCGTAGGTGGAATAACCGAGAGCCTTGCAGACAAGCCGATGAAGATCGGCGCCCCTCAGCCTCTCCTGATCGCGGCCCTTATCCGGGAATGAAGTTTTTACCAAGGGAAGCAAGCGGCGAAAGAGCGCGGCTATAGGAAGAACGCTTCCGGCACTAGGGTTATCAGTTGTTGAAATGCCGTGAAGGTCTGCCCTCTGGTCTACCAGCGGTCTCACGGTTTGAGTATCGTCTGGGGTAATGAGTTCGGCAGGTTCTTTTCGGCAAATGAGGCGGGCCTGATATTTCTGAGTGAGAGTCCCTGTTGTGTCGAGCTTCGCAAGTGCTTCGCCAGTGACAACCTTTACACACTGGACAACGCCCTCGGCGGACGGGCGGATGATAACGTAACGTCTCGTTGGAGCTAACTCCTCGTTCCAGACCTGAAGATTATTGCTTTTTTGAGTGTAGGTATCGAACCTCTGACCAGGGAATCGCGGCTTCGTCTTGGCAAATCTAGTGGGAACGGGGTAGCCGAGAGCTTTACAGACTGCCGTTTTCACGACTTTGGAGCGGGTGCGATTAGGAAGTGCGGCTAGATTAAGCCCAGCCAAAGCGGTATTCAAGAGTGACTCCAAGGCGGGTGTAGGAATCCAGAGGGTTGGGTCGCCAACTTCGATCGGGTCGTATATGGTGCGCCCGCTTTTTCGAATGTGGTCTACGTAGGCAGAGAAGGGAGGATTACTCTTTCCTGTCATGTCGCTGTGATCTCGGGGTCAAAAGATTTGGCACAGAAACCCCCAGCGCCTTGCTGAATACTTCAAGGGTGCTAAGCGTGACGTTTCGCTCTGCACGCTCAATTGCACCTACATAGGTCCGATGGAGGCTGCACCTGTCGGCAAGCTCTTCTTGGGAGACACCCAACCCCAACCGAAGGAGACGGATGTTCGTCGCCAATGTTTGGCGTAGCTCAGCACCGGGCTTTCTAAGTGTTCTTTTGCTCTTCATTCAATAGTTGGTGCCAAAGGGTCAGCATCAAGGATGATTTTGATGATGCCTATATGTCTACAGAACACGAGTAGCATTTTAAAGGCATACCTCCTGAAACAGCGCGGGCAAGAATATCCCCAGCGGCTACCGCCTGAAGCACCGCAGGTTATTTCCATCACGTCTATGGCTCCCATAAATAGAAACGATTGGACATCTATCGCGACTGAAGTTGAACATTATCAGAGTCCCGCTGGAGCATCGTGCCCGCGTCGAGATGACCTTGCCCCCAGGGCTTCGCGGCGCGGGCCGGTGCGGGACAGAAGGAAACCTCCAGATTCCCCTCACAGACGCCTGCTTTTGGAAATACCCGATCCACGAAATCTTACCCAAGAGTTGAGTGCGAAACTCACATCCGCATTCAAACGGATTCAAGACCGCAAGGTCACGCACTTAGTCGAAGAGGCGTTCATGAAGTGCCACACGGCCCTTGAAGTTCGCGAGGCCGCAAAGTTACCATTAGGTTTGCCCCTGGAATTGCAGCAGGAAGACCGAAGGAACTTGGATGATGCTGTATTTGAACTCTTGGGTGTTCAAAACCCCCGGCGGCGAAAGGATCTGATCGACCGTCTATACCGCGAAGTGGCATCCCACTTCCGCTCTATCCGTATCGTGGAAGTCCAAAAGATGGAGCAACGCAGGCATGGCGGCGGCAAGGACGACGTTTCCCAAACGGAACTCGCGCTGGACGCCTGGAACCACGTAGGCGGCGAGCTCCATGAACCGCTCCCAACGTGGGCGGAGGCCGAAAATGGGTAATCCCAAAAAGAAGGTGGAGATACCGGAGGGAGACGTCAGGCTTCCGGCTGCGGAACACATGTTTGAAGCCACCACGATTTATTTCGGTAAGAATCCCGCCGAGATCATCGTGTGTGACAGCCGAGCCGAGGCAGAACTCCTGGCGGCGATTGCAGAGACGGGCTACCGCGGCCCCATTTCTATTCCCACCACGGAGGAAGGATGCCGCATCCTTCACCAAAAGCTTCAAGACCGCCTCACCCGCGCCCGGGCCAGGTTCGAGGAATTAGCCCGGGAGCGCGCCGGAAGCGAAAGGATGCAGGCGCAAATTGTAGAAATTCTCTGGCGTTGGTTCATCCACGGCCGCCCCACCTCATCTGCGCGGTAGGCCCGAGCGACCGTAGCGGGTCACCACTCTTGCGCTTACAGCAGCCTCATTCCCTCCAGGTCCCAGCGAGCCACTTGGGCGGTTTCGTAGCTGAGATTGCTCGGCAGGGCGGCGCCGGCGGCTCGGAAGCCGAAGACGGGGTCTTCCACGACGGTTTCGCGGCTGCGAATGGCGGGCGCAGGCATTAATCTGCTAACATTTTGCGGAAAAAATGACTCCGAGGAGGTTACCCAAGTGGCGAGCATCAAGGTTCTCTCGATTGATGGTGGCGGGATTCGAGGGATTATTCCAGCCATCATCCTTGCCGAATTGCAAAAACGGCTGGGCAGGAATTTGTATGAAGTCTTTGACCTCATCGCGGGAACGTCGACGGGCGGCATCATCGCGCTGGGAATCGGCACGCGCGGCAACAACGGTCAGCCGTATACGCCGGACGAACTGCTGAACCTCTACGTACAGAATGGCCCGGCGATCTTCAAGAAGAACTTCCTCACGCCGGAGAAAGAGCTCTTATTTCCGAAGTATTCACCCGACGGTCTGGAAAAAGTCCTCGAGGAATTCTTCCAAGCCACGGAGTTCAAGACGGCGCTCACTCCGCTATTGATCTCCAGCTACGATCTGCAATC
>Ga0187865_1003120_pt1 | contig 14248 bp, 13 predicted proteins | sample June2016WEW_11_1_2_FD_132989 | JGI IMG/M metagenome (GOLD analysis project Ga0187865, IMG submission 132989) | Peatland microbial communities from SPRUCE experiment site at the Marcell Experimental Forest, Minnesota, USA - June2016WEW_11_100 | ecosystem: Environmental > Terrestrial > Soil >...
CGTCCGGGCCAGGATACACTGTCTTCGAGGGTCATGTCCGCTCCTCCTCGTCTGTTGTGAGCAACGAGAAGGATACGTCACATGGCCCTCTCTTACTGTCAACACTAATACGAAACAGTACACTCTAGACCGTTGTCCGTGCTGCTTCTCTCGATACCTTTACAGTCGACGTGACGGGATGGGGTTTCCGCCTGCCACAGGGTGGTCTCATCTCCCATGCACGCCCTCGCAGTCCCGACCGCCATCCAGGCATAAGTACTCCCTGAGTTCAGTGCCGAGTTTGAATCCGAGCGCTTTGTAGATGCGGGCACCCGCATCAGAAGCATGGAGCACTGCGACGCGGTAGCCTGCCTCTCGCGCCTCCAGCAGCGCCCGGCGCGTCATCGTCGTCCCGATCCCCTGCCCGCGCACTGTCGGCAGAGTTGAGACAAGATAGACTCCAGCCACGCTTTCGCCAAGGAATACAGCTGTGGTCGCGACAGCTTTGCCACCAACCAAGCCAAGGAAGCGGCGGTAGGGATGCTTGGGGCCGCAGCCGATGCTCCGCTCAAGGGCGGTCATGGGCTCACGGACAGCGTCAGACATCTCAAAGACTGTCACGTAGACCGAAACGAACGTATCAAGCATCTTTCCGCTGTCCAGGCGCACAATCTCCAACCCCGCCGTCGGCTGGACCACGTTGACAGCCTCCAGGTCGATGCCCATGCCCATTCCCCCTATTCGCCTCTGCAGGCCATGCGCTTCCAGACGTTGTTCCAGGTCCGGCGGCTGGGGTTCAGTGCCAACAAGCCAACTCCATTGGGTGCGCTTAGCAGCAAAGTAGGCTACTGCGGCAGCGATGGCCTCATCGGCCCGCTCTGACGAAAGGTGGGCGCGCAGTACACTGTTGAAGGACACTTCCGGAACGCCAGTGAAGACGCGCAGCATTTCTGGGCCATCGTAAATCTCGGCGAGGGGGGAACGGCCAAAGTTTCCCATAAACTCGCTTCGGCTCGTCTCCACGGCCCTGGCCAGGGCCGGGAGTGACATATCAGTGAGAAAGCGGTGCATGAGAAACCTCAGGGAGCATGAGAGTGGCCTTTGAGATGAGAGGCAAGGCGCACCCGGACCCTCCCATAGGGAGTTCCAGCGACGCTTGTCCCCTTCGGCACCGCGGCCTATGGGACAGATGAGGGCCGAAGGCTACGGAATACTCTTCAAACCGCGCAGCCAAGGGGTACCTTCGCCGATCCATTGCACAGGTGATCTTCGGGACCAACGGCTAATTCTTCCTTGCAGTCAGCCTGGGGCTTCCCAAGGAAGAAAGTAACTCCCCTGTCCCTTCACTCTCCACGCAAGAGCCGCTGCGCAAGGCGCAAAGCACCCTGTGCCGGCTCTGTCACCTGCGTTATGGGATGCAATGGTAGGTGCAGCTCATTCAATCGCGACCAGAATTCCGATTCAACTACCCGGCTGTGCAGCAGGACGCCACCCGCCTGGGCACAGGGAATAAGGCCCGGCCAGCGCAGGCGCGATATGACCGTCGCAACAGCTAGGGCAAGCTCAATTCCAGCCTCGCGGGCGATTGCTCGAGCCACAGCGTCACCGGAATCCGCAGCCTTCTCGACGAGCGGGGCCAGTGCTGCTATGTCGGCCACGGAGGTGCCTTTGCCATACACGCGGCGGATCAGGTCCTCCACACGTGACAGCGACCACTCTGCCAGGACTAGATCCCGCAAAAGGGTACTGGGACCACGGCCATCGTGACCGCGGACGACTGCCACGAGCGCCCTATGCCCGATAGCATAGCCCGAGCCCTCGTTGCCCAGCAAATACCCCCAACCGCTTGCGTAGGCAGTCTCACCCTTTGGGTTGCGGCCATGGACGATGGCGCCTGTGCCGCTGATCACCGCCACGCCCCAGCCGTTGGGCGTGCCATCGGCGAGCACGAGGTCAGTATCGTGCACGACGTGCGTGGGCGCATCCGGAAAGCGATCCGCCGCCCAGGCCGCAATGGGAGCCTGGTCGGCCTCCTCGATTGCACCAGCCAAGCCAATCACAATGGCGCGCACGGCCTGCGGTTCGCTATGCGCATTCGCCAGCGCGGCCGTCATCGCCTTCCCAAGGGCCTCCGCCGTCGCCTCAACGCCAACGAAGTTGAAGTTAGAAGACCCAGCCACTCCCCGGCCCAACACCTGCCCGTGCAGATCACCGGCAAGAGCGAGTGTTTTGCTTCCGCCACCATCTACACCGAGCACGAGGCCATCGCGACGCAAGCTACGCTCCGACAAGTGTTACCGGCGCTTGGCACGACCCTTTCCCACCTCGGGTTCTCTCAAAGGCCGACCAGGAGTCCCGCCAAAAAGTGAATCCGCAATCAAGTCCACGTGTAGTCATTCCCTGCAATGGCAGAAGGGCTTGACGTCAGGAAGGGATCCCCTTTGCGCGAGATGGTGGACTGCTTGGGCCTCACCGAAGTTCTTCTAGGCTCCGATCGCTTTCACCGCCTCGGCCAACCAACCAAGCCGGGTCCGGTCGGTGCAGCTGTAGTTGGAAAAGGAGAACTTGGACAATCCAAGTTCCTTGGCCACGGCGACTTGCTGCAGGAGCAAATCCTTGGACACAGCTGCCGGCATGAACGATTTAATACCTGCGATCACTTTCTGCTTCTGTGGCACAACCGAGACGGCAAATCGAAGATCGTCGAAGAATTCTGTGACGTTTGGGTAGTACGCACACACAATCAATGCATCCGCCACCTCGGACAATCCTGGAAGATCCGATCCTTCAGTCCAAGCCTGGTTGGAGGGATGGGCGAAGATGGAGCTTATGGTGAACAGTCTAGTGCCACCACGTGCGCAAATCTCCCTTGCCTCTTTAACAAGCGACGTCACGACCCTCTGGCGAGCCCGGATGAAGTCCATCATCTCCTGCTTGTGGATGAGCAGAGCATAGAAATCCTCCATGTTCTTCTTGCGCCATTCGCTTGTGTGCCAATCCTCGTTCAGGCGCCGATCCAAAGTCTCCCTTACCCAGACCTGTATACCATCGATGTCAATACTTGCCTCCTTGGCCATCGCACGGCAGCTATCGCAGAAGCACAGTGAGAGCAGAAACACTTCAAAGTCGCCGTAGTTGACGGGAGTACGCTCATGATGCATGTGATGAACATACCCTACGTAGTTTGGCGATTCGACGTCGATAGCAAACGGCGAGAACTGGCTCACCAGATCCCCAACCAGTGCCTTTACATACTCCCTGCAGTCTGGATTCGCTGGGCAAAGACCATATTCATGTACGTCCCCATAGGCGTTGCGCTGGCAGCAATCTGGGTGTTGTCGCCCCAGGCCTGAGTTGTGGAGAGCAATGATCCAGGCTGAGAAATCCAGGCCCTCCTGTCCACACGCCTCAATGATCTTTGGGTAAGCGTTTTCCTCGCGGGCAAACGTGCTAAGCAACGGCTGTAGCTTGAGGTCCTTGTACCGCTTGGTGTCGGGTCGGAAATACGCCACACCGGATTCTGCGTTATAAATCCTTCGTCTCGGATTGCGGGGCAGAAGGAACTTGCCCGTGTGGTAAACGGCAGCCACACTCAAAGCAGTCATGCCCAGATCGTTCTTGATAAACCTCACAGCCTCGCGAGGACCTTCATCTGCCAGATCCCATGGCCAAGCCCAGGTAGAAACGTATCTTCTTCCGCTCATCGCTTTGCTTCTCCTTGTCTCTCCTCATCACACCCTTTGCCGAGGGCGAGTCTGCGAACCCCCTTCACCTCCTCCATGAACGCGCGAACTCGCGCCGGGTCAACTGGGTTCCAGGTCAACCCTTCGACCTTGAGGTCAGACCCAACGATCACCCCGTCGGCGACCTCCAGGTACTCTGCTATGTTGGAGGCCTTGGCACCCGTATTGACAAAGACAGGCACGCCATTCCCGACGCCCTCTTTAGCTTGCCGCACTACACCGAGATCAGGCTCAGCTCCCGCCATCTCTCCCGAGATCAGGATGGCATCTGCGAGAGATGAGACCACTGCGCTCCTGGCACGCTGAGCCACAGACCGCGAGCCCAGTGGTGAGCCAAACTCCGGTGCAATATTGAAAAAGACACGGACGCCTTTAGCGCTCATGCTTCTTCTCACCCGCAACACCTCAGCCGCTGTGCCCGGCGCCCATATTCCCATATCTGATTCATAGACACCAGTCAACACCTCGCGTATGAATGAGGCACCTGTCGCTGCAGCGATACACATCGCCGCAACAGGATCCCACAGGAAGTCAACTCCAAACGGAACGTTGGCCGGGCGTACTTCAGCGACAACACGAGTGAATGCAGCCACTTGCTCCATGGTTGCACGAAACGTGTAAGGCCGGTCGTCCTCATTGCAAAACATGATGGCATCAAAACCACCCTCAACCAGGCACTGAACGTCTGGTCGGGTCTTCTCGATGATGCCACTTATGCCCGCGGCTTCATCGTAGTGCGAAGTGCCTGGTAGCGCGGGAACGTGCGCCATGGCGATGACCGGCTTCTTGCATTCAAGCAGATCCTTCTGTGGGGCTGACATCTAACCATCTCCTTTGCGCTACTTGCGGGAGTCTCCGAACTCGTGTTGGTAAGCACTGCCAACTCTGAGAGCGTAGTTGATGGCACAAATGCCTCTGGGCCCGAACAGCTGCCACCTAGCCGGTATTGCGCAATTGTCGGCCCTCGGTCGACCGGAAGACAGGTCAGTCAAGTTGAAACACTCTGGTCACGAGTCCAGAATCACCTCGACTCCCTTCTCCCGCAGGGCATCTAAAAAACTAGGCGAAGCTTGAGAATCGGTGACCAGGACGTCGACCACGGAGAGCGGGGCCACTGACACAAGGCTCGTGTGCCCCAATTTCGAGCTATCGGCTGTCACAATGACCTGTGCGGCCTGCTCGATGATCACACGTTTAACCAATGCATCCTCTAGGTTGTATTCACTGAGCCCGGCGTTTAAATCCAGGGCACCCACTCCGATAAAGGCCTTGTCAACCCTAAAATCACGGAGTGTCCGCTCCGCAATGTGTCCGATCATTGACCATTCCCCTCCACGCACAATCCCACCGCTTATGATCAAACGAATGCCCGGGGCATCTGCTAGTATGTTGGCAACGTGCAGGCTTGCCGTGACCACGGTCAAGTTCTGTATGCCCACGATCGATTTGGCCACATCCATCACAGTTGTACCTACGTCCAGAGCCAAGCTGTCTCCGTCCTTGACTAGGCGGGCCGCCGCGCGCCCTATCGCCAGCTTCTGCGCCAGATTCTTGCCTGACCGCATCGCAAACGGAGGCTCATAACTGCGCCCTCTTCTCAAAACAGCACCACCATGCACTCGTTGCACAGGGTTATCGATCGTCAGAGCGCGGAGGTCTCGACGGATTGTGTTTGCAGATGTGCCAAATAGCGCACAAAGCTGTTGGACGGAAACCGAGCCTCGCTCATCCAGCAAAACCAGGATGCGACTCCGTCGGTCTACTTGCAGGGTACTGTTTCGCCTCGTTCTTTCATCCTCCAGGATAGGCATTTCTGCACCTCGAGTGTCGCATCGTGGCATCGCCACGCGGCACCAGGCGGACTCGGTTACACAAGAAACGCTCCGTTCTCAAATATTATTCGTCCGTCCAGATACAGCTTGCTATCTCTTCGGGTATCCTTCACGATATCCCAATGTATCGCCGACTCATTGGTGCCTCCACACAATGGATAGGCTCGCCCAAGAGCAATGTGCATGGTCCCACCCATCTTCTCATCCAGTAGAATGTCCTTGCAGAAGCGATCTATGCCGTAGTTGGTGCCAACTGCGAACTCCCCTACCATGCTGGCTCCAGCATCTGTCCTCAACATCTCGTGGAGAAGCTGCTCGTTCGAACTGGCACTTGCATCTACCAATGTGCCACTGTTCCAGCTCAGCCGAATGTCATGTACTAATCTGCCATCGACAACCCCGGGCAACTCGAAGTAGATATATCCATCAACGCTGTCATCCACCGGCGCCGTGTAGATCTCTCCATCTGGCATGTTCAGCCGACCATCACCAACGAGCCACTTTCTGCCGCTCGTTGTGAAGTGGAGGTCAGTTCCCGGGCCGCGTAGATGCACTTGCTCACCCGAGTTGAGCATGTTCGCAATCTCGTTCCAGCGTTTTGCCTGGGCCTGCCAGTCGCAAACGACCGCACTAAAAAAGAGATCGAGCAAAGTATCCAAATCCGTCTCCGCCTGCTGGGCAAGTGCTTCGCTAGGTACCGGTACAAGGCACCAACGGGTCTTCTGCCAACGCGCCGTCGAAACCTTGCCCACAGCCCGTCGATGCGCCGCCAAGACGGTCGGTGAGATGTCAGCAAACTCGAAGGGATTGTGAGCTCCACGCAAACCGATATACACGTCGGCCCAATCCATACCAGAGGCCTCGATCTCAGGTACCCAACTAACCTGCTCCACGGACCCGTACCGCATCAGGGAGTGCTGCAGGTAGCTGGACAGAAACTGCACCTGTACATGGGCCCCAGCTCTGACTGCTTCCTCGTAGACAGCCCGCACAAGAGGGAGGGTGTTGATCTCCGTCATAGCGATCATCATTCGATCTCCCGTTTTCACCTGGGTGGAATAGTCAACGAGCACCTTGGCCACTTGGCGCCAACGGCTGTCCACCTACTGAACCCTTCTTACCTCTCCAAAAGGTTTCCGGGGCATGTGCAGCCCACGGCAATGAAGGTATAACTCGCCCTCAGACCGTCGACGACCCACGCGCAGAGAAGACTCCCACGTCACGTATTGCCGTAACTCCTTGAGTTCGCGAAGGGCAGGACTCATCGGTTTCGAAAAACCTCAATTCGCGGAAGAATGCGCCGATTCTATCGGTCCCTCACGAGCAATGCGAACGCACGCTGCCCTTACGCTTTCTACCGCGCCATGATCTCGTCAATCAAGACCTTGCGCTCCTCCTGAAAGGATTGAATGGCCGCAAAGACGATGGCTAAGCTTTGGAGGTTATCCTCTCCGTCCGTGGGGAAGCGGGCATTCTGACGGATCGAGTTAGCAAACGCCTTGAGTATCCCTTCGCGATCGGTTCCCGGATACCCCCTTATCTCAGCGGGAGCATAGGCTGAGCCACCAATAACCTCAAACTTGGGCAAGGCACCATCCCAGGTGGCAGCCCCTCTTTCATACTGGACACGCCATACCCCATCCCATGGTGTATATTTGCCTCGAGCAGCCCAGGAGCCATTGAAAGACATGTTCACGCCGTTCTCGAATTCCACGATGAGGCTAGCACTCGCGGGGCCCGTAGCACAGCTCCATGGTGGGTTCCAGGCTCGACAGAATACGCTAGTCGCATTGGCATCAAGGAGAAAGCGGGCCATGTCCAAATGATGTATAGCAATCTCCAGCAGTAGGGTGCTGACGGTTTGTCGCCGCCAGCCGGAAATTTGCTCCGGCTGGGGCTGGTAGATGTCGATAGTCAATGAATCCACGGGGCCAACATCTCCGGATGCAGCCTTCATCTGCCACAGCCCCTGACGATATCGGAAGTTCTGACTAATGGCCAGCTGCTTACTTGTCGTCTTGGCAAAAGCCACGAGTTCCATCGCCTCAGCTAACGAATCGGAGAATGGCTTCTCACAGAGCACGTGCTTCCCAGCCTCCAGTGCCTTCTTGGAGACCGGGACATGAAGGTGGTGCGGTACCGTCACGAGCACGGCATCCGCTTCCAACGAGAGTGCATCGTCCAGGTCTGCGAAGCACTTCTCGCCAGGAATCCCCCATTTAGCCTGCGCCTCGGTCAGGTTCGCCCCACCACGACTGACCAGCCCAGCCAGCTGCCAGTCATCTGACTCGTGGAGAAACTGCAGCCACGATTTCCCCCAACCTCCTGAACCGACCTGGATTATCTTGAGCTTCTTCATCATTCACTCCTTATGTCGAGACCTGGGCGCAGCCCATGATTTCACTTTGGACTACTGCCCTTTGAGCCTTCGCCTGCATTCGTCCAATATCTCCGCTGTCCGGGTCGCCCCAACACGAGTCACCCCTAGCGCCTTGACTTCCAGCACACTATCCAATGTGCGAACCCCTCCAGCGGCCTTCACCTGGACGTGGGCGGGCGCATGCTTGCGCATCAAGCGCAGATCCGCCAATGTGGCGCCACCTGTCCCAAATCCCGTCGAGGTCTTGACCCAATCTGCGTTTACTTCGCCACAGATCTCGCACAGTCTGATCTTGTGTTCATCGGCGAGGTAGCAGTTCTCGAAGATAACTTTGACCTTCTGCCCTTGACCATGAGCCGCATCCACAACAGCCTTGATCTCATTCCGTACGTAAGTCCAATCACCGCTAAGGACCCTGCTGATATTGACCACCATATCCAGCTCTTCAGCCCCATCCTTTAGAAGGGACTCTGCTTCAGCTACCTTGATTGCAGTGGTATGCCCTCCATGGGGAAATCCGATGGTTGTGCTAGTTCGCACTGTGCTGCCATGCAGGATCTCGGCACAGCGCTTTGCGTAGTGTGGCATGATGCACACACTCGCCACATCATAGTCCAGAGCTAGGTGGCATCCCTTCTCCAGATCCTCAACCGTCAGGGTGGGGTTCAAGAGCGAGTGATCAATCATCTTAGCAATCTGTTGGTAAGTGAACATGTGTTTCTCCTTTTGGCCATTCTCTAGTCCCGTTCGTGAAGATCACCCAGCCCGCGCTCCGCTGCAAGAGCAATGCCTCCCAACAACCCGGCCTTGTCTCCCAGCAAGGATCGATCGATTTGGACATCATCAACTGGGAACATTCTGACTCTGTTGTGCACGGTTTCCCTGACTGTGTCAAGCAGCAATGGACCCATTTCCGATACACCACCGCCCAGAACGATAAGAGCAGGATGAAGGATGGTAACAACATTCGCTACGCCAATCCCGATGTATTGGGCACAACGTACCAATGTCTGATGTACTGCCCAGTCCCCGCCCTCTGCTGCTGCCATCATCACCTTCGGGGTGATCAACGCTACGTCACCGTTCACCAAGTCGTGGAGCTTTGGCGCCCGTCCGCTCAGCAACAGCCAGATGCCTTGCGCAATTATCGCCGGTCCGCTGGCCAGAGTTTCCAAGCAACCCTGATTGCCACAGCCGCAAAGGGGGCCATCTGGCAAGATGGTCTGATGGCCAAGCTCTCCAGCAGTGCCCTGAGGGCCAAGCCATAGCCTCCCGTTGAGGGCAATCCCACCACCGATTCCAGTGCCGAGAGAAAAGAACACCATTGTCCCTTCTCTCCGGCCGTGCCCGTACGTCAACTCCCCCAGCGTAGCCATGCGCACGTCATTGAGCATGTAGATTGGGCATCCGACCAGATGGCGGAGAGTATCCCCAACAGGAATTTCCCGCCATTGGGTAGGCAGATTTGGCAAGAACTTGGATACGCCGCTCTTTGGGTCCACGAGCCCTGGTAGCCCTATTCCTAGGGCGATGGGCTTGTCACTCAGATCCCCAGCAAGCTCATGCACCAGATCAGCAGTGCGCCTCAGGACAGCCTCTGCGCCTTCGTGCGCCCGCGTGGGAATGCTCTTCTCCCGCACCAGGTGCCCATCGCTCGTGCCAATCCCACACGATGTCTTCGTTCCTCCCAGGTCAACGCTCGCAAACAATTCGGTCATCATACGTGCACACGTCAAGCAACGAACTGCCGCAGAAACCTTGCGGCCTGACGCAGAGCCTGTTTGCGGGCCTCCAGAGAGCCTTCATAAGCTCGATCCTCAACCTCGATGCAGATCGGGCCATCGTACCCAGTTTCACTCAGCACAGAGAAGAAGCGCCCCCAGTCCACATCCCCTAGGCCGGGCAGCTTGGGCGAGTGGTATTCGAGTGGTGAGGCGAGGATGCCTACCTCATCGAGGCGGTCCTGATCCACACGTACGTCTTTCGCATGGACGTGGAAGATGCGGGCGGCGAACTCGCGAAGGGGCTTGATGTAGTCAATCCGCTGCCACACTAGGTGGGATGGATCGTAGTTAAGGCCCCAATTTCCGCTGGGAATCTCCTCAAACATGCGTCGCCAGATTGCTGGGCAATAGGCTAGGTTCTTCCCGCCAGGCCATTCATCGCCGCTGAAGAGCATCGGGCAATTCTCGATGCCGATCCGCACGTTGTGATTCTCGGCGAAACTCACCAGCGGCCGCCATACTTGCTTGAATCCCGGCCAATTGTCATCTATTGAGCGGGTCCAATCGCGCCCGACAAACGTGTTGACAGTATGTACATCGAGCAGCGCGGCTGCCTGGATGACCTGTTTGAGGTGATTGATGTAAACAGCGGCCTCATCGACGTGTGGGACCAGCAGATTGGGATAGTACCCAAGACCACTGATCGCCACGCCAGCCTGATCCATTAAGCCTCGTATTCTTTCTCCCTGGTCCTCTGTAAACCCCACCACATCGATGTGTGTGACGCCAGCGTAGCGGCGTTCGGCCTCGCCCCTTGGCCAGCACATCAGTTCGACACAGGAGAACCCCTCCGCCGAGGCGAACTCTACGACCTCCTCCAGCTGAAGGTCCTGGAAGACCGCACTGACGAATCCTAACTTCATGTGACTACCTCCTGATTCGCAGGCTTCAAACGAACCCTTACTCCTTGTACAGCACTTGTTCGCTCGTCATCCAACGGCCTGCAACAGCGCCCACAACAGCGATTATCCTTCGATTTCTACCCATCGACCCTCATGATGGCTCTTGAGAATCGCCTCACAGAGCAAGATCTCGCGGTGCCCGTCCGCGAACGTCGCAAACGGTTCGGGGGCAGTGAAATTGCCTTCCTCAATGTAGTCGTAGAATGCCCGGAAGCATTGCTTGAATGTATCAGGAAACCCTTCGTTGTGGCCACCGGGGTAGTTGGTAAAAGCGGCCGCACTTTTAGACAGGAGGGTAGGGTCACGTGTCAAACTCTCATTGGCTCGGTCGCGCTGGCCGATCCATAGCTCGTTGGGTTCCTCACTACACCAAGCAAGAGCAGAAATAGAGCCTGCAATTTCTATCCGCAGGCAGTTCTTCCGTCCCGCAGTCACCTGGGAGACCCAAAGGCATCCCTGAGCCCCTCCCTCAAACCGCAGCAACACGCACCCCTGATCCTCTGTCTTGACTTCGGTCGATACCCTTTGAATGTCCTCCTGATCCCTACCAGTGAAAGTCTCCACCTCGTCCTTCGGTCGCAGTCGCACCGGATGAACCGTTTTCAGGTCTGCGCACAGTGATGTAACTTTGCGCCCGGTAATTGCTTGGGCGAGATCCAACCAATGGGTGCCAATATCAGCGACTGCTCGCAATTCGCCCCCCTGTTCAGCAAGCACCCGCCAATTGTAGTCGGTCGGCCGAAGAAGCCAATCCTGTACATAGCTACCGCACACAGAGTACAAGTCGCCGAGGTGGCCACGCCGAACCATGTCACGCGCCTCAAGACATAGCGGGTAGAAGCGGATGTTGTAGTTAACTCCCGCCGCCAACCTCTTTTGCCGTGCCAGCTTGACAAGTTCGGCCGATTCCACCGAATTCATCGCTAGGGGTTTCTCGCAGAGCACATGCTTCCCTGCCTTGAGTGCTTCGCTCGCCTGGTGGAAGTGCAGATAGTTGGGCGTCGTGATGTGCACAACCTTTACTTGCTCGTCAGCCAACAACTCCTCAAGATTGCTGTACGCCTTGGCAACCCCCATGCGTTCGGCAGCCTGACGCGATTTTCCCTCCGAAATGTCCAGGACGCCTACAACGCGGATCCCAAGCCGGCGAAGACCCTCGGCGTGAACGGGTCCTATGAAGCCACCGCCAATCACAGCTGCCCCCAAAGGATGCATCGCTACGCCTCCCCCCCTTCTGCGGGGTTTTCGCCCCCCCCGCCAAAACACAGATCGGCGATCAGATCAGTCACCTGACCGTGCTCGCCTCATACACAACATCACAATCTTTCAAATACTCCATGCTTCTCCTGATGCTGTCAAATGGGGGGCTCATCTCACAATCCTGTTCCACGATGTACCACTCCACGCCTGCCCTATCGGCTTCGGCAAACACTGCAAGCCAGTCGATTACTCCGTCTCCCAGCGCCGTGTTTTCATTCCTGTCGGGTTTCTTGTCCTTCAGATGCAGCAATGGCAATCGGCCGCCGAATCTGCGAACATACTGAGCCGGGTCCTTGCCCGCGACCTGCACATAATAAGTGTCAAGCTCTGCTTTCAAGAGGTCCGCATCAACTGACGAGAAGATGAGGTCGTGGACTTCTACACCTGCGATTTTGTCTATGAATTCAAAGCCGTGGTTGTGATACGAAAGCCGGAATCCCTCCTCCTTGCATCTATGCGCGATGTCGGCAATCTCCAGAATTCGTTGTGTCCATTCCTCCTCTGTATGACGCAGACTCTCCGGAATGAATGGGATCACAAGATCCGTATTTCCAAGTGCCTTGTGGTAGTGGGCCACCGATCGGAAGCCATCCCTGAGCTGTTCAAAGGGAACATGAGCACTTATCGCCTTCAGGTTGGATTCACTCAAAACGAGCGTCAGTTCGTCTACCGGTGGATACTCTGGGAACCATAGCTCAACCCCAGAGTACCCAATTCTGGCCACTTGGCTTAATGTCCCGGCCAAATCCCTCGCCACTTCATTGCGTAGCGTCCACAATTGGACAGCTACAGGCTTCCGACCCAAGTTCTCATCCTCCCGTTCCCGCCGTAGGGACCACACATCTGCCCGCTATGCCATATCGAAGGGCTTCAACGTCTGTGCCTAGGACCTACTCTATCTTCCTGGACGACGGGGCATGACCTCGGCCTCGTCACGCAAAATGGCCCCAACCTATCACCCTGGTTGGGTTGATCGCGCTTGGACACGACTGTTTGCTTTGGGACCGTCACGTTCAACCCTCAAGCGCCTGGTGAAGATCTACAATGCACTGCATCAACTCTGGCGTCCGGCCCCCAGAAAGGTGCAAAGCCTCTAGGAATTGAATGCGCAAGCCTTCATTGCATTGAGCCTCGCTCGCCCAGCACTTAATTCCCGTACCGGCTCCAGAGACTCACGGCACTGATGCCCTAGAGACGAAGGGGCAACTCGATAGTTTTTCCTTGTCGCATGGACTCGTAGCCTGCCAGGACGATCTCCAAAATACGACGGCCGTCTTCTCCAGTCGTAATCGGTCTTGTGTCATTGAGTATGCAGTCGGAGAAGTGCTCGTGCAAACGAACCCATGGATCGTCTTCGGCGTTGAACTGAGTGTATCCGATCCGATCGTCAAAGGGCACCCAATCAGTCCGCGGATGCATCCAACCTTGCAGGTGCTTCGGTATCTCTTCCTTTTCCGAATACAACCACAACGAAGGCCGTTCGAGCGGCCTGCAAAGGATAGTGCCGTAGGTACCATAGAGCTCAATATACTCTTGGAACAACCAATTGTTCTGGGAGCAAGGCATCTTCAGCCGGTTGCTGCCCGATACCTCCGCCAATGCGCACTCTGAACGAATCAATGTCGTGGCCGTGTCCTCGACCAGAGCATTAGAGGCAAACGTCCCTCCCTGCATCGTCACCCATCTCGCCTTGCTTTTCGTATAGTACTCGAACATAGCCGCGTGATGCACGTGTCCATCCAAGGCGATTCCACCACCGGATATCTTCGGGTCAAACGGCCAGCTCGACGTATCGGGACTCCACCAGGCCATGATGGCCTTCATTAGAAACACCTGTCCAATCGCATCCCGCTCAATCAGTTCTTTCGCCTTGTAGTAGACGGGTTGGAACATCTCGAAGAACGCATTCATCAGCTTCTTGCCGCTGCGCTTGGATGCTGTGATCATGGCGTCACAGTCTGCCAGAGTTGTGGCCATCGGCTTTTGGACCATCACATGCTTCCCAGCCTCCAGGGCCTTGATTGTCAAATCCTTGTGGCTGTCATTTGGCGTCACCACAATCACCCAGTCAACGTCCTCGCGCGCCAGAGCCTCATCTTCGTGAGTGTAGGCAACCTCTGCGCCAAAACGTTCCTTCAAAGACTGCGCCTTTCCCGGCACAGCGTCCACAACGGCCACCAAACGGCAGTTGCGGGCGCGTGCCACAGCTTTCGCATGAGGTTGTCCCAGAAAACCACAACCGATTACGGCCACGCCTAATCGCTCGCTAGACATATCGAACCTCCTTCAATGGTCGAAGGGCAAGGAAGAACCAATCGATCCATGCCAATTCGTGCACATTGGCTCAGGCAGCCGCGTCAGTTCCTGA
>Ga0187865_1003122_pt1 | contig 14237 bp, 9 predicted proteins | sample June2016WEW_11_1_2_FD_132989 | JGI IMG/M metagenome (GOLD analysis project Ga0187865, IMG submission 132989) | Peatland microbial communities from SPRUCE experiment site at the Marcell Experimental Forest, Minnesota, USA - June2016WEW_11_100 | ecosystem: Environmental > Terrestrial > Soil >...
AAACTCTGGTTGTTCTGCTTTTCCCATTTACCTGCGAACGCAGACATCGATAGCTTCGAATATCAAGCGGGTTCAAATTCTCTAAGTGGTGGAAAGTATAATTAAGTTCACAACAGCATTAAGAATTGTTCTTTGTACCGCCATTCCTTGGAAAGGGAGCAATCGGGCGGGCAAGCGGTTGACGAAAGACGGGGTAAGCATCCTGCTACTAGAGTCGCGGTCATCTCCGACGTCCACTCGAACCTCGAGGCGCTGCAAGAGGTGCTTTCCCGTGTCGAAGGCATGGAGGTCTGCTGCCTCGGGGACGTAGTAGGTTACGGCGCGAATCCCAACGAGGTAGTCGAGGCGCTGCGGGAAAGGAAAGTGCTGACCGTGATGGGGAACCATGACCAAGCGGCCGTGACCGGAGAGACTGGGATGTTCAGCGCCAGGGCCGCGATGGCTGCGAAATGGACCTCGAAGGCGCTGGCGGCCCCGAACTTCGCATACCTCAAGTCTCTCCCGAAGGAGCGCAGACTGCGGCTCGGGGACGCGAAGGGATACCTGACGCATGGGAGCCCAGATGACACGCTGTGGGAGTACGTCGACCCAAGGACGCACGAGCAACTCTTCGGCCACTATCTAGAGAGACTGCGCGTCCGGTTCGTAGGACTAGGGCACACCCACATCCCCTTCGTCAGCGACACGGCGGAAGGAACGGTCTTCAACCCAGGCTCGGTCGGTCAGCACAGGGACGGCGACAGGCGGGCGTCCTACGCGGTGATCAGCGCGGTCGGAGGGGAGGTAAAGGTCGACAACCTCCGCGTTGAGTACGACTGGGAAGCTGCAGCGTCGAAGATTAGGGCGGCCGGCCTTTCCGAACAGCTCGCCGACAGGCTTCGCTGGGGGGTCTGATAGCGCGCGCCAAACGCTACCGATTCAGAACCCAGATTGCCAGGTTGTGCCAATCCAAGAAATCATTCCTCCCCAATTCAATCTTGCGTCAAGAATCCAGATGTATGACCTGCCCCGATTCCCATGCATGGACAAGTCAGAAGTGAACCAGGCCGTTGGCAAGTTCATTTACTTCGCTATCTTCCGTGAGGGGAGACTCCAGCAGACGCCGGAGCCGACTGCCGACGGTTAGCGCGCGCTGAAGGTAGGTGGAAGGACTTGAACTGGCTAGAACCCCCTTCAAGGCCTACACACGCCGAGACCTATCAAATAGCAATCAGTCTTGAGGCTTAGTTTCCCGAAGATTCCGCTCGCCGTCCTGCTTGTATTCACCGTTCTGGGCTCTACGCTTGTTATCTTGCCTACTCCCGTCTTCGCAAGCATCGTCCGCATGTCACCCGCATGCGGTGCTACGATTGTCGAACCGCCCGGCACGACCGTGGTTCTGACCGGCAACATCGGCCCCTGCTCAGCGAATGGACTCATCATAGGTTTCAATGGCATAACCCTCAACTGCGCCGGGCACAGCATAACTGGTGACGGCAACATCTCCGGTTACATCGGCATCCATCTGACCTCGGCCATTGATGTCATCGTCAAGAATTGCGTTGTCAGTGGGTTCGACTACGGCATCGTTGTCACCTCCTCATCATCGGTCACTCTCAGAGGCGACAAGGCGAACGGCAATGGTGTTGGCTATCAGGTAGAACTCTCTTCTTTGAACGACAGACTCACCGGGAACACTGCGAACAAAAATGTCCACTATGGTCTTGATCTTGGCAATGCTCACAGCAACACTCTCACTGGGAACACGGCGAACAAGAATCACGACGTTGGATTCATAGTTGCTTCCTCCTCCAACGGCAATACCCTCACCAAGAACACCGCAAACGGCAACACAAATTGGGGTTACTACGACGTCTTCACAGGCTCAGGCACGAAGGGGACGGCGAACACCTACACGAGCAACATCTGCAAGAACAACGGCGTAGCGGGTTCGACCCCAAGCGGGCTTGGCTCCCCACAGGCCTAGGCCGTTCACGCTTGCATCCTATTACTAGCCTCCAAATTCACCAGAGTCGTGCTCTTCCGGGCAAACAAACGCTTAAGTGAATCTGAGTAAGAGCTCACAGCGGTAAGGGGGAAAGTGGAATTGAATTCGGGTGATTCAAAAATTCTTCCGCTCAGATTCTCCCCTCTGTTCGAAGTCAACCGATAGGCCCTTCCACCGATCTGGAGGCAGTCAAGAATGAGCCATCCAGCCAAACAGGGCAAGAAACCTGGTTCAAAACGCACTACTCGTTCGCATGTCGTAAGACTAGCGAAACGATCTAGCACCGAACACACGCTCAGCGCGAGCTACGATTGGAAGAGCGTCGAGCCAGAAGTCCGGTCGTTCTATGAACGACCCGAAACAAGAGCTCAGATTTCTCGCCACGTCTCCCGGAGGAGGCCTGTGGGCTACGTCGAGGGGCCTCCGACCCTCAACAACCAGCCCCACATAGGCCACATCAGAGGCAGAACGATGAAGGACCTGTGGTACAGGTTCAGCACCCTCGAAGGTGAGAACATCGTATTCAGGGGAGGCTGGGACACCCAAGGGCTCCCGGTCGAGCTACAGGCTGAGAAGGAGATGGGCCTTTCCGGGAACAAGTGGGAGGACCTCAAACAGGTCGGCGTCGAGAAGCTCGTCGAGGCCTGCAAGGGGCTTATCGAGAAGTACAAGCGCGACTGGGTCGAGGCCGACCGCCTTCTCGGCCTGATGATCGATGAGGAAAAGGCCTACATGACGTACAGAGACTCGTACATCGAGCGAGAGTGGAAGTACCTCGAGACCGCGTGGAACCGCGGGCTCCTCGGTGAAGGCTTCAAGGTCGTTCCGTATTGCCCCAGCTGCCAGACAGCTCTGAGCCACGCCGAGGTGGTCGAGGGAGGGTACGAACAACTACAGGACCCGAGCCTTTACTACAAAGTCAGAACCGAAGACGGCGCCTACCTGGCGCTCTGGACCACGATGCCGTTCACGGTCGTCACCGACGAGCTCGTGGGGGTGAAGCCCGACTCCGACTACGAATACGTAAGAGTCGGCGGCGAGACCTGGGTGGTCGGCTCGGAAAGGAAGGAAGCCATCTCCAGAGAGCTCGGGATACAATTCGGCGAGGTCTCAAGAAAGGTGAAGGGCAGGGAGCTGGAGGGCCTCTCTTACGTGCACCCTCTGGGCGAGATGATCCCAGGACTGCGGAGCGCCGAGTTCAAGTCCAAGGTCCACAGGGTCGTCGCCGAAGAGTTCGTAGACATTACAACGGGGACAGGCCTCGTTCACATCTCGCCGGCGAACGGCGAGGACGACTTCGCTGTCGCAACGAAGCGCGGAATCCCCGTCTTCGCGCCCTTCGACGACCAGGTGAAGTTCACGGACGACGCCGGGCGTTTCACGGGGCTCTTCGCGAGAGACGCTGACCCCATCGTTGTCGAGAGCCTAAAGGAGAAAGGAGCCCTGATATCGGTGGGGAAACTGACGCACGAATACCCGGTCTGCTGGAGGTCGGGGCACAGGCTGGTCTGGCTCGCACGCAGGGAGTACTTCTACTGGGTCGACAGGATACGGGACCAGCTTCTGCGGGCGGCGGAGAAGGTCGAGTACTTCTTCGAACCCCCGAAGAACAGGTTCCTCTCCTTCATCGCAGAGTCGCCCCCTTGGTGCATCACGAGAGAGAGGGTCTGGGGGACGCCGCTGCCGGTCTGGGTCTGCGGGGATTGCAAGGAGAAGGTGGTCGCGTTCTCGAGGAAGAGGATAGTCGAGCTCGCTTCAGAGCTCCCTGACGGCCCGTCCTTCGAGCTTCACAGGCCCTGGGTCGACAGGATCGTTCTGAAGTGCCCGAAATGCGGAGGCAGAGCGCTAAGGGAGCCCTTCGTCCTGGACACCTGGCACAACAGCGGATCCGCACCCTTCGCATCATTCACCGACGCCGAGTATAGGAAGCTCGTCCCAGTCGAGTTCCTGACTGAAGCGATTGACCAGACCAGAGGATGGGCCTATCAGCTCCTCGTGCTCAACGTGATCCTGTCGGGGAAACCCGTGGCCCCCTACAGAGCCTTCCTGTTCCAGGGGCTCGTCCTCGACGAGCAGGGGAGGAAGATGAGCAAGAGCCTCGGAAACGTGCTCCAGGGACTCGACGTCCTCCGCAACCACTCGACAGACGTATCCAGGTTCTACGTCACATGGAAGAGCTCGCCCGATGACGCCGTCAGTCTAGACATGAAGGAGATGGAGGGCAGACCGTACCAGGTCCTGAACACCCTATACCACCTCCACGTCTACCTATCTCAGAACGGAAGGGTCGACGGGTACGACGCCCAGAAGAACACTCTGGCCTGGGCTACCCAGAGGCGCCTGCTCACCCTCGTCGACCGGTGGCTCCTCTCCAAACTGGAGACCTGCAGGTCGAGGGTCCGCTCGGCCTACCGAAAGGGAAGGTACAACGAGGCAGCCAAGAGCCTCGAAGAGCTGCTCATCACCCACGTCAGCCAGACCTACGTGAGGCTTGTAAGGAACGAGCTCTGGAAGGACGACCCCAAGGAGAGGAGAAGGCGTCTAGCGATCTACGCGGTGCTCGGCCACGTCATGAGGTCGGCAGACGAACTCCTCCATCCAATCGCGCCGTTCGCGACCGAGTTCCTGTACCAAGAGGTCTTCGCAGAACGCATGTGGCAGACGCCCCTGCTCGGAATTGGGTACGGCCCGGTCGCACGACCGAAGACAGGCGGCAGCGCTGAAGCGACCGTGGACTTCGCTCTGAAGGTCGAGGAGGCGTGCAACTCTGCCAGGATGCTAGCAAGGCTGAAGCGGAGGTGGCCCCTCAGGTCAGTGCAGCTCCTGGTCCCCGCCGGTTCGGCAAAGCTTGCGGGCGGCGCGAAGACGACAATCGCATCACTTTGCAACGTCAAGGCCGTCACAATGTCTGGGTCGGCGGCCGGGTTCCCCGCCAGGTTCTCGATGAAACTCAACGGGGCACGGGTCGGCGCGCTCTTCAAGGAGAGGACGAGGGAGGTCCTGGCCGCAGCGCGACTGCTCGAGGGGGCTCCGGCGGTTGCCGTGTACCAATCAGGCAGGCCGGTCAAGGTCAGGACGAAGTCTGGCGAAGTGGAAGTCCCAGCGGCTGCCTACGAGCTCGAGGTCATGCCTCACGATGGGTACGAAGTCGGGGAGAATGGGGGCGTCTTCGTCGCGATTTACAAGGAGAGGGACGACAAGTTGATGGCGGAGGGGTTGGTTAGGGACATATCGAGGAGGCTCCAGGCTCTCAGGAAGGAGAGGGGGTTCGTTCCGACCGCAATGCTCGGGTCGGCCGCCATCGCCGGCCTCGAGGAAGAGGACCTGGCCCTGCTCGAGCCGATGATCAAGGAGATAGCGTTCCTTGTGAGGGTGAGGAAAGTGGAGCTGCTGAGTGACCGCTCGGAAGGAAGGAAGTGGTCGGAGGCCGACCTCGACGGTAGGCCTGTCTTCCTCGACGTGGACTAGGGGAGCTTTCGGGCCCTCTTCGATAGGGTATGGAACCTGGTTGGGGTCAGGGCCAGCAGAAATCTCCCAGTCGTGAAGCCCGTGAAGCGATCAGGTCAATCGTGCGGCATCAGGGTCTACTCGCCCTTCACGTAATCGGAGAGGGGCGACTGGTATGCCGACAAGGTCCTGGCCGAGAAACCCATTCTGCGGAGGTCGCTCGCGAACTCGGCCGCGAAACCGTGGGTCGTGTACACCGTCTCCGGAGAGACGGCCTCCACGAGCTTGATCAGCTCGGAGTAGTCGCAGTGGTCGCTGAGAGGGAATGAGTAGTCCGCGGCCAGAGAACCGCTGTACCCTCTCTTGATTGCCCAGCCGCTAAACGCGACGAGGATGGCCCCGTACTTGCTCCTGAGGTGTGACATGAGGCGGCTCCTGCCGCTCGACATCGGCGCGACCATCACCCAGGGCCCGCTGGGGAGCCTTTCAGCGTCCTCCGAGGGATTGAACCTGCGTCCGGCCTTGAGCGGGACGCCGTGGTCGACGTGGATTTTGTTCATGACTGCCACACTGTCATGGAAGAAGAGCGGCTCCCAACTGGAGAAGTAGTACGACAGGAGCTGCGCCTTGCCGAGCGGATAACCCATCAGGACGACCGGCCTCCCGCTGTCGAAGGCCGACCCTATCAACCCGTTCACCTCTCGGACCAGCTTCGCGGTCTGAGGGAAGACGTACTCCGAGCTGCCGTAAGTCGTTTCCATTATCAGAATCCGCGCCCTCCTCGTCCTGCATTTGCCCAGGAAGGCCCTCTCCCTACCCGAGGCGTCCCCGGTGTAGTAGACCTCGTCGGCGATCTTGATGGCGCGCGAGCCCAGTATGTGGCCTGAGTCGAGGAGCTCCACGCCCTCAACCTCCTCCGTAGTAGCGCCGAGGTCGTAGCCGCGGGCCCTGGCCAGTTCGCTCGTCTCCTTTGAGGCGATGATTCTCTCGTTCCGGGCCGGGTTGTGCATGTGGTCTATGTGAGCGTGGGAAACGAAGGTGTAGTCCGCATGGACCGCGGCCTTGGGGTCCAGGACAAAGCGGGTCTCCCCGACGTCTACCTGAATCCCGCTGTTAGATGAGATCCTGACGCCCCCCAACTCTCCGCGCCGAGAGATGGCTTCGATTATTAAGGTGTCGAGACCCTGAAGACCTTCCATTCGCCGGGACCGAGGGAGGCCTCGAAGGTCATGGTCGGGAAGACGCGTAGTGTGGAGGCCTTGACCCACGACCCGCTGGTTCGATCAAATTCTTCGAGGGGCGCGCTAAGGCGCCTCGAGAGCTCCGGGGCCCGGGGAGCGAAGCTCACCGAAGTCCGCGCGGGGACCGCGGACGAATTGCCGAGACATATGACCTGTCCCGGACCATGAAGCGAGACTGCGTAGAGCCCCCTGACGGGCACTTCCAAGAGTTCGGCCTTTGCGAACCTGATGCCGTGCTTGACCTCGAGTCGCGTGCCTGAAGCGAAGGCGTGAGCTCTCCCGCTTCCCCTGCCCACGAAGACTGTGATCGGCTCGCCCGCCCAGACTTCCGAGGCGAGGACCCACTTTAGACTCGAAGAGATAGAGGGTGAGAGCGACACCGTGCCGGCCCCAAATTCGAGTCCCAGCTCGCCTTCCAGGAATCCCTCGACCAACCTGGCGGCTGCGACCGGGTCGCTGTCCTCCCCGTGCGCCTCCCTGCCCTCCACGTCGACCCAGTAGGGAAACTCGCCCGGAGATCCGCCGAGCTTGACGCAATCCTCGGCCGCGAGATTGGCCACCTTTTCCAGCGACAGGCTCCCGATTCCAGCGAGGCCGACCCTGTAGCACAAGAGCGCGTGGGCGAGCGCAGCTCGGGTCCAGAAACCGCCGAGCTGTCCCTGGCCGTAGCTCGGGTTGAAGTACAATCGGTTGGAGTTCGGGACCGTCCTGGGCCCGTAGGGAGTCTCGAAGTCTTTCTCCAGAAGCCTGTGGACAGCGGCCTGCTCGGCCGAGGCGAGGAACCCGTGCCTGTAGGCGGCTACGGCCATGTCGATGGTTTCGTCTCCCCTGAGCCTCCCTGAGGGGTCGAGGCAGAGTGAGAGGAAACCCCGTTCGTCGACCAGCCTCTTCCTGACCATATCGGCGAGCATTTCCGCCCTTTCGCGGAACTTTCCTGCGTCGTCTGGCTTTGCGACCTGTCTGGCTACCTGGGCGGCTCCCGCGAGTCCTCCCGCCGCCGCAAGAGAGATCTCCGGTATCTCCCCCGCGGGATAGCCTCGCCCCAGTGACCTGCGCCAGCCCTGGGGGAGGGCCGGCCCGGTCCTCAGGGTGTACTCCTTCGAGGAGGCCATCAGAAAGGAAGCGAGCTTCTTCACGAGTGGGTACAGGGACCTGGTCAGCTTCTTGTCCCGGGCCAAGAGCAGGTGGGCAGAAACGGCCTGGAGCAGGAGTGCCGATTCGAGGGTCCCGGCCTCCGTCTGGTCCGAGGAGTGGGGCATCGAGCCGTCCCGGCGGAGGAGGCGCCTTGCGCCCTCGATGACGGAGAGCGCTCCTTCCCTATCGACGAACGAGAGGGCCTTCAGCAGTTCGAATCTGTCGAGACCGTTGCTCTCATGCCTTGCGCTCTGCAGCGCGGCGACCGCCCAGGCTGCGGACTCGGTCAGTGAAGGACTCGACGCCGCGATTAGCGAGCCCTGCCGGCAGGGGGCCTTCCAGTCTCCCTGGATGCGGCCGAAGTCGGAGAGGGCCTCTTCGAGCTTTGCCGGATTGTAGATTGAAATGAAGGTGACGCTCTTTGTCTCCGAAGGAGCGAGGTCCAGCTCGTGAAGCGTGAGGATTATCACCTGACCCGACATGCCGGCAGTGGGTTCGCCGATCTCCCCTGCACTGATCAGGTCGCGAACCCTTGCCCTGTCGGTCGTCATGAAGAGCTTCTTCGGAGATGGGAGCGAGCCTACGACCCGGGCGCTCGGGAGGTCAGAGACCTCGTCCATGGCCACGTGGCTCCCCCTGTTGAAGGCGTTGACCCCGAGGGCCCCCCATCCCATCGAGACCCCGCTCAGCTGAGAGGCGGTGGGGTCCAGAACGTCGATTAGCCTGAGAGCGATCGAGGCGGTCCCGGCGTTCCTCAGCGTCACCCTTCTCAGATAGCCGAAAGAGGCCCCCTGGAAGAACTCGACCGACTCCGCGACTTCGACTGCGTCAAAGACCCTGCCGGCCAGCTGAGCCTGGCGTGGCGTGACGCGTATCGCCCAGTCAGGCCTCTGCCCTTGTACGACGATCCCTGCCTGGACCTTGTAGATCGAGAGGCGCTCGAACCCGAAGACGGCCCGGCGCTCCGGGAGCGAATCGAACGACCTCAGAGAGCCGTCAGGGTCAAGAAGAATCCTGTAGTCGCGCATCCGCAGGGCCAGGGGTTTCCTGACGGCCGAGGCGCGGAGCCCCGGCGTCCTGCCTGGAAGCGCCTCAACGGTGGCGCCCATGATTCCGAGGCGGACGCCATCTACATAATATCATGAGGATTGACCGAAGTTGAGCTAGTGGACTCGGACCCGTGACAAACCCACGGCTAAAGCCGGTGGGCTTCCGAGGAGGCATATCCTCCCCTGACGGTTCCTGTTTCATGGGCCCTGCTCGCTCCTGGTGTTATCACCGGGAGTGGAGGCTGGATCTCCACAGGCGTGACTTCGGGCATGTCCTGCCCTAGTTCCTTCAAACCCTTTTGAAGGTAGTTATTGGCGGCGTTGACGTCCCTGTCTTGCTCGTGGTTGCACGAGTCGCACTTGAACGTCAGTTGGGAAAGGAGTATGTGGTTTCTCGCCCCGCACGCATTGCAGTCCTGCGTCCCATACGCTGGTTCTACTGGGTGCATCAGACCGCCCCTCGTTTCTCTTTGTAGTCGATGAACGCTCTCAGCTGATACCACGCTGCGTCGTGGGTAGACTTGGCCAAATGGCGGTTCCTGACCATGTTCTTAATTCGCAGGTCTTCCATTATCACCAGGTCGTGGGCCCTCACGATTCTGACGCTCAAGACGTGGTTGAAGTTCGACCTTTGCCTTGCGACCTTGGCGTGCTGAACCGCTACGAGATGCCGTGCCTTCTCCCGGTTCCTGGAGCCCTTCTGTTTCCTAGACAGACTTCTCTGGAGGCGTCGCAATCTCTTTTCAGCCTTCCTGAGAAACTCGGGCGGCTCTATCTTTTGACCGTCCGACGTGGTGATGATTGACTTCAAACCGACATCTATTCCAATGGGCGATTCGAAGATATCTTTCTGGGCGGGCAACAGTTCGTCCGTCTCATAGACCAGGATGGCATACCGTTCCCCACACGCTTCTCTTCTCACTGTACAGATCTTCAGTTTCCCATCCACTGGAGCTTGCCGGTGGATGACAATCGGAACATCGCCTACTTTGGAAAAGTGGATTTGCCCTCCGTCGAGGTAAACACCCCCATTGTACGCCTGCGGGTAGGTGAACGAGCCGTCTTGCCTGAATGGCTTGAACTTCGGAGACTTCGAAACGTGGTCGAAGAATGACTTGAAGGCGTTGTCCAGCCTGTGCAGGAAGTCCTGAGCGACCTGGGAATACAGTTCGCATAGTTCCGGATCTCTCTTTCTCTCTCCTGTCAGAATCCACTGCTGCATGTTGTACGACGTCGAGCTCTTTTCCTTCTCCCATCGGTTCCTGCGGTGAGAGAGGGCGTCGTTCCAGAGCCTTCGGCAAGTTTCGATGATATGAAACATCCTCTTCTCCTGCTCCAGGCTTGGATACAACCTGAACCGGAAGACCCGCCTCGTCGTCATCTTGTCTTTGATACACTCGCTTTCAGTATAAGGCCCCATGAAATTCGCTTTCATCCCAGGGCTGAAGCACCTGGGATTTCTCGCTCGCGTTCGTTAAAGTCAAGTGTTCCATAGAAAACAATCTTCTGAACCCTTGTTTGACCTGCTCTGTCTGAACTCCATGAACTCGCCGAGCCTGGTAAGAACGGCTCGGCAATCAACTCAAGATCATTTTCCATGGAACACATGACTTTAACCACTGGCCGTCCGTTTCCACCTCGTCCCCGACGGCGTGTCCTCTACCTCTATCCCCCGCACGAGCAGCATGTCCCTAATCCTGTCCGACTCCGCATAGTCACGCCTCTTCCTTGCGGCGTCCCTGCGATCCACCAGGGCAGCAAGGTCGGGCGGGAGCGCCTCTTTTTCGAACTTGAAGATGCCCAAGACGGAATTGATTCTCTTCAAGGCCTCCAGGACAGAGGCGGCGCCATCGCTCCCCAAGTCCCCGGCGTCGATCAGGGCGTTCGTCCTCTTGGCGAAGGTGAAGATGGAAGCCAGGGCCTCAGGCGTGTTCAGGTCGTCGTCCAGGGCTTCTTCAAAGGCAGAAAGGAGGTCCTCCGTGAGGTTGACCTTCGAAGCGGAGGCGGTAGGCACCGACCCCAGCCGGTCCACAAAGTCCTGGAGGCGCCGTCTCTGGGACCGCGTCTGTTCCAGAGCCGTTTCTGTGAGGTCGATTGCGTCCCTGTAGCGCGCAGAGAAGAAGAACAAACGGATCGTGAGCGGATCCCAGCCCTGCTTGAAGAGGTCACGGAGATAGACCACGTTCCCGACGGACTTGTGCATCTCTTCGCCTCTGACGTTGAGGAACTCCGAATGCAACCAATAGTTGACGAACTTTTTGCCGGTCGCAGCCTCTGACTGGGCGATCTCGTTCTCGTGGTGAGGGAACTTGTTGTCCATCCCGCCTGTATGTATGTCGAAGGAGTCACCTAGGTACTTCATCGACATCGCGGAGCACTCGATGTGCCACCCCGGCCGCCCCTTGCCGAGCTCGTTCTCCCAGAAGACATCGATGTCGTCGGGATCCCACGCCTTCCACAGAGCGAAGTCGACTGCCTCCATCTTCTCCTCATAGTGGTCCTGTGAGACCCTGCTGCCCTTCTTGGCGGCCTCCAGCTTCACTCCCGACAGTGCCCCGTAGCTCTTGAACTTCGAGACGTCAAAATAGATCGAGCCGTCCTGTGCGGAGTATGCGTATCCCTTGCTTTGTAGAATCTTGACCAGAGAGACCATCTCTCCGATGTGCTCCGTAGCCCTCGGATATGCATCCGCCCTTTCTATGCCGAGGGAGTCGATATCCTCCATGAACGCTTCTTCGTAGAACGCAGAAAGCTCCTTGAGCGTCTTACCGGAGGCCCTCATTCCCTTGATTATCTTGTCCTCGACATCCGTGATGTTCATCACGTGAGTGACCTTGTAGCCCTTGAATTTCAGATACCTCTTCAGCAGGTCCTCGAACGCGAAGGTCCTGAAGTTCCCAACGTGGGCGTAGCTCCACACGGTGGGGCCGCACGTGTACATCCGGACCTCTCCTTCCTTTATCGGCTTGAACGTCTGTAGGCTCCTGCCCATGCTGTTGTAGAGCTTCAGCATATTCTGTCATGGCCCCTGAAATCACTGGAAAATAAAAAGGAGTGGGAGATCTCGAACTACTTCGTGAGCTTACCGATTCTGAAGATTGCCTTGCCACAGGAGGCACAAATGCCCTTGATGGCCGGCCTGCCATTCTTCAGTTTGATTTGCTTGGGGTTCTTAATCTCCCTGTTCTTTTTCTTCTCGTAGACGCAGTATCCTGTTACCAACTGCGAGTTTCCTCGCGCCTGATTCGCTCGAATTGATATATAAACCCACCAATCGCGGCTCGAAACGGGGCTTTTTCACCCAGAACGGCGTTTGGCCAAGGTGGAAGCAGTCTGAAAGTTTCCAGAATCGCCGGCGATTGATTCATGCTACCGTCTCCAGATTGTCTTTTTTGGAAACCGAGCAAGTGCGACAGAGGATCCTCGGAGACATGGCGCTTGACTCCACGTCGATTTGCACTCTTGGGGCGAGAATCCTGCCCTGACGCGCCAGAAAGGCTGGAATCCAATTCCAAAGAAAGGGAGGCCGGAAGCCGAATCGATTATAGACTGTGCTCAAAGTGCGGCCTGCGGTTGCCCGATTCTAGGCGGGAATTCAACGCGGTCGTGTCGCTAGTCGCTGCCCGAATCGTCTACGCTGTCAACTGGCTCAATGTTGGAGCCATCTTTGTCCTGATGGGACCAGACCTTGGGGCGGGCGTCGGCGAGCTCGGGTCGTTGACTTCTCTATTCTACGTCGGGCTCGGTTCGGCGCAAATTCCGGGCGGACTCCTCGCAGCCAGGTGGGGGCCGAGGAAGGTGGTGGCGCTCGGGACATTCGTATCGTCGATCGCGGTCTTGGGAACTTCCGCGTCCTCTTCGGTCCCCGAAATTGCCGCGCTCAGATTCGTGGTCGGCGCGGGAATGGCCTTGGTTTTTGCCCCCGCGGTCGTCTTGATGGCGAGGCTCTTCATGGGAGGCAATTCCGGACTGGGGATCGGCCTCTACAACTCTGCCTACGATGTCGGGGGACTCGTCGGGCTTTTCGGCTGGATTGTCATCGCGACTGCCATCGGGTGGCGCCCGAGCCTCGCCCTCAGTGGGGGCATGGGGGTCTTGACTGGACTGCTCGTACTGCTCTGCGTTCCGAGGGACAAAGGGAGAACCGACTTTGTGGTGAGAACAAAGGCTTTGACGAGCATCCTAGGGAACAGGCAGCTCATCCTTCTGGGCCTCGGCACCCTCGGCCTTGCAGTAGGGAACGCGATCATCCAGACATTCATGGGGTACTACCTCGTCGCCGCCTACGGCCTATCCCCTTCGACGGCGGAGGCAATCACCAGCATGATAGTCGTTCTTCCGATCTTCACGGCCCTGATCGCCGGGAGGAGCTACGACAGGACCGCCAGGCCGAAGCTGATGATAGTTGCATCTCTTGTGGTGAGCAGCGGCGCCTTGCTGGTAGGAGCATTTCCCAGCCCCCTGGCGGCTCTGGCGTGCTCCGTGGCTGGTGGCGTCGCGTCCGGGTTCGGCTACACGACTGCGTTCGCAGGTGCGAAGAACCTCAACAAGGCAGAACAAGAATACGACGGACTCGCCGTCGCCTGGGTCAATTGTATCCAACTGCTGGGGTCATTCTGGCCGCCCCTCGTGTACTCGTATCTAGTCGAGGTGGCTGGCTACTCTTCGGCATGGCTCGGGAGCGCGGCGCTGAGCACGCTCTTCGTGGTCCCCCTCTTGCTGATGAAAGAAGGGTTCGGTCGCTAGAGCGGAGCGGCAACGGCCGACTTCCCAGAACCCATAATTACTTCAGACAGTCGAGGCCCAAATGCGGTGAGGTGGCGGAGCGGTTACGCGTGCGCCTGCAGTGGAATCCGTCAGTGAGCGCATTCACGTGGGTTCGAATCCCACCCTCACCTTCCGGTTCTCTGTCGAGGCTCAGGCGAAGAGCGCACACGAAAACGAAACGGCGGAGGAATTTCGAATAGCTTATAATGCGTTCTTCGATGGCCCTGAACGGCAACAGGATACGCATGGCGTTTAATCCACTTCTGCTCACGACGTCGATGGCCGTAGTCGGAGTTCTGGTGGCCATTTGGCTCGTCCATTCCGTGCAGAGATATCCGAAGGGGAATGACAAAATGATTGGGGTCTGGAAGGCGATACGCCAGGGATCGAACGCATACCTGCGGCGCCAGTTTACGACGATCGGAGAGATCTCCGCTGTTCTCGCGGTCCTAATCGTTGTTGCTTTCGGAGCGACCTTCGGCTTCACACTGGGCGCCGAAATCGCGCTGAGTTTCCTTCTTGGAGTCGCGTTCTCCCTCACCGCTGCGTACATCGCAATGTACTCCGCCACGAACGCGAACGTCAGAACGACCGCCGCGGCAGGGAATTCAA
>Ga0187865_1003130_pt1 | contig 14196 bp, 11 predicted proteins | sample June2016WEW_11_1_2_FD_132989 | JGI IMG/M metagenome (GOLD analysis project Ga0187865, IMG submission 132989) | Peatland microbial communities from SPRUCE experiment site at the Marcell Experimental Forest, Minnesota, USA - June2016WEW_11_100 | ecosystem: Environmental > Terrestrial > Soil >...
AAGGCCTCAAGCAATGAAGGTGCAGAGGAGGTTCAAGAACATGAACATTTTCGGACGTGCCGCAGGGTTCTCAAGGCCTCGATTGGGCAAGCAGAGTTTGGTTTCCCTGTTGTCGTTGGCTTTGTTGTTCGCGACTTGGCCGCAGAACCTGTTGGCCTATCAAGACGCGCAAGCCCCGGACGCGCAAGCCCCGGCGCAAGACGCGCAGGCGCCGCCCTACGCGCAACAGACTCCCGAGCAGTTGCAGCAGTTGGTGGCGCCGATTGCGCTGTATCCGGATTCGCTGGTGGCGCAGATCCTGGCGGCGTCCACGTTTCCCGAGCAAGTCGTCGAGGCCGACAGATGGGTGCAAGCGAATCCTGATTTGAAGGGCGACGATTTGGGTAAAGCGGTGGACCAGCAGCCCTGGGACCCGAGCGTCAAGGCGCTCGCCGCATTCCCAGCCGTTCTGGGAAATATGGACAAGAACCTCTCCTGGACGTCATCTCTAGGCGACGCCTACTACAACCAGCAGGCGGATGTGATGGATGCCGTGCAGGTGATGCGCCGGCGAGCGCAAGCATCCGGCAATCTCAAGACTACGCCCCAGCAAAACGTAACCACGCAAGACTCGTCCATCGATGTTGAGCCTGCTAGCCCCGATGTCGTTTACGTCCCCGCGTACGATCCGTGGTTGGTTTACGGAGATCCCATCATGGCGTGGCCGGGGTGGTACCCGTATCCCGGAATTTGGTTTGGCGGACCGTACCTCAATTTCGGAATCGGCTTCGGAATCGGTTGGTTCGGAGGTTTTGGATGGGGCTGGGGTCATTGGGGATTCGATTGGCATAACCGATACGCAATGTACAACCACGGCAGGTACTACTCCGGGAGCAGAACGTTTTATAACCGGAGCAATGCCTACCGAGCAGGAGGCGCGCGCGGCGGAGTTAGCGGCGGCCGCGGTGGAGCTCGTGGCGTCACCAACGCAGGGAACAGGCCCGGGAACATCGGCGCACGCGGCGGAGTTTACAACCGTCCCGGCGCAACCACCAGGCCTTTCGACGGAAACAGGCAAGCGGCTCGAGGATACGCTGCACCTCGCGGTCAGAGCGGCGTCCGCTCGGGTGCCTTCAGCGGCTACGAGCATGGCGGACAGACCAAGAGCTTTTCCTCACGCGGAAGCGCCAGCGTCGGCGGCGGAGCAGCGCGTGGCGGCGGTGGGTCTCGCGGCGGCGGAGGATCTCGCGGCGGCGGTGGCGGGCGCCATTGATCGAAATCATTGATCGAGGGTTCGTTATGTTCCTGGTAGCTTGAAAAATTTGGAGATGGAGATGAGCCATATGCGGCGAACGACGCTGAACTTCGACAAATTTCATTGGGCCAATCTTCCTAAAATAGCCGCGGTCGCACTCCTTTTGACGGTGTGCGTTCCCACCCGTTCCATGGCGCAGCAGCCGGGCCAGAAAACATTTTCATCGGCGGAACACGCGAGCAACGCACTGGTCACGGCAGCGCAGAATAACGACGAAAAAGCGATGCTCGATATCCTCGGACCAGACGGAAAGCAAATCGTCTCGTCGGGAGACGAAACCGAGGACGCCAACAGCCGCGCTAATTTCGTACAGAGATATCGGGAAATGCACCGTCTGGTGAAAGAACCGGATGGAACCACTGTCTTGTATATCGGCGCGCATAATTGGCCCACCCCCATACCGCTCGTGAACAAAGGGAATTCGTGGTATTTCGACACCGAGGTGGGCAAGAGAGAAATTCTGTACAGGCGAATTGGCCGGAATGAAATATCGACCATTCGCGTTTGCCAGGAGCTCGTGGCGGCGGAAAAGGAATTCCACTCCGCGCAGCACAACGAGTACGCCGAGAAAATCTTCAGTGATGAAGGGCAGCACAATGGCCTTTATTGGAAAGCGGCGGATGGCGAACCCCAGAGCCCCATCGGGCCGCTGGTGGCATCGGCCGTTGCCAAGGGCTATAGCAAAAGCCTGGAGGGCGCTCCGACTCCTTACCGCGGTTACTATTACCTGATCCTGACGCGTCAGGGAAAGAATGCTCCAGGCGGCGCGAAGAGTTACATCGTAAACGGCAAAATGACAGAGGGTTTCGCTTTCGTGGCCTATCCGGCGGAATACAGGTCGTCCGGCGTGATGACATTCATCGTTAACGAGGATGGCGTCGTCTATCAGAAGGATCTCGGCAGGAAGACCGATGTTCTCGCCAAGGCCATGAAGGAATACAACCCCAATTCCAGTTGGCAAAAGGCTGAGGACCAGCAGGAGGAGACTGCTGGCGAGCTGAAAGCCAAGTAAAAGACATTCTGTCGTCGCTGCACTCGCTCCGGCGGACTCATGCCCCCTTCACGACCGCGCGAACGGACTGCGATCCCGACCCCTTTCATGTAAGTGCCTGCTGTTTTTCGATGAACCGCAGTCTCTTCCTGGATGCGAAGTAGCGACCACCCCAGCCGTCCCCTGGACAGCCTGTTCATGAGACAAGTTGTCGTGTCCAACCGTTCGCGGAGTGCGCTCCTGTACAATTTTTCTCAATGAAGCGGCCGGCGAGAGTTTCGGCAATCCTCTGGATTTTGCTGGGGGCAGCGGTGTGGGTTGCCGCGGAGCCCATCGCTTCTCTGCGCCCGAGCAATTACGTCAATGATTTCGCGGGGGTTCTCGATGCGTCCACGCAGGCGCGGTTGAACGCTCTTTGCCAGCAGGTGGAGCAAAAGGCGCAGGCGCAGATTGCCGTGGTTACGGTGAAGTCCTTGGATGGGCAGGACGTGGTGAGTTACGCGGTGGCCCTGTATCAGAAATGGGGGATCGGGGCGAAAGGGAAGGATCGCGGGGTGCTGGTCCTGCTGGCGACGGACGATCACAAGTATTGGACCACGGTGGGCTACGGGCTGGAGCCGATTCTTCCGGACGGCAAGGTGGGCGGGTTCGGACGGGAAATGGTTCCCGCGCTGCGCAGCGGAGATTATATGGGAGCGGTCACGTTGCTGACGGTGCGTGTGGCCTCGGTAATTGCGCAGGATGCGGGCGTCACGCTGGACAATCAGCCTCGGTTGACTCCGATGCGCCGACAACCTGCACCCAGCGGTGGGCCGGGTGCGGTGGTTGTAATTCTCGTTCTCCTCTTTTTTATTGTGCTTCCCATTTTGCGAGCGATATTCCGGGGTGGAGGAGGTGGGCGGGGTGGGGGCGGTCTGGGATTTTTGCTCGGGCTGCTGCTAGGCGGCGGAGGGTTTGGCCGGGGTGGTGGATATGGTGGTGGCGGTTTTGGAGGCTTCGGTGGTGGTGGAGGCGGATTCGGCGGTGGAGGCTTTGGTGGTTTTGGCGGTGGGAGCACGGGCGGTGGCGGTGCGGGCGGTAGTTGGTAGTGGAGCGCCGGGCGTCCCCGCCCGGCCCCGCCCAATCTTGACGGGCGAGACGCCCGTCGCTCCACCTGCTAGAGAGTGAGAGGCGCGGAATGGTTCCGGAAAAACTGATTGACGAGTTTGTCGAACGGATGCGCGGAGCGGCGGGGACGAATCTGCTGGCGGCCATTCTTTATGGGTCGGCGGCGGCGGGCGATTATGTTGCCGGCTACTCGGACGTGAATCTGCTGTGCGTGCTCGGCGAGACTTCTTTTGCTGCGATCGAGGCGCTGGCCCCGGCGATCAAATGGTGGGGGAAGCAGAAGCATCGGGTGCCGCTGCTGATGAGCGCGGAAGAGATGCGGCGGTCGGCGGACGTTTTCTCCATCGAATTCTTAGACATGCGGCGGAATCACCGGCTCCTGTGGGGAGAAGACATTCTGAAGACTTTGGAGATTCCGATGCGCTTACATCGGGCGCAGGTGGAGTATGAGCTGCGGGAGAAGACGATCCTGTTGCGGCAGCATTTGCTGATGGTGTCGGGGAAAGACGAGGCGAAGTGGGAGCTGTTGCTGCGATCGCTGCCGGCGTTTGGAACTTTATTCCGTCATGCGCTGATTGCGCTCGGTGATCCGGGCGCGGGGTCGAAGCGGGAAGCGGCGGCTGCGCTCGCGGGCAAGCTGGGGATTGATACCGGCGTGTTTGGCGAGCTGCTGGATATTCGCGAGCGGAAGACAGATCGGAAGTCAGCGCGGGTGGATGATGTGTTTGCGCGCTATCTGAAGTTGGTGGAAGAGGTGACGGCGGCGGTGGACAAGATGTTGGATCCAGCGGCGTAGAGTTTAGATTAATTTTGCCTTCAGCTTACACGGCAATTCTCAGTTGGTGACATCGCCGGGACTGAAGCAGGTCGAGCAGGTCTCAAGTTTCATTTGATTCCGAAATGGAGCAGCGGAAGATGAGGAAGGTAATCCTATTTAACATGACTACGATGGACGGCTTCTTCGCAGACCCTAACGGTGCAATCGATTGGCACGTCGTCGATGAAGAGTTCCATGCATTTGCCATCCAGCAACTGGATTCGGTGAATACCATCTTGTTCGGCCGAGCAACCTATCAGCTGATGGCAAGTTACTGGCCAACGGAGGCTGCGGTCAAGCGCGACCCGCTCATCGCCGGCAAAATGAACGAAACGGCCAAGATAGTGTTTTCAACGACGCTCGAAAGAGCGGAATGGGCGAATTCAAGGTTGGTAAAAGAGAAAGCCGCTGAAGAAGTCGCGGGATTGAAACAACAACCGGGTAAAGAGATGATCATCTTCGGCAGCGCCAACCTCGCGGCTACGTTGGCACAAAATGGCCTCATCGACGAATACCGGATGATGGTCGTTCCGATTGTGTTGGGCAGAGGCCGTCCGCTGTTTCAAGGCGTGAAGGGCAGGCTCCCGATGAAGCTTCTAAACACAAAGGTGTTCCGTTCGGGTAATGTCCTTCTGGCCTATCAACCAAAATAGAAGAGTAGAAACTCAGAAACAAACATATATCGGTTCAGGAGAGTGACATGAGCAAGGGCTGGATTGTACTGGTGGTGCTGGTGGTGATCGTGCTGGCGCTGTTTGGACAGTACGTGGGAGTGCGCAATCAACTGGTGGCGAAGGATCAGGCGGTGAAGGCGGCGTGGTCGCAGGTGGACATCGTGCTGCAGCGGCGCGCGGATTTGATTCCGAACCTGGTGGAGACGGTGAAGGGATATGCGCAGCAGGAAGTGACAGTGTTTGGGGACATCGCCAAAGCGCGGTCGGCGCTGCTTTCGGCGGGGACGCCGTCCGAGAAGATGGCCGCGAACGGGCAGTTGGATGGGGCGATCGGTCGGCTGCTGTTGATCGTGGAGAATTACCCGCAGTTGAAGTCGAATGAAAACTTTATGCGCTTGCAGGATGAACTGGCGGGGACGGAGAACCGGATCGCCGTCGAGCGCAAACGGTATAACGACACGCTGAAGGATTACAACACTTATGTGCTGCTGTTCCCGAACAATCTGTATGCCGGGTTTGCGGGCTACAAGCAGAATCCGGCGTACTTCCAGGCTTCGGAAGCTTCGCGGCAGACGCCGAAGGTGAACTTTGGCACGAAGCCGGCGGCTCCGGCAGCGGCGCCGGCGACGGCTCCGGCACATTGAGTGGGTGGTGCAGTCGTCGGTCGTTGGTCGTTCTCAGTTCGACTCGGGCTGCTGGCCAGAGGAAATCACCTGGCTGAAAGGCTTTGTCCGCCAACGACCAACGACTGACGACCAACGACTAGCGATTCCCCAATAACTGAACATATCGCCGGTACATGCGTCACATCCTGGCGCGATGCACTTTGGTATATAGATTCGTAGGGTTTCTGGAATCCCCTCCGATTCCGAAGTCTCGGACACGAGGGGATTGGTATGTGCCGCCGCGGTGAGCCATTTCTGGCTACGATTCGCAATGTTGTTCGTGTAGTGGTCTTCCTCTTTCAACTTATTCCTGGTGCTTCCGTGGCTTGGGGGCAGGATGCGTCCACGGGCGCGTTGCGGGGCGTGGTATTGGACGCCCAGGGAGCGGCGATTACGAACGCGGACATCGTGGCCATCCGGGTGGAGACGGGGATCCGCTACCACTCCGCCACGGATTCGGCGGGACGATTCGCCGTGGACCTGCTGCCGCCGGGGCAGTATTCGGCGCGGGCGGAGGCGGAAGGGATGTCGCCGCAGATTTCGCCCTTGATTAGGGTGGAGATAGGAGCGGCGACGCTGCTGACATTCAAGCTGAAGGTGGCGGGACCAAAGGAAACGATCACGGTGTCGGATGCGCCGCGGATGGTGGAGGCGAATCCGAGTTCGGTCTCGGCGCTGGTGGATGAGCGGGCGATTAAGGATCTGCCGCTGAACGGGCGCAGGTTCACGGATCTGTTGTTGCTGATGCCGGGGGTGACGCAGGATCCCCGGGGACTGACGTCGGGATCGAACGGGGATCTGTCTTACGGCGGGATTCGCGGATACAACACGAGCTTCCTGGTGGATGGAGGGGACAACAACAACGGGTTCTTCGCGCAGGCAGCGGGACGGTATCGCGCGCCTTATCAATTTTCCGACGAGGTGGTGCAGGAGTTCCGCGTGTCGTCGAGCGGTTATGGGGCGGAGTCGGGGCGGGCTGGGGGCGCGGTCGTGAATGTGGTGACCAAGTCGGGCACGAACCAATGGCACGGGAGCGCCTTCTATTATTTGCGCGACAGTTCGCTGGGGGGAGCGGCGCCGGCATTTGTGGGGTTCAATCCCAGCAATCAGCAGCATCAGTTTGGAGCGACGATCGGGGGTCCGATCGAGCGCAACAAGACGTTCTTGTTTGCGGGCTACGATCAGCATATTTTTCATGTGCCTGCGGTGGTCGAGTTCGAGAACGGTTCGACGGTGGTGGTGCCGCAGTTGGGGACGTACCCGACTCCAGGGGACTACGAGGTCTGCGATCCCGCTATAGGGGGGCCGGCCTGTGACCAGGCGCTGGTGTTTGCGTCGGCGGCGCAGCTTTCCACCATGGGCGGGACGTTTCCCGCGAAGTTGCTGGGCAACACCGGGTTTGTGAAGCTGGATCGGGTGCTGACGCCGCATCAGTATCTTTCGGCGCGGCTGAGTACGTCCCGGTATTACGGTACGAACAATGTGTTTCTTGATCCGGCGAGCCCGGTTACAAATAATGCGATCAGCGGAAATGGGGAAGAGGACGTGGCGACGGAAAGCGCGTCGCTGAGTTTGTTGAGCGGTATCACGCCGCGGCTGACGAGCCACCTGCGGGCGCAGTTTTCGCGCGACCTCCAGCAGTCGTTTCCAAACACGACAGGAGTGCGTACGAGCATCTACAACTGGCTCCAGGATTTCGGGCAATCGTCGATATTGCCGCGGCAGACGCGGGAACACCGGCTGCACCTGGCGGAAACTTTGAGTCTGAGCCGCGGACGAAACCAGTGGAAGTTCGGGGGGGACGCGATGTTGACCTGGGACTACAACTACTTTCCCTCGCTTTTTGGGGGAGAGTATTTGTACAGCAACATTGTGGTGAATCCGTTTACGTTTGTGCCGATGCACGGGGGGCTGTCGCTGACGCCGCTGCGGGCGTGGGCGCACAATGTGCCGCGATATTACATACAGAATTTCGGGAATCCGGTGTCGCACCCGAACAGCAACGACTATGCGGGCTTCGTGCAGGACACGGTGCGCCTGACGCCGCATTTCACCTTGAGCCTGGGAGCGCGCTACGACCTGCAGACGTTTTCGAAGGCGGGAATGGTGAGTAATCCGCTGTGGCCGGCGGCGGGGAAGATGCCGTTGCAAGGGACGAATTTTGCGCCGCGGGTGGGAATTGGATATGCCCTCGGCGATGACCGGCCCCTGATGGTGCGGGCGGGATTTGGAATGTTCTATACCCGCATTCCGCAAATTTATCAGTCGGCGGTGATGAATAACAACGGGCTGAGCGATAACTTTCTCTACCTCGACAAGACGGATTACTACCAGGGGCAGGTGTTTCCGGCGTATCCGAATGCGGCGGTGAACTGTCCGCGGGGTCCGGCCTCGTGTACGCTGCCCGATGCGTGGAAGCAGTATGCGACCAGCGAGGTGGATGCATTTGCGCCGGCCTTCAAGACGCCCCGGGTGCAGCAGGCAAGCCTGAGTCTGGAGCGGGAACTGGCCGGCGGGTTTACGGGGACATTGTCCTACCTGTATGTGCACGGGGTGGACATGATCCGGGCGCGAGATGTGAATCTGCCGCCGCCGACTTATTACAGCTATCCGATCTACGACCCGACCGGCAATAATTTTCAAAATGCGTTTTATAACGTGGAGTCGTTTGCGACGTGGCAGACGAGTTACAGCATCAGTTGTCCGTTTCCGCCGTGTATCAACACCGTGGATCGCCCGGTATCGCAACTGGGGGCAATCGACCAGTTTGAGAGTGCGGCCTCGAGCGTGTATCACGGCATGACGGTGTCGCTGCACAAGCGGATGTCAGGGGGGATGTATTTCCGGCTGGCGTATACCTGGGCGCACGCGGTCGATACCGGGCAGGATGCGCTGGTGGCGGGATCGCCGGCAACGGTGCAGAACTCGTACGCAACGAAGAGTGAGAAGGGGCCGAGTGTGACGGATCAGCGGAACCGTCTGACGATCTCAGCGATCGAAGAGCCGCACCCGTTTAAGGAGGGGCAGAAAGTTCTGGCGGCGATATTCAATCACTGGAAAATTTCTGGGATCATGACCTATGGCAGCGGACGCCCGACGAACGCGACGGTGTCGGGCGATCCGAATCAGGACGGGAACACGAGCAATGACCGCTTGCCGAAGTATGGACGCAATGCACTGCTCGGTCCGGACTACGCGAGCATGGATCTGAGGGTGACAAGAAAGATGAATCTGGGCGGACGGTTTCATCTGGAGTTGACCGCGGAGTCGTTCAATCTGTTCAATCGCGACAATAAAAGGTACGGACTGACCGACAATGGCTTCTATAATTCGGCAGGCCAGTTCATTAAGTACACGCAACAAGCGGGAACAGCTTACTATCCGGCTTATTATCAGCAACCTACGAGTTTCATGAAACCGACGAGCTCGTTTGCTCCACGACAGATGCAATTGTCGATGCGGTTGAATTTCTGAGGTGGAATGAAGATTTCTGTACATTCCGCTTGACTTAGGAGGGCAATGCTTGCCATAACTAACGAGTCCACTTAGGACGAGTGGGGGGGTGTAGTCCGTTGGCGGAAGTTCGACTTCAAGAGGGTGAATCCCTCGAAAACGCGCTGCGGCGGTTCAAGCGGAAGGTACAAACCGAGGACATTATCAAGGAAGTAAAGCGTCACTCGTATTACCTGAAGCCCGGCGAGAGGAAGCGAGTAAAAGAAGCGCTGGCTCGCAAGCGCAGCCGCAAGAAAGCACGCAAGGAACAGGACTAAGGAAAACGGGCCGTTCGCTGCTGGGGGCGGCCCGTTCTTCGCACTTGAAAGTTGGACGTGAGATGCGGCAAGCCGCGTCTCTACGGAGTGTTTAGATCTAAGATTGATTGAATTTCCCCGGTAGTTGTCTTAAATCAGTAAAGCAGTAACCATGCGGTGCACACCGTATGGCGGGCCGAATTCAGGGGTCAGCATGAGGGGGATGTAAATCTCCTGCCCACGATGTGAACCGGATCCTTCCCTATTCGGGTCTCCCGTGCAGAGCAGGGACGCGGAATGGGAGCGCCTCTTCAATGGAATACCAGGACAAGGTTTTGAAGTGCATAGATTGTGGCACGGAATTCGTGTTCACAGCGGGTGAACAGCTGTTTTTCCACGACAAGCAGTTCAAGAACGAACCCAAACGCTGCAAGAACTGCAAGGGCAAGCGCGTGGCCGTGGTGGGAGCCACGTCGCACGGACCGTCGCGTGGGCATTCGTACACGAAGACGGAGACCCGGACGAACTGCTCGCAGTGCGGGAAAGAGACCACGGTGCCGTTCCGGCCGACGCAAGGGCGTCCGGTGTTGTGCCGCGAGTGTTTTCAGCACGGGCGGCAGGTCGCAAGCGCCTGATTGTTCTTTGATCGTCGAGGGAACGATCGTTGAGGGAAGTCCGGCCAACGGGATGCTCATCCCGCGCGGCGGAGCGGGTCTTGCGCCTTGGAGACGGAGTTCCGCTGGCGGAGTTGCTTCTCGGCGTGGCGGATGAGCAGGGCTTCCACATGACGCAGAAGATCGCCGGTGCCGAGCGGCTTGATGAGCAAAGAGTCGGAGTTTTCTCCGGTCCAGTCTTCCCCGTCGTCCCGATGTTTTCCGTCCCAATGTTCGCCCGATGCGGATGGTGAATAGGCGGTGAGCAGAGCGGTCGCGGGATGGTAAGCCTGGCGGCGCGCGGCGCGGATGACTTCCAGTCCGACCTCTTCGGTTTCCATGCGCAAGTCGCTGATGACCATCTGGTAAACGCCGGACTTCATGCGGGCAAAGGCCTCGCCGGAACTGCTGGCGGTGTCGACTTCAAATCCGTGGAGTTCGAGAACAGCCTTGAGGGTCAGCAGGACGGCGAGATCGTCGTCGACAATAAGAATGCGGCGTTTCATGCGCGCCTCTCAAGGGGGAGCTGGAGATGCAGTGCAGAATCAGCCGGCCGCTCCCCTTCAAAACAAAATCGAACCCGGAGTTTTTCAGCGGACTTTTCAGCCGCAGCATCCACTCGTTTAGTATAGGAGCGTGGCTCGCTTCTACATAGAGAATTTTGGCTGCCGTGCTACGCAGGCGGATGGGGCGGCACTGGAACGCGAATTTCTGGAGCGCGGACTGGAGCGCGCCGGGGCGGCTCGCGACGCCGAAATTGTTGTGCTGAATACCTGCACGGTGACCGAGGGCGCGGATAAAGATGCGCGCGCATCGATACGGCGGCTGCAGCGGGTGAATCCGGATTGCCGCATTCTGGTGACCGGCTGCTACGCGCAGCGCGCGCCGGAAGAGCTGGCAGCGCTGCCTGGTGTGACGTGGGTGGTGGGCAATTCGCACAAGCACCAGGCGGCGGAGATTGCCACGTCTCCCTCGGTGGGGTTTGTTTCACTAGCGCAGCTTTCAGGAGAGCAAGAGCGAATCCCGCTCTTTCGCAAAGAACGCGAAAGAGCGGGGCACCCGGCGCTGGGGCAACTTTCTAAAGATCAACTTACCCGGCATCAACCTGCCAATGTGATTGTAGGGGATATTTTTGCGCATACCGAACTGCTGGCGGCTCCGGTATTTGAAGCGGTCAACCAGCGGACGCGTCCGAACCTGAAGGTGCAGGATGGATGCGACAACCGCTGTTCGTTCTGCGTGATTCCGTACGTGCGGGGGCAGAGCCGTTCGCTGCCGTCAGAGCGCGTCATCGCCGAAGTGCGGACGCTGGTGGACGCGGGCTATTGCGAGGTGGTGATTTCGGGGATTAATTTGGGGCGGTGGGGGCGGGATCTGGCGGTCGTTAGTCGTCGGTCGTTAGTCGTTGGCGAGCAAGAAGTCGTTGGTCGTCAGTCGTTGGTCGTTGGCGAGCAAGAACCTTTCAGCTCCGTGCATTCCGGCCAGCAGCGGGAGTCGAACCGCGAACGACCAACGACGAACGACCAACGACTGGGTTCTCCCCGCGAACGACCAACGACTAACGACCAGCGACTGGAATCTCTGATTCGCGCCATCCTGGAGCGGACGTCTCTTGAAAAATTGCGGATCAGTTCGGTCGAGCCTATGGACTGGAGCGATGAACTGATCGGGTTGGTGGCGGCGTCCGGGCGGATCGCCAGGCACGCGCACGTGCCGATGCAGTCCGGAAGCGATGCTGTGTTGCGGCGCATGCATCGCAAGTACCGGCCGTGGCATTACCGGGAAAAGATTTTGAAGATTCGAGCGGCCATGCCAACTGCGGCGATCGGCGCCGACGTGATGGTGGGATTTCCGGGCGAGACGGAGGCGGAGTTCGGCGAGACGCGGCGCATGATCGAAGAGCTGCCATTTACTTATCTGCACGTGTTCACCTATTCGGCGCGTCCGGGAACGCCGGCGGCGGAGCAGCCGGGGCAGGTTCCGGCAGCAGTGGCTCGGGAAAGAAACCGCGCGCTGCGGGAGCTTGCATCAGGGAAGAAAGCGGCGTTTATGCGGTCGCTGGTGGGGACGGTAGTCGAGGCGATCACGCTGCAATCGGGCGGAGCGGAATTCACCGAGGCGCTGACGGACAATTACCTGAAGATGAAAATTTCCGGGCATCATGAGGCGAACCGCTGGCTGGATGTGAAAGTCGAAGGGGTGAATGGCGAGATGCTCGTCGGGTGGCCGGTCGCCGGCCAAGATGGCGAGCTTGCTGGTGGAGAGCCCGGCGTCCCCGCCCGGCTGGCCTCTTCGACTTCGCTCCGGGCAGGCTCGCGAGACGCCCGTCCCTCCACCGTATGACTCATCACGCGGTCACGACGGTAGTGACTCAGGAGTGCCCGGAAGCGAACAAACGCATTGACCTGTAACCCTTTACAGGCTTACGATAAAAAAAACCTAGAAATGCGGGAGTGATCCAAACCCATGTCACAGTCAGCGTTTCGGTCTGCTGTGTGCTGTTTGCTGGCGATCCTGTTTCTGGCGCAAGTGATGCTGGCGGGAGACACGGCGTCGGCCATGTTGTACACGAACGGAGCGGCTTGGTTGAACGGGAGCGAGGTGCCGAAATCGGCAGCCGTGTTCTTGGGAGACATGTTGCAGACGCGGCCCGATTCGACGGCCAGTATTCAATCGAACGGATCGAATGTGATGGTGCTGGCGGACTCGCTGGTGAAATTTGAGGGGCCGGCAGTGGAGCTTGAGCATGGCGGGGTGCGCGTGACGACGTCGCGCGGACTGGCGGCGCGCGCCGGCGATGTGACGGTGAAGCCAGCGGCCAATACGTGGACCGAATTTCAGGTGACCGATGTAGATGGGCGCGTGCAGATCGCGGCCAACAAGGGTGACGTGACGGTGCAGGACGACAAGGGAACGACGACCACCGTGACGCAGGGACAGCAGACCACTCGCGATGACACGACCAATCCGGAGAAGAAGAGGAAAAAGCGCCGGCGCGGAGCTGGGGCGGCGCCGGCGGCGGGTGGAGGAATCATGAGTTCGACGCCCGTGGTCTACGGCGGAGTGGCTGCCGTGGGCGGCGCTGCGATCTGGATATGGACGCGGCAGGAGCCCCCGGTGAGTCCGGCGTGCCCGACGAACCCCTGTCAGTGATTTTTTTGCGAGCGAGTTCTGGCCGTGAGTTCTCGCACTGAGTTCTTTCCAATGCGTTCCGGGGTGGGCGACTGAATCGATGTCGCGCTACGTTTCCTACCGAGATTTCGACTGGGTCCTGATGGGCTTCGTGCTGGCGATCTGCGCGCTCGGCGTGGTGCAGATTCACAGTGCGACCGAGCACACGAAATTCGCCGGAGCCCACATCAAGCAAATCTATTGGATTCTGGCGGGCTTGGGCGCAATGTTCATGGTCAGCCTGCTCAACTATCAAGCCGTGCTCGAACAAATCCACTGGATGTACATCGCAGCGCTGGCGTCTCTGATCGCGGTGATTTTATTCGGGCAGAAATATCTGGGCGCGCGGCGCTGGATCAAGATGCCGGGGGGCGGGCATTTTCAGCCGTCGGAGTGGGTGAAGCTGATCCTGATTCTGGCGGTGGCGAAGTACTTTGCGGATTTGAATGAGCGGGAACTGTCGTGGTCGGACTTTCTGAAGGCGGGCGCGATCGTCGGTTTCCCGATGCTGATGGTGTTGGCGCAACCCGATCTGGGGACGGCGCTGACGTATCTGCCAGTGGCAATCATGGGCTTGTTTCTGGGCGGCCTGCGCTGGAAGCAGGCGCTGATCGTGCTGATGATCGCGGGGTTGCTGGTGCCAGTGGCATGGATCAAGTTGAAGTCGTATCAGAAGGAACGGTTGACGAGTTTTATCAATCCGGATGCGGATCGGCAGGGCTCCGGGTATCAAGTGAATCAATCGCTGATTGCGGTGGGGTCGGGCGGAATCTTTGGCAGCAGCCAGGGTTCGCAGACGCATCTGGCGTTTCTGCCGGTACCGCAGACCGACTTCATTTTTGCGGCGTTTGCCGAGGAACACGGGTTTGTAGGAGCTCTGGGGCTACTGCTGTTATACTTTATAGTGCTGATGCGGTTGACCCAGAATGCGCAAACGGCGCCCGACCGCGCCGGGGCATTTCTGGTGATGGGTGTGGTGGCTGTGCTTAGCTTTCACGTTCTGGTCAACGTCGGCATGGTGGTTGGCTTTATGCCAGTCACGGGAATACCTCTGCCGCTCATGAGTTACGGTGGG
>Ga0187865_1003131_pt1 | contig 14192 bp, 23 predicted proteins | sample June2016WEW_11_1_2_FD_132989 | JGI IMG/M metagenome (GOLD analysis project Ga0187865, IMG submission 132989) | Peatland microbial communities from SPRUCE experiment site at the Marcell Experimental Forest, Minnesota, USA - June2016WEW_11_100 | ecosystem: Environmental > Terrestrial > Soil >...
ATAGTGCGGCCCTTCAAGGTATTCCTTTCCGTTATCTCGGGGTGATCCTAATCCAGGTGCAAATATCCCTATCCCGTAGAATACGGGACTTCTCTTGACAATCTCTCGGACAAAATACTCGGACAAAATCATTTGTCCGAATCGGCCGATATATATAACGATTCATAAACATGCCGTCTTATTCCATCATTTAACATTTTCTTATGCTTTTTAACGTACAATTTATGAGCATTGATTTTTCGGCAAATACTTGCAATAGTTTGTTGTGGACATATTTCCCTTGCTTTATTCCATGCATCACGTTGATTACTAGCACAGAATGTAAAACTTTGTCCCCCTGCTGTAGTTGCAATCCATTCATGTATGTATTTTCGATTATGTTTCATATCACACCTATCTTTCTATATTAAGTATACGTTGTATATATATACTGTCAAGCTAGCTCTTAGGATTTTCTTGAAAGTATTTTATTAGTAGTACGATTGTATCGTGCCGTGTTATTGAATGTATAGGCTGGGCTGTATTGGCTGTTATGCCTTGTAGTCTTAAATGAACATACTGACGCTCTAGGCTTTGATTCTACGCGGACCAATGGCAAGGTGATAATGTTCATAGTCGATTGTCCAAGGCGTTTAAACGCGATTCTGTGGCTGCCGTTTTGGCAGTTACTATACTACCATTAGGGTCTGTGTACTATATATGGTATATCTGTGTATGTCTGTGTACTGTTTAGGAAAACGTGGGTGGGCTAGGTTTAACTCTTTCTTACTGCCACCTATCGCCCCTCTAAACTACTGTGGGTATACATGCCATTACAGCCCAATGGCACAAGACGACTCGTTACGGACCAGGCTGGACCAGGCTTAAGTTATTATTGCATATAATGTTAATGAGGACCCACTAATCCAGAAAAGCAATCGACCCCTCGCCCCTCAATTGGCAAGAAACATCTATCTAGCCCTCCTTCCTCGACACACCTACTTTTGGTCGTAATACCATTGAGAGCAACGACACTGTTCCTACCGAGGGGTAAACATTACTAGGTAAGGAATTATAAAAGATCACAAAAAATATAATATATAAAACTCCATGTAACTCCTCCGAGTGGTAAGGTCAAAATCGTCGAGAATCCAGCATACAAACCCCCTACAGGAGTTAATAGACATCCTCTTAATACTTCCTAAAATAATTATCATCTTATCTTATCAGTATCACATCAGATATAATTAATAAAAGGAAAGAGATACTATTGACGGCTGACAATACGCATATACGTATACGTAGTAGTAGTAGTAAGTAGTAGTAGTAATAGTAGTAAGTAATTATCCTTCTCCATCTTAAATCCTACACAAGTTACTAAGGAATAATTCTCTTGTACCACCATAAGAACTACGTTTTTAAAACCTTGATTTGTCTTGACTTTGTTATAAACTCTCATGGGGGTCTATCTCTACTTACTTTGGTTTCGCATTTTGCACGAACTATCAAATATGATAGTTCCTTAAAAGAAGTATAAAATTCCTGGATTTTATTTGACAAATTACTTAACTGATGTTATATTAGATAAATACACTTTACTTTAACTTGAAGGAGAGAATTGTGGATCAAATAAAACTCTTTAAACGCATCGGAGAGTTATTAGGTTATTTAGAAGCGAAATCTAAATCAGAAGAAACGATTAGTGTACAATATGATAAAAAACAAAAGGTTATTACATATAGTAAAGCTGCTGAAAAACTTTATTATTATTATGTAAGTCCTTTAGAATTATTATATATAAGAGATTTTTTAATAGAAGATATTGCTGATACTATAATAAGCACTTGGAATGGATTAAAACGGAGAGAAGATTATGAAATGTCTTAATGGTTCTTGTGAGACCACGGCTGTATATCGTGGACTATGTGTGCCATGTTACAATGCCATGTGTAGGTTAGTTAGTAAGAATACCTTTACATGGGAAGAGTTAATTGAAAAAAAGCAGGCACTTCCTAAATATTGGGAAATAGAAGCCAATAAGAAGAATTTATCTATGGAGATTTCTAATGAAATGTAAATGTTATGGTTGTAATGAAAGTATATATGCTAGAGGATTATGCTGTAGATGTTATCAGGGTTTATCAAGGATTGTTAGTAAGCAAGGAACTACATGGGAAACATTAGAGGAATTAGGACTATCCGAACCTAAATCCCCTATAAAGGAAAAACAACACAAGGAACCAAAAGCGAAGAACCCTGTTGGTCGGCCTGGAAAGTTTACCGATGAAGAATTCTTATGCGCTCGACAAGAATATCGTACTAAACATCCTACGGACATGATAACTAAAGAATTCCTGCTGAGATTCTTAGATGAATATTCTAATCGTTTAACAGATCAACAAAAAGATATTCTTGATGCTAACGTCAGACAATCCCCTTCCGAAAATACTTCATCTGTGGTATAATATAAGATAGAATAGGAGATATTGTTTTATGCCATATAAAAAAGGTGAACATCCATTTGCGTCGAAAAAGCAAATGCGTTATCTTTATTCTCAAGAACCCGCAGTTGCAAAAGAGAAACATGATGCCGCCAAAAAGGCCGGCGTATCTACGATTGGCCCGCGACACAAGAAAAAGTCATTTACCAAAAAGAAGTAAATGTATCCAAATCAAGCTCTTACAGATCGGCAACGTGAAGAGGTTGTACGGCGTTGGGTCGCCGGCGAACCTGTATCTAAACTTTCTCAAGAATTCGATACTACATCTGCAACTATCCAGAAGGTTCTAAATAAAGCCAAGGCGATTCGTCCGGGTACTCCAGTTACTCCAGAGGGCTTAAATGAAATCGCACTATGTGAAGAAAGGGAACAAACATACCGTGAAAATCTCCGCTGGGCTATTGAAAGTGCTGGAGAACAGCACCGATCTGGGAAAAGACCTACAAGTTGCCCTAACAACTCTGCTTGGTATTTGTTTATTCAAGCCATTAAAGCCCCAAAGGATTTCCTTGGACGAGTGGGTCAAATAGAATCTAAAGAAGAAGATGACCCTAATAGAGAATTAAGAACTTCAACTAAACATTCCGTAGAAGAGATTGAAATGTTTTTACAAGAACTTCAACAAGAAGAGAGAAAAGAATGAAAGTAGTTATTTGCTATAATAGCCTTACCGAAGATGATGTAATTAATATTGTAGATGTTCGACAACAAATAAATTCAGTCTCAGAGGCATTGAGAAATTTAGGGCATGAGAAAGTTGAAATTCCCTGTAGTTTAGATTTAATGGCAATGAAAATGTTATTAGATTTTTATAAACCAGATTGTATTTTTAATCTTGTAGATGCTCTTTATTCTCACGATCAATTACTTACTGTTCCTGTGGCGCTATGGGACGCTCTTGGAATTCCTTATACAGGAGCAAGTCTTGAATGCTTAATGTTGTCAAGTAATAAAGTTCTTGCAAAACAATTTATGCTCGATAATAATTTTCCTACTCCAGAATGGCATGAACTCGGAGAAAAGATTTTGGACTTAGAGACTAAGGCTAAATGGATTTTAAAAAATACCTGGGATCATGGATCAAGAAATTTAGTAGATTCTGATGTTATATACGGAGATTTAATTGACGTAGATTTAGCTCTTCAAAAGCGTATTAAGCGAACAAGCAGAAAATCTTTTGCAGAAGGTTATATTGAAGGAAGGGAAGTTAGTGTTGGTGTAATTAGCTCTCCAACTGGAATTAAAATCTTGCCCCCAACGGAAGTGGATTATTCCCAGTTTCTTCGTAGTAAACCGGCTATTTTAAACTACGATTCTAAATGGATACGCAATAGTTTAGAGTATAACATTACTCCTATCAAGGCTGTTACTCACGATGATCCAATATTAGAAAAAGTAGCCGTCTTAACGGCATGTGTTTGTGATCTATTTAAACTCGACGGTTGGGGAAGAATTGATTATCGCATAGACGAAACTGGACAACCTTGGATTCTTGAGATCAATGGCAATGCCTGCCTATCTCCCGATGCCGGCTTCCAAGCCGAATTACAATTGGCTGGTTTGCCATTTGATACTGCGATCAACTGGATTTTAGGACATGCCATTAATAGGGGGAGAAATGCGAAGTCCCAGCAGAACTAAATTTGCAAATACAAAACAAAGAAAAAAGAAATTAGAACAAACCGCCGAGGTAGTCGCTAAATGCGACAATTGTGGGATTAAATTAAAACGAACCTGTCAACGTACAGCTAATTCTGCGATATGCGCGGAAGGAGTTGGAATAAGTACAAAAGTAATAGATGGAGCGCAAAGATTTTTTTGTTCTATAAATTGCCGAAAGGTATATGAAAGTCGAAACGCCATTTAATCATTTTGTACCAAAAGATTTAATAGGCAATCTTCGCTGGAGAATGGCGGTACATAAAAAGATTCTTCTTGATCCTAAGTATGCTTATGTTATTAAAAATGCTTGTTCAAAAGACCCTCTATTTTTTATAAATGGGTTTGGGTGGACTTACGACCCTCGCCGCCAACCTTCGTCAAAATTGCCTTTTATACTTTATAGTTTTCAGGAAGATGCAATACTTGATATAATTAAAGCTATTGGAGAGTATGATATTTTAATTGAAAAAAGCCGTGATATGGGAGCAAGTTGGTGTTGTATTGTAGCTATATTTTGGTGTTGGCTTGTTCGTGCAATGCAGTCGTTCTTATTTGTATCGCGTGTTGAAGATTATGTAGATAAGACAGGTAACCCAAAGGCTTTAATGTGGAAGTTTGATTATCTTCTTAATAATATTCCGTTGTGGTTGAGGCCAACGAATTACAATGAAAATACATGCCGCAGCAAATTACATATTGAAAATCCTGGAAACGGTTCTGTTGTGGATGGTGAAAGTACGACTGGAAATGTTGCACGCGGAGATAGACGTACTGCGATATTATTGGATGAATTCGCAGCCGTAGTTGATGGGCATAATGTTTTATCATCAACTCGTGATGCAACTAACTGCCGAATATTTAACTCAACTCCTTCCGGTACTAATAACGCCTTTTATGATATACGGCAAACTGATATTAAAAAATTAAGACTTCATTGGTCTCAACACCCGATAAAATCAAAGGGACTTTATACAACTGATGAACATGGCAGATTAAGGATACTTGATTCTAAAGGTTATCCAAATGACCTTTGATCCTATACTTGACGGAAAATTACGATCTCCCTGGTATGACAATGAATGCAAACGTGCTGCCGGCGCAAAAGAAATCGCTCAAGAACTTGACATTGATTATCTTGGAAGTGGTTATCAATATTTTGATGCTCAATTGGTTCAGCAAGCTATACAACGTGATGCTAGACCCCCAACTTATATCGGAGATTTAGAATATGACGACACAACAGGTGAACCAATACGATTTAGAGAAAGCGAGGGCGGCTGCCTCCACTTATGGTGTCTGCTGGACCGCGATGGTAAATGGAGTGCCGCTAACAGCCATAAAAGTGTACTTGGAATTGATGTTTCCGCAGGGACCGGGGCATCAAATTCCTGCGCAACCGCTTGGGACAATGTAACATCTGAAAAAATTCTGGAATATGTTAATCCGCGCATTCGACCTGAAGCATTTGCAAAGCAAGCAGTATCAATTGCTAAATGGTTGAATAATTCCTACATGATTTGGGAATCGTTCGGTCCAGGCCGGCAATTTGGTTCGCGGGTTATGGAACTTGAATATGGAAATATTTATTATAGAAAAAACGATGAATCTGTTTCTGGCAAAACTACAGATGTTCCCGGTTGGGCACCAACCAAAGAAACGAAACTTGTTTTGATCGGTGCATATCGAGCTGCATTAGAAAAAGGCGAATGTATAAACCGATCTAAAGAAGCATTAGAGGAAACACTTGAGTACATACATACCCAAGATGGTAGCGTGGAACACTCACGAGCAACCAATAAGAGCGATCCATCGGGTGCAAGGGCCAATCACGGCGACCGTGTTATTGCCGACGCTTTGGCCTTTAAGGGAATGCGCGAAAGAGTAAGGCGACCAGAAGCAGAACAACCAGAAATCCCAATAGGTTGTCTTGCTTGGCGCATGAAACAACGAGACTTACAGAAACAGAATCCTAATTTAGAATTGCAGGAAGGCTGGAAATAGCATGGATTCTTGGCACGAAAAAAATAAAGATAGGATAAAGGAATACAGCAAAAAATATTATCAAGAACATCGTAAGGAATGCCTCGCAAGATCAAAAGACTCTGAAGAAATTATAAATAAATTATTACAATATAAAAAACAAAGGAGTTTATAATGGCAGATTTATTGCCAGAGAAACAGTATGAAAAATTGAGAAAGAGCGTGGATTGGAGCACTCGACAGCTAGAGGGGCCCCGCAAAAATCGTGTCAAAGCAATTAAGGAATTTGTAGGTTTTCATTATGCCACCGGCGGTTTTCGTAAAAAGATGCCGGTTAATTTTCTTGCTTTGGCGGTTCATATTTATGTCCGTCAACTTGCAGCGAATTGTCCCCGTGCTTTATTTACTACTAAACGAAAAGACCTCAAGCACATTGCTTATAATTTTGAAATTGCTATTAATCAAATACCTGATGAAATTGGATTGACCGAGACATTGCGAAGGCTTGTAACTGAAGCCTTATTTTCAATGGGCATTGTTAAAGTTGGTTTATGTACAGTTGGCGAGGTGCTTGGACATAAATATGGAGAGTCGTTTGTTGATATAGTAACGATGGATGATTACTTTTGTGATATGTCGGCTAAGCATCCTGATTTCATAGATTATGAAGGAAACGATTATTGGCTTGATTTTGAAGAATTAATGGACTCAGATTTCTTACCTAAAGGCAGCAGAGATATAAAAGCTGATGACTATTCAGTAATTGGTTTGCAAGGAGAAAAACGTGCGGAAGGTATTGTTAATTCCTCCAGCGCTGATGTATATAAAGATAAGAAGTGGTTACGAGATGTTTGGCTACCGAAAGAAAAACTTTTAGTAACCTATGAAGCTAAGGGAAAGAAGCAATTAAAGGCAGTTGAATGGGAAGGGCCAGATCATGGACCGTACCACAAATTAGGATATTCAGATGTTCCTGGAAATCTTTTACCCTTAGCGCCTACATCCTTGTGGCGTGATCTTAATGAACTTGCTAATTCTCTTTATCGAAAGTTAGGAAATCAAGCTGATTCTCAAAAGACCGTGCTTGGATTTACTGGAGGAAATGAAGAAAGTGTAGAGGATTTTAAAAGAGCACAAGATGGTGACGGCATTCGCTGGGCTGGACAGCAACCTCAAGAATTGAAAGCTGGTGGTGTTGATCCAAAAACTCTTGCCTTCTTTATGCAGACCCGCGATCTTTACTCTTACTTTGCTGGAAATCTCGACACCCTTGGTGGGCTAAGCCCGCAGGCACAAACGCTTGGTCAGGAAAAGATTTTAAGTCAGGCGTCTAATTCGCAATTGAGAGATATGGCCGATAAGACCATTGCTTGTATTGAAGGCATATTTAAGACTCTTGCCTATTATGAGTGGCATGATCCAATTAAACGCAGAACTATTGAAAAACCAATTCCTGGAAGCGACCTTTCACTTACTGTCGAACTGGATCGTAAAAAGAAAAAGGAAGATTTCCAACTCTTTGACCTCGATATTGATGTGTACTCTTTGCAGGATAACTCTCCGGCAGCGCGATTACAAAAAATACGGACCATCTGGAAAGAGGACATCTTACCGGCGTCAGCATTAATTGCCCAAGATGGTGGAACTATTAATGTGCAGAAATACATAGAACTTGTTGCTAAATATTCTGATACGCATGAAATTGAGGACATTGTTCAATTTGCTGAGCCTTCTCAGATGCCAGGGGTTCACCCGCCGACACCGCAGGGCGGTTTGCCCACACAACCGCCTCCCCCTCAAGGAGGACCACAACCGGGGGCGACACCGGCAGGATCATCGGCTAATATGCAACAACTCTTGTTGGGGGGGAATCCGGGAGGCTCTTTAGGTCAATAGGATCACACCACCCGAAAAGGGTGTTGTAAGATTGATGACAATATGGTATAATTATAGTTATGCCGTTCTATTGTTATTCATCCCCTGCCGGGGAGTTATTTGAGAAATACTTCAGGATGGGGGAAGCCCCTGGCAAGATTGTTTTAGATACTGGTATTGTGGCAGAACGCGACTTCACGGCCGAACACGCTCCTCGGCAGGCAGGTAGTGGTTGGCCAATAGAGTGTCTTGGAAGTGCGGTTCTCCCATCACAAGCGCAGGACTTGAGGGACCATTTTCAAAAGGCCGGAGTCCCTACGGATGTTACAGGAGAAGGTCGGCCAGTCTATCGAGATAAACAACATCGTGAGAGAGCTTTAAAGTGTAGAGGTCTGCATGACAATTTATCTTTTAACTAGAGGAGAGTAAAATGCCCGTTTCCGAAGATTTTGTTGCCGAAATTAACGAAGCGATTGAATCTCGTGTAGATGAAAAAAAGAATTTAGAACCTGATTCCGATATAATAAATTTAACTAAACCAGTGGAGAAGGTTGTCCCCGAACCGGAATCGGAACTCGCACCTGAAGAGGAACAACAACCCGCGCCGGAATCGGAGTCCGCCTTGGAATCCGTCCGCCAACCTTCGATTAGCAATGCCGTTTTAACTGAAGCAATTCGGGCCGGGTTGACGGTTGAGGAAGCGCGAGAATTTGGTTCTGATAAGTTACTTATGCGGGCTGTAGATATGGTCCGCGCTGTTGCGGCTAAATCTCTTTCGGAGCCAGAGAAGAAGGTTGCCAAAGACCCGCTGGCTGATTTCCCTTCTCTTGATCCAGAGCAATTTGAACCTGAAGTAATTAAAGCATTTGATGCTCTAAAGGGAATTGTTAAGCAACAATATGATTCAATACAGGAATTACAATCATACCGAAGTCAAGCCAATCAAGCAAGCCAAGCAAGTGTTGCACAAGAAGTTGAAAATTGGTTTGATGGGCAAGTTGAAAAACTTGGGGAAGATTTTAATGATGTGCTCGGGAAAGGCAAATACAGCATTTTAGACAAATCTACTCCTCAATTTGCAAAGCGCGATGAACTTGCAAGTTACATGGCAATTTTAGCTAATGGTTATAAAGCTTCTGGCCGGTCGATGCCAACAAGAGAAAAAATCTTTGAGCAGGCTGCGAAAACGGTTCTTGCTGAAGAATATCAGAAAAATTATGAAAAGAAGTTATCTGCTGATTTAAGCAAGAGAGAGAAACAACATATTAACCGTCCAGGTGGACAAAAATTAAAAACTCATAAAGAACCGATTGACGAAGTAGTAGATAGGGTTAATGAGTTTATTCAAGCAAAAAAGTAAAAGATGAAAATTTGTAGTAAGTGTGGAGAGAGTAAAGAGGAGGGCGAGTTTCAGAAATGTCTTAGAAATAAAGATGGTCTGAAATATAAATGCAAACAATGTTGTGCTATCCGCGATGCGAAATACCGCGATGACAACCGTGCGATTGTTAATCGGCGTGCTCGTGACTGGGTCAAAAATAATTCCGGGCATGTTGGTGAAAATTTGAAAAGATGGCGTAATGAGAATAGGTTTAAAAAAGCTCTACAACAATCTAGGGTTGCCGCGAATGCGCGATGCCATGTGGCCTGTACTCTAACCGCTGAACAATTGGAAGCAACATTTACAGGTAAGTGCGCTCTCTGTGGAATTCTGGAAACTATGTGCAAATCTAAACTTCATCTCGATCATAACCATAGGACCGGAGCCTTCAGGGGTTGGCTTTGCCAGAAATGTAATATGATGCTTGGATTAGCAAATGATAACAAAAATATCCTTCAAGCTGCTGTTCAGTACCTTGAGGATTTGACGTAAAGGCTTATGTACTATGACCTTACAGTTTTCTGATATTGATGACGCAGTTCTTTTGACTCAGCAAGAGCTAGTTAAAAGAGGTGCATTTGTGGATTTGCAGACTGATCTATCTGACCATGTGGCTGTGAGAGAGGTCTGGAAAAATAGACAGCGTAAGTTTGAGGGCGGTAATCCGTGGGAATTTGAAATCCAAACAGACCACAATCATAGTGCTCGTGCTGTTGGATTATACGAAACTGATGGCGGTGCCATTAACGATACGATGGCTAAGGGTACAGTCCAACCTCGCCATATTAATGCGTTCTACGAATACGATCAACGGGAACCAGATTTCCAGCGCGGTGGAGTTTCTATCGTCGATTTGGTTCAGACCCGATACACCGCTATGATGGTTAGCTTGTATGAGTATCTTGAGGCTGTTCTCTGGGGCAAACCCTCAGATAGCTCCGACACCAAAACCCCTTATGGTATTGGTTATTGGGTTACCCAGTCTAATACTTCTGGATTCAATGGCCCCGATCCTGTTGGATTTACTGGCACAGGGAAAGCTGGTATCTTGGCCGCTACCTATCCTAAGCGTTGGCAAAACTGGACCGGACAATATACTGATGTTAGCAAAGAAGATTTGCTACGTAAGATGTGTTATATGGCTTTGGATATTAATTTCCGTTCTCCGGTTACTCACTCAACACCTGAGCTAGGCAACATGAAGAATGGTATTTATACTAACCGTAATACTTATATTCTACTGAAGGAATTACTCGAACAGCAAAATATGAGCCTTGGTGGCGATCTTGATAGCTACGAGGGTAAGGTTCGTTTCCAGAGTTCTCCGGTTACTTATGTGCCATATTTAAATGGCGCCTGTGCCGTGGGCACGACTTGGAATGGTTCTGTTAATCCAACGGTATCAAATTCCAATAATCCAGTTTTTATGCTGGATTGGAAATGGTTGGCTTGCGGTGTTTTGGAAGGCTGGGAAAATCAACTTACCAAGCCGTATATGGTTCCCGGACGGCATCTAGTTCGTCGCGTGGACCTCGATTGCACTTTACAGATGGTTTGCACTAACTTGCGTAGGCAGGGTGTGCTTACTACTGGTGCGTAATAAATAGTATTTTCTCCCGGAGGGATTCCTTAAACGGCCCCTCCGGGTTATGGATTTTTTATCATGGAAGGCTGGAGTTAGTAGGAAGTTTTTTGAAAGGTTAATTTAATGCCTGATTTTAGTATTAATTCTCCGTTAAAATGTGGTCCTGTATTTCCTGAATGGGTTTGGTACATTGGCGTGGATGCTATTAAAGAAGGACAAGGAGTGCAGCGCGACTCGGTTGACGTTGCTACTCCCGTTGGTGCCGCAACCGTAGCCGATGCCCGCAGATGGACCCGCGTAAAAGTTTGTGCTTCTGGCGGAATCTTCGCCGGTGTAGCCGCCGCCGATTATGCCGCTAGTCCCACTGGACAACTTATACAAATTTACGGCCCTGGAAGCGTATGCAATGTATTGACATATAATGTCACTACGGTTTTAGCCGCCAATACTGCTCTTGTTTGTAGCTATGACGCTAGTGCAACTACTGGTAGTTGGGCTGGAACATTCAAACTCAACTCTTCTTCTGGTAAGGGTAGTGCCCTTGCTTTACAGACCATTGCGGGTACTGCCGCATTCCAGAAAGTTTTAGCTTATTTGGAAACTGGCGCTACTCAAGCTTTGTGTGCGTAATCATAACCAACCTGGGTTGTTCAAGCTACAGCCTACTTTCTCTCTTCGGTAGGCTGTAGCAATTTTTAAAATTTTTATGAGTTATAAAGATTCAGAAAAAAGACGCGAGTATTGAGGAAAACAAATAATGGAAGCGGGTTTAAGTTTAGGTTATCCTGATTTCTGTGCTGAAGTCGGCTTCTTCCTTGGATATGGAAGAAAACTTACGACTGATTATACTGCTGTACAATTAGCAACAATAGATGCTAATGTACAGAGCGGTATTCGTCGTGTATATTATCCACCTGCTGTAGAAGCACAGACTTTAGGATATGAATGGAGTTGGTTACGACCTACAACTACAATGAATATTTATGGCGCAGCCGCTATCGCCGGGTCTGATGGCGCTGTTAATGGAACGGCCTTAACAGCAACGAGTGTCTCTGATTGGGTTGCTAAAGGTGTTACTTCCGGGATGGTAGTTAATATCACCAATTTAAGTGGTACGGTTGTCAATGGTACTTATGAAATTTCTAATGTAAGCGGCAACACAGTTACTCTTGCGGAAAGCATCGGAGTAGGTAATTGTAACTACTACTTTAGTATGAGTGCCGACTATGACCTCCCGGATGATTTTGGACGATTGATTGGAACTCTCCACTTCCCACCGGCCACATATTACGCCTCTATTGTGCTTGTAAGCGTTGGTAAGTTGATGCAGATGCGAACTTGGAGTGATTTCACGGGCGCGCCTACGCACGCCGCAATTCGCTACAAGCCGCGTTTGACGACACCTGAGAAACAAACCGGGCAACGCCAGGAAATCATGTTCTTTCCCACCCCGGATCAAAATTATGAATTATCTTACGAATATGAAGCTTATAATGGACCACTCACAACTACTTATCCGTACCCCCTTGGCGGAATGTATCTTTCGGAACTTTATTTAGAATCATGTTTGGCTATCGCGGAAAGCCGTATCAATGATGCACCTGGACAACATACCGAACAATTTAAGGCATTACTTATTGATGCAATTAATCGTGATATGAAACATGGCGCAAGATACTTTGGGGCTATGGGCCATAAAGAAAATATTGATCTTGAATTTAGGCGTGGGTATACGGGTACGGTATACCCAATTACGTACCACAATCAGGTAATATAATGCAAGAAACAAAAGAAGAATACGAAGCCAGAATAGCAGAACGCAAACGAGTAGACGAATTTATATCTAAGAAGTTAGCAGAGAGAAGGGCATACTTTGATAATGTGAACAAGCCACTGACAACTCAAGAACTTGCCATGCACAAGGCAAATGAAGTTAGGACGTGGTTTACACCTCCTGCAATGCAAGCTTTAGCCCATCTCTTAGGGGCACAGCCTATTGCAGATCAACCTACGCCAGACCAAAAGAAAGTTCTGCAAAATCCACAAACTAAACAGTTGCAACAACAGACTCAGGGATCGGGATTAATTCCGCCTCAGCCACAACAACAACAAGCTGCTCCAGGAGGATAATAATGCCTCAGCCTTCGCGTGGAATAGTACAAGCAGTATCAGAGAATATCGCTCCAGTAATTGCGCCGTTAGTTGTACCATTAGTTGTGCCGACAATTATTCCGGCGATTATTCCGCTAGTTGTAAGCAAAGTTAGGGTTGGACAATTTTCGTGTCCTAGTCCCGATAATTCTGGACACTATTCGGTAAGTGGTATGGGTTTTAAGCCTAAATTACTGCGTTTTACCTGTGCTGCTAAACAAGATAATGTTTCCACGAGTCTTGGACACGCTGACGAAAGCGGCAATCAAGTGTATGCGTCCTACGGAGTAGTTCAGGATATTGGAGCGGATCATTGTATTCGTATATCTGTTGCCGATGGAGATAGCCCTCCCGTAACTGCAAATTTTGTTTCAATGGATGATGACGGATTTACTCTTGACTTTCAAGACTGTGACGAAACTTATTACATTAACTACGAAGCAATAGGATAACAAATGGCATACGCAACAAATACTTCAGGTCGTGCCGGTTCATGGACAGCTACGGGGACAAGTTCAATAATTGTTCCCGCTAACGCTTATCGGGATCACTTGTTTCTGCAATATGAGATTACACAACCCGGAGGAGTTCAGGTTGCTCTTGGATTTGGAGAGGACGCCGTTGCTGGCCAAGGGGCACAATTTTATACTGGCGGTTCTATCTTAACTATTCATGGTCCTGAAGCCCGTAAGGCAATCTATGGCCTTGCAAGTGGCGGAACCGGAACTGGTTATTTCCAAACTGGCGAAGTAATTGCTTTTACCTATTAGGGGTACATATAATGGCTAGAAAAGGCTCATGGTCGCTTACTGACGGAAATAGCACTCTTATTGTGCCCGCCGATCCCTATAGGGATTCGTTGTTTATTCAACATTCAATCAATAGCTCTACTCAAGTTGCCCTTGGACTTGGAGAAGATGCCGTAGCTGGTAAAGGAGTACAGTTATTTACAGGTGGAAGTCCTGTAGCAATCGAAGGGGCAGATGCCAGGAAGGCAATATATGCAATCGGAAATGGGGGACAAGGTACTTGGCAACAGGGCGGTCTTATCGTGTACACCTATTAGGGGGATATAATG